>LNAP01006300.1_pt1 | contig 10279 bp, 17 predicted proteins | sample 602601 | NCBI WGS metagenome assembly LNAP01 (sample SAMN02440304, study PRJNA202911) | soil metagenome | biome: Subtropical and temperate rainforests or woodlands; isolation source: soil samples (1 kg each in a 20% v/v slurry with milli Q water) were... ...
GCTGCTGAAGGTGGTGGATGCGGACGGTGTTATCTATAGTCGCCTTAGTGATGTGAGGAAGTAATTCTGCTACATAATGTGTACTTACTTTATTGCGCTCCATCTTGGAGCAGCTTTGTCACCTTTCAACCTTTTCTGGTGACATCTTTACATTTAAACTTTTATGATCGAATAGCTTAGAAAAATATATACACTTGCATGCTTGGTTTTAAAACGGGTCACACCAATCAAATACCTTATCAAAGTTTTTGAATCTCTTCAAGATGTCCATATAGCCCTTTCCTGATCATTTTTGACCACACAAAGCAGCTCATGATCATTTCTCACAATCTCAAAAAGACTTACAGATTTCAACTCTGTTTGTTCGTTGTTTTGAATGGAAGACATGAGGGAGCACCTCTCTATTAATATTGGGCAATACAGCGGTGTAGTTGGAAATGGGTGCTGGGAGCTCTACTGCTTGGAAAATGGGCTTCAACCAGATGGTCAGATGATGCCTCCAAATGGTGAAGAGCTTATCTTCTTTCAATTATGTGATACGCAAAGATTATTAAGAATTTGTTTGTATTTTTTCAGATTCTACTCGGCTCAACGACTCTAAACTGCCAGAAATCGGTATCAAATCAAACACAGTCGCTTCATCCACAGTGCAGCAAAAGCCAAACTTGACTTGCGACTCCGTTCTGATTGGTCAGCTCAAGGATAGAGTTCTGGAGCTGGAAAAAGTTGTGGCTATCCAGGATTGGCTTATTGCGCAATTGAAAGTGGATGCGTCAGAAAACAAGAACAGTGTGACCAAGAAATAGACTAAAGTTTAACAAACAAATGTTTTTGTTTGGTTTTTAAACCAAACATAAAAGTTCAAGTACATAATTCATTATGTATAGTTTTGTTTTAAACTACTGACGAGATTATATCAACTACTTAGTCTAAAAGTATCACTTTAAATGCAATAGTGGCGTATAGTATCTGTTCAGGTAGTATAAAAATACTCTGAAGCGATTCGGTTTCTAATAATCTCCTCTATTTTAAGCCTTTGTAAGCTTGTTGATCGAATCCATACTGGAAAGAATAAACGAAAGCTTCATTATCGTTTTTGTTCTTTCGATTTATTGAGAAGTCTTGCAGATGGCGTGACGTCGGGAAAACGGGAATTTGTGAGACGTTGACAATGCAGTAAATTTGAACTTGTGTCAACGAGTTACCAGAACAAAGCCAGCAGCTTGTTCGCCGCTGGATCATTTAATTTCTTTTTTCTATACCAGTTCTAATTGCTTGCATCAAAAAGAAGTAAAAAATTAGGACAAAACGCTCTTACTCATCTCTCATCATACTATGAAAAAAAACGTTTAATTGAACCGGTGGGTCGGCTCTCAGATTTGTAACGGTCGACACTATTTTGGTCACAATTCTACAAGAACTTATCGTACAAAATACTTCTTCTTTGTACATCTCCAGTATAGCCATAATGGGTGATAAACCAATTTGTTCTCCTCAGAAAGCCAGCGCGAGCGTGTGTGCTTCTACCTATAAAATCTTGCTGAATTGCTCCGCCTACAATCACGTGTTTGACTACATGTCTGAGTCAGATTCTGCCTCTCATATTGTGGATATATTTGAAACTGCTCAGTGTGATCATATAAACGACCTTTCTTCCTTTCGAGCTGACCTAACAAGGAAGTTGAACAGAGGAGATGACAAGCGCACTGCGCGGATTCTACAGTTTCACGATTTGTATGAAGATAGGAACGTTGCCAAGCACGTCGTCACTCACTACAGGGATTTCCATCATAGTACCTTTCGATCTGCGTTATGGCGAGCACGTTGGATTCAAGTAACTGACTTGGTTCGATGGTTGCAGGACTTGCGCAAAAATGAATGAAGAAAGTGGTTAATTGTTTTAGATTTCCTAGCCTTACTCGATCTACTTGTAAAAGAAAAATATGAGACCAGCTGAACTTTTAGAATTTGCAATCTTTTACCATGTATTTTAAAACAAATTACACGTATGCTAAATTATCAAACAGACAATTACCATTCTGCTGTATGGCACGAAATTAAATGATACAAGGATTCCATCCATCAAACTTCTTCTCTCATAGCGACACTTGTAGCCCCAAATGAAATCAAATGTTCCGGCAACGTGGGCTCCACAACATGCCCCATTTCTATGCAGAACTCGACCCATTGCGGGGTCACGAGGCGTTTCTCAAAGCTTTGCGTCTCCATAGTGCGCAACTGGCGCATCCGATCCTAAAAGTAATCAGGAAAGAAGAATATTGACATAATATATATGATGTTGTAAGGGTATGTGTCGCAGGTTAGTGAAGTGTGTTAAGCAAGCATGAGTAACTTCACCCAGAGTGCAAAATAATTACAAACAAATATAACGCATTCATGTCTTACCCGAATAGCGCCGAGCCGACTCAAATGATCCGGTCGCATCACAATGTGCGTCACTTTGCTGTGCAGATTATAGGCCACTGAGGCACCGTGCAGCTCCGCCAAATGACACACCGCATGCATGTAGGTGGCTTGGAGGGCGTCTAGCAGGGAGAAAAAGAGGATTAGAGTAGAGAAGGAAATAGTGAGGTGGAAAATGTACGAACGGTGGAGCAGAGTGCAGCGTTGTGCCGGGCAACAATATACAGTACAGATCAAACCGCGTATGAATATTGTCAGCTTGACATGGGAACACCTTGCTGTCATAAAAAAATAATATGACAAACATATACCTGAGCCAGGGAAATTACTACCAGTGCTAACACAAGCACTCGTTACAGGTGGCCGCACACGCACGGGCGAGCGAGTACTCTGTATGTGACCACTTGAGGTACTCTTATTATGACTAATAATACTAGTAACATGATGACTAGTGCTGGTGGTGCTGGTGTTGGGGTTGGTGGATGCAACAGGGACAGTCTCAGTAGGTGAGTGGGGGCTGCCCAGATCTTCGCTAACATCCATGTACTGGAAAAAAGATTGTATGCACAACACAGTTTAAGAACGGAAATAAATGGAGTATTAATTAACTTGCACTGTATTTCGACACAAAGCTGGGAAATAAGTAGAATAGTTAAGAAGTTACAAATATGCTGGAAGATACACCGATAAGTGGATTTATACTTCGCAGCACAGCATAATCGCAGAAACAAAAAAAAACAAAGGAGCCAAAGGCACTCACCAACACCACGCCTTCCTGCCACAGTGAGTTGTAGCTGTGGTACAAGGGCTCTCTTTCTTCCAACAAAGGCAGGTACTGCTCGGCCATGTCACGCCATCTAATTAAAACACAAAAAATATAAATCACCAAGGTTCTGTAGCGCAAGTGAATTTAGAGAACTACGCAAACACTGGGCAAGGAATTGCACCAAACAAATCACAGTGATAGAACTGAATACACCCTAAAAATGAATTAAATGCAAGTACAACAGTAATCTTACCCTACGTTTCGCATGTTTTTCACATCTTGTAACACGGCGAGCTCGTCTTGTCGCTCTCTCTGTTGCCACTTCTGCTCTTCTATACCCGCTGAGTCTATGAAAAAACAAGCAGGGACAGCAAAAATAAAACAAATATAACAAAATTTCTTGTCTGGGTTAATTTGAAAGGGACAACACAACTCAGGTAGCAGAAATGCATTTCCTAATATGACTGCATTTACATATGCATATTCACACAATGAATGCACATTACACAGAAATCATCAAAATTAACTTACCTTTCCCCATAGCAGCTGCAGCTTTCTTGGCTTTTACACTGACATTCGCCACAGGGCCAGAAGAAGCTATTTTTCTCTCCATAGAGGCTACTTTGGGGTCGAAAGAGGCCAATATCTTGCTCAGCTCCTCCGGCGTGACATCCTCCGTGAAACTATTCAATAGAAAAGGGAGAAAGAGTAAAAATACAATTGAGATGATAGTGGTGTAATAGGACATCTCATCGTCGTTTCTATGGTAGTAGTTGGCCTAAGCTTTGTGTGTGAATCATGTAAGCATCACACAAAGCAAGAAACTACACAACAACACGAACTTCACACTTTGTTCACACACTCTTCATAATGTACAAAAATCTGGTATAATTAACACGCATTTACCTGTCCCCAAAGACATCCACGGTGCCTCGGAAGCTCTTCTTGGTCTCGGCACTCATTCCTAACAAATGAACTCTTTTCAACGGCAGCAGGGCACCTGCATTCACGCACTCGATGATGTAGCTACATGAATGGGGAAAAGAAAGTACATTTTTGTAAAATATTAAAATAAAATTATTACAAATGTGCGAACTGGTGCAGACAAAAGAGTTCATATGAACACCAATGAGCACACAGTTGCGAAGATAAAGAGTGAGAAAGTTTACCTGAAATCGATAACGTCCTTTTCGCCTCTTTCGATCAAATTATTCAGCTGCATAGTCCTGATGAAAATGAATGAAAAAATACAGTACACAAGAAAAGAGAAAAGTTACACTATGTAAGTTACAAAAATAAGTTAAATAGTCTCATGCCTGACCATTTTTCAAAGCGGTGAAGAAGAAGAATGAATGTCATTACCCAGAATTAAAGTCAGTGCAGCAAAAACAGTAACGCACCTTTTGCTACCGGCGATGATTTTGCACTCGGGCAAGGTAGCACTGGCCACCACGGTCCCCCCTTGACTCTTGATACTGAATATCAACTGTAGAAATATGGTGAATATAAATGGTAAATACAAAATACAGAGAGAAGAAAACTTATCAAGGCGTTACTTCACACATTTCAGGATCGCAAAAAGTATCAAATAAAACATATTCTCACATCTTCTCTCGTAAACTTGCGCACCATAGCACCACCACTGCTATTATTCCCATTATTCCCACTATTACTATTACTTAACGTCTGCACAAAGTCACTCTCCAACACACAAAAGGTCAAATTTTCGAACAACTGGCCCTGTTGAGCGACACTCTTGCTACTCACACGAAACTGGTCGTCGACTAAGTTTATTTTGCGCTTTTTATTAGTGGTAGTAGTGGTGGCGTCTGCATGGTTGGAGGTTCGGCTCTTGCGAGAATTCTGCGTGCTGCTGCCTGCGCATAAAAACAAGTAGAGGGGTGTAAATATGTTAATAAAGGATAATTCATATGGAATTCTGCACATCAACCAGGAACATATGGCATCGAGAGATGAAACACGATGAAATGAAGAGCAGGAAAAATGTATAAAAATGATGCACACACACATTACACTCACCTTGACTGGCATCAACACGCTGGCTGACTTCCTGTGTGGTATATCTCAACTGCTGTTTCAATTCATACAAATCACGTATACTCATAATATCCGTATAGCTTTTGTCATGCCGGATACACTGAATGCGCGGAAAGCGACAACACAAACCCGCACTGAAAAACGCCGAAGGAACAATTTCCGCACATTTTAATTGCACCACGATGGATTTTTCTGGTGGGATATACACATTTGGGATGTCTTTTTTAGATACTTTCCAGTTGGCGAGGTGGGGAGGGGGGCTGCGTACTTGGAAAGGCTCGGCGATGTTTTTGATGATGTTGCGTAGATTCAGGAGTTCGTCGAAGCTGTATCCCGTGCCCACCTAATAATTATAAGGTGTAGTTATTGTGCAAGTAAATGAGACACAAGTGGGAGCATTATAGGGTCGAGAAAAACAAAAAATACTCCTTAATAGTAAATACTTGTTACATGTAAGGCTCACAGTAGTCAGTAGCGACAAATTAATAAATCCACTTGAATTACTCAACACCATCCAAAAAAAACACAACCAAAAACACAACCAAACATGTAGACTCACCTTGCACACGGTGTGGTAGATATTGGGGTTTTTGTCATCTTTCACGCCACACACAAAGGTGCTAATTCCCCTTCCACGTAAGCCTTTCCCCTCGCCATAATAGGCCCCCAGTACGAGTAAATCCAAATCCTGCATACTGTCTCCGTACTCTGTGTAAATAGTGTATTATGGTGTACAATTAATGGTGAAATATGGTGTATAATGATGTGTGCGATGAAATCAGACCAGAAAAGTACATTGGCTAAAAAAATATCATGAGGTCTGATTGTAAATGCAAACAACATATACGTGACGCTGTGCTACAGCGTCCCGCGACAATATGCACACTCAAAAAAAACATTATGAATCTCACCTGGTTTCATCTTGACCCACAAGGCAGTGCTGCGACTTTTCTCCCCGAGTTCATACAAGCCGTTCAGATTTTTGATTACCAGTCCTTCTTCCCCGGACAGCGTGATCTCATTGAAATAGCTCTCTATCTGCTCTCTGCGCACGCTAGTGTCGGTACTGGTAACTATTCGATTAGGCACAATGCAGACACGATTCGGAATAGGATGAATCACACGGGTGAGTATATTCCGACGCACTATCAGCGGCAAGTTGGTAATTTCACCACTTGGAACATACCGACCATAGATATTACAGTCATGTAGTGCTGCTTGGATAATAGATTGGCTGTTGGGTCCGTCGAGGTAGAGGATGTCAAATGCGATGAACATGGTCCATAGGGTGAGAGCACTGTCCCAAGAGGTAGTATTATTAGTAATGTTGTTAGTAGTGGTGGTAGTGGTGGTGGTGAGGTTAGAGGTAGAAGAGGTAGTGGGGAAGGAGGGGCTGCGCTGAGAGGTAGGCTGCGTTCCTGTTGTATTAAAATAATAGGTACAAAAGAATTAGAAATAAGAAATAAAAAGCAGGGATTGTATACTTCAAGTCCGTCAACACAACAACCTGCATATTGCAAAACTTGTTAACATCTCAACAATGAACTTACAAGCCAGCCAATTAACAAACAACAAACAACAAACAACAAACAACAAACAACAAACAACAAACAACAAACAACAATCAACAATAGCAACAACTTCACCACAACATTACACTCACCTGCACTACCATTACCATTGTTATTATTACCATTCTTCGCAGCCAGCCATGCGTCTCTCTCCTTGTTTCGCACATTGGCATTATTCCCAAAGGGCAAATAGCACATATTGATATTATCCCACGCACACACTTCACCGTCCAGGATAACTTTCATGTTGGGACCTGTGTAGAGAGGATTGATGCAGAAGTTAAGATAGAACAACAGCTGTTGGTCAAGGTCTAAAGTAAATGTCGCGCGCGAAATTCTGCAAGAGACAAATAAACAGCAAAAAGAAGCGTAGAAATGAAAGTGTACCTGTCATCACGGCCACACTCTCTCTGACGATCTCCCCCAGAGGTGCGTAGTGTTCGGAATAGTCATTCCTACGCCGAGTGTACATCAGCACCGGCGACGCATACTTACTGCTACTATCATTATTACCACCACTAGAACAACTATTACTATTACTGTTACTGTTAGTGCTATGGTAGCTACTACTATTACTTGTATTGTTAGTATTAGTATTGCTAGTAGTATTAGTATTAGTGGTGCTAACAAGAGTATTGTCGATGTGTATAGCGAGTCGTTCTCCGTCTAATTTGATGTCCATTATAAAGGGTTGTTCGTCCATCGCCATCTCCACCGTGGCCACTTGACCTTTAGGGGAAAAGGAAAGAAAGAAAGAATACAAGCATTAAACAACAAAATCATAGGAAATGTAATGCTGCACGCAATCCAGTTATTCGCAGCAAAGTAACCACAAGTCACACTAAATCACAACAACCACATATCCAAAACGTACCTATGCTGGACTGCGGAAAGCCCTTCGCCAACATCGGGGAATAACACACACCCAACTGAATCCCCGAAAGTTCCGTGGTGATACCTTCTTCCTCACACACCAAGCGTAGGTTCACACACTCATTGAAGCGCTTCAACGCCGTGGGGTAGAAATGGTTCAAAACGGTTTCATGTTTCAGACCGATTTTCAGATCGTTGAAGATGATTCTGGCGAGCCATTTTTGTTCCATGGCAGTAAAATGGTTGAGAATGCGCTCGCGGATTAGGTTTGTTTTGTCGGCCTGGGAGACAGCGGAAGCTAGTGCATCAAGAAGCTCGTTAACATCTTTGAGTGTGGCTTCTGAGAATTCCGAACGAACCCGTGACTTCAGAACATCCTCCAAAATCGTGCCAAAGTCACCAACGATCATTCTAGATGCCTCTACACCCTGAGCCTTGCTGGGGTCTTTCCAGTTGATCAGTCGGCTGGCTGCCTCGGATGTTTTGTCCAAGTGTAAAGCTTGTACGTAGGTTTTCGCCACCATCGCTTGTTTTAAACCGTATCTTCCTCGTTCACTGTCGATGGTCGGAAGAACCAATCGCAAGAGTGGAAACAAGGACTCACCGTTCATCTGCTTCTTCATTTCTTTGCTGAAGAGTAATTTCAATTTGTGATCTGTGCCTTGTGATTTCTCTATTTTCTCGAAGAGGTTGCATAAGTCCCGAAACCTCACGCTGTTGCATTTCTGCTCACTTTTCGCTGGAGCGGTAGGAGCTGTAGGGGCAGCTTGCCCTCCTAGAAAGTCCATTACATTGTCCATAATAGAAAATGCAGTGATACTGTTCGAACTTTGAAGTGAGCTCTCCTAAGCGACCATTTCGAGCGCAAAGGGTTGTTCCACTCGTTCGTCGACCGTTTCAGGTTGGATCGAAAAGTCACCATCAGTCCAAGGTCTCCAACCAACGATGATTCCAACGGCAAAGCTTGCTGGAGCAGCAACCCACAAACGCACGAACCAAAACGGCCAACATTGTTGTTGAAAATTTACTGAGATGAGTGCATCGCCCTTACTATCATATTCCTTCGAAAGGGACCGATGCCTTGGTGGCGAGTTTTTCAACTTAGGATCGAATGCAGTCGGCAGCATGAAAAAGTTGCTGCCCTACATCGGGTGTCTTAGTGGTGATGGCATTTCAGCAGGTAGTAAGGTAGCCAGCAGCCTTTCCGTAGGAAGTTTAAAATCCCTACTTGCCACCAAAGACATCGCCCTTGAAATGTGGCTACGACCAAAGCTGAACGTAACAACGACGGAAACCATTTTCGCGATTGGAAAAGATATCCAGTCAGGATCAGGCTGTAGAAACAATCTTGCGGTAGGAAATTTTATCGTCCTTCATCTTTTAATTGGTCTTTTAACAAGTGAACAATTTGTTCGTGCAGATCTCCCAAGTGGTGACGTCCAATCCCACTTCTGTTGGTAAGAAAACAAGACCCCAATAGTTCCGTCATGTATGCCTTCACTTTTATCTTCTCAACCCTATTTGTACAGCATTTCTCTTGACTGGATGTAACAAAGCGGGTGTAGGGACGGGCAGCAACCTCAAGTCTAAAATTGTCGAAATTACGGTAACTTCGTCCGTACATCAACTGTTGTGAATTGCAATTTATAACCATCTTGAGTCTTTTCATCTAGGATTACGCTGAAGGACCTGCATTGATCCACTTAAACGTTAACTTGGAGTTCTTCACATCGCCGGGTGGCTTCAAGACCATAACTTCAGAATTTTCCATCAATGGGAACACAGCCCCTGACGGCTATAACACATTTGCATTGTTACAAGATGGCTTTGACGCCAGCTCCTGGGATAGTGCTGGAAAACTCAACATTTTTCCTGCCTTTGATATCGCCAATCCCACGCACGGCCAAGCTGGTGATGTTCACTCCCTTGCTATATTTGACCAGGTAACACATTCTCAGTTCTCAGACAGGATGACTTGCAATTTATTATCAGATTTATATGTCGAAAAATTTAATAGACATTGACTGGGACGCAAGTCAGAGATCGCTATAACCAGAAACTTCCCAATTCTCTCCCAGTTGTGGTAGACAGCACGGTACGTCACTATTATGTTCCTTTAATTTGCCATCCTCTGATGTTCTGATTTCATTTTGTGCTCTATCAACAGGTAACAATTCAAGAAAACGGCGAAAATGGCGACCATTCGATGCATCCGGAGTTTTATCTGCAGCCCATTCCAAACAATGGTACGAAGAACTTCCTACCCTACATACAAAAAGCACCAAAATAAAGTTACAACGCCAACATTATTTTGTCCAACCTTTTTTACGACGCAGAGTTGGTGCTGGTCTCATTGCCGGTGTATGACATGGAAAACTACGCGTATGGTCCTCCCCTGCTGTGTAAGTACTTTTTATGTTATAATTAACAAATACATATATCTTACATGTCATAACTTACTCTGTGTCTTGCACCCTCTACAATGTTTTAGCCGAGCGGCCGAAGCTGCTCCTCAGCGTCCCAGCCCCAGGGACCGGCCGTGTATATTACCCCAACGGTGTCGAGATCACCGCCAACAAGCAGGTTT
>LNAP01028395.1_pt1 | contig 10279 bp, 11 predicted proteins | sample 602601 | NCBI WGS metagenome assembly LNAP01 (sample SAMN02440304, study PRJNA202911) | soil metagenome | biome: Subtropical and temperate rainforests or woodlands; isolation source: soil samples (1 kg each in a 20% v/v slurry with milli Q water) were... ...
CTTGATGGTGCGCACGTCGGTGGCGTAGGGCAGGGCGCCGTCGAGCGCCTTGCGCGCGGCGCGGCGCCCGGCGGCGTCGCCGTCGAAGCTGAACACCACCGACTCGGTGAAGCGGAACAGCTTCTGCACATGTTCGGGCGTGCAGGCCGTGCCCAGCGTGGCCACGGCATTGGGGAAGCCGAGCTGCGCCAGCGCAACCACGTCCATGTAGCCCTCGGTCACCAGCGCGTAGCCGCGGTCGCGGAAGGCGGCACGCGCCTCGTACAGGCCATAGAGCTCGCGGCCCTTGCTGAAGACGGGCGTCTCCGGCGAATTCAGGTACTTGGGCTTCTCGTCGCCCAGCACGCGCCCGCCGAAGCCGATGCATTCGCCCTTGACGTTCCGGATCGGGAACATCACGCGGTCCCGGAAACGGTCGTAGCGCTTGCCGTCCTCCTCCTCGCCGACGATGACCAGGCCGCTTTCGGCCAGCAGCGGGTCGTCGTAGTCGGGGAAGACGCTGGCCAGCGAGCGCCAGCCGGCCGGTGCGTAGCCGATGCCGTACTGCCGGGCGACCTCGCCGGACACGCCGCGGCCCTTGAGGTAGTCGATGGCGCCCGGCGACTGGCGCAGCTGCTTGCGGTAGGCCTCGCCGGCTTTCTCCAGCACCTCGGACAGCGTGGCCTGCTTCTGCCGCTGGCCGGCGGCGCGGGCGCGCTCCTCGGGCGAGGCGTCGTCCTCGGGCACCTGCAGGCCGTACTGGCCGGCCAGGTCGTGCACGGCTTCGACGAAGCCCATGCCGGCGTGCTCCATCAGGAAGCCGATGGCGTTGCCGTGCGCGCCGCAGCCGAAGCAGTGATAGAACTGCTTGGTCGGGCTGACCGAGAACGACGGTGATTTCTCGCCGTGGAAGGGGCACAGCCCCATGAAGTTCGCGCCGGCCTTCTTGAGCTGCACGTAGCGCCCGACGATCTCCACCACGTCCGCGCGGGCGATCAGTTCCTGGATGAATGAGGGAGGGATGGTCATGGAGGGAGCCGCAAATCATACGCATGCGGCTGAAATGAAACCCACCCCCGATGCGCCTTGCGGCGCCTCCCCCTCAAGGGGGCGCACCCAGCGGCCTGGCAAAGCCAGTTCCGCGGGTGCCCTCGCATCCGGCCGCGGATGGCGCGTAGCGCAATGAATAACTGACATGGCGCGGGCATGCGGCGCGGTCATACTGGCCGCTCCACGCCCTCGCCCCATGAACGCCCGCCGCTTCCCCCATCTGTCCCTGGTGCTGCAGCACCCGTTCCGGTTTCTCTGGTCGGCCGTCAAGGGCTTCAAGGCGAACCAGGGGCTGCTGCTGGCGGGGGCGGTGGCCTACTACGCCCTGCTGTCGATGGTGCCGCTGCTCATTCTCAGCGTGATCGTGCTGTCGCACGTCATCGACCAGGGCGAACTGCTCACTACCGTGGGCCGCTACCTCGAATGGCTGCTGCCGGGGCAGTCGCGCGCGGTGGTCGCCGAACTGCGCAACTTCCTGGCGCACCGCGACGTGCTCGGGCCGGTGCTGCTGGTGACGATGATCTTCTTCAGCTCGCTCGCCTTCACCGTGCTGGAGAGCGCCATGGCGAACATCTTCCATCACCGCAAATCCGAGCGCTCCCGGCATTTCCTGGTGTCGGCGGTGATGCCCTACCTCTACATCCTGAGCCTGTGCGTGGGGCTGCTGCTGGTCACGCTCGTGTCGGGCGCGCTGCAGCTCATCGGGCAGGAGAGCGTCGACCTGCTGGGCTACAGCTGGTCGCTGTCGGGCGTCTCGGGCGTGCTGCTCTACCTGCTGGGCCTGGGAGGCGAGATATTCATGCTGACCTCGCTGTACCTGGTGATGCCGGTGGGGCGCCTGTCGCTGCGGCATGCGCTCCTGGGGGGCGTCACGGCCACCGTGCTGTGGGAGGTGACGCGCCGCCTGCTGGTCTGGTACTTCTCGACCCTGTCCCAGGTCAATGTCGTCTACGGCTCCCTCACCACCGCGATCGTGGTGCTGCTGAGCCTGGAGATCGCCGCCACGCTGGTGCTCTTCGGCGCCCAGGTCATCGCACAGTACGAGCGCCTGGAACGGGAACAGCCCCCTGTCGCGCGCTAGGGGTCACTTCGGCGCGAGGCGGATCGCGCCATCGAGGCGGATCACTTCGCCATTGAGCATGTCGTTCTCGATGATGTGCTTGGCCAGCTTGGCGTAGTCGGCCGGCGTGCCCAGCCGAGAGGGGAAGGGCACGTTGGCGGCCAGCGCGTCCTGCACCTCCTGCGGCATGCCGAAGAGCATGGGCGTGCCGAAGATGCCGGGCGCGATCGTCATGTTGCGGGCGCCAGGTCGCGGGCGATCGGCAGCGTCATGCCGACGATGCCGCCCTTGGAGGCGCTGTACGCGGCCTGGCCGATCTGGCCGTCGTAGGCCGCCACCGAGGCGGTGGAGATCAGCACGCCGCGCTCGCCGGTGGCTTCGGGCTCGTTCTTGGTCATGGCGTCTGCCGCCAGGCGGATCATGTTGAAGCTGCCGATGAGATTGATCGTCACGGTTTTCGTGAAGGCGGCGAGCGCGTGCGGGCCGTTCTTGCCCACCGTCTTCTCGCCGATGGCGATGCCGGCGCAGTTGACGAGGCCGAACAGCCTGCCGAGCTTGAGTGCGGCGGCGACTGCCGCCTGGCCGTCGGCCTCCTGCGTGACGTCGCACTTGACGAACACGCCGCCGATGTCGTGCGCGACCGCTTCACCCTTGTCGGCCTGCATGTCGGCCACCACCACCTTCGCGCCGTTGGCTGCGAGCATCCGTGCCGTGCCTTCGCCCAGGCCCGAGGCGGCGCCGGTGACGATGAAAACCTTGCCTTCGATCTGCATGCGTGTGTCTCCTGAGTATGTTTATCGAAGAGCCGGACGAAAAAAAGCCCCGCCGAGGTTCTCGCCAAGGTGGGGCTTGAATCGGATCCCGAGGGACCCGAGGAGACAAGGGGTGGCTCAGCGCTTGCGCGAAGCGGTCTGCGCGGTGCTCTTGGCAGCGTTCACGGCGGTGGTCTGGACCGCGTTGAAGTTGGCTTCGGCGACGTCTGTGGCCTGCTTGACGGCCTTCTGGACCGATTCGAAGGCGTTGTTGGCGGCCGCCACGGCGCTCTTCATCACGGCGACGGCGGTCTCCGAGCCGGCGGGTGCATTCTTGGCAGCGCTGTCGACCAGACCGACGAAGGCTTGCTGGGCCTCGGCCGCCTTGCCTTCGAAAGCCTTGGAGAACTCGGCGCCGGTGCCTTGGGCGATGTCGTACAGGTGACGGCTGTAAGCCGAGGTCTTTTCGGCCAGGGGCTGGAACAGGCTGGCCTGCAGCGCGAGCAGTTCCTGAGCGTCCTTGACGCTCAGCATGGCTTGCGTGGTGCTGGCGGCTTCGCTCAGGGCGGCCTTGGAAGCCGTCACGTTCAGTTCGACGAGCTTCTCGACGCCTTCGAACGCCTTGGTGGTCAGGCCGAACAGGGTTTCGAGGTTGGCCTTTTGGGCGGCGAGGATTTGGTCAGCGGTCAGTGCCATGGTGGTAACTCCGGAAAGGGTTGAGGAATGGATCACGTTTTCGCTGCGCCTGTCTCGTCTATGTTGCGGTGCAGCATGGGTCAAGTATAGGGAGATGGGCGGGGCGATCAAGTCTTTTGGTGTACCGCGACGCAATTTAGAAGGCAGGTTCTAAAGCGGTCGTCTGGGCGGGTTCCAGCCTTGTTTCGGCCGGCCTGAACCCGCTGGCAGAATTCCGCGCCATGACGACACCGCGCCCCCGCCCCCACCGCCGCGACGGCTACCGCGCCTTTCGCCGCATTCCCACCCGCTGGGCCGACAACGACATGTACGGGCACGTCAACAACGTCGTGTACTACAGCTGGTTCGACACGGCGGTGAATGCGTTGCTGATCGAGCGCGGTGCCCTCGACATCCACCAGGGGCAGACCATCGGATTCGTGGTCGAGACGCAGCCGCTGGCCTTTCCTCAGACGGTGGAAGCGGGCATCCGCGTCGTTCAGGCGGGGACGTCCAGCGTGCGCTACGAGATCGCGCTTTTCGCCGAGGGCGCCGGAACGGCGGCCGCGCAGGGCCACTTCGTCCATGTCTACGTCGACCGGCAGACGCAGCGGCCGGTCCCGTTGCCGGAGGCGCTTCGGCAGGTTGTCGCCGACCTTCAGGCCTGAGAGGCTGAGCGGGAGCGGCGTCCATCATGAAAAACGGCGCCCGAGGGCGCCGTTTCATGCTGCCCGCGGGGGCGCGAATTACATCTTCTTCATGGCCTTGATGTCGGCCTTGCCCTTGGCTTCGTCGGCCTTGGCCTGCTTCACGCAGGCGTCCTTGGCGTCGCCGGTCTGGTCGTCGCACTTTTCCTTGGCGACTTCATAGGCCATGTCGACCTTTTCTTCGGCCACCTTGCGCTGGTGGGCGGCGGTCGGCTTGTAGGCCTGCTCCAGTTCAGCCTTGGCCACCTTCTGGTTGCCGTCGGCTTCCTTGTTGCAGACGTCCTTCGCGTTGTCCTTCAGGGTGTCGCACTGGGCCTTGGCGACCTTGTGGTCGGCCTCGATCTTTTCCTTGGCGACCTTGTACTCGTCCTTGGTCATCGCGCCGGCCTGGGCGCCGATGAAGCAGGTGGAAGCGATGGCGAGCATGAGCAGATGTTTTTTCATGGGAGTTCTCCGGGGGCTGTTGGATTGGTTTTGGGTGAAAGCGAAAGAGGTCAGTACTTTTCGTACCAGAGCGCGGCCGGGGTGCGGCCTTCGGCGCTCTCCCAAGCCTTGACTTGGTTCTCGGCTTCGTCGCGGCTGATGCCGTGGCGTTCCTGGATGCGGCCGAGCAACTGGTCCCGCTTGCCGGCAATGACGTCGAAATCGTCGTCGGTCAGCTTGTGACCTTGCCCTTGAGCTGCTTCCAGTTGCCTTCGATGGTGTCCTTGTTCATGGCGCTTCTCCTTCGTGAATGTTGCGGTCCACCAGCGCGATACCTTCATCGACGAGGGCACTGCGGCTGGCTTGAACACACTGTCACGGGCGGGGGGCGCCGTCCCGGTAGGACGCTCCGGGCGGGGTGCGTAGGCACAAGCCGACGGGGACCGTGATAATCGAGCGCACGCCGACACCAGAGACACGCGCGCCGCACCATGATCATTCACAGCCTGCTCGATACCGACCTCTACAAGTTCACGATGATGCAGGTGGTGCTGCACCACTTCCCCGGTGCCCGCGTCGAATACCGTTTCAAGTGCCGCAACCCGGGCGTCGACCTCGCGCAGTTCGCCGGCCAGATCCGCGAGGAGGTGCGCCACCTCTGCTCGCTGCAGTTCCGGGAGCCGGAACTGGCCTACCTCCGGTCGATGCGCTTCATCAAGAGCGACTTCGTCGACTTCCTCGGGCTGTTCCGCCTGAACGAGAAGTACATCGAAATCACACCCCTGTCGACGGGCGAGCTCGACATCAGCATCAAGGGGCCATGGCTGCACACCATCCTCTTCGAGATTCCCGTGCTGGCGATCGTCAACGAGGTCTACTTCCGCAACACGCAGAAGCGCCCCGACTTCGAGGAAGGCCGCCGACGGCTCGAGACCAAGATCGGCCAGCTGCAGGCCGATGGCCTGTCCGATCTGAAGATCGCCGACTACGGCACGCGCCGGCGCTTCTCGAAGGAATGGCACGAAGAGGTGTTGCGCACCCTGATCGCCCGCCTGGGTGCGGTGACGGCGCCGGTGCAGCTGGGCGCCAAGCTGCCCCAGTTCGCCGGCACCAGCAACGTGCTCTACGCCATGAAGCTGGGCCTGATCCCGCTGGGCACCATGGCGCACGAATACCTGCAGGCTTGCCAGGCGCTCGGCCCGCGGCTGCGCGACAGCCAGATCTTCGGCTTCGAGTCGTGGGCGCGCGAGTACCGCGGCGATCTGGGCATCGCGCTGTCCGACGTGTACGGCATGAGCGCCTTCCTGCGCGACTTCGACCTGTACTTCTGCAAGCTCTTCGACGGCGCGCGGCACGACAGCGGCGACCCATTCCAGTGGGGCGAGCGCATGCTGGCGCACTACATCGCCAACCGGGTCGATCCCCTGACCAAGACGCTGATCTTCAGCGACGGCCTCACGGTGCCGCGCACCATCGAGCTCTACCAGCAGTTCCGCGGCCGCTGCCAGCTGGCGTTCGGCATCGGTACGAACCTGACCAACGACCTGGGCTACGAGCCGCTGCAGATCGTCATCAAGATGATCCGCTGCAACGGCCAGCCGGTGGCCAAGCTGTCCGACACGCCTTCCAAGAACATGTGCGACGACGAGAAGTACCTGGCCTATCTGCGCCAGGTCTTCGAGATCGCGTGAGCCGCTCCCTGAAAGTGCATCCACCGATGAAGAACGTGTCGCGCCGTCTGGCGCTGCTGGCGCTGCCCTTGCTGTCCCCCGCCCTGGCGCATGCCGCCGAATTCGACGGCGCCCGCCTCTCGCCCCTGTGGGGTGTGCCCTTCGCCGGGCTGCTGCTGTCGATCGCGCTGATGCCGCTGCTTGCGCCATCGTTCTGGCACCACCATTTCGGCAAGGTGGCCGCGGGGTGGGCGCTCGCCTTCCTGCTGCCCTTCGCCGCGCTCTTCGGGCCGTCGCTGGCGGGCACGCAGCTCGTGCATGCGCTGCTGGCGGAGTACATCCCCTTCATCATCCTGCTGACTGCGCTCTTCGCCGTCGCGGGGGGCATCCACATCCGGGGCAATCTGCATGGCGCGCCGGGCCTCAACGCGGCGATCCTGGCGATCGGCGCGGTGCTCGCCAGCCTGATGGGCACGACCGGCGCGTCGATGCTGCTGATTCGCCCGCTCATCCGCGCCAACGACAACCGGGTGCACAAGGCGCATGTGGTCGTCTTCTTCATCTTCATCGTCTCGAACGTGGGTGGCTCGCTCACGCCGCTGGGCGACCCGCCGCTGTTCCTGGGCTTCCTGAAGGGCGTGGAGTTCTTCTGGACCGTGCGCCACATCTTCCCCGAGACGTCGTTCGTGACGGGCGTGCTGCTCGCGATGTTCTGGTGCATCGATCGCCACTACTACCGCAAGGAAGGCGTGCTGCCGGTCGACCCCACGCCCGACACCCCGCGCATCGGCTTCGACGGCGCCAGAAATTTCTGGCTGCTGGGCGCCGTGATCGCGCTGGTGCTCATGAGCGGCACCTGGAAGTCCGGCGTCGTCTTCGACATCTACGGCACGCCGGTCGGCCTGCCGGGGCTGGTGCGCGACATCGGCCTGGTCGCCATCACGCTGCTGTCGCTGAAGATCACGCCCGCCGCCGTGCATGCGGACAACCAGTTCGGCTGGGGTCCGATGGCCGAGGTGGCGAAGCTTTTCGCCGGCATCTTCCTGACCATCGTGCCGGTCATCGCGATGCTCAAGGCCGGCACCCAAGGGCCCTTCGGCGCGGTGGTGGCGGCGGTGACCCGGCCCGACGGCCAGCCCGACCCGGCGATGTACTTCTGGGCGACCGGCGCACTGAGCTCCTTCCTGGACAACGCGCCGACCTACCTCGTGTTCTTCAACACCGCAGGTGGCGATCCGGCCGCGTTGATGACGACCTACGCGAGCACGCTGGCCGCCATCTCGGCCGGCGCCGTCTTCATGGGTGCCAACAGCTACATCGGCAACGCGCCCAATCTCATGGTCAAGGCCATCGCCGAAGACCGCGACGTGCGCATGCCCAGCTTCTTCGGCTACATGGCCTGGTCGGGTGCCTGCCTGATCCCGCTGTTCGTGGTCGTCACCTTCGTCTTCTTTCGCTGATCCACAGGAGCCGCTCATGTCCGACAAGCCTCACGTTCTCGTCACCCGCGCCGTCTTCCCCGAGACCCTCGAGAAGCTGGCCCAGCATTTCGAGGTCGAGGCGAACCAGGAGGTCGAGCGACGAACTGATCCGCCGGCTGCAGGGCAAGCAGGGTGCCTTCACCACCGGCAGCGTGAAGATCGACGAGGCGGTGCTCGCCGCCTGCCCGGACCTGAAGATCTGCGCCAACATGGCCGTTGGCTACAACAACTTCGACGTCGACGCGATGGTGCGCCACGGCGTGATGGCCACCAATGCGCCCGACGTGCTGACCGAGACCACCGCGGACTTCGGCTTCGCGCTGTTGATGGCGACCGCGCGTCGCATCACCGAGAGCGAGCATTTCCTGCGCCGCGGCGAATGGAAGAAGTGGCGCTACGACATGTTCGCCGGTGCCGACGTGCACGGCAGCACGCTGGGCATCCTGGGCATGGGCCGCATCGGGCAGGGCATCGCGCGGCGCGGCGCGCTGGGCTTTGGCATGGACGTGATCTATCACAACCGTTCGCGGCTCGACGCATCGATCGAGTCCGAATTGAAGGCGACCTACGTCAGCAAGGAAGACCTGCTCAAGCGCGCCGACCACCTGGTGCTGGTGCTGCCGTATTCGCCCGCGTCGCACCACGCCATCGGCGCGGCCGAGCTCAAGCAGATGAAGCCGACCGCCACGCTGGTGAACCTGGCGCGCGGCGGCATCGTCGACGACGCGGCCCTGGCCGAAGCGCTGCGCAACAGGACCATCGCCGCGGCCGGCCTGGATGTGTTCGAGGGCGAGCCCATGGTGAACCCCGCGCTGCTCACCGTGCCGAACGTGGTGCTGACGCCGCACATCGCGAGCGCGACCATGCCGACGCGCCGCGCCATGGCCGACCTGGCGGCCGACGATCTCGTTCCTCGGCGGCAAGGGCCCGCTGACGCCCATCGCCGCTCCCAAGAAATAACCGGACTGCTCTTACGTGTCGACTGCCGAAATCGGACTCTGGATCCTGCTGGGCCTCGCGGCCCTGACCGTCATCCTCCTCGTTGCGCTGCTGATGCGGCGGCCCGCGCCCGACCGCCACGCCGAACTGCTGGCCACCTTCGCCGCCTTGGCCGACGGCACCGAGCGCAGCGAACGCGCCCTGCGGCAGGAGGTGGCCGATTCGGCGCGCAGCACGCGGCAGGAGCTGGGCCAGAACTTCGCCAGCTTCCAGGCCGCGCTGGTGCAGCAGGGCGCGGAAGCCACCCGCACGCAGAATGCGCAGATCGACGCGTTCGCGCAGCAGCTCACGCTGATGCAGAAGACGCTGGCCGACACGCTCAACACGCAGCTCCAGGGCCTGAGCGAATCCAACGCACGGCGCCTGGCCGAGGTGCGCGCGACCATGGAGACGCAGCTCGCCCAGTTGCAGCAGACCAACACCGCCAAGCTCGACGAGATGCGCAAGACGGTCGACGAGAAGCTGCAGAGCACGCTCGAGGCACGGCTGGGCGAAAGCTTCAAGCAGGTGGCCGACCGGCTCGACCAGGTGCACAAGGGCCTGGGCGAGATGCAGACGCTGGCCGTCGGCGTGGGCAGCCTGCAGCGCGTGCTGACCAACGTGAAGACGCGCGGCGTGTTCGGCGAGGTGCAGCTCGAGGCGCTGCTCGAGCAGGTGCTCACGACCGAGCAGTACGCCAAGCAGGTCGAGACCAAGCCGCGCAGCGGCCAGCGCGTGGACTTCGCGGTGCGCTTCCCCGGCCGCAGCGCCGACGGCTCGCCGGTGTGGCTGCCGATCGATGCGAAGTTTCCGCGCGACGACTACGAGCGGCTCATCGACGCGCACGAGCGCGCCGACGTGCTGGCGGTCGAGGTGGCCGGCAAGGCGCTCGAGGCGCGCATCCGCAGCGAGGCGAAGTCCATCGCCGAAAACTACCTCGCCGCGCCGCACACCACCGACTTCGCGATCCTCTTCCTGCCGGTCGAGAGCCTCTATGCCGAGGTGCTGCGTCGCCCCGGCCTGATGGATGCGGTGCAGCGCCAGCACCGTGTGACGCTGGCCGGCCCGACCACGCTGCTGGCCATGCTCAACAGCCTGCACATGGGCTTCCGCACGCTGGCTCTGGAACAGCAGGCCTCCGAGGTGTGGAAGGTGCTGGGCGCGGTCAAGACCGAATTCAACCGTTTCGGCGAATGGGTCGAGCGCATCAAGGAACAGGTCGCCAAGGCCTCCGACACCATCGACAAGGCCGACACGCGCCAGCGCCAGATGCGCCGCGCGCTCAAGGGCGTCGAGGCGCTGCCCGAACTGCAGGCGCAGGCGCTGCTGCCCGCGGTCGACCCCGAGGACGACGGCGCGCCGTGAGAGGGGGCGAGCTGCTCCGGCTGATCGCGGCGCAGGTCTTCCTGCATGCGACGATGGCCGGTATGCGGCTGGCCACGCCGTTGCTGGCGCTGCAGCAGGGCTACAGCGCGGCGGCGGTCGGCCTGCTGATCTCGCTGTT
>LNAP01006301.1_pt1 | contig 10278 bp, 9 predicted proteins | sample 602601 | NCBI WGS metagenome assembly LNAP01 (sample SAMN02440304, study PRJNA202911) | soil metagenome | biome: Subtropical and temperate rainforests or woodlands; isolation source: soil samples (1 kg each in a 20% v/v slurry with milli Q water) were... ...
GTTGACCCACTGCAACACCGGCTCGCTGGCCACCGCCCGCTACGGCCCCCCGCTGGGCGTGATCCGCGCCGGCGTGGCGGCGGAGCGCATCGCGCGGGTCTACGCCGGCGAAACCCGACCGTGGCAGCAAGGCGCGCGGCTGACCATGTGGGAACTGGTGCGCGACGGCATCCCGGCCCAGTTGATCGCCGACTCCGCCGCGGCGCACCTGATGAAATCCGGTGCCGTGCAATGGGTGATCGTGGGCGCCGATCGCATCGCCGCCAATGGCGACACCGCGAACAAGATCGGCACCTACCAGCTGGCGATCGCGGCGAAGTACCACGGCGTGAAGTTCATGGTGGTGGCGCCGTCCTCCACCGTCGACATGGCCACCGGCAGCGGCGAGGAAATCGAGATCGAATTGCGCGACCCGGCCGAGTTGCTCAGCACCGCCGGCCATCGCACCGTGGTCGAGGGAGCGCAGGCGTGGAACCCGGTGTTCGACGTGGCGCCGGCGGAACTGATCGACGCGATCGTCACCGAGCGCGGCGTGATCGAGCGGCCGAACAGCATCGCCATGCAGGCGATGTTTGGATGCTGAAGCTGTCGCGCGAGGCCGTGTTGTTTGCGGCCGGTAGCGTGCTTGGCCTGTTGGTCGACGCCGTCGTCGTGCAGGCTCTGGTGAGCCTGCTGGGCTGGAAATCCCTACCTGGCGCGCGTGCTGTCGTTCCTGCTGGCGGCCACGCTCACCCGGTGGCAGAACCCGCAGCTGCACCTTCGCCGAGCGCTGCCGCGGCCGCGCCGCCCACGCCGAATGGCTGCACTGGATGGGCTTGATCGACGTGGGCGCCTTGGTCGATTACGGGGTCCACGCGCTGCTGCTGATGAACTTTCCGGGCCTGCACCGATGGCCGGCACTGGCCGTGGCGGCCGGTTCGGCGATCGCCGCGCTGGTCAATTTTCTGACAGCCCGCGGGATGCTTTTCAAGCGTTCCGGGACGGTTACGTAAGTTGTTGATTTTTAATATTTAAATCCTGTCTTTTTGGTGCCGTTCGTGGTACACTCGCGGGGTTGATTTCGGGTCGCTTGCGCACGCGCTTGAGGCGCGGTGCCAGCGTCCTTTTTTCGTTATCAGGGAAGCCGATTGATGGCAGAGCTCGCCAAAGAAGTGATTCGCGTCAACATCGAAGACGAGATGCGCCAGAGCTATCTCGATTACGCCATGAGCGTGATCGTGGGCCGCGCCCTCCCGGATGTCCGTGATGGCCTGAAACCCGTGCATCGCCGCGTTCTGTTCGCGATGAACGAACTCGGCAACGTGTGGAACAAGCCGTACAAGAAGTCGGCCCGTGTGGTCGGTGACGTGATCGGCAAGTACCATCCGCATGGCGACCAGTCGGTGTACGACGCGATCGTGCGCATGGCACAACCGTTCTCGCTGCGCTACATGCTGGTCGACGGCCAGGGCAACTTCGGTTCGGTCGATGGCGACAGCGCCGCCGCGATGCGATACACCGAGGTGCGCATGTCGCGCCTCACCCACGAGATGCTGGCCGACATCGACAAGGAAACCGTCGACTTCGGTTTCAACTACGACGAAAGCGAGCGCGAACCGCTGGTGCTTCCCGCCCGCGTGCCGAGTCTGCTGATCAACGGCTCCGCCGGCATCGCGGTGGGCATGGCCACCAACATCCCACCGCACAATCTCAACGAGGTGGTTGCGGCGACGATGGCGTTGATCGACGAGCCGTCGCTGTCGATCGACGATCTGATGCACTACATCCCGGGGCCGGATTTTCCGACCTACGGCATCATCAACGGCTCGTCCGGCATCATCGAGGCGTATCGCACCGGCCGCGGCCGCATCCTGGTGCGCGCGAAGGCCGAGGTCGAGACCGAGAAGAACGGTCGCGAAACGATCATCGTCCACGAGTTGCCGTACCAGGTGAACAAGGCGCGGCTGATCGAGAAGATCGCCGAGCTGGTCAAGGAGAAGAAGCTCGAAGGGATCAGCGAGCTGCGCGACGAGTCCGACAAGGATGGCATGCGCATCGTTATCGAGATCCGCAAGGATGCGATGGGCGACGTGGTGCTGAACAACCTGTTCCAGCAGACCCAGATGCAGGTGACCTTCGGCATCAACATGGTCGCCTTGCTGGACGGCCAGCCGCGCCTGCTGAACCTCAAGGACATTCTCGAAGCGTTCATCCGCCATCGGCGCGAAGTGGTTACCCGTCGCACCATCTTCGAGCTGCGCAAGGCACGTGCCCGCGCGCATATCCTCGAAGGTCTGACCGTGGCGCTGGCCAACATCGACGAGATGATCGAGCTGATCAAGACCTCGTCATCGCCGGCCGAGGCGCGCGAGCGCATGACGGCGCGGCGCTGGGAAGCAGGTCTGGTGCGCGCCTTGCTCTCGGCCACCGGCGCGGCGGCGTCGCGACCGGAAGAGATGGATCCGCGCGACGGCCTGAAAGACGATGGCTACCAGCTGTCCGAAGCGCAGGCGCTGGAAATCCTGGCGATGCGCCTGCATCGCCTGACCGGACTGGAGCAGGAAAAGCTTTCCGACGAATACAAGCTGATCCTGGAAACTATCCGTGGCCTGATCGAGATTCTGGAAAACCCCGAGCGCCTGCTCGAAGTGATCCGTGGCGAACTGGAAGCGGTCAAGGCCGAATTCGGCGATGCCCGTCGCACCGAAATCCAGCATTCGCAGGAGGACCTCAACGTCCTCGACCTGATCGCGCCGGAAGACATGGTGGTGACCCTGTCGCACACCGGCTACGTCAAGCGCCAGCCGGCCAGCACCTACCGTTCGCAGAAACGCGGCGGCAAGGGTCGCTCGGCGTCAGCGTTGAAGGACGAGGACGTCGTCGAGCAGTTGTGGGTGGTCAACACGCACGACACCCTGCTCACCTTCACCAGCACCGGTCGCGTCTACTGGCTCAAGGTCTACCAGATCCCGGAAGCGGGTTCGGGCGCGCGCGGCAAGCCGATCATCAACCTGTTGCCGCTGGGCGAGGGTGAGAAGGTGCAGGCGGTGCTGCCGGTGCGCGAATACACCGACGATCGCTTCGTGTTCTTCGCGACGAGGCATGGCACGGTCAAGAAGACCCCGCTGACCGAGTTCGCGTTCCAGCTGCAGAAGGGCAAGCTGGCGATCAAGCTGCGTGATGGCGACGCGCTGGTCAACGTTGAAATGACCGACGGCAACAGCGATATCCTGATGTTCGCCTCCAACGGCAAGGTCAATCGTTTCGACGAGAACACCGTGCGTTCGATGGGCCGTACCGCTGCCGGTGTGCGCGGCATGAAGCTGGCCAAGGACGCCCATGTGGTATCGCTGATCGTGGCCGCCGAAGGTGACATCCTCACCGCGACCGAGCGTGGCTACGGCAAGCGCACCCAGCTGGTCGAGTTCACCAAGAAGGGCCGCGGTACCCAGGGCGTGATCGGCATCCAGTGCTCCGAGCGCAATGGCGCACTGGTCGGCGCTGTGCAGGTCACCGAGGCGCACGAGCTGATGCTGATCTCCGACCAGGGCACCCTGGTGCGCACCCGCGTGGCGGAAGTCTCGCAGCTAGGCCGCAACACCCAGGGCGTCACCCTGATCCGCCTGCCTGCCGACGAAACGCTGGTCAGCGTGATGCGGCTGGATGCGGAGGAGGACAACGGCGAGGGTGCCGAAGTCGTCGACGCCGATGCACCGGCTGGTGACGATGGTTCCAGTGACGTCGAGCCGGTAGTCACCGACGAGTGAGTCTGGCGAAAGCCTGAATCGAAAAACCCCGGCAATACCGGGGTTTTTTGTTGCCGGACCCAGGGCTGCCTCAGTGGGTGATGGCCGCCAGCATCGCCTCGGCGCTGGAAACGCGCAGCTCGCCGGGCGCCTCGACCTGCAGCAGGCGCACCACGCCATCTTCCGCGTACAGCGCAAAGCGACGCGTGCGCAGGCCCATGCCGAAGGCGGTGCCGTCCAGTTCCAGTCCCAGCGCGCGGGTGAAGCTGGCGTTGCCGTCGGCCAGCATCAGCAGGCCTGCGGGGATCTTCTGCGAAGCAGCCCAGGCCTGCATCACGTAACCATCGTTGACCGCCAGGCACATCACGCTGATGCCGCGCTGCTGGAACTCGGCGAAGTGCGCCGAGTAGCCGGGCAGGTGCTTGTTCGAGCAGGTAGGGGTGAACGCGCCGGGCAGGCCAAACAGCAGTACCTTGCGTCCGGCGAACAACTCACCGGTGCCGCATGGCCTTATTTCGCCGTCGATGAGCTGGATGGTGGTGTCGGGAATGGTGTCGCCGGGCTGGATGGTCATGCGAGTCTCGGGTGGGGGAAGGGAGTGCTTTGCCATGCTAAATCGCCTGATGGCGGGCTGTCGCCTTGAATCGTCCGCGGCCGTACCTACTTCTGTGGCAGGCGGTGATTGAGGCAATGGTTCGGGCCGACAGCGGGTGAGGAAGGCACCGGCGACGCCGCGACGCATTACCATCGGTACCTGTCGCTGAGTCGGATGCAGGACTTGCCCGCGGTGGAGTCGATTTACCGCGGGTTTTGCGTGAGTTGGGGAGTGTTTGTGGAATTCAAAGACTATTACGAGATCCTGGGTGTGAAGCCCGATGCGAGCGAGGCCGAGATCAAGACGGCGTATCGCAAGCTGGCGCGCAAATATCACCCGGACAAGAACAAGGAAGCCGGCGCCGAGGAGAAGTTCAAGGCGGTCAACGAGGCCAACGAAGTACTCAAGGACGCCGAGAAGCGGCGTTCGTATGACCAGTTGCGCGCCGGTGGCTATCGGCAGGGCGAGCAGTTCCGCCCGCCGCCGGGCTGGCAGGGACAGCAGGGTTTTGGCGGCGGCGACGATGGCGACTTCAGCGATTTCTTCGAGAGTCTGTTCGGCCGCGGTGCCGCCGGCGGCCATCGGGGGCAGCCGCGGCCGCGTCGCGGTCGCGACGTGCAGGCCTCGGTGCAGATCGACTTGCAGACAGCGTTCGACGGCGGCCGCACGCGGCTGGCGATGCATGACCCGGCCGGCGGCGAGCGTGTGCTGGAAGTGAAGATCCCGGCTGGGATCCAGCCGGGCCAGGTGATCCGCCTGTCCGGCCAGGGCCAGGCCGGCATGGCCGGCGGACCGAACGGCGACCTGCTGCTGGAAGTGGGCATTCGCGAGGATGCGCGCTTCCGCCTGGACAGCCGCAACGTGGTGCACGTGCTGCCGATCACGCCGTGGGAGGCGGCGCTGGGCGCCACCGTGCCGGTGCCGACGCTGGCCGGTACGGTCGACCTGCGCATTCCGGCCGGCTCGCAGTCGGGGCGCAAGCTGCGCCTGAAGGGGCGTGGCATGCCCGGCACGAATCCGGGCGACCAGCTGGTGGAGCTGTCGATCCGTGCACCGGCGGCCGACAATGACAGTCAGCGGGCCGCCTACGAGGCGTTGAGCAAGGAGTTCGTGGACTTCGATCCGCGTCGTTGAGTCACGTGATCGGTGCAAACGAAAACGGCGCCTGCGGGCGCCGTTTTTCGCGAACCTGGATCGGCAATGATCAGCCCGGCAGGAATTCCTGCAGCGCCTTGACCAGTTCCTCTTCCTTGATCGGCTTCGTCACATAGGCCTTGGCGCCCTGACGCATGCCCCAGACCTTGTCGGTTTCCTGGTCCTTGGTGGTCACCAGGATGATCGGGATGTGCGCCGTTTCGGCGTTCTTGCTGATCGTGCGGGTGGCCTGGAAGCCGTTGAGGTTGGGCATGACCACGTCCATCAGGATCAGGTCGGGCATTTCCTGCTTGGCGGCTTCGACGCCGGCAGCGCCGTCTTCGGCAGAGAGAACCTCATGCCCGAGTTTTTCGACGATCCGCTTGATGCCCAGCAACTGTGACGGGGAGTCGTCGACGATCAGGATGCGTGCCATAGAGTGATAATCCCCTGCGAGTTTCGTTGATTCTAAGCCGTGGCGGCGGTACTTCCAAGCGTGGCCGTCACACTGTGTTGTCGATGCGCACCAGCGTGCGCCCGAATGATTCGCCAGCGAGCATACGCGCAAACGTCCCGGGCAGTTCATCAAGTCCGATTTCACGGGTGGCGATAAGGTCCAGATGCTGCGGCTTCCAGTCGTGGGCCAGGTGCTGCCAGATCCTGTCGCGGAGGTCGCGCGCGGTGCCGGCCGAAGCGATGCCGAGCAGGCTGGTGCCGCGGATGATGAACGGCATCACCGTGCTGTCGAAGGCGATGCCGCCGGCATTGCCGCAGATCGCCACGTTGCCGTACGGATGAATCAGCGGCAGCAAGCCGCTCAGCATGGCGCCGCCGACGTTGTCCAGCGCACCGCCGAAGCGGGCCGAGTCCATCGGCTTGCCGCTGAAGGCGAGCTGGTGGCGGTCGATGCACTCGGTGGCGCCGAGGCCGCGCAGGAAATCGAAGTGATCGGCCTTGCCGCTGATCGCGTGCACCTCGTAGCCGGCGCGGCTGAAAATGTCGGTCGCCAGCATGCCGACGCCACCGCTGGCGCCGGTCACCGCGATCGGCCCCAGTGCCGGTCTCTGCCGGTTGTCCTGCATGCGCAGCAGGGCCAGTGCAGCGGTGAATCCGGCGGTGCCGATGATCATGCTCTCGCGCAGGCTCAGGCCTGCCGGCAACGGGATCGTCCAGCGCGCGTCGAGGCGCGCGTATTCGCCGTAGCCGCCGTCGCGCGTCTCGGACAGGCCGCTGCCGGTGCACAGCACCGCGTCGCCCTCCCTGAATGCGGGATCGGTCGAGGCGACCACGTGACCGGCCACGTCGATGCCGCCGTTGAGAGGATAGCTGCGCAGGATCCGGCCCTTGCCGGTGCCGGCCAGTGCATCCTTGTAGTTGACCGAGGAATACGCCACCTTGACCAGCACTTCGCCGGGCGACAGCGCGCCGGTGTCCATGATCTCGACCTCGGCGCGGTGGCCGGCGTCGTCATGGTGGATGCGGAAGGCGCGAAAGGCGGTCATGTCGATGTCCCGTGGCGATTGTTCAGGCGCTGACACTGCTGGTGTCGATCCACTTGGGAATGTAGCTGCCCTGGTAGACCTGCATCCAATCGAACAGCGCGGCCATCGAGTCGCCGAACCAGATGCTGTCACGCTGCTCGGAGCGCACGAAGTTCTCGTCGACCATGTGGTCCATCATCGTGCGCAGGTCGCGGTAGTAGCCGCGCACGTCGAGAAAGGCGCAGGGATAGCGGTGCAAGCCGAGCTGGGCCCAGGTCAGCATCTCGAACATCTCGTCCATCGTGCCGAAGCCGCCGGGCAGGGCGACAAAGGCATCGGACAGTTCGTACATGCGTGTCTTGCGCTGGTGCATGGTCTCGACGACCACCAGTTCACTCAGGCCTGGATGGGCCACTTCAAGTTCCACCAGCTGACGCGGGATCACCCCGATGACCTTGCCGCCGCCGGCGAGCACCGCGTCGGCCACCACGCCCATCAAGCCAACGTTGCCGCCGCCGTAGACCAGCGCGATGCCGCGCCGGGCCATTTCCGTACCGAAGGCGCGCGCCTGCTCGGCGTACTCGGGATGCCTGCCGCTGCTGGAGCCGCAGTAGACGCAGATGGCGGTGGGTTGGGGCATGAGGACACCGAAAGTCTCAGGGCGTCATCCCAGCGAAAGCTGGGACCCAGTGTCTTATGCGGCGACGGCAAAGGCACTGGATTCCGGCTTTCGCCGGAATGACGACGAAAAAAGCAAACGGCCCGCCAGTGTTGCCATGAGCGGGCCGCATGGATCCCGGATCAACGCCCATCCATGGGCTGCCCGGGATGAGCGCGTCGTGCGCTCAGTTGCCCTTGTGGATGGCGCGCTTGTCGACCGACAACGCGGCCTCGTGCACGGCTTCGGAGAGGGTCGGGTGGGCGTGGACGATGCGTGCCAGATCCTCGGACGAACCCTTGAACTCCATCGCCACCACGCACTCGGCGATCAGCTCGGAAACGCCCGGTCCGACCATATGCACGCCGAGGATGCGGTCGGTTTCGGCGTGCGCGATCATCTTCACCTGGCCGACCGCCTCGTTCATCGCGACGGCGCGGCCGATCGCGGCGAACGGGAAGCTGCCGACCTTGTACGGGATGCCGGCGTCCTTCAGTTCCTTCTCGGTCTTGCCGGCCCAGGCGATTTCCGGCTCGGTATAGATCACCCACGGCACGGTGTCGAGGTTCACGTGGCCGGCCTTACCGGCGATCCACTCGGCCACCGCCACGCCTTCCTCGGAACCCTTGTGCGCGAGCATCGGGCCGCGCACGGCATCGCCGATCGCCCACACGCCGTCGACACCGGTGTGGTTGTGCTCGTCGACCACGATGCGGCCGCGCTCGTCCAGCTTCACGCCGGTGTCGTCGGCCAGCAGGCCGGCGGTGTAGGCGCGGCGGCCCACGGCAACCAGCAGCTTGTCGACGACGAGCTGCTGCTCGCCGTCCTTGTCGGTATAGGTGAGGTGCACGCCGTCCTTCTTCACCTCGGCCTTGTTGAGCTTGGCGTTGAGCTTGATGTTCAGGCCCTGCTTGGCGAATTCCCGGGCGGCCACCTTGGCCACATCGGCATCGGCGACAGAGAGGAAGTCCGGCAGCGCCTCGATGATGGTGACTTCGGAACCCAGGCGCTTCCAGACGCTGCCCAGCTCCAGCCCGATCACGCCGGCGCCGATCACGCCGAGGCGCTTCGGTACTTCGGTGAAGTCCAGCGCGCCGGCATTGTCGACGATCGCCTTGCCGTCGAACTTGGCGAACGGCAGCTCGATTGGCACCGAGCCGGAGGCGAGGATCACGTTGGTGGCGCTGATCGTCTGCTTGGCGCCGTCGGTGGAAGTGATCTCGACGCTGTTGCCTTTGAGCAGCTTGCCGGTGCCGAAGTACGGCGTGATCTTGTTCGCCTTGAACAGCTGCGCCACGCCGCCGGTGAACTGCTTGACGATCTTGTCCTTGCGGCCGACGAAGGTGGGCACGTCGATCTTCGCGTTGTCGGCACTGATGCCGTGCACCGCGAAGTTGTGCGTGAGGTTGTGGAACTGGCGCGAGGAGTCGAGCAGCGCCTTGGACGGGATGCAGCCCACGTTGAGGCAGGTGCCACCGAGCGCCTGCTTGCCGTCCTTGCCGGCGAACGCGTCGACGCAGGCGGTCCTCAAGCCCAGCTGTGCGGCGCGGATCGCAGCCACATAGCCGGCCGGGCCGGCGCCGATGACGATGACATCAAATTTTGATTGTTCGCTCATTGCATTCACTCACGGGATTCGGGATTGGGGATTCGGGATTCGTAAAAGCAAAGGCGTGCGGCGCCGAGGCGAGTCCCGAATGTCGCGCGGGACCCGGGCGGGGTGGGGATTCGAAAGGGCGCGAGGTGCGCGCTTTTTCGAATCCCGGATCCCCAATCCCGAATCCCGGATGTTGCTCGGCCTTACAGGCCGAGCAACATCCTTTGCGGATTCTCCAGCTGGTTCTTGATGTCGACCAGGAACAGCACCGCGTCCTTGCCGTCGATGATGCGGTGGTCGTAGCTGATCGCGATGTACATCATCGGGGCCGCGATGATCTGGCCGTTCTCGACGATGGGGCGCTCCTTGATCGTGTGCATGCCGAGGATCGCGCTCTGCGGCGGGTTGACGATCGGGGTGGACAGCAGCGAGCCGAAGGTACCGCCGTTGGTGATGGTGAACGTGCCGCCTTGCAGGTCGTCCAGCGACAGCTTGTTCGCGCGCGCCTTGGCGGCGTAGTCGGCGATGCCCTGCTCGACCTCGGCGAAGCTCATGTCCTGCACGTCGCGCAGCACCGGCGTGACCAGGCCCTTGTCGGTGGACACGGCGATCGAGATGTCCTGGTAGCCGTGGTAGACCACGTCGTTGCCGTCGACCGAGGCGTTGACGAACGGGTAGCGCTTCAGCGCTTCGGCGGCCGCCTTGACGAAGAAGCTCATGAAGCCGAGCTTGATGCCATGTTCCTTCTGGAACGCGTCGCCGAGTGCCTTGCGCATCTTCACCACTTCGCTCAGGTTCACTTCGTTGAACGAGGTGAGCATGGCGATGGAGTTCTTCGACTGCATCAGGCGCTCGGCGATGCGTGCACGCATGCGGGTCATCGGCACGCGCTCTTCCGGACGCGCGCCCGGGGTCGGCTTCGCCGCCGGTGCGGCGGCGGCCGGAGCAGCCGTACCGCCCTTGCCGTAATTGACCAGGTCCTCCTTGGTCACGCGGCCGTCGCGGCCGGTGCCGGCAACCTTGGACGGGTCGATCTTCTCTTCAGTGGCGACGCGCAGGCCGGCTGGCGAGAGGTCCTCGGCACCCTA
>LNAP01010231.1_pt1 | contig 10276 bp, 13 predicted proteins | sample 602601 | NCBI WGS metagenome assembly LNAP01 (sample SAMN02440304, study PRJNA202911) | soil metagenome | biome: Subtropical and temperate rainforests or woodlands; isolation source: soil samples (1 kg each in a 20% v/v slurry with milli Q water) were... ...
GCGGCGCCAGGTTGCGGGCCATGGCGGCACGTGGGGCGCGTCCCGGGACCGCATCGGTGCAGGCCGCTTGGCGCGGCATTTTCCGGTCATGACCAGGCGTCAAGCTGGCGAGGATGCCGGCTTGGCAGGGCAGGAGAGGACTTGTTTCGTGCTGGTCTGTTAAGACTTCGTTTTGTCACCCCAACGCGATGATTCAAGCGCAGTTTTTGGCTGACCGCGCCGTTCCAAGCCTGCTACGATTGGAAACTTGCCTGCCCTTAACCATGGCCTGTCACCGGCCCCGGAGACCGCTGAATGTCCCGTTTTCTCGAGATTTTGATCGCCCTGGCGCTGGTCCTGGCGCTGTTCCTGGTCATCGGTGTGGTCCTGCCGTCGCATCGCCATCTCGAAGGAAGCGTGGAGAGCAACCGCAAGATGACCATCGTGTACGACACGGTGAACAACGTGCGCCGCCTCAAGGACTGGAGCCTGATGCTGCCGGGTGACCCGGCCCTGTTGCGCTATTCCGGCGGCGCCGAGGGCAACGTGGGCAAGGGTGCCAGGGTCGAGTTCACCTCGCCGGTGGTTGCCGCCTGGAAAAAGGGCAGCTGGGAAATCACCGACAGCCAGGCCCCGCCGGCCGGCGGCGGCAAGGCCGAGGTGACCTATGCCATCAGCGACGAGGCGCCGGGCCGCAACAAGGTCAGCGTCATCACCCTGACCCCGACCGGCAGGGGCGGCCGCAACGTGCGCATCACCCAGACCTATGACGTGGACTACGGCTGGAACATCTACGGCCGCTTCCTGGGCATGTACATCGAGAGCCAGATCGGTGACTCGCTGGACGCCAGCCTGGCCAAGCTGAGCACCAACCTGGCCACCATCCCCAACTTCGACTACCGCGTCGAAGGCAGCAAGCTGACCGACCTCAAGATCGTCCAGGTGCCGGCCGAGAACCTGCTGGTGGTCAGCGCCGGCAGTGTCGAGCGCAGCAACGATGCGATCAAGAAGTCGATCCTGTCCAACCAGGAGTGGATCAAGCGGGTGATGGAGTCCAACGACCTGGAACCGGCCGGTCCGTTCCGCCTGATCACCACCGAGCTTGCTTCGCAGACCTACACCTTCGATCTGGCCCAGCCGGTGCGCAAGAAGGGCAGCGGTCCCAAGGCCGAGGCCGCCGGGGCGGATGAGGCCAGCAAGACCGGTGACAAGGCCGCCACTGCAGCAGAACCTGCGCCGGCACCGGAGCAGGCCCCGGCCACCGATGCGCCCGAACTGCAGGTCAAGGTCGCCGGCACCCCGGTCACCTACCAGCGCACCGAGCCCCAGCAGGCCGCCACCGCCAGGTACACCGGCTACATGTCCGAGCTGGAAGCGGCTCGCAACGGCCTGCGTGCCTGGGCGATGACCAACGGCCACGCCATGAAGGACCGTCCGTACGAAACCTGGAACAGCGGCGTGGACAAGCCATTCACCGACGCAAGCGCCACCTACACCCTCTACTGGGCCATCAAGTACTGACCGGCCACGCGCAACGCAACGTGCAGTTGATCATCCGCGCCGCGCCTTCGCACCGTCGAAGGCGCGGCGTTTTCGTTCCAGGCCCCCCGCGAAGCGCCGGGCCGCCAGAGCAGGCACCTGTGCATGATCGAGCGCCGAACCTCTACTGTTTCTCCGCTGGCCGCGATCGGGGCGGTACTGTGCGCCGTGGCGATCGGGCTGGCCGCCTACGCCGCGCACGGGGTACCTGATCCCAAGGTCCAGGCGGCCCTGCAGAGTGCCTGCCTGTATGCCTTCGGTCACGGGATCGCGCTGGCGGCGCTGGCCCCACGCGCACGGCGTGCGCTGGGCCAATGGGCCCTGCGCCTGCTGCTGGTGGGGACGCTGGCGTTCTCCGGCAGCATTGCCTTGCATCACCTGGCTGGTGCCTCCAGCGCATTGGCGCCGGCCGGTGGCGTGGCGATGATGCTGGCCTGGCTGCTCTGGGCCGTCGACGCACTGCGTCGTTAGGATCGCCGGCCGTGGCCCGACACGCGCGTGGATTCGATACCGCCGCGGCCTGGGACCACCTGGCCAGGTGCGACCGCAAGCTGGGCGCGTGTATGAGGCGCATCGGCGTGATCCAGACCGAGCCGCGCTGGCGCGGGACCTTCGACCCGGTCGATGCGCTGGCCCGGGCGATCCTGCTCCAGCAGCTCTCGGGCAAGGCCGACGTCCCGACCAACCACTCGCAGGATTGGACCTTGCCGGCCGGTGGGCTGCGCGCCGGAGCAGGGCGCCTGGCGGTCAGTTGACCGGCTTGGGGCGTCTTTCCGAGAACTCGGTTTCCAGCAGTTCCAGCCAGGCATCGACCCGATAATCCTCTTCCGGGGCAATCTTCAGCAGCTCGTTGAGCACCTGCTTGGCTTCGGCCAGTTCGCCCAGCTGGTAATGCGCCTTGGCCAGGGCCCAGTGCGCCTCGGGCCGGCGCGGTTCCAGGGCGATCCATTCGGTGGCCGAGAACTTGGCCGCCTTGCTCTGGCCCGAGGCCAGCAGGTCGTCCAGTTCGGTCTCACGCAGGTCACCGCGGCGGCTGCTGCGGTTCTCGCGCATCACGCTGACCACGTTGACCACCAGGATCACGAAACAGACCGACATGACCAGGATTCCGGCGCTGATGAAGACCAGCAGCCAGGTAATGGTGTTCAAGGACTGCAGCAGGGGTTGGATCGATTGCAAGGAGGTGGCCTCTGTCGGCGCGCCGGGCGCCAGAGCGGGCGCGTGGCTGCCTTCGTGCGAGGGCAGCGGCTGCGCCGGATGGGGGAAGGTTCGAGCGCCGTCGTTCTTTGGTCGGCCAGGCGCGCAGCAAGGGTAGCCGATGCCCGCGTGGGGGCGACAGCCGCGCGCGGCAGGTCAGCAGCCGCCGTGGCGCCAGTGCCAGGGTTCGTAGATGATGCCATGCGCATTGCCGCGCGGATAACTCATGTAAAAGCTGAAGCGCGTGGCGTTGGCCTGCAGCCAGGCGAAGGCAGCAGTGGTTTCGAACGATTCCTCGGCCGGCGGCTGGCCGGGCGTGCCGATGTCCAGGGCGGTGCCGGCGTGGTGCTCGCTGTAGCCGGGGGCGGCGTTGACGGTCAGGATCCGGGCCAGGGGCTGGCCGCGTTCCAGCTTGCGCTGAAAAATGCCGAGCTGGTAGGCGTGGCTGCGATAGCCGGAAATGGCCTCCAGGGCGATCTGGTCACCGGCCGCGGCCTGGCGCATCGCCTGCCAGGCGCGGCCGGCCGCGCGGGTCAGCCACAGCGGGCGGCGGTAGCGGTCGAACCCGGCCAGGGCCAGGGTGGCCGGTTCGGCGACCAGGGCCAGGCCGGTGCGGGCGGCGTAATCGTCCGCGTCCAGGCCCAGGTGATCCAGGCGGCGGCGCAGGCCATGCAGGGGCAGGACGCCAGACGGATCGGGATCGATGGGTGCCCCGCGCGCCTGGGCCGCTTCTAGCCGGTCCAGGGCATCGTCCATGCCGGCGCTGCGGCTCCAGCCGGGGACCAGGCCGACCAGGCCTTCGGGCAGCACCGCGGCCAGGTAACGGCCATCGTCCTTGCGCCGCAGGACCCGGCTGGCGCGGGCCAGGGCGCGGGCATCGGCGTTGCTGCGCGCACGCAGCAGGCCGGCGGGCCATAGTTCGACCTCGGCGGTGTTGAGCAGGGTGCGGGCGTTGGCGAAGGTCGGGCGGACAGGCATCGCCTGCACTTTAGCGAGGGTGTGGGTGTGCGGCCAGTTCACGCAACCGAGGCAGCAGGCCATCGGGATCGCCCACGTCCGGCAGCAGGCCGTGCCCGGCACTGCTGGGCAGCCACAGCAGCAGGCGGCTGTCGGCGGTGGCGACGAAGGCCTTGTCCCGGTTGCGCAGCCGATACCAGCCGCTGCGAAAACCCGGCAGGCCATGGCCGCGCAGCTTGCGCAGCGAGCGCAGTTCGGCCAGGTCCACCACGCGCGCCTGATCCAGCTGCAGCTGGGCAAGTGGCACCTGGGTGCGGAAGAACGTGGATCGCACGGCGATGCCCTGCGCATCGACCTGGAGCGACTGGGCACCAGGGATGTAGCCGGCCACTGGCTAGAATGGCGGCCCCTTTGCCCCTGAAGCACCGCCATGACCACGCTCGGCACGCCGCGCTCGCCTTCCGCCACCCGGGTCCTGCTGCTGGGCGCGGGCGAACTGGGCAAGGAAGTGGCCATCGAGCTGCAGCGCTTTGGCGTGGAAGTGATCGCCGCCGACCGCTATGCCGACGCGCCGGCCATGCAGGTCGCCCACCGCAGCCAGGTGCTGGACATGCTCGATCCGGTCGCGCTGCGCGCGCTGATCGCCGCCGAGCAGCCGCACCTGGTGGTGCCGGAGATCGAGGCCATCCACACCGAGACCCTGGTCGAATTGGAGCGCGACGCCGGCCTGCAGGTCATCCCCACCGCACGCGCCGCGCGCCTGACCATGGACCGCGAAGGCATCCGCCGGCTGGCCGCCGAGACCCTGGGCCTGCCGACCTCGCCGTATCGCTTTGTCGATAGCGAAGCCGAGTATCGCGACGCGCTGGCCGCGATCGGCTTGCCGTGCGTGGTCAAGCCGGTGATGTCGTCCTCGGGCAAGGGCCAGAGCACGCTGCGCAGCGAGGCCGACATCGGTCCGGCGTGGGCGTACGCGCAGACCGGCGGCCGTGCCGGCGCCGGGCGCTGCATCGTCGAGGGCTTCATCGACTTCGATTACGAGATCACCCTGCTGACCGTGCGCCATGTCGGCGGCACCAGTTTCTGCGATCCGATCGGTCACTGGCAGAAGGACGGCGACTACCGCGAAAGCTGGCAGCCGCAGCCGATGACCCCGGACGCGCTGGCGCGCGCGCAGCAGATCGCACGCGCGGTCACCGACGCGCTGGGCGGGTGCGGCCTGTTCGGGGTAGAGCTGTTCGTCAAGGGCGACCAGGTCTGGTTCTCCGAGGTCTCGCCGCGCCCGCACGACACCGGCCTGGTCACCCTGGTCTCGCAGGATCTGAGCGAGTTCGCCCTGCACGCGCGCGCGATCCTGGGCCTGCCAGTGGGTGCCGGCGATGGCGGGGTGATCGCTGCGATCGCCCCGTCCGCGTCGTGCGCGATGCTGGCGCAAGGGCATGGCGTGCCGGTGTTCGCCAACGTGGAGGCGGCCCTGGCCGCGCCCGGCAGCGCGCTGCGCCTGTTCGGCAAGCCACGCGTGGAAGGCCAGCGCCGGGTGGGGGTGACCCTGGCCCGCGGCGCGGACATCGAGCAGGCGCGCGCCAGGGCGCGCGATGCGGCAGCGGCGATCCAGATCCGCCTGGAGTAACGTGCCTGGGGATTGAATGCGTCGCCCCTGACGGTAAGATCGCATCTGATTCAAAGCCGGACTCTGCTTCAATGGAGATCTGGCAGGTAAGTGGCAGCGGCAGTGGCGCCGCTGCAACGTCTACAGGGGGGAAACATGCGCTCTTTCAGGTCGGCCGCGCTCGTGCTCGGCGCAGTGTTGCTTTTTTCTGGTTGTGCGAGCGTGCCGACCGCACGCGTCTCGGATTCGAATCTGGCCAAGTCCTTTCCTGTCCCGCCCGAGGGACAATCCGGCCTCTATATCTACCGCAACAGCTTCGCCGGCAAAGCGTTGAAAAAGGACGTCTGGGTCGACGGAAAGTGCCTAGGCCAGACCGCGGACAAAATGTTCTTTTACTCCTGGTTGAGGGAAACAAGGAGCATAAGCTCTCCACCGAGTCCGAGTTCTCTCCGAACGATCTAATGCTATATGTTGAGGCGGGGAAGAATTACTTCATCAGGCAGATCATCAAGATGGGCGTCTTCGTGGGTGGCGCCAAGCTTGAGCGCGTCTCGGAAGACGAAGGCAAGGCAGAGGTGTCCAAGCTAAGCCTGGCCGAGTCCGGTGAATGTTCGTAAGCCCTCAAAGGTCGGGCGATCACTGCAGTAATCGTCAAAAAGGAAGCAGCACAGGCGCCTGCTAGCGCCCGTGCTGTCTGAATCATCAGATGGCGAACGATCACAACGCCAGCTCGGCCCAGACCAGATGATGGTCGCTGCCGTCGGCGATCGGTGCGTGCCGATCGGTCGAGGCAGGCCAGAAGATGCCGCCGCCGAGATAGCCAAAGCCGACCGAGGGCAGCACGTAGTCCAGCCGCATCGCGCCGGATTTCGGGCCGAAATCGCCGGTGACCTGTTCGGGCGCGCCCTTGCGCAGCAGGCCTCTGGCCGCGTAGGCGCGCGCGGTCTCGGCGCCGCCGGCGCTGGTCGGCGCGGGATGACGCAGCATGCGCGGGTGTTCCATCAATTCGATGATGGCGGCGTGGTGACCATCGCCATCGATGGGGTCATTGTTGAGGTCGCCGGCGATGACGAACCTGGCGTTTGCCTCGAGCCCGCCGCAGCGGCCGGCGTCATCGCACAGCCAGGCCGCATCGGGCGCATTGTCCAGGTAATGCCGCCACACGGCGATTTCCTGCGCGTTGCGGTGGCCGTTGCGGTCTTCTGGCCCGTCGAACACCGGCGGTGTGGGATGTGAGACCAGAAAATGCACGAGGCCGCCGGGTGTCTGCACCGGCACGTCCCAGTGCGACTTGGACGAGAGCCGCAGCTGCGCCCAGGCCGCGGCCGCATACCAGGGCCGGCTGGTGCGCGGATCGATCGGGTTCACCGCACCGGGCACGGTGGACCATTTCAGCAGGCGGAAACTGCGCACGGCGGCCGGGTCGATCGGATATTTCGACAGCACCAGCATCCCGTACTGGCCCGGGTGCAGGCCGTAACCCCAGGCATCGTTGCCGGCATCGCGGCCGCTGCCGCCGATGCGGCCGTTGTTGTCCAGGTCCAGGCCGCTGGGCACACCGGTGTTGACCTGCGCCAGGTAGCGATACGGATAGCGCAGGGGTTCGCTGCCGCCGGGCTGCGGGGTTTCCAGGTACTTGTGCTGAAACAGGTCGGCCGCGCGATGGGCCTGGTCGTAATCGAACTCGTTGAGCAGCACCAGGTCCGGCCGTACCTGCTGCAGCACCGCGGCGATCTTGCGCGCATGGCCGCTGTCGCCTTCCAGCTCGGCGATCAGGCCACCGGCCTGGTCCGAATACAGCGAGGTGTTGTAGGTGGCCACACGCAGCGGCGCGCTGGCAGTGGCATCAGGGGTGCTGCTGCACGAGGCGGTGGCGAAGGCGGCCATCAGGCACAGCAGGGCAAGTCGTGGGCGCATGGCCACATTCTAGTACCGTAGCCCGGAGATAACGGAACATGGTGAAAGTGATGGATTCAAGTCCAGGGCAAGGCGCAAGCTGCCGCCAAGGCAGGCCGCCTTGGCAAGCCCTGGGCTTGAAGCCGCGCTTTCACGTTTCGATATCTTCGGGTTGCGGTACTAGGGTGCGCCTGTGACCGGCCTGCGCGCCTTCAGCCGACCACCTTCTCGATGTCGTCCCAGCTGCGCCCGTCGAAGGCTTCCAGCGGCTTGAACCTGCGCTTGTATTCCATCTTGCGATGGCCGTTGATCCAGTAGCCCAGGTACAGGTACTGGTGATGGTCGCGGCGGGCCCATTCCACTTGGCGCAGGATCGCCAGCGTGCCCAGGCTGCGCGCGGTCAGGTCCGGGTCGAAGAAGGTGTAGACCGCCGACAGTGCGTTGGGCACCAGGTCGGTCACGGCCACCGCGATCAGGCGTCCGTCCTCGCGCAGTTCCAGGAAGCGGGTCTGCGACCAGCGCCCGATCAGGAACTGCTGGAACTCGCTGGCGCCATGGTCGTCCATGCCACCGCCGACATGGCGGCTGGTCAGATAGCGCCGATACAGCGCCAGATGCTCCTCGCTGCGTTCGGCCGGCGCCACCCGCGCTTCCACCTGTGCGTTGCGCGCGGCGCAGCGGCGCTGGCTGCGATCGGGCGTGAAATGGCTGACCGGAATGCGCACCGGCACGCAAGCGCGGCAGCCCCGACAGTGCGGGCGGTAGACCAGGTCGCCTGAACGGCGGAAACCCCAGGACAGCGCCGTCGGGTAGAACGCCGGCAGGCGCGGGTCGCGCGGATCCAGGACCAGGTCGCGCGCGATGCGGTCGGACCAGTAGCCACAAGGGTGTTCGCCGGTGTGGAACAGGCGTACGTCCTCGCGCGGGGGGAACGCATCGGTCTTCATGCGCCGGGCTCCGTGCACCGGACACGCCCGTCGGGGCGGGCGTGGGACAGGAAACGGATCGGCGGGCAGGGCAGGCAGATGGCCATGGCCTTCAGCATACTGCGCCGCCGTCCGCCCGGGTGAGACGCCCGCGCTGCGCGTGCTGCCCGGGGCACGCGTTTGCCGGCCGATGTCATGCGTCGTGCAGCCAGGCGATGCCTTGACCCAGCTAACCGCCGTCTTAACGCGGCCGGCGTGGCGGTCAACCCGGCCGCCGCGGCAGCGTTTTCCCTGGCAGTGGCAAGCAGCCACGGACCTGAAGGAACACTCATGATGCGCAAGACCCTGATCGCCTTCTCCATCGCCGCTGTGCTGGGCGCCGGCGCGGCCTCCGCCGCTGCGCAGGATGTCAACACGCCGTCGCCACCGCGCCACGGCGAGCGCATGGCCAAGCTGGACACCAACAAGGACGGCCGCATCAGCGCCGAGGAAGCCAAGGCCGATCCGAAGTTCGCCGAGCACTTCGCCAGGATGGACGTCAACAAGGATGGCTCGGTTGATCGCGCCGATGGTGAGCTGCGGATGAAGCAGCGTCACGACGCCTGGTTCGCCAACGCCGACACCAACAAGGATGGCCAGCTGAGCAAGGCCGAGTTCGACGCGGCCAAGCCGGACCGGTCGATGCACGGCGGCCGGCACGAGGGCAAGGGCATGCGGGATCGCCGGGGTGGCCCGGGTGCGCCGCCATCGGCAGGCGAGGCGCCAGCCGCCAGGCCGTAATGCCTCTGGCCCGGGCTCAGGCCCGCCCCGCGCCCTGCCGGCGCGGGGCTCGAGGCGTCGGAACGCAAGCTCAAAACGCCAGGTGGCCGCGCGCGACCAGTCCGTAGAGCAGTGCGCCGCCGCCGCACAGCAGGCCCAGCGTGCAGCCGATCCAGGCCCACAACCGTTCGCGCCGACGACAGCGCGCCGCCTTGATCGGATCCTGGCGTGCTTCCAGTGCATGGCGCCGCGCCTTGATCCGCGGCTCCACCACCAGGCCCTGGTAGGCGACGACCGCGAACAGCACCAGCGACAGCCCGGTGGGAATCAGCCAGCCGTCACCCCAGGCGGCGTAGGCGCACATGGCCAGGACGAAGGCGCCGGTGACCGCGGCGTTGATCATTGCGCTGCGTCGCAATTGGGTGCGCTCCCGGTCATCGAGGGCGCCGCGCAGGTTGCGCTTCAGGCCCCACCAGATGCCCAGCCAGGCGCCCGCGACGCCGATGCCGATACTGCCAAGTCCACCGAGCAGCACCTTGCCCAGGCTCTTGGCGCCGACCGAACCGGCCATGCCCAGCGCCGTGGCGGCCGCCGCCGGCGGGGCGGCCACGCTCAGCGCACTGGTCACCAGCAGGGTGAAGGCTGCGGCCGGCGTCGAGTCGCGTGCAAACTCGCCGAACCGGGCCAGCAGTTCGCTGCGCACCGTCTCGCGGGCCCGCGACAGGCGCTTGCGCACCGCCGCGTCGGACAGTCCCAGCAGCAGCGCGACCTGCTGCGAGCGCTGGCCTTCGCGGTAGTACAGCAGCAGGGTCTCGCGCGCGTCCTCGGGCAGGGCGGCGATGATGTCGGCGGCCGCGGTTTCCTGTTCGGTGATCAGCAACTGCTGGGCCGGGCCGGGCGCCGGGTCGGCGGCGATGGCGATGGCCAGTTCGGCGTCCTCCCCGGTCATCGCCTCGTGGCGACGCGCACGCAGGTGGTCGCGGGCCAGGTTGCGGGTGATCTGGCGCAGCCAGGGCAGGAAGCTGTCGTGGTTCTTCAGCCGGTCCAGCCGTTGCCAGGCGCGAAGGAAGGCGTCCTGGGCGATGTCCTCGCTGGCAGCCACGTCGCCGGTGATGGCAAGGGCGATGGCGGTGACGGTGTTCTGGCAGCCGCGCACGATCCGGCCGTAGGCGGCGGTGTCGCCGCGGCGGGCGGCGGAGAGCTCCTGGCGGAGCATGACATCGAGCGGAAGGGCGTTCATCGCAGCGGTTCGCAGGCGGGGCCAGACCTCCATGACGCGTGCCAAGGCCGGATGTGACCGGAGTCAGCGCCGCGGAGCAGGCGCCGGCGGGGCCGGCGGCACGGTCGGGAGGCGGATGCGCTCCTCGTCCTCCTTCAGGCCGGCATCCGGCGGAGCGGCCTGGCGCTGCGCCGG
>LNAP01023162.1_pt1 | contig 10275 bp, 13 predicted proteins | sample 602601 | NCBI WGS metagenome assembly LNAP01 (sample SAMN02440304, study PRJNA202911) | soil metagenome | biome: Subtropical and temperate rainforests or woodlands; isolation source: soil samples (1 kg each in a 20% v/v slurry with milli Q water) were... ...
GTGATCGGCGGCATGTCCACCGGCACCACGTCGCTGTATGGCACGGGGTTGGACATGTCCAGCGTGTTCCCGCGCCTGCTGTCGCGGGTCAAGGCCACGCTGCTGATCGGGGTGATGTCTATCGCCTTCATCTTTATCGGACGTTTCGCCGCCAACCTGGTGCAGAGCGTGTCGACCTTCGCGGTGCTGATCATCACCTGCACCACCCCGTGGATGGTGATGATGATCATCGGCCTGATCGTGCGTCGCGGCTTCTACTGCCCGGACGACCTGCAGGTATTTACCCGCGGCGAACGCGGCGGGCGCTACTGGTTCAGCCACGGCTGGAACTGGCGCGGCCTGGGGGCCTGGATTCCGAGCGCGTTGGTGGGGCTGTGCTTCGTCAACCTGCCGGGGCAGTTTGTCGGGCCATTGGGCAACCTCGCCGAGGGCATCGATATCAGCCTGCCGGTGACATTGGGGCTGGCCTCGGTGGTGTACCTGAGCTTGCTGCGCCTGTTCCCGGAACCGGCTGCCGTGTACGGCCCTACCGATCCACGCAGCGAACGCACGGACGTGCGCGCTGAACCGGCGCTGCAAAAAGCCGCCTGACTTCCATAAAAAAATAATCGGAGACCCGCCGTCATGGCTTTGGATTTATTCGTCGTCCTCATCTACGCCGCCGGCATGCTCGTGCTCGGCTATTACGGCATGCGCCGCGCCAAGACCCACGAAGACTACCTGGTCGCCGGGCGCAATCTCGGCCCGTCGCTGTACATGGGCACCATGGCCGCCACGGTATTGGGCGGCGCGTCCACCGTCGGCACCGTGCGCCTGGGGTATGTCCACGGCATCTCCGGCTTCTGGCTGTGCGCCGCGCTGGGCATGGGGATCATCGCGCTGAACCTGTTCCTGGCCAAGCCGTTGCTCAAGCTGAAAATCTTCACCGTCACCCAGGTCCTGGAAAAACGCTACAACCCCATGGCCCGCCAGGCGAGCGCAGTGATCATGCTGGCCTACGCGCTGATGATCGGTGTGACCTCGATCCTGGCCATCGGCACCGTGCTGCAGGTGCTGTTCGGCCTGCCCTTCTGGATTTCGGTGCTGCTCGGCGGTGGCGTGGTGGTGATGTACTCGACCATCGGCGGCATGTGGTCGCTGACCCTGACCGACATCGTGCAGTTCGTGATCAAGACCGTCGGCCTGATGTTTATCCTGCTGCCGATCTGCCTGTACCGCGTCGGCGGCTGGGACGAACTGGTGGCCAAGCTGCCGGCGTCGAACCGCGATCGGCTGGGACACGATCATCACCTACTTCATGATCTACTTTTTCGGCATCCTGATCGGCCAGGACATCTGGCAACGGGTGTTCACCGCCCGTGACGAAAAGGTCGCCCAGTACGCAGGCACTTTCGCCGGTTTCTACTGCATTCTCTACGGCCTGGCCTGTGCGTTGATCGGCATGGCGGCCCATGTGCTGATTCCCGATCTGGATAACGTCAACAACGCGTTCGCCGCGATCGTCAAAGTGTCGCTGCCCGATGGCATTCGTGGGTTGGTGATTGCGGCGGCGTTGGCGGCGATGATGTCGACGGCCAGCGCCGGCTTGCTGGCGGCGTCCACCGTGTTGACCGAGGACCTGCTGCCACGTTTGCGCGGCGGCAAGCAGTCGAGCCTGAACATCAACCGCCTGTTCACCCTGCTGACCGGTATCGCGGTGCTGGGCATCGCGCTGGTGGTGAACGATGTGATCAGTGCCCTGACCCTGGCTTACAACCTGTTGGTGGGGGGCATGCTGATCCCGCTGATCGGGGCGATTTTCTGGAAGCGCGCGACGACTTCGGGGGCGATTACGTCCATGACCCTGGGCTTCGTGACGGCGTTGGTGTTCATGTTCAAGGACGGCTTGGACGCGAACACGCCGATCTACTACAGCCTGGCGGTGGCGTTGGTGAGTTTTGTCGGGGTGAGCCTGTTGTCGCGCCGACCTGAAACGGAACCGGCGCGAGCCGCCTGAACAAGCACGCGGGAAATCAGGTTTTCTTCAGCGGGTGCGACGTCGGATGTCGCACTCGTTTTTTTTTGCGTGGCGTACCACGCATCGCGAGGGCGGGTTTGCTTGCTCCCACACAAGCCCGTTCCTACATAGATTCTGCGGTGTTCCGACGACTGCGGTTCAACGCCGACGTGGACGACGCTGCTCATCATCCGTGCGAATGGGCACCGGCTGCAGCGGGGGCTCGATCAGGCCCAGCGCAACGCCAAGGTCGTGGAGCCAGGTTTGGATTTTCTCTTTCATGATTGCCCCCTTTGAGGGTAGTGCGGGTCGGCGGAAATTCTTTCGCCTCTTCCTACAAATAGTAGCCCTAACTCCTACACATTGCATGAACGAAACCACAACGAACTATTACCAAATTCATGCAAATACGACAGATCGGTCAGGCGATCGCCCGGCTATCTTGCAGGAACCCTGCCTGGCCTTCGCGCTGCAGTTCGATCCATGCGTTGAGATTAGCGCCGAGCATACCCTTTCGCCACATCAGCCAGGTGGTCGCAGTGGCAAAAGGCTCAGATAGGGGATGAACGGACACGCTGTCCTTGCCTGGCAGGCTGTCGAGCATGGATTCGGACATCAAGGCCACGCCGGAACCGGCGATCACGCAGGCGAGCATGCCTTGATAAGACTCGATCTCAATGGCACGGCCCATCGCCACGTGCTCGTGGGAAAACCACGTCTCCAAACGTCGGCGATAGGAACAACTGCGTCGGAAGGTGAACACTGCACGGCCGGCAACATCCTGGGGGCCGAGTACTGGCGGGTGGTCGGCTTCGCAAATCAGCATCAGCTTTTCGTCGCACAAGGGCACACCGTCCAGGGACGCGATAGTCAGCGGGCCGTCGACCAGCGCCGCGTCGAGACGCCCGGTGATCAAGCCTTCGAGCAGCTCGCCGCTGGGCGCCGATTGCACCTGCAGATTCACCATCGGATACGCCTTGTGATAGCGCGCCAACAGTTTCGGTAAGTGAATCGCGGCGGTGCTGTACATGCTGCCCAGCACAAAGTCACCGGCCGGTTGCCCGCCTTGCACGGCACCGTGGGCTTCGTCGTGCAGCGCCAGCAGACGGGTGCTGTAGTCCAGCAACACTTTGCCCGCAGGGGAAAGCTGCAGGCGTTGACGTTCACGAACGAACAACTCGACGCCCAGTTGCTCCTCCATCTGCTTGAGCCGGGTCGACAGGTTCGATGGCACGCGGTGCAAGCGCTCGGCAGCGCGGGTGATGGAGCCCTCTTCCGCCACGGCCTGGAAAATGCGCAATTGACTGAACTCCATACCTTTCTCCAAAACTGAACAAGTTGCTCACTATTATTCATTTTTACAGAAAGTCAATCCACCTTAGCCTGCACGTCATTCGCTTTCCCGCAGGAAACCTTGCACATGTCGCCGTTGACTCGCCTCCTCGCCAGCTTTATCGCCCTGATGATGGCCATGGGCATTGGCCGCTTCGCCCTCACCCCGCAAATGCCGAGGGGCAGATTGATCTGACCGGTGCCGGGCTGATCGCCGCCGCCAACTACCTGGGTTACTTCGTCGGCGCGGTGGATTCGATTTTCGCGCGCAGCCATCACCATGTACGCGGTCGCTTGTACGGCGGGTTGTGGTTGTGCGTGCTGCTGACCCTGGCGTCGTATTGGGCCCATGGGTTCTGGCCGCACCTGCTGTTGCGCTTCGGCACCGGCGTGGCCAGCGCCTGGGCGCTGGTGATGATCACCAGCCTCAGCCAACCGTTGGCGATTGCCGCCGGGCGGCCGCGCTTGGGCGCCCTGGTGTTTGCCGGGCCGGGCCTGGGGATTCTGTTGACCGGCCTGCTGGCGCTGGGTTCGAACCTGCTGGGACAAAGCTCCGCAACACTGTGGCTGGTCTACGGCGGGGTGGCGCTGCTGATGCTGCTGGCGATCCTGCCTTTCCTGCCTCAACCGAGCGTCACTGACACGCCCGTCAGCGACGCGAGCAGCAATGCGAGCATCGCGCACCTGGGTTGGGTTTATTTCCTCTACGGCCTCGGCTACATCATCCCGGCGACCTTTCTGTCCCAGATGGCCAGCGCGCAGTTCAAGGGCGCCTGGCAGGCAGACCTGTTCTGGCCATGCTTTGGCCTGGCGGCTGCGCTCGGGGTGGTCGTGGCGAGCCTGCGCCGCAAGGCCGCGAACACAACCCGCCGCTGGCTGATGACAACCTTATGGTTGCAAGCGGCGGGCGTATTTACCTGCTTGCTCGGCAACGGCTGGGGCCTGGCGCTGGGCGTGTTGCTCTGCGGCGCACCGTTTCTGGCGTGTATGCAGTTGGTGATGGCACGCTTGCGCGAGGTGGCGCCCCACGGCTACCAGCGCAGCACTGGGGTGCTGACCGCGAGCTTTGCCATCGGACAACTGAGCGGCCCATTGCTCGCGTCGATGAGCAGCCACCTGAGCGGCGGCCTGCAACCGGCGCTGGTGATCGCCGGTTGCGGGTTGTTATTGGCCGGCGCGCTGTTGCTGCGCCCGGCCGCGGCAGTCAGCCAGCCATCAGCGGCGTTGGCACGCGAGCCTGTTCGCGCCGAGCGAGCACCAGGAAAAACAGCCCACCCAGGAAACAGCCGGTAAACCAGGCGAAGTTGGCCATGCCCTGCAAGGCCGGGGTGAACGTGATCGCGACACCCACCAGCGTCGCCGGCAACAGAGCCTTGACCGCCGTCCAGTTCACGCCGCCGTCGAAGTAATAACGCCCGCTCGGGCTGTCATCGAACAGCGCATCCACGTCGATCTGCTGTTTTTTGATCAGGTAGAAGTCCACCAGCAGAATTCCGAACAACGGCCCGATAAACGCGGCGAGGATGTCCAGGGTGTAGTGGATCATCAGCGGGTTGTTGAACAGGTTCCACGGGGTGATAAAGACTGAAGCCACCGCTGCAATCATGCCGCCGGCGCGCCAGCTGATTTTGCTCGGCGCAACGTTGGCGAAGTCGAACGCCGGGGACACGAAGTTGGCGACGATATTGATGCCGATCGTGGCCGTGACAAAGGCAAAGGCGCCCAGCAACACGGCCATGCTGTTGTCAATACGCGACACGGTGGCGATCGGATCGTGGAGCATTTCACCGAATACCGGCAAGGTGCCCGAGACGATCACCACGGTCACCAGGGAGAACGCCAGGAAATTCACCGGCAGCCCCCAGAAATTACCGCGACGCACATCCTGCATGCTGCGGCAGTAGCGGCTGAAATCGCCGAAGTTCAGCGTCGGCCCGGAAAAGTACGACACCACCAACGCCGTCGCCACAATCACCTGGCCGAAAGCCTGCCAGCCCGACAAGGACTTCTCCGCCAGGGTAAAGCTGATATTCGCCCAGCCCGCCTTCCACACGATCCAGCCGGCCAAGGCGAACATCACCGCATAGACCACCGGCCCGGCCCAGTCGATAAAGCGCCGGATAGACTCCATGCCCGCCCAGAATACGGCCGCCTGCACCACCCACAAGCTGAGGAAACCAAACCAGCCCAGGTAGGACAGGCCCGCGAAGTGCGGCTCTGCATACACGGCCATCTGTGGGAAAAAGCGCAGCACCACGATGATCAGCGCACTCGACGCCAGATACGTCTGAATCCCGTACCACGCCACCGCGATCAAGCCACGTATCACCGCCGGAATATTCGCACCGAACACACCAAACGCCAGTCGGCAGATCACCGGGTACGGTACGGCCGCTTGCTGGCTCGGCCTGGCCACCAGGTTAGCGATCAATTGCACGATGCAAATGCCCGCGAGCAACGCAATCAGCACCTGCCAACTGGCCAGCCCGAGGGCGAACAGGCTGGCGGCGAAGACATAGCCGCCGACGCTGTGTACGTCGCTCATCCAGAAGGCAAAGATGTTGTACCAGGTCCACTTCTGCGGCAGTGGGCCCAGGTCCTGGTTGTACAGGCGCGGGCTGTAGCCTTTGGGCAATTGTTCGGTCATCGCTTGGCTCCTCGAAATACCCGCCTGCGCTGCCGTAACGGGATGCATACGGAAGGCGGCATGGTTTGTATACGAAAGAGTCAGCAGAATGCGTGCCAATGGCACACAATCCCCACGGGCCGGGGTGCCAAAGGGTGTATCGAGAGTTAGACCGGTGTATACCGCTCAGCAACGGTGCACGCCTTAATCCTGTACACAATCACTTGCACACCCGTTGTGCACACAGGTGCCTGACTGCGCAGCAAGCGGCGCTGAGGAATGTGGCCAAGTTGCTCAGGTCATCTGCGCCGTAGGCCGACAGAACAAGGATTTACGGGGCATCGGCACAGCTTCTGTAGGAGCGATTCGCTCCTACAGAAGAGCAAACCGCACTCAGCTCAGTTCAATGCGATCGGCATGAATCACAATCTGGCCCTGCTTGTAGAGCGCACCAATGGCCTTCTTGAAGTTGCCTTTGCTGACGCCGAACAAGTTGCTGATCACCGCCGGGTCGCTTTTATCGCTGACCGGCAGGCTGCCGTTGTTTTCGCGCAACTTGGCGAGGATCTTCGAGTTGAGGCTGGAAGCCGCTTCCTGGCCGACCGGTTGCAGGCTCAGGCTGATATTGCCGTCGGCGCGGATTTCCTTGATAAAGCCTTTCTCTTCCTTGCCCGGGCGCAGGAACTTGAACACTTCGTTCTTGTGGATCAGGCCCCAGTGCTTGTTGTTGATGATATGTCCGTGGCCTCGGCCACCAGCAGGTCGACTTCCTGGCCAACCTGGTAGTTGGCGGGCGTCTTGTCCAGGTAGCGGTCAAGGCGCGCGGTGGCGGTGATGCGCTTGGTGTGCTTGTCGAGATAGACATGCACCACGCAATATTCGCCAGCGGTCAATTGACGCTTTTCTTCCGAATACGGCAGCAACAGATCCTTGGGCAAACCCCAATCGAGGAAGACACCGATGCTGTTGACTTCCACAACTTTCAAACTGGCAAATTCGCCAACTTGAACTTTTGGTTTTTCAGTGGTGGCGATAAGTTTGTCATCGCTGTCCAGGTAGATGAATACGTTAAGCCAGTCTTCATCTTCACTGGGAATATCTTTGGGGATATACCGATTAGGCAAGAGGATTTCACCGTCTTGCGCACCATCCAGGTACAAACCAAAGTTAGTGTGTTTAACCACTTGCAAGCTGTTGTAGCGCCCGACTAAAGCCATTTCCAATACCCTCATTGCGTGGGCGGCATTCTACCCGAGTTGCGTCCGGCACGCGCGCACGCCTGAAAATTCGCGGGTTCGCATGGCATTCTACTGGCACCGCCCCACTCGTCTGATCAATCGGCTGAATTCCGCCGCGCCGGCGGCGCCCGACAGACCGCGTGGTTTCGAGTTAAAACAGTAAGTTAGAGGCTTATTTCGACGACGAACTTTGCCGGTTTCAGCCAGCGCACCAAATACAAGGGGATATTTACCAAGCAATTGTCAAGCATTTCCTGTACGATGCCTGGCCAAGTTAATTTTCTACAGGTTAGTGGCCGCCATGCGCGTAAAAGCATCCAACAGCAAAGCAAAGCCAGCTCCCGCCGTCGAAACCAGCGAGTCGATCAACAGCCAGATCGCTGCGTTCCTCAAGTCCGGTGGCGAAATCCAGCAGATTGCCAAGGGCGTGAGCGGCCAGACTTTCGGCCCGTCCAAGCAGATCAGCCTGGGCAAGAAGTAAGCTGACCGCGCAACACACCTGGTCCCTAAGCGTCTTGCCAGCAAGGCGCTAGGACTAGAGCCCGAAACACCCCATTGCTTCTCCCTGCAACACAAAATCGACCAACGGGCCTCACCGCCCGGCATTCGCCGGTATGCTTGCACACGTCTAGCACGGGCATCTGCACGATTCCTTCCATTACTGCTCCTCGCTTTTCATGGAGTGAAGCATGCTCAAACCCTGTATTTTCCTGCTCGCCGCCCTCGCCGCCAGCCCTTTGGCCGAAGCGCAGATTTTCCAGCGCGAATTGGGCGACTTCGATCTGAAACTGGGCACCACGCCCAGCCGCAGCATGGCCCAGGGCCTGGTCAAGCCGACATCGCCGGGCAGCGACGCCTTCCACGGCGGCCTCGACCTGAGCCACGACAGCGGCCTGTACATCGGCCAGTTCTCACCGAACATGGGCCTGTCTTCGGCGAGCAACCTTGAAATCGACTCGTACATGGGGTTCAAACACCCCTTCGACCAGACGCTCGGCTACGAAGTGGGATTGATCCACTACAGCTATCCCTCGCTCAGCCCCCTTGACAGCCAGGAGTTCTATGGCGGCCTGAACCTGCTGGGCAATCGCTTCGGCGCGTCCTTCAGCAACGACCCCGACCGCCAGGACAGCACCCTGTTCGCCGACCTTGGCGGCACACAGCCGTTCGGCATCGGCGTCAGCATGAAGTACACCACGCATCAACTGGGCAGCCCGGTCTCGGTGGACGGCGGTTCGATCCGCAGTTTCAGCGACTGGTCGGTGCAATTCTCACGGGCGTGGATGGGCGTTGACCTTGACCTGATCTACAGCGACTCCAGCCTCAACGGCGGCGACTGCTCGGCCTACTCCGGACACAATTCGCAATGCGATGGGCTGTTGACCTTGAAGGCAGCGCGGACGTTTTATTGATGGGCTGAACTGTCGCACCCAGCGCGGGTTCACATGCATTAACCCCCTCTGCGCAAGGACCCGCCCATGCTGAGCCGGCTCAAATTTCTGCTGCCATTCGTGATCCTGAGCCTGGCGCTTGGCGGCTGCAACCGCGTGGGTTTGGCCTACCGCAATCTCGACGTGATCATCCCGTGGACCCTCAGTGACTACCTGGACATGAACGCCGGGCAGAAACGCTGGTTCAACGACACCCTCCAGCAACACCTGGCCTGGCATTGCACCACGCAGTTACCGGGTTATCTGGACTGGCTCGACCGCCTGCAACAGATGGTCGACAACCATCAGGTCAGCGACAACGCCTTGCAGAGCCGTACCGACGAAGCCAAACAGGCGGTGAGCGAGATCGCGCGCGCGATCACACCGTCGGCGGTCCACTTGCTGCGCGGGCTGGACGACCAGCAGGTCAAGGACATGAACGACGCCCTGGCCAAAGACCTGCGCAAGCGCCAGGACGAATACCTGAAACCGCCCCTGCCGCGACAGATCCAGGCGCGTGCCGAGCGCATGAGCAAGCGCCTCCATGCGTGGATCGGGCCGCTCAGCGCCAGCCAGCAGCAACGGGTGGTGGCCTGGTCTGCGGAGCTGGGTGACCAGAACCAACAGTGGATCGACAACCGCGCCCGCTGGCAGGCGCAGTTCATCGACGCTGTGCAACAACGCCACGCCCCTGACTTTGCGCAGAAAATGCAACAATTGTTGGTGGACCGCGAACGCGCATGGACCCCGGAATATCGGCAGGCCGATGCCCAGACGGAAACAGCGGCGCGCAGCCTGATCGTGGATCTAATGGCGCAAAGCAGCGTACAACAACGCCAGAAACTGACGCACAAAATCGCGGGCGTGCGCAGCGATTTCAAGGCGCTCAAATGCCTCAACGCCGCCGCAGACTAGAACGTGGGAGCAACATCGCGCCCACAGGCCCTTCAGGCAATCGCCGCCTTGGACGCCACGTCGTCGAACGTCGCCGGTTCCAGCGCATCCGCCTGCTCATCGAGCACCTGACGCGGGTGAGCGTGGCCCGGTATCGAGCTGTCGATCAACGCCAGCAATTGGGCTCCTCGTGGCGTCAGGATAAAGTTCTCACCATTACCACCCTCCTCTTCAGGCCGCGACTCGATAAACCCGCGCTTGAGCAACAGCGCCTCGTAATCCGCAGCGGTTGTTTTCAACACATCCAGATTGCCGGTGGACTCGCCCGCCATGACCTTCTCGGCGGCCTCCTGCTCGGCGTACTTACGCGGGGCAAAGCTGCCCTCGCCATTCTGCACTTCATGCAACAGCCGTTCGATCAGATCCCAGTTGTAAGTCGTCATCCTGATTCCTCCTGCGGGCCAAAAGGAAAAGCAGCCCGTTCAGAGTTGGGACACGTCTCGTCAGCGGCCGTTCAGCCGAATGGACAGGCGTCACTTCTGTGTACTTTCCAGACGTTCGCCGCCTCAACTGGGCGGAAAGAAGCTGCGGCCAAGGCAAAAAACCGCAGGCAAAAAAAACCGGACAGCGTCCGGTTTTTTTATCGCGGCCCAGCCTTATTCGGCAGCCGGTGCTTCTGGCTTGCGGCGCTTGAGCGGCGCCATGCCGTCCTTGCTGACCAACGACAGGTTGTCGGTCTTCGGCCGGTTGGCGATCTTG
>LNAP01006304.1_pt1 | contig 10274 bp, 10 predicted proteins | sample 602601 | NCBI WGS metagenome assembly LNAP01 (sample SAMN02440304, study PRJNA202911) | soil metagenome | biome: Subtropical and temperate rainforests or woodlands; isolation source: soil samples (1 kg each in a 20% v/v slurry with milli Q water) were... ...
GGCCTCAACCAGCACTGCATCAGCAACGCTATTCTTCTGTTTGTGGAAAGGAGCCCGCTTGGCGATTGCTCGCTCTGCAGCTCTGATCTTCGAGGCATCTGAAGTCTGAAATTCAATGGCGTTCTCGAACAGCTTCAGAACACGGTTCACCGTCACTTGAGTCGCTTCAGAGATGATTGGCAACCTTTGACTCACGTCATCCAGGGTATCGAGCGCAGCTTCTTTCCCATCACCACCGAATGACTCAATCACACCTTTCACCACCCGGAACTCGTTAGCGAGGCGCTTACGTGTGGCATCGATAACCCTATCCTTGTTTCGCTCATACTCCATGCGTACCAGGCCGGGCAGCAAGATCTTGATTGTGTCATCTTGGACTAGGTGCTCCAGTGCGGTAAGCATAGGAAGCTCGGCCTTTTGTGATGACATATCAAGCCAGACGCAGGTGTCGAGCATTACTAGATGCATTGAAGCTCCTTTTCAGCTTGCTGATTGCTAGACTTGGCCTTGACCATCACCGGATAATGGCCCAATACCTTACAGGAGCGTCAAATGTCTCGTCTCGCAGAATTCCGTGCCCTTGAGCAGCAGCTCGCAGCTCAACTTGCCGAACTCGAAACCCTGAAAAATGATGATGGCCTGAAGCGCGAAATCGAGTTCGAGCAGAAGCTTCGCAACCTGTTGGGTGAGTACGGCTACAGCTTGCGTAACATCATCGCCATCCTTGACCCTCAAGCCTCGACTCGCCGTGCTCCAGCCGCTGCAGAGTCCAAGGCAGGCACTCGCAAGCCCCGTGACGTTAAGATCTACAAGAACCCGAACTCAGGTGAGTTGATCGAGACCAAGGGCGGCAACCATCGCCAATTGAAAGAGTGGAAAAACGAATTCGGCGCTGACGTTGTTGAGTCGTGGCGCACTCAGTAAGACTGTTTGAGTACAAACAATCAGGGCCCTGCGGGGCCTTTTTACTGTCAGGAGGTAACTGGCTCTACGCTGTCAGGGCTGCGAGGCAACAAGAGAGTTCGCCGCAGGATCTGCCAGGCAACGCCGGCACTACCGATACCAAGAGACAGAACGCGACGACTGAATGAGGTTGGCAAGCTGGTAATCACTCCTTGCCCATGAAGGATTCATGATGAGCAATCAAGACACGCGTTACCCGAAAGGCTACTACAAACAACATCCGAAAGAGCTCCCTCCGAGCCTTAAAGGCCTTGATTTCCATGCGGTGACCAAGACCCGCTTGAACGGGAATAACAACAGAACCACCCTCTTTGAGTTTCTCCCGAAGCAGTTCAAGGCGCTGCTGGAATGCATTGATGAAACCGTCAAACGCAGGGTTTCGGAAGCCACCAAAAAACTCAAGGCAAAGCTGAAGGGCTTGAAGTCTGACCTGAAAAAGGCCAATGAGTCCTTGGTGGATCTCGAAGAGAGTCTGGATGAAGCCATTGCTGAGCGTGATGAGGCGCTGGCGCAATTAAAACAGCTCACCAAAAAAACCAGCAAACTTGCTGAAGATCCCAAAAAGGTTAAAGACCTGGCGCGAGAGCTTCAAAGGATCAAAGGGCTTTTTGAGCAGAAAAATGATGAAAACAAGAGTTTGAACACGCAGCTGAAGAACATTCAGGCGGGCGATCAGAAGGATAAAACCGATCTGAGCAAGGCTCTGAAAGCCAACGCTGATCTCAACAAGTTCCTGTCCGACTTAAAGGCTGTGCTCGTTCAGCAAAAGGTTATACCGGAGGAAGTCGTCCAGGAGTCATCTGGAATGAGTACCGCTGGCACCGTCCTTTCAGGCAGCACCATTAAGATCACATGGCCGAAGCCATACCGTGGCTAATAGGCCATCCCAACAAACGCCCCGACTTGTTTCGGGGCGTTTGTTGTTTCGCTAATGACTAAAGAAAAAGGCTGCCCAGCCCATTTCACACAGTCTGCGCAGGCCCTTTTTATTGTCCGGAATTTATTCGGAGTCGATCTTTACGGCTTGCAGAACTCTGATAGTCGTGCCAGATAGGCGTACCCACACTGCGCCCACCTCAAGGCCACTCGCCGACGCGTCTAATACTGATAAAATCCTTTCCCCGTTTTTCTTCCCAGAAAACCACCCGCCACCATTTCTTTCAGTAAGGGCGCTGGACGGTATTTGCTGTCGTTAAAACCGTCGTCAAGCGACTCGACGACGGCTAGCAGCGTATCGAGACCGATCAAATCAGCCAGTGCGAGTGGCCCAATCGGCTGGTTGCATCCGAGCTGCATCCCCAAATCAATGTCTTCCGCGGTAGATAGCCCTTCCTGAAGAACTAGGATTGCCTCATTGATCATTGGAACTAGGATTCGATTTACCACGAAGCCAGGACGGTTTCCGGCATTAATCGCGGTTTTACCCAGACGATCCGACAGCGCAATCATCTGGGCGTGTGTGGCGTCAGAGGTCTGCAGCCCCCGGATTATTTCGATCAGTCCCATCATTGGTACAGGGTTGAAGAAATGCAGGCCAATGAATCGTTCCGGCCTATCCACGCTTGCGCCTAACTGGGTGATAGAAAGCGATGATGTGTTTGTCGCGATGACGCAGGTCGGGCGCACGTAATGTGAAATCTGTTTGAGTATCCGCAGCTTTAAGTCCAGGTTCTCTGTGGCCGCCTCTACAACGATATCTGCACCATTTAACAGCGAGTAATCAGTCGAGGTCTGCACTCGTGCTATTGCGTCTTCTGCTTGCGAGCTCGATAGCGTTTGCTTTGATACTTGGCGTTCAAGGTTCCTCTTGAAGGCCGAGAGCCCGCGCTCCAATGCTTCGTCATTTATATCAAGCATGAGCACGCGGTAACCCGCAACAGCAGATACTTGCGCGATTCCGTTGCCCATGGTGCCGGCACCGATCACGCCAATAGTTTGAATGGTCATTTAATTACACTTTCAATTGAAGTATGGCTGATCGCATCGATAACAGCTTGGGCTGCTCGAAAAGCTTCTGCTGACGCAGGAACACCTGCATACACGGCACAGTGAAGGAGAACCTCACGGATCTCCGCCACGGTACAGCCGTTGTTAAGTGCCCCTCGTACATGCCCGGCGAGCTCCTGAGGCGCTTTGAGCGCAGTCAACGCTGCAAGTGTTATGAGGCTTCGGGTTTGAAGAGACAGACCAGGCCGAGTCCACACGCCCCCCCATGCATGCTCGTTAATGAAGTCTTGGAGGGGTTGCCTGAAGGCGGACGCATCGTTCATGGCCTTATCGACAAACTCATCCCCCATTACGGATTTTCGGATATCGATCCCGCTCAGTTTTTGATCAGTCATCTGGCTTCCTTTGTAAGGGATAGATGGAGGGTTTGGTTAAAGGAATTTGATGGGGTAATTGATGATCACTCGGTTGTCGTCCATGCTGAAATTGCTGAAATCTCGCCGTAGTGTCGAGTTGCGCCATTTGAGCGAAAGGTTCTTAAACGCACCGCTTTGAATGACGTAGGCTATTTCGGATTCACGTCCCCACTCTTTGCCGTTGTCCGTACTGCCGATGTGGACGTTGTCACCCGAAATGTACCGGTTCATCAACGTCAAACCTGGAATGCCCCAGCCGACAAAGTCGTAGTCATGTCGCAGTTGCCAGGACTTTTCTCCGGCGTTGTCATAGCTAGTGATAAAGCTGTCGTTCGCCAGGGAGCCGCCACCTGCACCGTTGACCCGCATCCAACCTGTACTTCCATGAACTTGCTGCAACCCGACATAAAAAGTGCTTGTGCCTTTCTTGGCCGAAAGCATGGCGGTGTAGGTTTTGTTATCCATCTGACCGGATTTAGCTGCACCGTCTTCGTCGCCTAGAAACACACCAATATTTGCACCGAGCTTCCACGACCCGACCTCTTGGGTATGCACAACATTGAGGTACTGCTGCTTGTAGATGTCCTGTAGCTCCGCATACCAGAGGCCCACGAGGGTGGATTTGTTGTTGAAGGTGTACTCGCCTCCTGCGAAGTTGAATCGATCCGAGGTAGCCCCAGGCCTACCGGCCATGAACATGTCATCCATGCTGGCGTCGTTACGAGGACTGTTACCTCTGAATTGACCGGTATAGAGACTGAGGTTTTCGATTTCTTTAGAGGTGATCTGTGCGCCGCGAAAGGTTTGGGGCAGAGATCGGCCATCGTCGGATCGCAGAATGGGTAAGGCTGACTGCCATTCACCGACCTTCAGTTCTGTCTGTGAAAGTTTGGCTTTCAGTGCGATCCCTAGCCGACCGAAGTCGTCAGCTGGACGTCCGTTGTCATGCACAGGCAATAGCTGGGTTCCTGCCGTGCCACGGCCACCATCAAGCTTGATCGAGTACAGCCCTAAAACGTCGACGCCAAAACCAACCGTGCCTCCGGTGTAACCCGACCGAACATCAAGGATGAAGCTTTGTGTCCACTCCTCAGCTTTTGCTTGTGGGTACGTAGAGTCGAGGAAGTTACGGTTCTGATAAAAATTTCGGAAGTTGAGGGAGGCGGTAGCATCATCAACAAATCCCTCGGCCAAGACCGACATGGCGGCTGTGGAAAACAACAATCCAATAGCACCAGGTACAGCTACAGCAGAAAGTTTGGGTCGTGCAGAGCGGATAAGGATATTCATTGTTTTTATTTCCTTTTTTCTGCGCGCAGGTATCCTCACAACGGAAATGCTGCGTCGAATTATTGAGAGTGCAAGGGGGGGGCGCTAATTAATCAGCGCTTCAAACTAGTGAGCAGTGCAGTCATAAACGTGGCACGACTAGGCGCTTTGAATTCGTTAGGTGCCCTTGGCGTCAACGAGCACAGCCATCAGCAAGGCATCAACCTCACCACGATTCACCCACGAGTGATTTGTCCCTCGTTGGATGACAACGTCGAATGGTTTCATGTCCACTTCCTCATCATCCAGTACGAGGGTGATGGCACCTTGCAGGAGGATTATGTAATCCGTCGTGGCGCTTTTATGCATACCGGGATCCCGTCGGGTATCAGGCTGCACATGCGCGGCGTTCATGCTGGTGAATAAGTCGCTCCAGGCTTTCGCCTTCTCTTCCGGAGAAAGGTGAGCGCTATTGGCTTCTGGCGGAATTTGGAAGAAGCGAAATACGGTTCCAGATGTAGGGGGCTCTAGGGAGTTAGAGCAGGCTCCGAGGTCAGTGTTGGTAGCGTGGTCGTGAGGGGCTTCAGCGGTTGTCCACAGCTCGGTCAAACCACCAATTATGTTGGTGGCTGGGCCGTCCGAGAGTACGGAGGAGCGACCTTCGTGATTGTTGCAGGTAATTATCCGGCGAACAGGAATAAGCATTAACTGGCACTCTTATTATTGGTTGAGCCGTGTGCGAGGCACGCTAACAGTACGTGAGCTGCCTTTCCTCATCTTACGAATCACCCGGTACCAGAGCGAGGTCATAAGCGGATGCAAACGGGTCATTTTCGGACAATGGAACTTGTTTTTCGCCGGTTGTATTTACGCTTCCTCTCGGATTTGGCGAGGAGTCTTACCTGTCCACCGCTTAAATGCGCGTCTGAAATTTGTACCGTCGCTGAAGCCTAGCTTGGCAGCGATGTCCTCGGTGCTCATCTTCGTTGTCTGCAGGTACTCAATTGCAAGGCTGCATCGAACGTCATCCAAGATCGCCCCGTAGTCTGTTCCCTCGGCCTCCAGCTTGCGACGCAGAGTTCGGGTGGTAAACCTCATCTGTTCAGCCACTTGTTCCATGGATGGGAATTTGTTCGGAGTAAGCATCATCAACTGGTACACCTCACCCGAAACGCCGGAGGATGTCTTGGCTTTGCCTATCAGTCGGTCACAGGTTTCCTGAAGCAAGCTGCGAGTTAAGCGGTTAGCCAATTGAGGTGCCTGATCCAGGATGACGCTAGGGTAATGCAGTTCATTGGCCGGCTGATCGAATAGGCATTCGCACGCCAACCAACGTTCATACAAGGCTCTGTTTCGTGGGGCCGGGTATGAAAAGAGAGCCTTAATGGGTTGGCAGTCTGGGCCTGCCGCGTCATGTAGGTGGGTAACGTGTTGAGCCATTTGTTGCTGAATCAGAAACTCACGGGTCTCTTCAGTCATCAGGTTGAGGTAGATGTCAGAGAACTCCCAAATCGCAGCCCCAGCTTCTTCTCGCCAACTGATATGTAGGGTGGGTGTCGCAAGCGGGTGGTACTTCACGCCGAAATCAAAGAAGTCTCGGAGTGTGAGGCTGCACATCAGCGCATACCCATACATGCCATATGCCGACAAATGCATGCGAGCGCCGACCTGGAAGGCTGTAGATGCGTCTGCTGCCGCTTTGATGACGTTTTCGCAGGCCTCTATGTACTGATGGACGGAGGTCAGCGCATTTGGATCGTGGACTTTGCTGGTATCTAGATGCGTGTTGCGAAGAACCACTTCAGCAGTAATTCCTTGCTCGGCAACCGTCTCCACAAGCGTGGCTATCTTGTAGGGGGCGAAGATCTTTTGGTTCAGCAATATTTGACCGGGTGCCGGCATGGTTAGGCCTATGACTAATGTCCGAATAGGACTGGAAGATGTCCCTTAGAAACCTTATCAGACTATCGGCACGCTCGTAGTATGACTCCAACAAAAAGCCCCTGGGCAATATAAAAAAACGGAGTCACCATGAAAGAAAAACTCCATGCTTGCGTCATCGGCGCGGGCCTCATGGGTCATGGCATCGCACAGGTTTTTGCTCAAGCCGGGCACAAAGTCACCATTTGCGACCCAGACGCTGCCATCCTTGAGGTTGCTCCCCAACGTGTCGCTCACAACCTTGAGCAGATGGGGATTTCCCCTGGCGCTGTACTCGCTAACATATTCCTGACGCAGGATCTAAAAAGCGCTGCTGCGGATGCGGACATCGTCATTGAGGCGATTCCTGAGCGTTTGGAGTTGAAGCAGAAGCTGTTTGCCGAGATAGCTGAATACGCTCCTGAACATGCAATTTTGGCGAGCAATACCTCGGTGATCCCCATCACCTCGATTGGCGAACTTCTGAGCGATGATGCTCGCGCCCGCCTTGTTGGCACGCACTGGTGGAACCCCCCGCATCTGGTTCCGCTGGTTGAGGTTGTACGTACCGAATACACCAGCGAGGCCGTGTTCGAGTCGACATTCCAACTGCTTCTGAGCCTCGGCAAATCTCCTGTGAAGGTTTATCGAGACGTTCCAGGTTTCATTGGTAACCGTCTCCAGCATGCCATGTGGCGAGAGGCTATTTCCTTAGTCGCCCAAGGCGTATGCGATGCAGAAACAGTTGATACGGTCGTCAAGCAGAGCTTTGGCATGCGACTGCCTTTCCTCGGGCCCATGGAGAACGCAGATCTTGTGGGGCTGACGCTCGCCAAGCAAGTGCACCAGGTCATCTTCCCTGACCTTTGCAACGACACCCAGCCAAACCGTCTCTTAGACCAACTGCTTGAGCATGGTCACGAGGGTATGCGCTCGGGGCAGGGACTCCGGGCCTGGACACAAGAGCAGGCTGATGAAGTACGCAAACAACTCGCGCTTCGCCTGATCGACTCCGTTAAACACCCGGCTAGTTGATAGCCCCTGCTGAGCAAAAAACATGAACAATAAAAATCGTAAAGTCATCATCACCTGCGCCGTTACCGGGGCAATGCATACTCCAACAATGTCTGAGTACCTGCCGATTACACCCGAGCAGATTGCACAGCAGTCGATTGAGGCCGTCGAAGCCGGTGCCTCCATTGTGCACTTGCATGCGCGCGACCCCATTGATGGGCGCCCCTCGCCAGATCCTGCTCTTTTCGATCAGTTCGTCCCTGAAATCGCTCGTCAGACTGGCGCGGTGATTAACATCACTACCGGTGGCAGTACGCGTATGACTCTTGCAGAGCGACTCGCATATCCACTGCGGGCAAAGCCAGAGATGTGCTCGCTGAACATGGGGTCGATGAACTTTTCGATTCATCCAATCGCTAAGAAAATGCAGAACTGGAAACACGAATGGGAAAAACCATACGTGGAAGGAATGGAAGATCTTATCTTTCGGAATACCTTCAAAGACATCAAAAATATCATGCAAGAGTTGGGTGAGTCAGGCACTCGGTTCGAGCTTGAGTGCTATGACGTGGGGCACCTATACAACCTTGCATATTTCGTGGATGAAGGGCTGATCAAGCCTCCATTTTTCATCCAGTCGATTTATGGGGTGCTGGGAGGTCTCGGGCCAGATCCAGAAAATCTCGCGATGATGCGTGGCGTGGCTGACCGACTGTTCGGGCGCAGTAGCTATGAATTTTCGATTTTGGGCGCTGGTCGCCACCAGATGCCTTTGCTAACCGTCGGCGCGATTATGGGTGGCCATGTCCGCGTGGGCCTGGAAGACAGCATCTACCTAGAGAAAGGCGTAATAGCAAAGAGCAACGCCGACCAAGTCCGAAAGATTCGTCGAATTCTCGAAGAGCTTTCTTATGAAATTGCCACGCCTGACGAAGCCCGACAGATCTTGGGATTGAAAGGCGCGCATAACGTGGGTTTCTGAAATCCAATCTGGCGAAAGCCACCCCTAACATCCATGTATGCAGGTCGATGACCACTTATCGAGTGGTCGTTGCTTAGCGCTTCGTGGAAAAAACAATAATAATACCAGTGCGAGGGTTCACTATGACCAACATCCAGACGGTCAGCGGAAACGATGCTGATGCGAGTAGCACCGCCAGCGGCTCAATAGCGGAAAATGCTGTCTATCGAAAGATCACCTTGCGGTTGGTTCCGTTGCTGTTCTTAGCCTACCTGCTCGCTTTTTTGGATCGCATTAACGTCGGCTACGCAAAGCTACAGATGAGTGCCGATCTGGGCTTTTCAGAAGCCGTATATGGCTTGGGCGCAGGCATTTTTTTCATCAGCTATCTGCTGTTTGAGGTGCCTAGTAATCTCTGGCTTGAACGCATCGGCGTACGGATAACGCTGCTTCGCATTATGGTTCTCTGGGGGCTTGTATCTGCCTCGACCATGCTGGTGCAAACCCCTGAGCAGTTCTATTTCGTGCGACTGCTTCTAGGCGTCTGCGAAGCCGGTTTTTTCCCTGGCATCATCCTCTACCTCACCTACTGGTTCCCCAGTTCACGGCGTGGAAAGGTTACAGGCCAGTTCATGTTTGCGATCCCTGTGGCTGGCATCATCGGAGGGCCGCTATCGGGTTGGATTATGTCTTCCATGGATGGCGTCAGCGGTCTGCACGGCTGGCAGTGGATGTTCTTGATCGAGGGGTTGCCGACTGTCTTGCTCGGGTGCCTCTGTTACGTCCTTCTCGCAAACCGACCCTCCGAAGCGAAGTGGCTTTCGACTAGCGAAAAGGAGGTGGTAATCACCGCGATGGAGAGGGATACGGATTCCAGCATGAGTAACGGGCATGTCGGCATGATGTCCAAAATGCGCCTCGCCCTGAGCGACTCCCGAGTTTGGTTGCTTGCGTTTATTTACTTCACAACGGCCTGTGCCAATTACACCTTCACCTTTTGGTTGCCCACGATCATCAAAGGGTTGGGCGTCACGAACGTCTCCCACATTGGTATTTATTCCGCAATCCCTTATGTCTTTGCTGCACTCGGGGTTCTCTTTGTGTCAGCGAGTTCTGACAAGCGCAAGGAACGTCGTTGGCACGTTGGAGGCTCTCTTATTCTCGGAGCAATCGGCCTGGCCACCACTCCATTCCTGAACAACTCGTTGATGGCAACGTTGCTTGTGCTCAGTTTCGTTGGCTTTTTCCAGTTCGGTGCAGGTATCGCCTACTGGGCCATCCCTTCGACCTACTTGAACAAAGCTACGGCAGCAGTAGGCATAGGCTTGGTCAGCTCGATTGGTGTAGTCGGTGGATTCGTCAGCCCGGCATTGCTTGGTTTCATCAAAGATCTAACTGGAAGTCTCGATAACGGTATTTTCACCATTGCGTTGCTGATGCTTGCTGGCGGGTTGGCAATCCTTGTTGCTCTGCCTGCAAGAGCAGTACGTGTAGGTATTGAGCCATAGACGTACACCAATGCCTCTGCTACTAAAAGCGAGCACCTGCCTTAAGCCTCGCCAAGTGAAAGTCTACAAAAAACGCGTACCGGTGAAGTCGTCGAAACCAAAGGCGGCAACCACAAGACTCTGAAGGAGTGGAAAGCAGAGCACGGCTCCGCGACTGTCGAGTCTTGGCTGAGCAAGGTAAGCGTCCGCCGAAGTCACCTTGCATGACTCAGGCAGATACCCACTGATGCGGCAGCAGTTGGTCGATCTCACTCGCCCGCTGCGTCGGCAGCCGCG
>LNAP01006306.1_pt1 | contig 10272 bp, 7 predicted proteins | sample 602601 | NCBI WGS metagenome assembly LNAP01 (sample SAMN02440304, study PRJNA202911) | soil metagenome | biome: Subtropical and temperate rainforests or woodlands; isolation source: soil samples (1 kg each in a 20% v/v slurry with milli Q water) were... ...
CTGGCCCCGATGCAGGCTGCGCCGTGGCCGTCCCTGCCCACCGGCTGGGGCCTGTGGGCCTCGGGCAGTGCCACCTTCGGCGATGGGGACCGCAGCAGCAGCTACGCCTTCCACTCCGACGGTCTCACCCTCGGCCTGGACCGCGCCGTCGGTGAGCGTCTGCTGCTGGGCGTGGCGGCCAGCCTGGCGCGCAACGACAGCGAGATGGACGGCAGCGATTCGCGCGTGGAAGGCAAGCAGCATTCGCTGGCCGCCTACGGCCTGTGGCGAAGCGGCGAACACCTGTTCGTCGACGGCGTCCTCGCCAGTGGCGCGCTGGACTTCGCTACCCGCCGCTGGAGCAATGACGTGGACGCCTTCGCGCACGGCAGCCGCGATGGTGACCAGTGGTTCGGTTCGCTGGCCTTCGGCTACGAGCACCGCAACGCCGGCATGACCCTCGCCGGCTACGGCCGCGTGGAAGCCAGCCGCACCACGCTCGATGCCTACCGTGAGACCGGCCTGGATCTGTACGACCTCGACTACCGCCGCCAGGTGGTGCGCAATAGCGCGGTCGCACTGGGCCTTGAAGGTGCCTACCTGGCAGGCGATGGCGAAGGACGCGTGCGCCCGTTCTGGAACATCGAGTACCGCCAGGCAATCGAAGACAAGGGCGCGGCCTACCTCAACTACGTGGTGGGTCCGCGCGCGCAGGACTATCGCCTGGACATGCACAGCTACAACGACAATGCCCTGTCGATTGCCGCCGGCATGGACGTGCGCCTGCAGCGTGGCTGGTTGCTGTCGCTGCTGCTGGGCCATGAGCAGACGCGCGGCTCCAGCCGTGCCAGCAGCGTGGGACTGCGTGTGAGTTATGGCGGTGCCGGTACGGGCGCTGCGGCCGACGCAGTGGATGGCAGCGATGCGCACCGCACGTCCGGCACCGCGCAGCGCTGCCCGCCGCGTCGCTGCGGGACCGGTAACGCCGCCGCAAAGTAGATCGCGGCGGTTGCAGACCGGCCGATCCTGCATGGGATCGGTCGGTCGATGGGTCAGCGATGGGATCAGCGAACCGGTCGGTTTGCGCAAGTCCCCCCCATCCTGGACATGTTCCAACCCGATGCGCCGGCCTGGCCCCTGTAACAGCGGGTCTGTGCGCGCAGGAGAATCGCACGCACGTAGCGCCGACCGTTGGTCGGCTTCCATCAACGTCCGGCGATTGCGCGTAGAGCCGACCGTTGGTCGGCTTCCATCAACGCCCGGCGATTGCGCGTAGAGCCGACCGTTGGTCGGCTTCCGGCAACGCCCGGCGACTGCGCGTAGAGCCGACCGTTGGTCGGCTTCCGACAACGCCCGGCGATCACGCGTAGAGCCGACCGTTGGTCGGCTTCCATCAACGCCCGGCGATCACGCGTAGAGCCGACCGTTGGTCGGCTCCCATCAACGGCCGGCGATCGCACGTAGAGCCGACCGTTGGTCGGCTTCCGGCAACGCCCGGCGATCGCGCGTAGAGCCGACCGTTGGTCGGCTTCCATCAACGTCCGGCGATCGCGCGTAGAGCCGACCGTTGGTCGGCTTCCGGCAGCGCCCGGCGATCACGCGTAGAGCCGACCGTTGGTCGGCTTCCAGCAACGCCCGGCGATCACGCGTAGAGCCGACCGTTGGTCGGCTTCCAGCAACGCCCGGCGATCACGCGTAGAGCCGACCGTTGGTCGGCTTCCGGCAGCGTCCGGCGATTGCGCGTAGAGCCGACCGTTGGTCGGCTTCCATCAACGCCCGGCGATCACGCGTAGAGCCGACCGTTGGTCGGCTTCCGGCACCGCCCGGCGATACCAACGTAAGTCATCCCAAGATCGCGCCAGGCGTGTACGCCAAGGGCGTCACCACCAACGGTGGTGACCTACCGCGTTGGGGCGGAGCGCCAAAAAAGAAGGCCCTGCGCAAGCAGGGCCTTTTCATTGCCACCCCGGCGCCACGCTGCCGGGGCAGCGCGACGTGCGGGGGCGCGGGGCACTAGGCCGCGCGGCGGGCAACCACGGTCCGGGTGCCCTGCTCCAGCTTGAACACCGCCACCGATTCACTCAGCGCGTGCGCCTGTTCTTCCAGCGCGCGGCTGGCCGCGGTGGCTTCTTCCACCAGCGCCGCGTTCTGCTGCGTCACCTGGTCCATCTGCACCACCACCTGGTTAACCTGCTCGATGCCGGCGGCCTGTTCCTTGGTGGCCGCGGCGATGTCGCTCATCAGCTGGTTGGTACGCGAGCTGGCCTGGGTCAACCGGGCAATCGCCGCTTCGGATTCCACGGTCACGCTCAACCCGGTCTTGACCTTGTCGCTGGCCTCGCCGATCAGGTCCTTGATCTCCTTGGCCGCCGTACCGGCGCGCTGTGCGAGCGTACGCACTTCACTGGCCACCACCGCAAAACCGCGCCCGTTTTCACCGGCACGCGCGGCCTCGACGGCAGCGTTGAGCGCCAGGATGTTGGTCTGGAAGGCGATGCCGTCGATCACCGAGGAAATCTCGGAGATGCGCGCGGAGGATTTGTCGATCTCGCTCATCACCGTGGCCATCTGCGCGATCGCCTGCTCGGTAGCGCGCACGGCGACGCCGGACGCATGCGCTTCCTGGTCGGCCTGGCTGGCCAGCTCGGCGTTCTGGCGCACGGTGGAGGTCAGCTCTTCCATCGAGGCAGCCGCCTCTTCCAGGTTGGCCGCCTGCTGCTCGGTGCGGCGCGACAGGTCGTTGTGGCCGGCGGCCAGTTCCTGCGCGGCGTCGTTGATGCTGCCGGCGGCGCCCTGGATCTGCTGCACGATACCGGTCAGCTGCGCCGCGGTGACGTTGGCATCGTCGCGCATCTGCGCGAACACACCTTCGTAATGGCCTTCCATGCGCGAGGTGAGGTCACCGGTGGAAATGGCGCGCAGCACCTGCGACAGATCGGCGATGCTCGACTGCGAGCTGGCCATCATGCCGTTGAGGTTGGCCACCATCGCGCGGAACTGGAACTGGAACGCAGCTTCGTCGCCACGCACCGAGAAGTCGCCGGCGCGCGCGGCACTGGCCAGCGTGTCGATCTGCTGATTGATCGCCATCAGGCTGCTCTTGACCGTGGCCATGGTGCGGGTCAGGAGTGCCTTCTCGCCCGGGTAGCTGTCCAGGTCGCGGCTGAGGTCACCGATGGCGTAGTCCTGCATCACATCGACCATGTGCGACTGCACGGCCACGTGCGAGCCCACCAGTTCGTTGGTGGCACGCAGCATGTGCCCGTAATCGCCCGGCAACGCGGCCGCGTCCATCCGGTAGCTGATCGCACCGGCTTCGTGCTGCTGCGCCATCTGCAGCTGCGCGGTGATGGCAGCCTGCACGTTCTGGCGCACGCTGCCCATGGCGTTGCCCAGCAGGGTGAGCTCGTCGCGGCCGCCCAGGCGGAAATCTTGGTCCAGCTCGCCACGGGCCATGCGGTCGGCCAGGCCCACCGCGCGGGCCAGCGGCCCGGTCAGGCTGCGCCCGATCAGGATCGAGGCGGCAATGCCGACCAGCAGTGCGATGCCACCGAGCACCAGCAACTGCAGCAAGGTGCGCTCGCCCAGGCGGATCGCCTCGGCCGCGGCCTCGCGGCTTTCCTTCTCTTCATAGGCCACGCCATTGGCCAGCGCCTTGTTCCAGCCGTTGGCCGCTTCCTGCACCGGGCCCAGGGTCAGGGCCACCGCGCCGGGGAAATCGCCTTGCTCCATCAGCTCGCTGGTCTGCTTGTTGAGCGGGCGCGCGGTGGCGCGCCTGGCCGCGATCTGCTCGCCGATCGCCTTGCCCTCGGCATCGGTGGGCAGCGCCTGGTAGGCGGTCCAGCTGGCCTCGTAGCGCTTGACCAGCGCGGCGATGCGCGCCTCGTCGGCCTCGCGCTCCTGGCCCTGGCGGATCAGCATTTCACGACGCACCACCATCATCTGGTTGTTCGCATCGAGCATCTCCGACAGCAGCCGCACTTTGGCGACGCCAACCTCGACCACCTGCTGCATCGCGTGCTTCTGCACCGCGCTGCCGGTGGCGCCGGTGGCCACCACGGCCGCCACCAGCAACAACAACAGGCCAAAGCCCATACCAAGACGCCAGACGACTCTGACGTTACGCAAAAAATCCATGGGGACATCCAAGAACGTGGGGGGTGAGGGGGTATCGGCCCACGCCCGGGCGATCTTGATCACGCTTTCTTAACGGAATGGCTCCCATTCACCTTGGAGCGGACGCACCGGGGTGATCTAGCCGCTCCCAGCGCAATCCCCCGTGCGACCAGATTCTGAAGCGCTGAGTTCATCATCTCCTCCAATGATCCAGATCTTGGGCTGTGCCAAGACCCGCATCAAGAAGGAATTTTCATCGTGAATACGCTTGGATAATTCAGCGGTTGAATAGAGCGTCGGATTCACCGGACGGCCGAGCTGCGCGTCGACGCCGTCCAGGGCCTGCATGACATCGGCATAGCCCAGCGTGTCGGACACGATAAGCAGATCGATATCGCTACGCGCCGTATCGCTACGTTTGGCGACCGAGCCATATACAAAGGCCGCCTTGACCTGTGCACGAACGGGAGCCAGCGCCTCCTGCAGCGGGCCGGCGAGGCCCACCGTCTTCTGCACGATCGCCACCAGCTCGTTGTAGAGGGGACAATCCGAATTGGCCTGGTAGCGCTTCTGATTGCCTGAGCGCCTGAGCGAAACCAGGCCCGCAGCCGCCAACTTGGCCAGCTCGCGCTGAACCGCGCCAGACCCGGCGCCGATCAACGAGATCAACTCGGCAACGCCGAACTCGCGCCGGGGTTGGCCAAATATGAGGCCGAGTACGCGTTGCTGCGTCTGCGTAAACAGCGCAGCGGCCGGACCCAGCGGGCGATCCACTACACGGGCGCTTGGATTGAACTTCTTACCCATATTGGGCACGATAATACCCATATTGGGTATACGCAATCATGACAACGACTGTGGCCGAATCGTGGCTTGGACTGCGCCGCAAACGACCATTCAGTGATGAAATCAGACGCCAATCAGGATCTTGAACTCCCTGACACTTGCTCCCGGGCTACCTGCTGGCGAGTTGAGAAGTCCAGGCACGATCATTTCCCTAAGGAGTTTTGTGTCACGAAGATTTAGCAGATTCCGGTTACGAGTGAGGCAATTGCCGATTAGCATCGCTTCAAGTTGCTGGATGTCGCGATGGTCGTTGCCGGTTGGATTTACGAGCTTTCCTCCCTTGGTGAACTTCGGGATCAGGGTCAATTCCGGGGTTCCACGGCGTCCGGCGATGGCGTTGTTGTAATGATTGATCTTGTGGGAAGTGAAACACTCCTTGCGGAAGGACTGCTTTTCGGCCATTCCCACGTACCAGGGAAGCACGCCTTTTCCAGCGCGGATGGAAAAGATGTAGCAACCGATCGAGCTGGAGATACCGTCATCCAGGAGTTGGTCGAGGTCGGTCCAGAATTCGTTTAACGAGTTTTTGTCGGTAGCAATAAGACCGTTGGCCTGCTTGGCCAGCGGCATGGATGCCAGAGGATGAAAGTTCATGGAAAGTCCGTTTTCGGCAAAGCGGGCAGGATGCCTTACATTTCGATCTATAAGAAGAGATGCGCTGCTACCGGGTTGTCCCGCGCCGCCGGCCTTGCTAGAACGCATGCAGAGTCAAAACGAAAAAGCCCCGCTTTCGCGGGGCTCCTTCGTGTATCTGCCTGGTGCGGTGGCAGTGCCGAGCAGCGCTCGGCACTACCGGGTTGCTCAGGCGAACGGGTCCTGCAGGACCATGGTGTGGTCGCGGTCCGGGCCGGTGGAGACGATGCTGACCGGGCAACCGGCCAGCTCTTCCAGCGCGCGCAGGTAGGCGCGGGCGGCCGGCGGCAGGTCGTCCCAGTTGGTGATGCCGTGGGTGTTCTCGGTCCAGCCCGGGAACTCCAGGTACACAGGGGTGCACTCTTCCCAGCCCTGCGCGTCCAGCGGGGCGTATTCGGTGCGCTTGCCGCGGTATTCGTAGGCGATGCAGACCTTCAGCTTTTCCATGCCGTCGAGCACGTCCAGCTTGGTGATGCACAGGCCGCTGATGCCGTTGATGGCCACGGCGCGCTTGAGCGCGACGATGTCCATCCAGCCGCAGCGACGCGGACGGCCGGTCGAGGCGCCGTACTCGGCACCGCGGTCGCGGATGCCCTGGCCGACTTCATCGTCCAGCTCGGTCGGGAACGGACCACCGCCGACGCGGGTGGCGTAGGCCTTGGCGATACCCAGCACGTAGTCGATCGCGTCCGCGCCCACGCCGGCACCGGCCAGTGCGCCGCCAACGGTGGTGTTGGAGCTGGTGACGTACGGGTAGGTGCCGTGGTCGATGTCCAGCAGTGCGCCCTGGGCGCCTTCGAACAGCACGCGCTTACCCTGCTTGCGCAGGTCGTGCAGGATGCCGGCAACGTCGGACTTCATCGGCTCGACGTACTCGCCGAAGGCCAGTGCTTCGTCGTAGGTCTTCTGGAAGTCGACCGCGTCGGTCTTGAGGTAATTGGTCAGCACGAAGTTGTGGTAATCCAGCGCGGTGCGCAGGAGTTCTTCCAGCTGCGCCGGGTAGTGCAGGTCGGCGATGCGGATGCCGCGACGCGCCACCTTGTCTTCATACGCCGGGCCGATGCCACGGCCGGTGGTGCCGATCGCCTTGCCGCCGGCAGCGCGTTCGCGCGCCTGGTCCAGGGCGATGTGGTACGGCATGATCAGCGGCGCGGCCGGGGAGATCTTCAGGCGCGAACGCACTTCCACGCCGGAGGTTTCCAGCTCGGCGATTTCCTTCTGCAGCGCAGCCGGGGAGATCACCACGCCGTTGCCGATCAGGCACAGCGCGTCGGCACGCAGGATGCCCGACGGGATCAGGTGCAGCACGGTCTTCTTGCCATTGATGACAAGGGTGTGGCCGGCATTGTGGCCGCCCTGGAAACGTACTACGGCACCGATTTCCTCGGTGAGCAGATCGACGATCTTGCCCTTGCCTTCATCGCCCCACTGGGCACCAAGCACTACGACAGACTGACCCATGACGGGCTCCTCATATGTTGCGGCCATCGGGGCCGCGGACGGGTAAACCGTGGCGGGGCTGGCCAGCGCGGTGATGGCGGCTCCAAACGGGGAGCGGCCGGCGATGGAAGGCCCAGACACGGAAAAAGCCGAACGGGGAGGCCCGTCCGGCTTTTTTGCATTATCCGGGTTTCCTTGGGCAGGTGCCACCCCGCTGGAGGCGGGCGTTGGCAACCGGTCAGGAGGGGGCGCCGTGGCGCCGGCCCCTGCCCCGCGGCTGACCCGGTCCGGTAGTGCCGGCCGCTGGCCGGCTCCTCAGCCAAGGTCGGGAGCCGGGCAGAGCCCGGCGCTACGTATGGCGGAGCCACCACAGCGTGGTCAGCCCGGTCAGCAGGATCACTCCGCCCCAGGTGCGCAGCGTGGCGCTGCGCAGCATCAGCAGGTGTTCGGCCATGCGCTTCCAGGCCAGCGGGGCGGCGAACAGGAACAGGCCTTCGAGCACGGCCACCAGGCACAGGGCCGAGAACAACTCTTTCATGACATCTCCACCAACAAAACGGGGACCCGGTCTGCACCGGGTCCCCGTGGGTTACCTGCCGCCTGCGGCCTCAGCGATCGCTCTTGAGGTACTGCAGGAACGGGTCGTTCTTGTCGAGCACGATCACGCCGTTGCCGTCGGCCATCGACCCACGATAGGCCTCCAGGCTGCGGTAGAAAGCGTAGAACGACGGGTCGGCCGAGCCGGCCTTGCCGTAGATGCGCGCGGCTTCGGCATCGCCGACACCGCGCAGCTGCTGTGCATCGCGCTCGGCTTCGGCCACGATCACCGTGCTGTCGCGGTCGGCCTGGGCACGGATGGTCAGCGACTGCTCCTCACCCTCTGCACGCAGCTTGGCCGCTTCCTGCTTGCGCTGGGCGCGCATGCGCTCGTACACATCGTTGATCACCTGGCTGTCGGTCGGCAGGTCGATCTGCTTGATGCGCAGGTCGATGATCTGCATGCCGAGGCCCTTCACCGCTTCGTTGATGCCGGTCAACTGCCCGGCAATCAGCTCGCTGCGGTCACCGGACACCAGCTGCTGCAGCGAGCGCGAGTTGATCTGGTTGCGCAGCGAGTCGGTGATGATCGGGGCCAGGCGCGCATCGGCCACGCTGGCATCGCCACCGGTGGCACGGTAGTAATCGCGCACGTTGGAGATGTACCCGATGGCGAAGAAGTCGACGCTGACGTCCTTCTGCTCGGCGGTGAAGTAGCGCGCCGGCGCGGTGGCCAGCACTTGGAAGCGGCGGTCGAACACCCGCACCGTTTCCACCAGCGGCACCTTGAAGTGCAGGCCCGGCTTGATGTCCGCACGGACCACCTTGCCCAGGTTGAGCACCATCGCGGTCTGGTCTTCACGGACCACGTACACCGAGCCCAACAGGCCCAGCAGGGCGGCCACGGCCAGCCCGATCCAAAGGGAACTCTTCATCGGCTGACTCCTTCACGACCGGTGGGGCGGGTGGTCGGGCGTTCGGTGTTGCGCACGCCATCCACCGGCGTGCTGGCCGGCAGCGACGGCAGCATCACTTCCGGGGTCACGGCCGGTGCGGCCGGTGCGGCAGCGCCGCGGGTGTCGCCGGGCATCGGCACGTAGATCAGCTGGCGGCCATCGCCCCCGATGATCTTGCGGTTCTGGCCGAGCACCTGCTGCACGGTTTCCAGCCACAGGCGCTTGCGGGTGACTTCCGGGGCGTCCTTGTACTGGGCCTGCAGCAGGGTGAAGCGTTCGGCGTCACCCTCGGCCTTGGCCACGGCGGCCTGCTTGTAACCTTCGGCCGTGGTGCGGGCACGCGAGGCCTGGCCGCGCGCTTCGGGCACGACCTTGGCCGCGTAGGCCTGGGCTTCGTTGATCAGGCGTTCCTTGACCTGCTGGGCGCCGTTGACCTCGTCGAAGGCCGGCTTGACCTCTTCGGGCGGACGCGCGTCGGGCAGGGTCAGGCCGGTCACGGCCAGGCCGGTGCGGTAGGCCTTCAGTGCGGCCTGCAGGCGTTCCTGGGCAACCAGCGCCAGCGGGCCGCGGTTGTTGAGGACGGCGTTGAGGTCGGCACGGCCCACCTGCTCGCGGACCGCGCTCTGCGCGGACTGCTCCAGCACCTGGTCGGCTGCCACCGTGCCAAACAGGTACAGGCGCGGGTCGTCGATGCGGTACTGCACGTTGACCGAGACGTTGACGATGTTCTCGTCACGGGTCAGCACCGGCACCTGGCTGCTGAACGTCTTGATCTGGGTGGCGTTGACCTTGGTCACCGATTCAATCGGCCAGGGCAGCTTGAAGTTGGGGCCGGGCTGCAGGATCCGCGAGAACTGGCCGAAGCGCAGGACCACGCCGCGCTGCTGTTCGCCGATCAGCTGGAAGCTGGAAAACAGCAGCAGCAGAACCACCGCGACTGCCACCCAACGCAGGATGTTGCCATCGAAGAGATCCTTGAGCGGGCCGGGAAAACCGCCCCAACCGCTGCCATTGCCGCCACCGCGCGGGCCAAACGGCCCTCGTCGGTTCTCGTCGGGACCTTGTCCGCCCTTGTTGCCGCCGGGTGTATTCCAGGCCATGCACGCTCCATCAGTGAAAGGTTGCCTGCGGGCCATTCCGCACCGTCAACCATGAATCCTGTTCGATTCTACTAGATGGGGCGGATCGGCAGGATTGGAAGGGGCAAGGGGCCAACGGGATCGATTCATGCGCTGCCCAGCCGGGGGTCCCGGCCCGCGCAGGCAGCAGGTAAGGTGTCGTTCCACACCCCACGAGGCCGCCCCATGCCCCTCCCCGCCCCCTTCAACGCCTTCCGCATCCACCAGGACGAGCACGGCCACCGCAGCGGCATCGAGGCGATCGGCCTGGACCAGCTCAACCCGGGCGAGGTGGTGATCCGCGCGCAGTGGTCGTCGGTGAACTACAAGGATGCCCTGGCCGGCACCGGCAAGGGCCGCATCCTGCGCCGCTTCCCGCTGGTGGGGGGCATCGACGTGGCCGGCACGGTGGTGTCCTCCACCGACCCGGCCTACCGCGAGGGCGATGCGGTGCTGGCCACCGGCTGCGGGCTCAGCGAGACCCGGGACGGCGGCTACAGCCAGTACGTGCGGCTGGCCGCGAGTGCGGTGATCGCCCAGCCGGCCGGGCTGAGCCCGCGCGAGGCGATGGTGCTGGGCACCGCCGGCTTCACCGCCGCGCTGGCACTGCTGCGCTTGACCGACAACCGGCTGACCCCCGCGCATGG
>LNAP01006307.1_pt1 | contig 10271 bp, 10 predicted proteins | sample 602601 | NCBI WGS metagenome assembly LNAP01 (sample SAMN02440304, study PRJNA202911) | soil metagenome | biome: Subtropical and temperate rainforests or woodlands; isolation source: soil samples (1 kg each in a 20% v/v slurry with milli Q water) were... ...
AAAGCTGACCACTGATTAATTCGGTGCACGTTTATATAGGTACAATGCGATGAAAATGAATATAATGTTGGGTATCCATGCCGCGATAAAAGGGCTCATTCCCCCTTTCACGGCGAAGGTGGAGCTGACGGTCATAAACAGGATATAAGCCATGCTCAGAGCCAGTCCGATGCCGATGTTCAGTCCCATTCCCCCTTTCACTTTCCGTGCCGAAAGTGAGGCGCCGATGATAGTGAGGATAAAGGCCGAAAACACCGATGCTATGCGGGAGTGATATTCAATCTGGAACGACTGAATATTTCCCAGGCCTCGTTCTTTCTGACTTTTTACATAGTGCTGGAGCTGAGGGGAGGTCATCACCTGACGATCACTGTTGGCGAAGATGAAATCGTTGGGGGTAATCTGCAAAGTGGTATCTATGGAGGATCCTTGCGTGATTGTTTCTTTCAGGCCGTCGAAATCGCGTATCTGGTAATTATGGATGGTCCAGTGATAAGCCGAATCATAACGGATGGACTGGGCAGTCAGCCTCGACACCAGCTGGAGGCTGTCGAAGTGGTCGATGGAGAAATTATACCCGGTTTTGCTCAACATGTCAAAGTTGCCAAAGTAGACAATGGTTCCCGGTCCCACCTTAAACTGGATATCGCGGTCGCCCGTTTTCCTTTTTCTCGGATCTACAAAAGTATTTTCGAACTCAATGCGTGTGGCATTGGCTGGGGGAATCAGATAACTGCCAAAGACAAACGTAAAAGCAGCGATCACCAGTGCCGAGATCATGTACGGTTTCATCAGTCGTTTGAAACTGATGCCATTGGACAGAATGGCTGTAATCTCTGAATTGTTTGCCATCTTGGAGGTGAAAAAGATGACGGCGAGAAAGACAAACAGCGGGCTGAACAGATTGGTGTAGTAGGGAATGAAGTTCAGATAATAATCAAAGACAATATCCTGCAGCGAAGCATTGTTGGTCATGAACTTATCTATTTTCTCGTTAATGTCGAACACCACCGCGATGGAGATGATTAACGCAATCATGAAAATATAGGTACCCAGGAACTTCCTGATGATGTACCTGTCGAGGTGTTTTAATCTCTGTAAACGATTCCCTGTCTTCATAACCTTCTTGTGACATTTTCAATCATCATCGGTTTCCAGGAGGAGAAATCCCCGACAATGATATGTTTCCTTGCTTCCCCGGTCAGCCAGACGTAGAACGCCAGGTTATGAATGGAAGCGATCTGTAATCCCAGTATCTCGTTTACATTGATGAGATGACGCAGGTAAGCCTTGCTGTAGAGCCTGTCTACGAACGACGCCCCCTCTTCCTCAATGGGAGAGAAATCATCCTTCCATCGTTCGTTGCGCATGTTCATGATGCCCTGTTTGGTGAAGATCTGTCCGTTGCGTCCGTTGCGGGTGGGTATGATGCAATCGAACATATCCACGCCGCGTTCAATGGCTTCGAGGATGTTCTCCGGTTTGCCTACCCCCATCAGGTAACGCGGTTTGTCTTCCGGCAGGATCGCGTTCACCAGCTCCACCATCTCATACATCTTTTCGGTGGGCTCACCCACAGCCAGGCCGCCGATCGCGTTGCCGTCCGCACCTTTCGAAGCCACATTCTCTGCTGCACGGCGTCTCAGATCGGGATAGACGCAACCCTGCACAATCGGGAAGAGTGCCTGACTGTGCCCGTAAGGGCATTCTGTGTCATCAAAACGAACCATACACCGGTCGAGCCATCGTTCCGTAAGGTCGAGCGACTTTTTAGCGTAGGCATAATCGGCATTGCCGGGAGTGCATTCATCGAAAGCCATCATAATATCTGCGCCGATGATGCGTTGGATATCCACTACCTTCTCCGGGGTGAAGAAATGCCTGGATCCGTCGATGTGCGACTGGAACTCAGCTCCCTGCTCAGACAGCTTCCGGTTTTCGGTCAGCGAAAATACCTGATACCCACCGCTGTCGGTCAGCATAGGACCGTTCCAGCTGTTAAATTTGTGCAACCCTCCGCCTTGTTGGAGAATATCGAGACCCGGCCGCAGGTAAAGATGATAGGTATTGCCCAGGATAATTTCTGCACCGATATCCTCCTTCAATTCGCTTATATGCACTGCCTTTACACTGCCCGCAGTGCCTACGGGCATGAATACCGGTGTCTCCACCTGCCCATGGTCTGTGGTGATGAGTCCGGCTCTGGCGTTCGACTGTGGATCGGTATGTAATAGTTGGAATTTCAATTTGTATGGCGCTCGTTGCGTTTTGACGGCAAAGATAAAGTTTTTGCTGTTACAAACAGAATAGTAACCGTTTAAAAATTGAAAACGTCTGATGTATTTGAACGAATGAATGACCATTATTAGTAATTACCCAAAGAAAATTGTACTTTTGCACTGTTTTGACATTTTATATAATCACACGTTCGTGATGCCTGATGCCGGGAGACCATTGAAAGATACTTCATGGCACAGCGAAACGATTTTATTGATAATCATTATGGAGAGTAAACCGGAATTAATGGAGAGAAAGCCTGAATGGCTGAAGATTTCATTGCCCCAGGGTAAGCAATACCTGGATGTGAAAGAGATCATTGCAAGAAAAAAACTACATACCATCTGCGTGAGCGGGAAATGTCCCAATCTGGCGGAATGCTGGGGAAGAGGAACGGCCACTTTCATGATACTTGGGGATATCTGCACCCGCTCGTGCAGGTTTTGTAATGTTAAAACCGGCAGCCCGCAAGGGATTGTCGATTGGGATGAACCCGACCGGCTGGCCGACACCATTGAGGGAATGAACCTTCGGCATGTGGTGCTGACCAGTGTCGACAGGGATGATTTGCCGGATGGCGGCGCAGCATTATGGGCGAAGACAGTGCAGCGCGTAAAAGAGAGGAATCCGCATGTGACCATTGAAACGCTGATCCCCGATTTTAACGGACAGGAAGAGCTTATTAACCTGGTCATCGAATCAGGCCCCAATATCGTCTCGCATAACATGGAAACGGTAAGAAGGCTGACACCCAAAGTGCGGAGCCGTGCCAAATACGACATTAGCCTGAAAACAATAGAAACAATCGCGAAGCACGGCAAAGTGAAGGCCAAATCAGGGATCATGGTCGGCCTTGGAGAAACCCCGGAAGAGATTTTTGAGACAATGGACGACCTGAGAAACGTGGGATGCAAGGTGCTCACCATCGGACAGTACCTCCAGCCCACCCGGAAGCATCTGACGGTGAAGGAGTACATCTCGCCCGAACAGTTTCAGCAATACAAAACAATCGGTTTGGAAAAAGGATTTCAGTTTGTGGAAAGCGGTCCGTTGGTCCGCTCTTCCTACCATGCGGAAAAACATGTGTAACAGCTCATGAGCAGGAAAGTCATCTTTGAAGACCTCGGACGCATCCGTTATAAGGAGGCATGGGATTATCAGGAAAAGCTGTTCGGACAGGTCATCCGGGAAAAACTGGATCAAAAAACGGATAAGCAGCAGTATCTCCTTTTTTGTGAACATGAGCATGTGTACACCCTCGGAAAAAGTGGCGACAGACGAAATCTACTGATCGCCAGGAGTGTATGCGAAAGCAGACATATCGACCTGCACGCCATCGACCGCGGAGGGGACATTACCTACCACGGCCCGGGGCAGCTGGTTGCCTATCCGATTATCGATCTGGAAGATTTTCAGATAGGCATTAAACGATATATCTCCCTCCTGGAAGATGTGGTGATTGAAACGTTGAAACTTTACGGTATCAGGGGAGAGAAAGATGAAAAAGCCATGGGGGTATGGATAGATCCTGCCCGGCCCGCCAAAGCCCGGAAGATCTGTGCCATCGGGGTGCGTGCGAGCCGCTTTGTCACCATGCACGGACTGGCATTGAATGTAAATAGCGATCTCTCTTATTTCGATTATATCAATCCTTGCGGATTTACAGACCGGGGTGTGACCTCCATGCAGAAAGAATTAGGCAGGGAGGTCGATTTTGCAGCGCTTTCCGTCCAAATTAAGCACGCTTTTCAGCAGATTTTCGGAATGGAGTATTGAGGAAAAGAATCGGGTGTGGTACCATTGAATCTGACATTGTGGCCTTAAACATTTTTAACGGCGTTTCCTCTGGAAACCGCTTTAACATTTCTATTTTTGTATCCCATAACAAGGAATCCATTTTAACAGTCTAAAAAGATGAGCCAAGTAGTCGATATTAGAGAGCTAAACGAAAGAATAGAACAGAAAAGTGCTTTCGTCCAAACGCTGGTGACAGGGATGAACAAAACCATTGTGGGACAGAAGCACCTTGTGGAGTCACTGCTTATCGGACTGCTGTCCGATGGTCATATTTTGCTGGAAGGTGTCCCGGGATTGGCAAAGACACTGGCCATCAAAACGCTGGCTCAGCTGATCGATGCCAATTACAGTCGTATTCAGTTCACCCCCGACCTGCTGCCGGCCGACGTCGTTGGAACGATGATCTACAGCCAGCGCAACGAAGAGTTTCTCGTGAAGCACGGTCCCATATTTGCCAATTTCGTGCTGGCAGACGAAATCAACCGTGCACCTGCCAAGGTGCAGAGTGCCTTGCTCGAGGCGATGCAGGAGCGTCAGGTAACCATTGGCGAGCAAACGTATCTTTTGCCCAATCCCTTCCTTGTGATGGCGACACAGAATCCCATCGAACAGGAGGGTACCTATCCGCTTCCCGAAGCCCAGGTGGACCGCTTTATGCTGAAAGTCGTTATTTCCTATCCCTCGAAAGAAGAAGAAAAACAGATTATCCGGCAAAATATTTTTGAGCCGGTGACCATTGATCGGGCAGTCATCTCTACCGAAGAGATTTTGGAAGCACGTAAGGTGGTGCGTGAAGTTTACATTGATGAGAAGATTGGAAAATACATTGTGGATATTGTGTTTGCCACCCGCTATCCCGATCAGTATGGGATGAACAGTCTCAAAGAGATGATCGGATTCGGAGGATCACCGCGTGCCTCCATCAACCTGGCACTGGCAGCAAGGGCATTTGCATTTATCAAAAGACGCGGCTATGTGATCCCTGAAGACATCCGTGCCGTCTGTCACGATGTCCTCCGCCACCGTATAGGGCTCACCTACGAAGCTGAAGCCAACAATCTGACCTCCGAAGAGATCATCAGCGAGATCCTGAATAAGGTGGAAGTGCCTTAACCTTAATTTGTTCAGATTACCGGTGAGTTTAAAAATGAACCCTCATGGTGAGGGTAGAATCAAATGGAAACGACCGATCTATTAAAAAAAGTACGACACATCGAAATAAAAGCGCGCGGCCTCTCCCGCAATATCTTCGCCGGAGAGTATCATTCCGCTTTTAAAGGTCGTGGTATGGCTTTTTCGGAAGTTCGGGAGTACCAGTACGGGGACGATCTGCGTGACATCGACTGGAATGTGACTGCCCGTTATAACCGTCCTTATGTGAAGATATTCGAGGAAGAACGCGAGCTCACCGTCATGCTGATGATCGACGTGTCAGAGAGTCTTGGCTTTGGATCCCGGGCGGTCCTCAAGCGCGATATAGTCGCTGAGATTGCGGCTACACTGGCTTTTTCAGCAATACAAAACAACGATAAGATCGGGGTTATCTTTTTTACCGATAAAGTGGAGAAATTCATTCCTCCGAAAAAAGGAAGAAAGCATATCCTGTTTATCATCCGTGAGATTCTCGGTTTCACACCCGAAAGCAGCGGCACTGACCTGAACATGGCGCTTCGCTATATGACAAGTGCTATTAAGAAGCGCAGTACCGCCTTCCTGATATCGGACTTCATCGACCCCGATGATTATAAGAAGGCGTTGCAGATAGCCAACCGGAAGCACGATGTGGTGGCTATTCAGGTGTATGATCAACTGAGTACCGAACTCTCTCCCGTCGGGTTGATGAAGGTTCGGGATCCGGAAACAGGCGAGGAACGGTGGATCAACACTTCGTCACAGAAAGTGCGGGAAGGCTACCGTAACTGGTGGAGCAACCTGCGGGCTAACATGAATTATGCTTTCCGGCAGAGCGGTGTGGACAGTGTATCGGTTTCCACGGAAAGCGATTACGTGAAGGCACTGTTGCAATTATTCCAACAAAGAAGGTGACATTGAAAAAAAATAAACTACATATCGACCTGATACAGAGAGCCGCACTGGTTGTACTTGCCGTCTCGCTTTTTCCGCAGCTCTTTGCTCAGCGTGCTTCGGTACAGGCTACCGTGCAGCCTACGGAGATCATGATTGGCGAACAGGCGTTGATTAATCTGAAAGTGATCACACCGAAAGATAAAACCATTCAGTTTCCGGTATACGAGAAAGAGATCATCCCCGGCGTTGAAGTGATTACCATGTTGCCGCCCGACACTACGATTGAGAACAACGTGATGACACTCAATTTCAAATATGTAGTCACCTCGTTCGATTCCACGCTGTATTACATTCCCCATGTTCCCATCTTCGACGGTACCGATACTATTTACTCTAACTCCTTCGGACTGAAAGTGACCGCACCCCAGTTGTCGGACACCACGCTGGCATATCTGGAGAAAATAAACAAAGGTGAGACCGACTCCATTGATTTTGAACAGTTGCAGCTGCATGATATCAAGCCTGTTCGCAAAGCACCATTCGTCTGGACAGATTATTTGTGGGTCCTTTGGATTGTGCTGGGTATCATGTTGCTGATCGCCCTCATTGGATTGGTCGTGTATCTGGTGCTAAAGAAGAAACACAAAGGGTATATCTTCAAACCGCCCCTGGTACTGCCTGCACACGTGCGGGCTATCAAAGAACTGGATAAACTGAAAGAGGAAAAGGTTTGGCAGCAGGGCAGAGAAAAGGAGTTTTACAGTAAACTGACCGATATACTCCGTTCCTACATATACGAACGGGAAGGTATCAATGCAATGGAAATGACATCGGGTGAGATTCTGGGTGAGATTCGGAAAATATACGATGAGGAGTCGGTATACGACAATCTGAAACAGATCCTTTCGACTGCCGATGTGGTGAAGTTCGCCAAGTATGAACCCTATCCCGATGAAAACGACTTGAGCATGGTGAATGCCTATTTCTTTGTGAACCAGACCAGAGAGCCTGATCCTGTTCCCAAAAAAGAGGAAATGCATACAGAAAATAATGAAGCATCGGAAGATGGTGCTGCAAAGAGTAAATAAAGCATGGTATTTCTACATCCTGAATATCTCTATCTGTGGCTGCTGCTCATCCCGCTGATTGTGTGGTATGTGATGCGCCTGTCGAAAGCGCAGGCCTCCTTTAAGCTGGCATCTACCCAAGCCTTTAAGGAGATGAAACCCGATTTCAGGGTAACTATGCGCCACCTTCCGTTTGTTTTGCGGTTGATCTCCATCGCGCTTATTATCATCGTCATTGCCCGTCCTCAATCGGTGAGCAGTTGGGAAGAGACAGAGACACAGGGTATCGACATCGTGATGGCACTTGATGTGTCGGGGTCCATGCTCTCCCAGGATCTGAAACCCGACCGGCTCCAGGCAGCCAAAAAGGTGGCGGCAGAGTTTATCACTGACCGGAAGAATGATAACATCGGATTGGTGATCTTTGCCGGTGAGAGCTTCACACAGTGTCCGCTCACCACCGATCACAAGGTGCTGTTGAACCTGCTGAACGAGATCAATTTCGGCATGATTGAAGACGGTACAGCAATAGGGTTGGGACTGGCTAACTCTGTGAACAGACTGAAAGAGAGTGAGTCGGAATCGCGAGTGGTGATATTGCTGACCGACGGGACCAACAACAGCGGACAAATTGCGCCACTCACAGCAGCCGACCTGGCACGTTCCTACGGGATCCGTGTCTACACAGTAGGCGTAGGAACCAAAGGGATGGCACCTACGCCGGTAAATACCCCATACGGCATCAGGATGCAGAATATGCCGGTGGATATTGATGAGAAAACCCTCACCGAGATTGCGGCAATGACCGGAGGGCAATACTTCAGGGCGCAGGATACCGAAGGTCTCAGGCAGGTATACGAAGAGATTGATGAAATGGAAAAATACCTTATCAGCGTCCAGAATGTAACACGGCGCCAGGAGTTATTCCTTCCCTTCGCACTGGTTGCATTGGGCTTGATATTGCTGGAATTGTTGTTGCGAAGGAGCTGGTTGAGGAATATCCCGTGAATACCCCGCACCGGGGGGAGGTACGTTTGTTGCACGATAAATGTATGTGGACATTCTCCTGGTGGAATGTATGAATACGGTAGTGGGTACACAAGCGGAGGCGTTTGATTGAAAGGTGTATAGTTAAAGTGAAAGAAATGTTTAGATTCGGAAATCCGGAATATTTGTGGCTGTTTATCGCCATGCCGTTGTTGCTGGCGGTCTACGTCTTCCTGAACATCAGAAAGCGAAAAGATGTGCAAAAGATGGGTACGCTCTCCACGCTCAAGCTGATGATGCCCGAATTATCGCTGAAACGCTCCTACCTGAAGTTTTGGCTTATTTTTGCGGCTTTGTGCACGGGAATCTTCATGGTTGCCCGTCCCCAATTCGGCACAAAGGTGGAAACGGTGGAAAAAGAAGGAATAGAGTTGGTGATCGCGATGGATGTGTCCAACTCAATGCTCGCCAGGGACGTCTCTCCCGACCGGCTGTCAAGAGCCAAACAGATACTATCGCGGCTGATTGACGTGCGCAGCAATGATAAAGTGGCATTGATCGTCTTCGCAGGTGAAGCCTATGTGCAGATGCCGCTGACATCCGATACGCAATCGGCAAAGATCTTCCTCAATACCATAGACCCTTCTCTTGTTCCCATTCAGGGAACGGCTATCGGGGAAGCGATCAGGCTGGGTGTGATCTCGTTCTCAAGCGATGAAAATAGCAGCAAAGCGATGGTGATCATTACCGATGGGGAAGATCATGAGGGTGACGCTGCCGGAGCAGCTGCCGAGGCGGCAAAGGCGGGTGTTATGATCAATGTGCTGGGTATCGGCTCTCCCGACGGATCGCCGGTACCTGCCTTAGAACAGGGGCGCAACTTCATGACCGACAATGAAGGCAACGTGGTGATTTCCCGGTTGAATGAACAGATGTGTATGGAGATAGCGCAAAGCGGCGAAGGGTTGTATGTACGTGCCGATAATTCAAACACGGCCGTACGCGCACTGGAAGCGAAGCTTGATGAGCTCGAAACAAGTAAATCTACCGGTCTCTCCTATTCAGAATATGACGAGAAATTTCCGCTCCTTGCCTGGATCGTGCTGATCCTCCTGCTGATCGAGATACTTATATACGATAAGAAAAACAGGTTATTCAGAAATGTAAGACTGTTTAAATAAACTGTAAGCTGTAAGCTGTAAGCAATAAGCAATAAGCAATAAGCTGTAAGAGATATATAAGCTAAAAGCTGAAAGCTAAAAGTGATAAGCTGAAAGGTATGAGCTGATAACTGACAATTGATATGAAAAGATTTGTTGCAAAATATTGTTTGATGTTGCTTTTGACGGCGTTGCTTCCTTTGTCTGCTTCGGCACAAAAGGAAGTGCGAAAGAACATCCGTAAGGGAAACAAGGAATATAACCAACAGAAATTTTCTGAAGCATCTGCTTTTTATGAACAGGCGGTGAAAGAGAATCCCTCTTCCAAAGAAGCAAACTTTAATCTTGCCAACACGTTCTATAAAAAGAAGGAGTGGGACAAATCCATTGAACAGTACAATCATTTTATTTCGCTGGAACAGGAGCATCCTGAAGAGGCCGCCGCCGGCTGGCACAATATAGGAAATGCCATGCTGCAGAAGAAAGAACTGCAAAAATCAATGGAGGCTTATAAGATGGCATTACGCCTGAATCCTCAGGATGATGAAACGCGATATAATCTGGCGGTCGTGCAGAAGATGATCCAGGATAAAGCACAGAATCAGCAGGACCAGGGTGAAGGAGAGCAGGAACAGGAGCAGCAGGAACAACAACAGAATCAGGATCAGCAGAACCAGTCGCCCCAAAATCAGCAGGATCAGGAGAAAAAGGCGGAACAATCTGATCAACCCGAACAGATGTCGCGCGATAATGCCCGCCAGCTGCTGCAGGCCATAGAGCAGGACGAACAGCAGACACAGGAAAGGGTACAGCAGATAAAAGCGCAGGAAAGAGAAGAACAGGCGGAAAATAACAGAAGGAACAACAAAAACTGGTAAGCGGTGAAGAGCATATGAAACAGAGACAGAATACAGGTACGCTTCTTCTCTTCATGGTGATTTTGCTCACGAGCAAT
>LNAP01017594.1_pt1 | contig 10269 bp, 14 predicted proteins | sample 602601 | NCBI WGS metagenome assembly LNAP01 (sample SAMN02440304, study PRJNA202911) | soil metagenome | biome: Subtropical and temperate rainforests or woodlands; isolation source: soil samples (1 kg each in a 20% v/v slurry with milli Q water) were... ...
TAGCAAAGGCCAGTACTCCCAGCGGGGCGGATAGGTCGCCAGCGAGTAGCCGGAAATGGCGTCTTGCAGGGCGCGGTGGATCACCGACGCGCCGCTGCCCGACGGCACAAGTGCGACGACCTTGCCGCCCCCACTCGTCATGTCGGGTTCACGCCTCGCACTGGCACAGTGGCGCACTAGCCCTCCGGTTCGCTGTCAAGCTTGCTGGGGTGGGCGGGGTGCCGCTTGGTAACAGCCTGCACGTCACTGCCGCTCAGGTCGCGCGCCGAGGCTGAGACGCCAATATTCCATAGCTGCGGCGAGTCTGATTATTAGTGCTGCCCACAGCACCTTGCAGCGTTCCCACCGGTTCAGTTCGGTTCGATCCACGATCCAGTGTAGCGCCGTAAGCGGCGACCGATGCGGTTTTAGAAGCTCAGGCGCCGCAGGGTGCCAATTGCGGTCGCGAAGCTGCTTCCTGCCGCCCGCGACCCGGCGCGCTTGGCGAATTGCCGCCGAGATTGAGGTTCTTGGACGCGTGAAGACTATTGCACTGGACGCATACATAACGGCAACGCTAGCGTCTCTGGCACGCTGGCCCCATTCGAGGTCGCCGGCCGACATGAGACTCTCCGTGAACGGGCCGATGCGCTCGAATTGTTCCGCGTAACAAAACAGGTTGGCGGTTACCGTGAAATGCTTGCGCCGGATATTCTCCTCCTGCTGAAATCCGGCCAAGTATTGGTATAACCCGACTCCCGTACGTGGTTCGGGCGGCAGCACTTGCACCTCCCCGCCCACGTAGTGGTCCTCGCCGCGCTCCAGCGCCGCGACGCCGGCCGCAAGCCAGTCGGGTTCAGGCACGCAGTCCGCATCGATGAAGGCGAGAATCGCGCCCCGCGCCACTTTGGCGCCCGCGTTCCGGGCCGCATACGACCCGGGCGTCTCACAGCGCAAGACATCGAACTCAAACGGGTAGGCTCCCTCGACCCGCAGGGCCGGGGTGGAGCCGTTGTCCACCAACATGACGTGCACATGGGAGGCAGGATACGTTTGACCGCTGAGCCCCTCCAAGCACCGCAAGACCCCCGTTAGATCGTTGTAAACCGGCACGATTACGCTAACCACTGGACGACGGTCTACCACGCGGTCTCCCTCACTCGGTGTGAACCGCCCCGGGAATCCCGGAGACTCGTTGGTGTGAGTCACGCCGCCATGGCGAGTTCACGCTGTTGTTGATGGTAAACGGCTTCTGCTTCTGCGGGTGGGATATTCCCGATTGGCCCCAGCAAGCGCTTGTGGTTGAACCAATCCACCCACTCCAGCGTGGCCAGCTCGACCGCCTCCAGGTTCCGCCACGAGCGCCGATGGATCACCTCGGCCTTGTACAACCCGTTGATGGTCTCGGCCAAAGCGTTGTCGTAGGAATCGCCGACGCTGCCGACCGACGGCTCGATGCCGGCCTCGGCCAGACGTTCTGTGTAGCGGATCGATACGTATTGCACGCCACGGTCGCTGTGATGGATCAAGCCTTCGTTGTCGGCCCGGCGCCGGGCGTGCAAGGCCTGTTCCAGCGCGTCGAGCACGAAGTCGGTGCGCGCCGAACCAGACACCTTCCAGCCCACGATGCGGCGGGCGAAGACGTCGATCACGAAGGCCACGTAGACGAATCCCTGCCAAGTCGAAACGTAGGTGAAGTCGCTGACCCACAGCGCGTTCGGCCGCTCGGCGCGGAACTGGCGGTTCACCTTGTCCAGCGGGCAGGGGGTGGCCTTGTCGCTGACCGTGGTCTTGACGGTCTTGCCGCGGATCACGCCCTGCAGGCCGAGACGACGCATCAGACGTTCCACCGTGCAGCGCGCCACCTGATAACCCTCCCGACGCAGCTGTTTCCAGACCTTGCGCACGCCGTAAACCTGCTGGTTCTGGTCCCACACCCGGCGGACCTCCTGGCACAAGACATCGTCTCGCCAGGCGCGATTCGGCCGCAGCTGCGGATCGGCGCGCCGCGCCGCTTGCGTGTAGTACGTCGACGCAGCGATCGGCAGCACCTTGCAGATCGGCTCGACCCCGTAGACGTCGCGGTGTTCGTCGATGAACGCCGTCATGGCTTGAACCGGCGGCCCTGCTCCGCCTGGGCAAAATACGCGCTGGCCTTGCGCAGGATCTCGTTGGCCTGCCGCAGCTCACGCACCTCGCGCTCCAACTGCTTGAGGCGTTCGGCCTCGGCGGTCGTCGTGCCCGGCCGCAGGCCGCGATCACGCTCCGCCTGCCGCACCCAGCGCCGCAGCGTCTCGGCCGTACAGCCAAACTTGGCGCTGATCGAACTGATCGCCGCCCACTGCGAGTCGTGCTCGGACCGATGCTCCAGCACCATCCGAACCGCCCGCTCCCGAACCTCCGGGGAAAACTTCGCTGACTTTCTCATCGCTCAATCCTCTCAAAGGAAGGAGCCTCCAGGAAAGCCGGGGCGGTTCAGTGTAAGTAGCTGGAAAGGTTGTGCGCCCGGTCTGCGATGTCCCGATCGGGAGTGTGGGGCGCGCCCGATGCGCCAACCGTCTCGGGTAATTGAGCCAATCAGCGTTCCATTTTTTAGCCAATCGACCTGTATCCCCAGGCTTTTCCTAAACGGCGGATCAAAAACGGAGCCAGTCCTCCTTTGCGACCTCGTAGACGAAAAAGCGGTGGTATGGGTTCTCGTTCACGCGATAGGTCTTGGTCAGCCGTACCGGCGCGGTGCTAGACAGATCATCCTGCACCTTCGCCAATGGGTAGCCGGCCTTGTTGATCTCCCAGTAGTGCTGGCCGTCAAACCGGTGTTCGGTGCCCAGATCCGCGGCCTCGCGATGGAAGCCCACTTCATCCCGACTCCCGGGATATGAAGCGCCAACGGCCAGCGCGTGGCCGCATCCGGCAGTGAGACCACCACGCCTTTGCGGGCCACCCGCGCCATTTCGGCGAAGATGGCCAGACTCTTTTCGTAAGGCACATGCTCCAGCATCTGGAAGGCGCAAACGACGTCGAATGCATCATCTTCGAAGGGCATGGCGTCCGCCGGGGCAACGTGGTCGGGTTTCAAGTCCGGGCCCAGATCCAGCGTCTCCACATGAATACTCATGGCCCGCGCCATCGCCTTAAACAGGCCCGGACCCGGGCCGATCTCCAGCACGCGCTCGGGCTGCAGCTCGATCACCTCGTCCAACTGATGCCACATGCTCGCCCACCGGCGCTTGTGCATGTAGTTCCGGAACTCGTAATGCGACGTATCAACTTGTTTTTTCATCGGTTCTCCACCGCATCGCGTGGGACAGGATCCACAACATCATGGCGCTGTAAGCCAGAACGCCGATCACCGAGAACAGGGCAACGGCCCAGACGTCACTACCGAACCAGTAGAACCCGGCAACAAGCCCCAAAGCTTTTGTGCCAGTGCTGAACAACTCGTACACGAGCAAGCCACGCTGAATGCCGAGCGCCGGAACAGCCGCAACGCAGGGCTTGTTGATGAAATTGAACAGGAAGAACAGGGCCAGCCAACGGGCGTACTCGCCCGCCATCACCCAATCCGCGCCGAATACAAGACCGAAAAGCCAAGGCCCGAATAGGACAACCAGCCCGAACGGCACAACGCCTATTGCAAGCAGCGCACCGGTCGCCTGCACAATGTGGCGAGGCAGATTCTCGCCGTTGTGGGCGGCTTCCGTGATGCGTGGATAGAACACGTCGTTCACGGCCTTGCCGATCAGAGTCGTGGGCATGCCCATGACTATCTTGGTCAGTGTGTAGAACCCGGCCGCCAAGGGCCCGAAAAATGCGGCCAGCATCAGTACGGGGAGGCTTTGCGAGGCGGCGTTGATAAAGTTCTGCGGGGCACGGTACAGCGGGAAGTCGCGGTGCCGGTGCGCGAGTGCCCGCAGGGGTGTGCGCGCCCCTTCTTCGCCCTCGGGCGCTTTTGCTCGGTAGCACCTGTGGGCGCCGATAAACAACAGGGCGGCGTGCAGTGCGTGGCCCAGCGCGGCCAGCACGATGAGCACTGCACCTACAGGATGCAGCCAGCCGACGCCGGTTGTGGCGCTGTTCAGGATCAGTGAATGCGCAACCGCGGAGCGGGCGACCACGCCGAACTCCTTCTTGCGGATCAGCCATTGCTGGGCAATCTGCATCCACGCGGCGAAGAGCATCACCACGGGGATCAGAAACAGATAGCCAGCAACGGATTCGGCGCCGAGGGTTGCCGTGAGCCAGTCGCCACCGGGCACCAGCAGCACGGTGGCCAACAGTGCGACAGCGAACGACAGGATGGCAGACAGGCGAACCAGTCCTAGGGCGTCACGGTCTTCGCGTGGCAGGACGATGGCGATGGGGTATGCCAGCGCGGCCACCGGAATGGCGACCGTCACAATGGCCATGAAGGTGCCCAGCAGGCCGAAGGCCTCCGGCCCGTAGATACGCGTGATAAGCGGGGCAAAGGCCATGGTAATGGCCTGCGCCGCCGTGGTGCCGGACGCAACGACGGCCACATTGCGGGCGAAGCGGCTGCGCCAGACGCGACGAAACGCGAGCCACTGAAGGGCCATTGCGCTACTCATTGCAGGCAGGGGCTACGCCATAGCGGTCTCCAACAGCCGCTTGCCGTCTGCGCCGCGGTGCGCAGCGCCAGCCACCCGAACAGCATGCCGCTGGCGCGCAGATAGCCGCCGGGGCGCCAGGCCAGGAGTTTGGTGAGGGTGACGGCGGTTGCGCTCACGGGTGGTTGATGTCGCGGCGTTGATGGGCTCCGGCACATGGTCTCACAGGATAACGTCGCGGTGACGGGCCTGCTTGAGGCTGGGCGGGCTGGCTGTGGCGCGGTTGTGGTGGTTTCAGGCCCTCTCCCGGCCTTCGGACCCTCTCCCGCGGGCGGGAGAGGGGATTTTTGGTGCGGTTGTGTGGGTTGCCGGCTCCCGGCCTGAGTGCACCCTGTCGGGAAGGAGCCGCCGCCGCAGCGCCGGCATGGCCTGCGCACGCTGGGGCAGCTCGACGGCCTGCACATCGAAGGCGAGGCACAGCGGCCGGCGCAATCGCCGGCCCAGGCGAAGCAGCCAACACCGAAGCCAGTGCCGACAGCGCTGGAGCAGCGAGCGGCGAAGCTACGGGCCGAGCAAGCCGCCAAAGAGGCCAAGCGCCAAGGAAAAGGGAAAGGGCGCGGCCGATGATTGTCCTATTGCTTGCACTATGATAAATTGCAAGCACCTAAATCAAATTGAGGATATGAAAGATGCCGTCCGTTACCGTCCGAAATGTGCCCGATGAAGTGCATCGCGCTATCCGCGTGCGGGCCGCTCAGCACGGCCGCAGCATCGAGGCCGAGATGCGCGACATTCTGGAAACTGCAGTGAAGCCGCAAGGCCGGATCAAGCTCGGTTCGCTGCTGGCCGAGATCGGCCGCAAGGTGAAGCTGACCGAAGAAGATTTCGCCATCTTCGAGAGCGTGCGCGACAAGGCCCCGGCCCGTGCTGCGAGCTTTGAATGATCCTGCTTGATACCAATGTGATTTCGGAGCCGCTGCGACCAGCGCCCGAGGCCCGCGTCATCGAGTGGATCGACGCGCAGCCCCTGGAAACACTCTACTTGTCCGCAATGTCCGTGGCCGAGCTGCGCGCCGGCGTGGCGCTGCTGCCGGCTGGCAAGCGCCGAAACAACCTGCATGAGTGCCTGGAAAAGCGCGTGCTGCCCATGTTCGTCGGGCGCGTGCTTCCGTTCGACCTGGCTTGCACAAGCGCCTATGCCGAGCTGCTGGCTAAGGTTCGCAAGTCGGGGGGTGGCATCGAGACTGCCGATGCCTGCATTGCTGCGGTCGCCTTTGCCAATGGGTTTACTGTTGCCACGCGCGACACAGGTCCATTCCATGCAGCTGGCCTGGACGTTATCAATCCTTGGGAGGACGCTTGAACACATGCCCGCGCATTCCCCTTCCTAGCCCGGCCTGACGCGCAGCGTCACCCAGGCGAAGCTGTCCGGGCAGGAGGGGGTCAAAAAAGCATCTGCGCGTACCGCGCGGCGAGCAGATCCAGGTACGCGCACGCACGCGCCGGCGAGACGCGGCCATAGTAGCCCAGCGCGTAACCGTCGTTGACCTCGACCAGCGCCGTTTCCCCGTCAGACAGCACGCCTACGTCGAGCGCGTAGCCGGCGGGCGACATCCCGTCCGATTCGTAGGCGGCGATCATTTCGTCGATCGCCGAGGGGCTGGGCTCAGGGGCATCGTCCGCGCCGTCGGGGTCGTAACGCTCCCGCCACAGCAGGCGCCCGCCGGCGACATAGCAGCGCCACTCGCAAAGCCACCGAACTGGCTCCGACGCGAGCACCTCACAATCGGGATCAAGCGCTTGCAGATCAGGGCGCGTGGCCAGCCCCGGCGTGAACGGTTTGTCGTGACCGGCGCCCTTTACCCAAGAGTCGGATCCGCGCTCCTGCCCCAGTGTCGACAGCCACACGTTGCGATGCAGGTACGGCCGCAGCGCCGGCGGGTAGTTGAGCACGGCCGGCTCCGCGGCACCACGCCGGCGCAGGCCGTCCAGGACATACGCCACCGATCCGACCGGCATGTCCATTGGGTCCTCGCCCGTGACGGCGGAACAGAGAACCGGGTGCTGCGCGCGGCCAGCAGGGCGGCCGCGCGGACAGCCACCGCCTCGGGGCTTTGTCTGTACTTGGTTTGCAGCAGGATTCCGCGTAGGAGCATCAGGTTATCCATCGGCGGCCTCCTTCCAGATGGCTAAATCCGACACCGAGCCGGCCCGCTGCAGGCCGTACTTGCGCATCTTCTCCACCAGTGTCGTGCGGCGCATGTTCAGCAGCTCGGCGGCGTGCGCCAGCCTCTGCTTCAGAAGCGGCCCCAGCTCGTACCGGCTTCTTTCTGGTGCCGAACGGCAAGGATGGCAATATTCTCCCCGTCGTAGCGATAGAGGGCGACATAGCCACTGTTGCCAAAGTCGATTAGCCATTCCCGAAACTCGGGTTCCATGTCCTCAACCGGGCGGCCGATGTGCTGGTGTGTGACGACGGCCTGCAGCATTACCGCCTGCGGCGGGACATCGAAATCGTGCTGGTCGACGGCCAGCGACGGTTCGGCAATGGCCTGCCGCTGCCGGCCGGGCCGCTGCGGGAGCCGCGCTCGCGCCTGGCCGAGGCGGACTTCGTGGTGGTCAAGGGCGACGGTGCCGCCGGCGAGACCCGCATGCGCTTCGTCAACTTTCGCCTGCGGCGCCTGCAAAACGGCGCGCTGTTCGAGCCGGCCACCTTCGCCGGGCGGACGGTGCACGCCATCGCCGGCATCGCCGCGCCGGGCGGATTCTTCGATCAGCTGCGCCGCCTCGGCATGACGGTGATCGAGCATCCGCAGCCGGACCACGCCGTCTTGCGCGCACAGACGCTGGATTTTGGCGACGATCTGGCGGTCGTGATGACCGGAAAGGATGCCGTAAAATGCCAGCCGTTCGCCCATTCGCGCTGCTACGCGCTGGATTTCGACGTCCGGCTCGATGATGCCTTCGCCGCCCGCCTGCTGGAGAAACTCGGCCATGGACAAGAAATTGCTCGACATCCTGGTCTGTCCGCTGTGCAAGGGCCCGTTGGTGTATGACGCCAAGGCGCAGGAGCTGATCTGCAAGGTCGATCGCCTGGCCTACGCCATCGTCGACGACATTCCGGTGATGCTGATCGACGAGGCGCGCCAGATTCCGGCCGAGCTCGAGCTGTAGGCCCGCGCATGGACTTCACGGTCATCATCCCGGCCCGTTACGAGGCCACGCGCCTGCCGGGCAAGCCGCTGGCGGACCTGGGCGGCCGGCCGCTGCTGCAGTGGGTTCACGAGCGCGCGCTGGCCAGCGGCGCGGCGCGGGTGGTGGTGGCGACCGACGATGCCCGCATCGAAGCCGCCGCGCAGGCCTTTGGCGCCGAAGTCGTGATGACCTCGCCCGAGCACCGCAGCGGCACCGATCGCATCGCCGACGCGGCCCACCAGCTTGGCCTGCCGGACGATGCCCTGGTGGTGAACGTGCAGGGCGACGAGCCGCTGATGCCGCCGCCGCTGATCCGCCAGGTGGCCGCCAATCTGGCCGCGCATCCGGCCGCCGACATGGCCACCCTGAGCCAGCGCATCCTGACGCTGTCGGAGCTCGCCAGCCCGCACGTGGTGAAGGTGGTCTGCGACCGCGAGGGCTATGCGCTTTACTTCAGCCGGGCGCTGATTCCGCAGCCGCGCGACGGCATGCCGGAAGCGGAACATCTGGCCGACGCGGTCCCCGGCTGGCAGCGGCACATCGGCATCTACGCGTATCGCGTGGGCTTCCTGCGCGCCTTCGTGCACTGGCCGCCGGCCGCCATCGAAAGCACCGAAATGCTGGAACAGCTGCGCGCGCTGTGGAACGGCGCCAGCATCCACGTGGCCGAGGCCTGCGCGCCGGCGCCGGTCGGCGTGGACACGCCCGAGGATTTGGCGCGCCTGCGCGAGCGGATCGCCCAGGGCGGCTGACGCGCTGCGGCCATGGCGACTCAGGCCGCGCCGCGCTCCCACTCGAAGCGCGGCAGCTCCAGGAAGGCCCGTTTCAGGCCCTCGTTCCAGCCCTGCTGGACGCCCATGTACAGCGGCGAGTCGCCGGCCAGAGTCAGGCGCCGGCTGACGCGCAGCTCACCGGCCGCGCAGATGGCCACATCCAGCGGCGGTCCGACCGAGATGTTGGCGCGGATGGTCGAGTCCAGCGACACCAGCGCGCAGCGGGCCGCGTCGTCGAGCGTGGTGTCGGCGGCGATGATGCGGTCCAGGATCGGCTTGCCGTACTTGGTCTCGCCGATCTGCAGATACGGCGTTTCCGGGGTGGCGCTGATGTAGTTGCCCTGCGGGTAGACCAGACAGATTTCGTGGCCGGCGCCCGCCACCTCACCGCCGATGATGAAGCTTGCCTCGGCGCTCACGCCGCTGCGCTCGAGCGCATCCGCGTGTTCCTTCTGGACGCAGTAGCTCACGTCGCCCAGATGCTCGGCGGCCTCGAAGACGTCGGCGACGGCGCCCAGACCGACGCCGGCCGGGTCCTTGAACTCGCGCCGCAGGCGGTGGATCACCGCCTGGCTGGTGGCCAGGTTGCCGGCACTGAGCACCACGAACACCCGCTCGCCGGGCCGCTCGAACACGTGCATCTTGCTGTAGGTGCTGACCTGGTCGACGCCGGCATTGGTGCGCGAACACCAGGCCGGCGTTGACCTTGACGCCGACGCAGTAGGTCATGGGGGGGTCTCGCGCTGAATGGGCCGGGGATTATAGGGAAACGCCGGGGCGCCCGGCGTTTTCCACGGTGCAGGGACGCACCGCCAGAATCAGTGGCTGCACACATGGGTTTTGTGAGCCACTGGAAAACTGTGGAAGCCCGGCTGTGCCGGGCGATATCGCGCCGCAAAGCTGCGCTACCAGGTTTCTCCAGATGGCGGACGCTGAAAAATCCAGGATGGATTCATTCAGCGCCCCATCGGGAACACCGGCGCTTTCCTTTGCCGGACAAGTCCTGAATCATAGGGTTTTGCCTGTACCGCCAGGGAGCACACACGATGACGCAGGGCCTGACGCGCAAGAAACCCATCAGCGCCGCGCTCGTCAATGGCGAGCATGGCCTGGCACGCAGCCTGTCGGGGCTGGACCTGACGCTGCTGGGCATCGGCGCCATCATCGGCGCGGGCATTTTCGTGCTCACCGGCGTGGCGGCCGCCACCAAGGCCGGGCCGGCGCTGTCGCTGTCGTTCGTGATGGGCGCGGTCGCCTGCGCCTTCGCGGCGCTGGTGTATGCCGAATTCGCCTCCACGGTGCCGCTGTCGGGCAGCGCCTACACCTACACCTACGTCACGCTGGGCGAGTTGCCGGCGTGGATCATCGGTTGGGACCTGATCCTGGAATACGCACTGGCCTGCGCCACGGTAGCGATCGGCTGGTCCGGCTATTTCCTGCGCCTGCTGGCCGGGCTTGGCATCACGCTGCCAGCGGAGCTGGTCGGCGGCCCGATGCAGGGCGGCTACATCAACCTGCCGGCCTTCGGCGTGATGCTGCTGATCAGCGGTCTGCTGGCGCTGGGCGTGCGCCAGACCAGCCTGGCCAACGGCCTGATCGTGGTGCTCAAGCTGGCCGTGATCGGCATTTTCCTGTACGCCGCCGTGCCGCACGTAGAGCCGGCCAACTGGCAGCCGTTCATGCCGTTTGGCTGGGAGGGCGTCATGGCCGGCGCCGGCTTGATCTTTTTCGCCTACATCGGCTTCGATGCCGTA
>LNAP01006308.1_pt1 | contig 10266 bp, 11 predicted proteins | sample 602601 | NCBI WGS metagenome assembly LNAP01 (sample SAMN02440304, study PRJNA202911) | soil metagenome | biome: Subtropical and temperate rainforests or woodlands; isolation source: soil samples (1 kg each in a 20% v/v slurry with milli Q water) were... ...
TAGTTGGTTATCACTCAAGGTTCTGATTCTTGCGACCTGGGTTCGAATCCCGGTGGGACCTTCAATTCCTTTTTTGCTTTTGGATGGTCTTTGGTTTGTGCAGATGAGGTATACCGGTAGTGCGGATGTACTTATATTTTCGTTTGACAAAAACAAAAAGGTACTTTTTTTTTTTTCTGATTTTTCCTCAAGGTGACTTCATTTATGCACGAATTTCAAAGGACCAAGAAGGTTGCCAGTAGGCAAGAAAAGAAAACGAGATAATTATTACTTCCAATCATTAGCATATTATTCATACTTACAATGTGGCATAAAATGTTTCCCATGCAGTACACATATCCTTCCCCCGTCTGCTTTCTCGTTGTGATCAAATTTATAACCCGATTTGTCTGGTGCATCAACCAATTCCGTTCTGGCAGCGGGATCAGCCAGGTCCATACTATCGTCCGCAAACAACTCTTTGGAAGGCTTGTGTTTGGAGTGTAGGGAAGGAAGCACAATGCCCAGTGTGGTAGTAGCTTTGACAATGGTCAGTGCCTCAGGAACAACCGTAGGTTTCTTACTAGTAGGAGTTTCGCTCGTGGTATTATTGACTGTGCTCAACTCACCAGACGTTATCGTAACCGTATCTATCTTCTTTTGTCTCGAAGAAGTTGATTCATTAGTTGGCTTTTCGGATTCATCCGCAGCCAAAAAGAAGCAGTTTTTGCTCACGGCCGTGATGATACCCACAGTGCCGACCAGTTTGGTATTCACAGACTCAAGAATATAGACACGCGCACCCACGTACTCCATCGAATATAACCTGTTCACATTGAAAGAAATAGATTAGTTATAATTGAAAAACGAAAAGCTTGATATTGAGGATAAAGAATATTAATACGCCAACAAGAAAGAATAGATTGTCTGCTTACGAGTACTGCGTACCTGGCCTGCAACTGCGCTTCACTGTGGCAGTTGCTCATTAAAGTCTGCGCATATTCCCACCACAAATCATGCAGGGCCCGAATCTCCTCTGGTGAAGGCAACTGCGTGGGCACACCAATTCGTAGTCGCTTCATGGCTCGGTTGGAAATGGTTTGCTTCCGTTTTCCCGCCCTGTATGACGTACCGTTAAGAAGTGGGAGAAGAAAGGTATTACAGTGTAAGCAATATACACAGATCTTACAGTTCAATGCGTTTGCTAGCCTTGGATGCATCCAACTGTGCCTTGACATTCTCCACCACGATGGCTTTGCCCCGTAACGAGTCTTTGAAAAATTGTTTTGTCCGCATTGTTTTGTCATTCAAAGCAGTCATCAGAATATCTACCATGTCATTCACCACCCCTTTATCACTATTGTTTACCACAGGTACTGAGTTATCCACCGTTCCTGGGGCATTTGCTTGTTCTTTTGCACGCTGTGGCTGATTCGTGTTTGTCGATTTCTGCCCAGCATTTTTGCTACTCTGCTTACTCGCTGAGCTGTTTGCTTTTGCGCCGCCGTAGGAGGCTTGCAAGGATTGCAATACAGCTGCTCTAGACTGAGCTCGTTCCACTGCAGCAGCGTAATCGGACATGGTCGACCTTTACTTGAAATTCTGCAATGAACCATTGGATTGAGTGCCTTCCTTGTTTACGCATCCATTCGGGAACATTAAACTGCCAACCCTTTCGTGGAATAACTCTAATAAACGGGAAATATCTTAATAACTAATATTAATAACGCTCATTAATAACGAAAAACGACAGCTGCTGAGGGCCGCAGTTTGCTTCTTGCTCGGTTTCGACAGCAGATTTATCTCCAAGTCTTTCAGCTTATTTATAATCAACAATGGCCCCCGCTGGAGCATCTTTTTGGAGAAAGGCTGGTCTCAGCTACCTTCAGTACCTGAACATTGCCACCCGCACCGTTAGATCCGGCCTGAAGGTGCGGTTTTATTCTCTCACCTTCACCCGCCAACAAAGCCACTCTTTTACCACATCTTTTCAATTTAATTCTGTACTGTCCAACAGGAACCCCTTCGTATCAACGCCGTCACTCGCGAGGCTGTTTCCTACAACAAGGCCGGTGCTGACGGAGTTAAGGGTATGTTGCTTTTTTCCAGGATGATCTGCACCGTTTGCAAGTGTAACTTGTTCTTTCTTTTCTCTTCCTTCAACAGTTCACGTGGCCTCTTCCCTGCCCAAGCTTTAATTCAAGCGGTTAATTTATTTTTAATTTTTGCAATTTAAAATTGTAACGACCTAAAACAAGTTGCGCCCACACATTGTTTGGTGCACCGCACCATTGCTTTCCGAAAACTTCTTGTTCTCGTGTTTAGTGCTTGTCAAGATATGCACAAGAGTTGTACTTATGATGCAGTCTTCTGCAGTCGATCCCAACACCAAAATCGCACCTCGCACGTTCCTCGTACTGTTTTCAGCTGCTGTGTGTTTAGTCAATGACAAAACTCAACAAACTTCTGAAGGAAAGATCAAGTCCAGAAGTTGCAGTATTTTATCGCTTCTTGTGCAAGAAGTAAAATCAAGAACAAGATAAACATTTGAAAATTGTCTACCGGTACCGTCCCAGGTGACAAACGACAGCACTCCTACTATTTAGCACTGTCCATTGAACAAGAGAACTTAATCTAAAGCACACAAAAATTATCCTCTACCACCCGTCACAACAATCTCCGCATTGTTCTCAACGCCGAGCTCTTCGAACGACTTGTTTCCTTGCAACACGGTTCGTCCACACTTGAACTTCAAACCTGTTCTGCCCCACAGTGTTGATACATCTTCGATCAGGTCCTTGCATAGTTGGTCGGCGCATACAATCACACGAACACGGCGGATAGGTGAGCTCAGGCTCGGATCCTGGTCGAAGATCCGTGTCGTGCAGACCAACTCCAATACTTCTTCCGTGCCAGGAGCACTTGCAGCAACGCCGATGTGCTGAAAGTCACGCTTACCACCTCTTGCCGACACAGCGTTACCTAACTTTCGTTTTCTTCGCACGGACTCCAGGAATATCTTGTCACCATCCCGAACAGAACATTCTTTGAAAGTCTTCTCGAGATCGAAGGAGTTCTTCGCGTTTTCAGCTGAGTAAGATATCCTCTCGTCATGATCGAGCTGCAATAATTTATAAATAGCTTTGCTAACTGAACCAACTTTCATGTCACCATGTACGTTCAAGTCAATTATGGTTTCGTCGTTGGGGTTGAGTGCATCCATTCCTTCGGCCACGTGAATAGCAATTCTCAAAGTCTTTCGACGCTCTCTTCGCTTTTCACTTTTTCGGCCAGACATAGCAAATAAATCTATGGAATAAACAGAATAAGATCGAATCTTTTCTTACCCAGGCGAGGGGACTGGTCGAACGAAGAAGTAACTGCTGCTGCTGCCACTCCGCCAAGCGTTCGACTCAAAGTGTAGACCGTCCTGCGTTCACTTCTGTTTCTCTATTAGGCTTTAATGCACACTTAACATGCTGCATAACGTATATTAATATCGAAAATGTCTCTTTACTAGAAGGCGAATTTACCAACATCCAGACAATCACCATCCATTGCATCGTTTGCTGCAGAGCAGACTCTCTCTCCCTCCACAGTCCCCACGTTTGGCCCTTCAAATCATGAGCACCTGTCCAGTTGACTACATTGCGCCAGTGTTGGCCTTTGCCGGGACAATCGTTACAGTACTGACGGCACAGAGATTATCTCGTGCCTTTGCGAAAGAGCAACATGCGACGATTTCACAGTTGTGGATTTATCCTATCAAATCGTGCAAGGGCATTAGAGTCAATAAAGCGGAAGTCACGCCAAGAGGATTTTCTCTTGATCGAATTTTTATGGTTGTCGACTCCAATGGTAAATTTGTCAGTCAAAGAAGCCAACCAACACTTGCCTTGGTTGAGGTATCAATTTCCGAACAACAGGACGGTTAGTGTACTTATGACCTTTCAAATTGTAGTTTCCAACTCAAATTGTGAGACTTTTTTAATGTAAGCAGGTATTGTGCTGAAAGTTAATGCCCCCGGAATGAAAACTCTCGTGGTGCCCACGACTTACCCGCAAAACAGTGCAGAGCTGGCGGTGCTCCCTGTTGATGTGTGGGGCGACCAATGTGAGGGAATTGAAGTCTGTGGCAAAGAAGGTAGTACTTGGTTTGAGACTTATTTAGGAGTGGCAGGCGTGCGGTTCGTACGCATGAAGGACGATTGTGTGCGCAAAACCGATGCTACCTACGCCCCAGCCGGCCAAACGTCCTTCGCTGACGGATTTCCCTTCTTGTTGGCATCCGAATCCAGCTTGAACTTCACCAACGAACACATCAAAGAACCCATCACCCACGCGCGTTTCCGTGCCAACATCATCGTACAGGGCACCTCGCCGTTCGTGGAAGACACCTGGGAGAAGATCCGTTTTCACGGTGTGAAGTATCTAACTGGGGCTACAGGAGCTTCCACGGTGGACATGAGCGTGGTGAAGCCCTGTGCCCGCTGTACCATGCCAAATATTGACCCCGATACGGCGGTGCCCGATGCCAACCGCGAACCTTCTCGGAGCATGCAGGCGTTCCGTTCCGGCAGTGCCATTGGCCTGAAAAACGAAAAATGGGGCAAACAGGTAATTTGATTTGATTGCTGTTATGTGCGCCTGCATTTGACGAATTTTGATCGCCATAGTTTTGCTTTGTATTTCGAGAACTCAATAACCTAACCTACTCATTTTTGCAATGTGACAGTTGTTCTACGGCCAGAACCTGGACCACGAGGGACAGAGTGGCATGATTATTTCTGAGAACACCACCGTTGAAGTTCTTTTGGCCGGTGCGCCTTTTATGAAGAAGCAATAAGTTGAACAGTTTTTTGTTGTGGGCTAGGTCTGATTAGATTTCGTGAGCAATCTTTGCATCTATACTGACTGTTACAAACTAGATAGTATTGTGTATGTAATTTAAGCGAAATTGCGACAAAATACTATTGTTCTGCATCTTATAATTCTGTACTAGCACTGATTTAGTGTATCGGAAGTTAGTAAAAGAACAGTACAATAGATACAACTAAAAGTAACAATAGTTGCACTACGACACTAATAGTTGCAAACATTGACGCAAGTTATTATCGTCCACAAACAAATATCGTGAACCAATGACTACAGCATTCACATTTTCAAATACATTACTTTTTGTCTTCGATAACCAGATATCCACGAGCGTATGGCCACTTTAACAGAGAAATCGGCAAGCGGAACAGCAAACGAAAGAATATTCGTGTACAGTACTATGAAGGTCGACTCTTTGGATCAACGACACCGGTGTACTTTCGATCAACTATTTCTCCTGTTGACAGAGTCTTTCCCACAAACTTCTTCCCTTCCCTCTTCATTATGAAATCGATCGAGGCTGGCAAAATAACCAAGAGTAAGACGAAAGATAGTCCAGCACTGGCCTGCCACAAATGCGCAGCTTTACTTCCACTGTACTTTCTATGATACCATGTCATGAAATAGGTGGAAGACGAAGATCTGGATCAAGTTGTGAAGATTCAGCAAAGCTGACCAAAAGTGGACCTGACTCAACAAAGTCATGTTCCGAATTAAACGTTGGCAATACACAATATAAGTACCAGAATGTCTATTTATTTGGTACTTAGCTTAGGAATTTTTGTGCATGCAATTGCACAATATGGAAGATTCTACAGCATTCATAAAATAGCAAATGGCAGTCTTCCGTTTCTGCTATTTGAACAGTACCTGTAGTATCTAAAAGTGGATAATTAACATAAACTAATAATATTATTAAGCTGTATAGCCCAGTTGGTATTTCTACTGTGTGGAATATATTCACATTCGTTCTCACCACACTACCGGTAGGACAGCGATAGTGGTGGCCGTATTTTTATAGTATAAACCGCACCACAAATATGTCCGAAAACAAAATTGTTAAACAAAACAGATTTACCTAAATAAAATTAGGACATGGCATCAACACCGCGACAAAGGTAACAAAAGTATACTACACCAACGTAAACCCATTAAAAAAGATAACAACACAGAAACAAAGCATAGTTCACCACAAAAATATATTACTTCGTTGTAAGTGATTTTGCAACGTTTAGCACATGTGTAAGATACATAAAACCACTCGATGAGTCGCGTGATACATTTATAATTCGCCTGCTGCTATTGCATTACGCACAGCAAGGCACCACAACCCCGATAACTTTATCTAATTCTATAGAAAGAGATAATAGTCCCAATAAGAACAAAAGAAACAGATACCTTAATTGCTAGTCATCTGTGGAACTTTGCCCGCCGCCTTACTCAAAATAGAAAGTGCATCGTGAGAAGAAACTAACTCCTTCGACGTGTCTTTACGCGGACGACCTCTGGGCCGTTTTTCTGCACCATTCAAAAGCAAGAAGTTTATATTAAGTAACAAATGATTGTAAAGTAAAAAGCAACGAAATAGAGGTAATGTACCAACGGGAGGCTTGAGATGCTTGGTACGTGGTCGACCCAGTGGTTTGTCGCCCTTTGCCACTGTTCAAAAATAAGGGGAGGTTAAATTGGATAATGCTTAAAGTAGGTGCACCGAATGGCTCCAATTTTACCTCTTTTAACTCTGTTTGGATCGATGAATTTCTTGGGATACAGTCTTGGCCTTCCCACGGGACGTTTCGGTGGTACTGGCACAGGAACAGTCGGAGCAACGATTGTGTGGACAGGGACAGCAGGGACAGGTTCGGAGTACGCGAATTCTCTTTTGGCAAGGAGAAGAGAGCTATTAGTTGTGAGTCGGTGGGGTGGGTTGAATTGTTCCATTCTTGGGTCTTCGTCTCCACCGTGTTGAAGTTTGAGTTGGAGGGAAGGAAACAACATTGGCGGCACATCAAAGACAAAATCTCGTCTACCGCAATAGTCCAGTGCAAGGCCTACTTCAATGAAATGATCATCATCTTTCCCGTAATTGTTTGTCTGCATCCTCACAACACTGGACCAATGCACACAAAATTTGGAACTTTTTTAATTTTCTCAAATCCCCCTCTGATCTCTGGTGCCAGGTGGCTTGGAATGGCCAAAAATAATTAAAAATACGGACATCGAAAACATTCCCATAACAACTGCCAACTGCACGTGAATTGAGTGCATCTGTCCACATTGTACCGAGTTACTCGGACACATAAATGAAAATAAGATAAGAGAACAATGGCAATAGATAAAAAAGCAGTAAGCTACATGCATTATTTGTGCACCGGAACGGTACGGAGAGTAGGGAAACAGGGAAAAATGGGTAGTCACAAAATACCAACCGTTTTGCATACTGTATGCATACAACGCACAAATACGTGTATTACCCTTTCATCTATGCACAACCTACAGCTCCATTTTTTTATCACACTCAAAACAGTTCCATTTTTATCTTAAAAGATAAATAAGGTGCTACACTTGTACAGTTCCGATGTTTTTTATTGTGCATTATCCGCAGCAGTGGAATGAACTGCAAAGTTAGATTTTCCAAGCATAAAGCCAAAAACAAAGTATTATGCACAATAGTATATTGAATAGAAGAATCAAGCAATATTTAACAGTCTTTTCGTTGGTTGCATTACAGCATAATCAAACAGTGCTTATTATTACAACCAACGAGACTTTCTCTAAAACACAACACCTCTCTTTTGTACAGCCTAGCACGAAAGTATCCAAATATTTAGCTCCTCATCAATGGATAACCATCCCAACCAACAATTCCAAACATGGCTGGTGGGGAATACAGGAACGCCTTTTTTCCATCACCAAACTGTTTTAGAAGGACCACTTGCGAGCAGCCGGTTCAGCAGCAGGGACGGGCTGCGTCGCCGCACAGCAGGTGGTGGCCTTGTCGAGACTGAAGCAGCAGGACCAGTAGTTGTTGTAGTGCTGCCACTGGCCATCGTGAGGCCACAGGCCCAGAGGCTTGAGCTGGTCCTTGGAGTAACCTGCCCGGAGGATCTCTGCAATGAAGTCGAAAGAAAAATGAACAGAAGAGTGAGTCAGTGTCAGCATGGCCGAACCATACTATCCATCGGTCATATTTCAGTACGAAATATACAGTTGCAACACATTATATATGTGAATAAAGTCACACTTACCACCCTGAGTAAAATAAGGTCTGATCTCAGCAGCTGTGACTCCAACCACACGCAATTCAGAAGCAAGGAAACCGACAGACTTTAACTGACCAGCTTTAAAGCCTGCAGCACGAAGCTCTGCAAGGTTCAGGTTCAATCTCTCCTTCATATCCAAGGCTGAAAATCCAGCTTCAACGAGTCTCGCGTGACGGAAACCAGCCTCGTGCACATCAATGACATCATATCCGCCCGCACGCAACTCCGTTGGTGTAAACCCAGCACATCGCAATTGAATGGCAGTAAACTCCGCTTCCTTAAGCTCAGACGCATCGAAACCGCACAACTTCAGTTGCTCAACTCCATAACCAATTTCCTTCAATTTGGTTGCACTGAATCCAGCATCCACGAGCTGCTTTTCAGTGATAGGTCCAGAATCCATCTTCGCAACGTATTCCATTAACAATGACAATAATAAGACGAACTTACAACAGCTTTCGCTTTGATAAATGTGGTGATTGAGGTGATGGGAAAAGAGAGCTGCTGTTGGGTTGTCCGGTCTTCAACAACCGGTCATCTCAACACCTGTCCAGCAGAGTACGTACAATACTGCATAATGTGACCGATGCTATGCATACTTGCAAAAGTAAGATGAGCCATATTCCTAATACTACTAGAATAAGCTGGAATAAGTACTGGTTACTGCCAATGATGAGAGCAGTACTTCTCAAGTAGAGCATGAACACGATGAAATCTATAGAGAAAGATCTGAATTGTTACTCATGGGGTAAACAACACACATCTGCCTTTGATGATAAAAGAATATTATGTTGAATTAATAAACAAGTGCATTGTATAACTAAGAGCCCTCCTTTTTAAACCCCAGCAGCTTGATCAGCGGTAATATCACACCCCTTTCTATACTCCTGAACATAGCAATAATACAACACCACATTGTGCTTACGTTAGTTATTGATAACATATTATTAAGTTAATCAAACCAATACGCGGCAGAAAGGATATGTTAGGCACAACATGAATATGAATGGTTGTGAACAAAGCATATATTCGTACCTTAGTGCAACTGCCACAGGATGGTCGCGGTAATGATCAATAGGAGCAACCAGAACCGACATCATGCCGTAACGGTTTGCAAACACTACATCCGTCAGCAGCCGGTCACCTGAAAAGAATGGAAAATATATAACAATCATTGCTGGAAAATATAACAAACATATCAGTGTTATAATTCAAAAAGGTCGAACAAGCAGACACAGAGACCCTAAGAACAGCGCCTTAAGCAAATCGGTATAGTTAATATACATACCTATCATACATATCTCTTTCGTTGCCACTTTTGTTCCTGTCTTTTGCTCAAAATGATCCACCACCTGAAAATAAACAGAATCTCACAATCGTGACATATTTGTCATATTTGTCACATGTGTTGATAGCCCCAGGATCCGAGAAAATAGCAAACAAAAATGCATACGCGTCACCTCATCTAAACATGCAGGTTTCTTTTGCTTATGTCTTATCACTGGTATGCCCATGGTAAGTTCGGTGGCAGTTGCTCCTTCAAACTGAAAATCGTCTTCCGTACCCACAGAGTTGGAGAGAATAGCGATGCACTCAGGAGTATAGTGAAGTTTCGTGTTGTGCATAAAGTCTCTTACTGATGGGTGGATCGTGTCGGTGTATGTATTACTATCAAAGACAGGTATGAAAAGAAAAATACAGTGTCATAAGTACGATGCGAATACGATACAGGAGGATGGTCACATAATATCACCTTAGCGTATTATCTTTGTCAAAGACAAGATATTTGACCCCATCTGATTGAAGCCTTTTGATATCCAAATCAGTAAGCGAGTTCACCTCAATGTGTGGGATCGCGATGGATGGTCTGGTTAGTACGGTGGATACAATTCGAATACCTGGAACGTTGATGGCTTGCTTTAGCTTGAAAGACATTGAGAAAGCGCTCAAACTAGATACTGAGATAAGAACGACAAGGATGCCAAGATGCTTGCGCGACATTAGCTGAAAGCGCAATTATTATTGGGATTTGGTTCATGTGCACTTCCAGTGCTGTCGTATCCTGATACGTAGATGAAACTACGAAGAACGTCAAGACAAAGAGCTGAATGAAGAGTTGATTCTGGAATTAAATATATATACAAAAGAG
>LNAP01006310.1_pt1 | contig 10264 bp, 8 predicted proteins | sample 602601 | NCBI WGS metagenome assembly LNAP01 (sample SAMN02440304, study PRJNA202911) | soil metagenome | biome: Subtropical and temperate rainforests or woodlands; isolation source: soil samples (1 kg each in a 20% v/v slurry with milli Q water) were... ...
GTCACTGTGTCCGACATAGGTCCAACTCCGTTGACCTTGCCTTCGGACACTCGCTCAGTTCGTCACCTCACAGCAACGTGGCCCCAAAACATCGCTTACATCGCAACGGTATGATTTTAGGCTTAATCATTCGGCGCAACTCCCGCGCAGCCGTATTCAGATGTAATGGCGGAAAGGGAGTGGCGGCGTATCGATTCGTATAGATGCTGTTAGGATTTCTCCAACTGCATCAGCGAATCTAAGCGTGACCGGCAGACCATCCGCATAAATGCACGCGTTGAAGTTCAGCTTCGTCAGCCCCATTATGTCGTCTAGCACCTGTCGCAACTCGATATCTTGTCCATCGACGTCTACCCGCAGTGGATTGGGCACTTCGCGGCCTGCGTATGTATTCTGAGCGGCAACATATCCGGTAGTCCACAGGTACGCTGTACCTGGCCCGACTTGCATGAATGTTCCTCTCACTACCGGAAGCTTCCCGTCCCGATAGAGCTTCAAATCTTGTGTTCTCTGTATGCGGACGCCAACAATGCGTGCATCGGGCGCTGCGTCACCAAACCCTGCCAACTCGTCGCGATTGAATCTGGTTCTGGCGTGAACGAAGACTTCCTTTGGTTGCCCACCAAACAAGGATTTGTATTCCTCGAGAACGCTACGAAGGACCTTTTCTGCAGCCTCTCTGCTTAGGTGAAACTCGCCGTACCTCTCGGAGAACCACCGACCGATTGCGCCCTTAAATACCAGGCCATCGCCTGAATCGAGGAACATCTGCGCACCGCAACAAGCGGCACGTGGATCTCCTCCGGGCAGGCGCTTGAACGCCAATCCAACATAGCAAACGCGGTCCCGAACGCGCCCTAGCTTCCAGGGGCGCCCTCCGGCCTTATAAAACGTTGTCGTGCAAAGATTCCAAGCGACTGTCGCGGGGTCTTGCAAGCGTCGGGAGCCGCGCGTAGGCACGCGTTCTGGCTCAAGAGAAGATTCTCGAACGATCTGAACGACGGCCCGTACATCAAGCAGTCGGGCTTTCAGTTGGTTATGAAAGTCCAACTCATGTTGATAGACTTCGGCGACCTTCATATCGTCAAAGAACAATGAAGGTTCCGTCTCCAATCTGCGGGCAAATCGTGTGTTCATCCTCCTACGAAAGGGAATTCGTTCCGACTGGGGTACCGATGATTGTGGCCGGCCGAACTGATAGATTTCGTCCGGAATAACCACGAACCAAACTTTCACGTCCAAATCATCGTTCTCTACAACCCTACGAATCTGCTTCTCAAACAGCGACACCGTCTCGAAGATTGCGACGTGCCTATCCGCAATCCTGATTGTCTTTGCGAGTTCTAAGGGAGAAATCGGCAAGGTTGCGACAGGCTCAGCAGGCAGTGCGACGCCGAATGCAGCCTCGAATCCAGGAAAGGGTGCTTGATGTAGTTTTGGTGAAGGGGCCGGAATGTAGTTCCCTACAAACTTAAGCCACGCTTGGAGTTTTGATGCTCCTAGAGGCGTTCCGACCACCCCTAAACGAATTTGCTTAGGATGCCGCTCTGAAAGCGGTCCAAACGTACCTAAACCGAGTCTTGGATCGTCCAATAGCTGCCGATAGCCAAACTCTAACAGCGGTTCGTCTAGTAGGCCGGTTACAAAGCCGTCAGCGGTGGATAGGGAAGCACTCATTCGCTGTCAGAGTTGGTAGGCGCAGACACAAAGTCCCCATCCATCCAATCCTCATCCTCGGCCAGAAGAACCTCTACATCTTCGTCGAGCATCTCCTCGGTTGCATCTTGCGTGACCACAGAGAAGGGGACCGGTACCTTCATGGGACTCGGGCTTACGTGCAATCCTCCTGTGAGCAGTGGATTTTGACGAATGATGTTCTTACTGCCCTTCGACAGTTCGAACAGCACCGCAAGCATCAAATCTCGCCAGTTATCATTCCACCAACTCTTACAGAATCGCCTACGCAGTGCATGCATCTTGGCGGCATCACCAAGAGGTATCCTGCCATTGGCAGAAAAGACGACATGCATTTTCAGAATAATCAGCGGCTTTGGAGACAATACGGGCTTTGCCTCAATGGCCAAATGCCAATAGACGCTCTTCTTAGAGCTGTAGCCAACAATATTCTTCCGCCTGCTCTTTCCTCGAGAATCAATCCAATTCACGCGATCGTTAGGCAAAGCACCATGCTCAAAATACCAAGCTCGTCTGCGGTTCGAAAGTTCAAAGGCATGCATGCCGTTGTTCTCGAATTCACGATCGAGCAGTCGGCGCAATAGGTCAACCATTTGGCGACGGCGAACGCTACGCTGCCCACACGGAGGGTGAACACTCTCCGCATTGATCCAATCGTTGACATCATACGATATCGTCGCAGGTAACTGCAAAAGCGCCGACCGCTCGCCTCCTGCTACCACTTGGTGGGCAAACGTACACCAACGGCCATCTATTGCTAGCGGATCGCCGTCGCCGTGCAACCGACCGTACTCGCGGATGCCGGTGCCCATCGGTGGTTCGTGCAAGAACACCTTAGGGGGAAGTAGCGGAATCGGAAGCCAATTGCTGACAAGCTCTTCTAGCTGGTTTGTGATGCGCGACCGAAGCGATAGACTACGCTCGAACCAACTCGAAACATCGGAAGTAGTTACCTCTTGCCGCGGAACTCTTTTCTTTGAGAGTTCACTGAGCAGCGCACGAAGTCCTGAAGCCCATCCTCGAGAGAAGTCGATGTACTGCCGGCGCTGTAGCTGGATCGGCATGTCGAGCGCCCCCAAACCATCAACTCTGAGCGGAATAACAAACCCCTTCAGCCCGCGAGCTCTTTCAAGGGACTGAGCGAAATGAACTTCATTGAGCACGCCTTCCTTTCGAACTGAATCGCGAGATAGTACGACTAGGACAATGGCAGCCTGATCTCGCAAAGAATTCTCGATCGCAGTCCAGAACGCCTCACCCGCCCTCAACTCGCTGACATCGACCCAGGGATCGTAGCCAGCAACTCTAAGCCGAGCCGCGATCCATGCTGCGAAGCCATTATCTTCCGGAGCAGCATGACTGATGAAGACGAGGGTACGCTGCCCGGCAGTCGGTTCCACAAGAGCAAGTCTTTGGGGAACCACGAGTACGTCCCAATCCGTCTTATCGTCGGCGAATCCTCCCATGAACGACGAGACGAATTCGTCGGACAACTGGTAGCTGTCGAGAAGAATGCATAGGGCGAAGTCTGCCCGCTTCGCGTTGGCATGAACTGACCTGGCAGTGGCGGCGATTACCTCTGCAGCCAGCTGCGGGTCATCCGGTGCTCTAATCCCCGACAAACCGCAATAGTCAACGTAGACAATCTTCAATTCATCGAGGATGCCGAATGTCTTGGCCCTGTTGATGCTTCCGATATCAAATCTTGGCGCCACTCTAACATCGAGTAGTGTTCCCCCGGTTGACGCTTCCAACACAGTCCGAAGATCTTGATCACGGATCGCTGAGGCGTTGACGAATATGACGGTTTTGCGAGTGGGTACCGCGAACAGAGATCGCTGCTCGCCGGTCTGGGTATCAACGACAATTGGCAAATCGCTATCATCGCCAGTCTCCACCAGCTTTAGGAAGTGAACCTTGGTGTCTCGGAGAACCGGCATCAAACGGGCTTTGCTAGCAAGGCTTCTAGTTCTGTGTAACCTAGGCGACGCAAGTGCCATGCGGTACCCCAGTCTGGTGAGCCGAGTTCCCGGATGCCACTAGAAGCGTTCTTTAGGTCACGATCCTTCTCAAACGCACGCTTGTACAAGCGCGGTGCCACACCGGTAAATGGTCGAAACAGAACTTTTCCACCTGACTCCGACACGGGCTTGCGGCCGACCTTTGTTGTGGTGATTGAATCGGAATGAAGCTTGACAGCTTGGCTCTTGGGGTATGGTTCAATGTATTGAACTTCGTCGACGCCAGCAGCGACAATGTGCCTAGCGCAGTAATGACACGGAAATGTGGTTACGAATAGTTTCGACCCGACAGTGGACGTCCCGGCTCGACCCGCGGATAGAAGTGCATCCATTTCTGCATGAACCGCACGGCTGAATTCGATCAAGTCGCCGATTCTCGTCTCTCGGATATTGAGTGGCAGTAAGAACATGCGTTCTGGAGACGCATCGCGGAGTTCAGGTATTGATGCAATCAGATCGCTAATGATTTCGTTCTGTTCAGTGGTGTTGCTGCAACGAAAAGCACCATCGTTTCGAGCGAATAGCGCACATCTGTCGTCTTGGTCGGAGTGTAGAGCACGACCGTAAACGCCACCGCCAGGACTTGGCACCTCGTTAGTACCACTGGCTATCAAGTTCCCTTCTGCATCAACCAGTGCAGCACCAACCTGTCTCGAAAGACAGGCACTGCGCATTGCTGCAGCATGCGCATAGCTCATTGCCGTCTCCGAAATTTCTGGACGCATGATCTCGGAGTGCGTGATTATTTTGCGTAGCCTGGATAGCTGGTCAGGAAGGTCCCACTCTTTCACATCTTTTCGATCAACGGTATTATCGACAAAATAGTCGGCCAAATGAAATGCGTCGGACACTCTTTGCCCATATTTGGGCTTTGCGCGCGCATCGCGTTGCATGAATTCGCGCGCATACCCTTCACCAGCATTTTTGTATTTGCTAGTTATGCGCGAACGACGCACATCTTCGTCACAGACAACTCCGATCAGTACAAATGCATCCTGATATACATGCCTCAGCAGATGGACCTCGGCAGGATGTCGGATTGAATCCAGGATGTAGGCGCGAGGCTTTCCATCGGGAGGGATGGGCTTATCGTCGAGCGACGCACCGACTCTTTCGGCCCGCCGAGCACGAACTTCTCCTACAAGCGCTCGCGCAACGACGGAATTGTCGGTCGTCTCCTTGCGCATATCGTCCCCGAGATCTTGAAGTCTCGTGACAACGTTCAAATCGTCTTTGTCTTCTGGAGGGGTTTCCTTTCCCCGTATTTTTGCCCAATCAAGGATAACTTTCCGGGCCTTTAAAATGTGGACATCATACTTGTCCCCTTCTTTTTCATCCATCAATAGCGCCTGTAGTTGATCTGCTACAGCAGTCGTTCCAGAGCCTACATGCCCGACGACAGCAAAGATCAGCTCGTTTGCTTGCTCCTGTCTCATAAGAGCTTGTGCCTGGCCGGCGGCGCTAGTCGGTGAGTCGATTTTTGCGACCGGTGTTGCCATAGTCCTATGCTCCCCTCTGATTCATTCGCCCGGCATATCGCCGCTTTGGACGCCTTAGCGTCGGTGCGTATCGTCGCAAGCGGCTTAAATGATGTCGACTCTGATCTAGTAGCGGATTGTAGCTAGTTGCACGCTTCAGTTGAGCTCGGACGACTGGTAGAGGGGACCTCTCTTACCATTCGATGCGCCGATGCCAAATCTTCGCAGGCCGGTATATTCTAAGGAGAGTTTTAGGTTTGCTAGATGTCCGAGTTGTACGACGTCGTCATTGTCGGTCGAGGCATCGCCGGGGGCGCGCTGGCCGCGGCAGTGGGCGCGGCGATGTCGCCTTCGCCGTCTCGGAGCGCGAGCCAGCGCCTGTCCTGGTAAGCCTCCCGAAGCGCGTCAGGCGTAGTGCATGTGACCCTCCGGCCTCGGGAGGTCGCCCAGGCCGATCACTAACAACCCGGGGCCGACGCTCCGGCGGCTGTTGGCCGACCTGTCGAACACGTCGAACGGCGGCACCATGACATAGCCGTGGGCATGTCCTTCGCGCGCTTGAACGACCGGAGTTCATGTGGATGAACGACCCGCCGCCCAGGAGGGCCACCACCACCGCCTTGCAGACATGGGGCTACGATCCGGCTGCCGGCGAACGAGCGCGCGCCGCCGAGCCGCGGTCCCTCGGCCTGACGATCCCGCCGCTGTCGCCCAAGATCATGGATCTCAAGATCCCGAAGGACGAGTTCGGCCCTGCGTATCTCCTCGATTGGGCCTCGGGCTTCCGGGCGCGGACTGCACGGACACCAAGGGGATGCCAACGTGCTGGCCGAGGATCGGTCGGCGCCATGTGGGACAACGACGTACAACCCGGTTCTGGTTGAGGTCGCTGCAGCGAACCGAAGGCGCCGGTGCCACCTCCGCAGCTTTCACGAGTGATGGCGCCCGAGCGCCGGTCGAGTATAATGGCCAATTGCAACCAAGGGGACATGCTAGATGCAACTGTACTGGTTCAAGCCTGGGATAGGCCAGGATACGTACGCGCTTTCCACCGTCGCTGATGGCGCCAATCTGCCGGACCGTAAGGGGGGCTGGGTCAAACAACCCGGTATTAAAGATGTTCAGCCGGGCACGAAGCTAATCGGCGGAGATTCGGACAAAATACTCGCCGACATCAGCAAGCAGGGATACCATATCGCCAACATCAAGATCGATATCTCCGTGAAGGAAGTACCGGCTCCGAAGAAGAGGCGGTAATTCTTGGAATCCTTTGAAAAATTCGCAAAGGGATTGGTGCCGTTTAGTGCAATAGCATTGGGTGCATCTGCTTGATATCGGAATGGCGGGAATAATGGTCCGACCTGGCATCCCGTTCATCGGAGAGGTGAAGTGGATTGACGATCTATGGTGCGCGGTGATTCCAGAAGGGACGGACACTGTGTACAGGGTAAATCACACGCCGCGGAGCAGGCCTCGTGTCGGGGATCGAATCTACGTTACCCCTCAGACGGTTTATAACGAGTCCAGCGGACCTGTGATCGACGCACTTTATGATGTGGTTCTACACTCGGGAGACTCAGCGACTGAACCCAAGTCGAGATTTGTTGCCTTCAAGCGCCGGCTGGATATCGACTTAAAAGTCGTGGTCCCAACTCGGAAGCTGCCGAGGTTGAAGCGCAGGCTTATTGACATCGAGTAGCTCGGATCGTGCTGTGGCGGTTGCACCGGGATCAGAAGCAATACGAAAACGATAGTGGCGCGGGGCGCCATCTGCCGCAGGGAGTGGCTGAACAAGTTCGATGGCCTCTCCATTTGTACTCGGCGCCAGTCCCCCCAGCCGGCGCGTGAACCATCGAAAGTAGGCCCGTGTCTAGCGCACCAGCGGGCGGGAAGGGCTGCGACGCATAGCGCGGTCGCTTTTATGTCTTAGCGTAGGCGATGCTCATGGTCTCGGCAACACAGGCCGGACGCTCCTTGCCCTCGATCTCGACGGTCCATTGGTATGTCATGCGAATGCCGCCGTTTGGCATGTCGTCGGCGGCGAGCAGCTTCTGGCGGCCGCGGATGCGCGCGCCAACTTGCACGGGGCTGGTGAAACGCACCTTGTTCGAGCCGTAGTTTATGCCGTTCCGCACATTGTCGATCCTGAGGACATCCCGGCTGAAGGTGGCGATCACGGCCAGGGTGAGATTGCCGTGTGCGATGGTCTTGCCATCCGGCATGTCGGTCTTGCAGCGCTCGACATCGACATGGATCCATTGATGGTCGCCGCTTGCCTCGGCGAACGTGTTGATGCGTTCCTGTGTCATGACCAGCCAGTCGCTGACCCCCAGCTCCTGACCGACCAGCGCCTTCATCGCCTGCGGGCTCTGCACGATTCGTTTTGCCACGATGCCCCCCTCAAACTAACCCGGCGTCAAACCAACCCAGCCCGCATCCTGTACCGCTACAGGAAGAATCACCCACCGACCTGCAACTTTGCCCAGGTGTCGCGCAGCTCGATCGTGCGGTTGAACACCAGGGCGTCCGGACGGCTCGTCGAATCCGGGCAGAAATAGCCCAGCCGCTCGAATTGCACGGCTTCGCCCACGGGCATCTCCGCCAACGAGGGTTCCAGCAGGGCGCCCGACAGGACTTCGAGCGAGCCTGGATTCAAGTCACGGTCCAGGTCGCCGTCGGCTCCCGGGTCGGGGCGATTGAACAGCGTGCTGTACAAGCGGACCTCAGCGGGGCGTGCGTCCCGGCCCGACACCCAGTGCAGGGTGGCTTTCACCTTTCGACCGTCCGGTGCATTGCCGCCGCGGCTGGCAGGATCATAGGTGCAACGCAGCTCCACCACGTTGCCGTCCGCGTCCTTCACGACCTGGCGGCAGGTGACAAGATAGGCATAGCGCAACCGCACCTCCCGTCCCACCGCCAGCCGGAAGAACTTGTTCGGCGGGTTCTCCATGAAGTCGTCGCGCTCGATGAAAACCTCCCGGCCGAAGCGCAGGGTGCGCGTGCCGGCGCCCGGGTCCGCCGGATGGTTGACGGCCTCCAGCTCTTCGACGTGGTTTTCGGGAAAGTTCTCGATCACCAGCTTGAGCGGCCGCAGGACCGCCATGCGCCGCTGGGCCGCCTGGTTGAGACGCTCGCGGATCGCATGATCGAACATGGCGAGATCGACGACGCTGTTGGCTTTGGACATGCCGATGCGCCGGACGAAGTCGCGGATCGCCTCCGGCGGCACCCCGCGGCGGCGCAGGCCCGCCAGGGTCGGCATGCGCGGATCGTCCCAGCCATTCACGATGCCGCGCCGCACCAGATCCGTCAGGTAGCGCTTGGAAAGGACGGTGTATCCCAGATTGAGGCGGGCGAATTCGGTCTGGCGGGGCCGCGACGGCACCGGCAGGTGGTCGAGGAACCAGTCGTAGAGGGGACGATGGTCCTCGAATTCCAGGGTGCAGAGCGAGTGCGTGACATGCTCCAGGGCGTCGGACTGGCCATGGGCGAAATCGTAGGTCGGATAGATGCACCACTCGGTGCCGGTGCGCGGGTGCGGCGCGTGCAGGATGCGATACAGGACGGGGTCCCGCAGGTTCATGTTGCCGGACGCCAGGTCGATCTTCGCGCGCAGCACGCAGGCGCCGTTCGGAAACTTGCCGGCGCGCATGTCGCGAAACAGGCTGAGGTTCGTCTCCACCGAGCGGTCGCGATCGGCAGACGCACGGCCCGGTTCGGTCAGCGTGCCGCGCATCGCCCGCATCTCGTCGGGCGGCGTGTCGTCGACATAGGCGAGGCCGGCGCGAATGAGGTGCTCGGCCCAGTCGTACAACGTCTGGAAATAGTCCGACGCATGGTGCAGATGCTCGCCCCAGTCGAAGCCGAGCCAGTGTACGTCCCGCTTGATGGCGTCGATGTATTCCTGCTCCTCCTTCACGGGATTTGTATCGTCGAAGCGAAGGTGGCAGCGGCCGCCGTATTCGACGGCAAGTCCGAAGTTCAGGCAGATCGACTTGGCGTGGCCGAGATGCAGATAGCCGTTCGGCTCCGGCGGAAAGCGCGTGACGATGCCCTGCACCAGGCCGCTGGCGAGGTCGGCCTGGACCATGTCGCGAATGAAATCCCGGGGCTCCTCGTTCGCAGGGGCCTCCGGCATCGGCTTCTTGTCGTTCATCTACCTGTCAACCTCCACACGGCCGCGAACACGGGCCGCGCACACGGGCAATCTGCGGCCAGGCCGATTGTAGCACCGCCGGCGCGCGCGGCTGTAGTCCGGGACGCAGGGAGACGATTGGGCGCAAGTCGTGCAGCTTGTCGGGTGGTCGCGACGGGCAGTCGGCGCAAAATGCGCCTTTTGTCCTGACAGGGGGCTTCTTACCGGGAAACTGGAAACGGTGGCTGATTGACAACAGGTTCTGCCATCGGGAGGGTCGAGGCATGGAATACGGCATCAATCTCGCCACCTCGGCGGACTCCTGGAAGGTGGTGAAGCGCGCCGAGGAGCTGGGCTTCACCCGCGCCTGGTTCTACGACACGCAATTGCTGAACGCGGACATCTTCGTCGCCATGGGCGCGGCGGCGGTGAATACGTCCAGGATCCGCCTGGGAACCGGCGTGCTGATTCCTTCGAACCGTATCGCGCCGGTCGCCGCCAGTGCTCTCATGTCGCTGAATGCGCTCGCGCCGGGGCGTATCGACTTCGGCATCTCCACCGGCTTCACCGCCCGGCGCACCATGGGCGTTGGTCCGGTCCGGCTCGCCGACATGCAGCGCTACATCGGGGAGGTGCAGGGGCTGATGGCCGGGGAGACAGTGGAATGGGAGTTCGAGGGCGCCTCGCGGAAGATGCGGTTCCTGAGCCTCGATATCGGGGTCGTCAACAACCGGGACCCGATCCCGCTGCACATTTCGGCGCAGGGCCCGCGTGCCCGGAGGCTGACGGCTGAACTCGGCGCCCACTGGATCAACGGCGTCGGCTACATGGAAGCGGCGAAGGCTTCGATCGCCGCCATGCAAGCGGCGTGGCGTTCAGCCGGCATCGAGCCGGCGACGCGCGTCGCCACGGCGTTCTGCGGCGGCTGCGTGCTT
>LNAP01006312.1_pt1 | contig 10262 bp, 8 predicted proteins | sample 602601 | NCBI WGS metagenome assembly LNAP01 (sample SAMN02440304, study PRJNA202911) | soil metagenome | biome: Subtropical and temperate rainforests or woodlands; isolation source: soil samples (1 kg each in a 20% v/v slurry with milli Q water) were... ...
TTCAAAGCCCGATACTTGCACAGAACGCTGTGACGTAGATCCGACAGGCATAAGCAGGAAGGTCGCGCGAATTACCCTGGGAGATCTGCACGTTTGCCAGTGTGCTACCGAGCGCCGCGAGGCGACGGGATGAGCGTGCAGAAGTCAGCCGAGGCCGTAGTAAGTGGCGAATAATCCCGCCACCAAGGGCCGAACAGGTTATGTCGCCAGTAGGCGTCAGAGTCTCGTCGAATGCTGAAACGCAGAATATTCTCCAAGAGGAAACTGTTACTCCGAGTCCCGGACGGTATCTGGGGATGACGGCTGACAGGGCGCAAGCATCGACGGCGTCTGTGACGTGGACGAACGCGGAGCCGGACACGCTGATGGCGCGGGTGCTTGCACCGGCCAACCTCAGGCGTGCGTATCAACGCGTGGTCAGCAACAAGGGCGCACCGGGTGCCGATGGCATGACGGTCGACCAATTGGCAGACTACGTGAAACAGTATTGGCCGATTCTCAAGAACCGATTGCTGGCCGGCGAATATCACCCGCAAGGTGTACGCGCCGTTGACATCCCCAAACCCAAGGGCGGGACAAGACAGCTGGGCATTCCCAGCGTTGTGGATCGCCTGATCCAACAGGCGCTGCTGCAACAGCTCACGCCGCTCTTCGATCCGCTGTTCTCGGACTACAGCTACGGTTTTCGTCCGGGCAGAAGTGCTCACCAGGCTATCGAAACCGCCCGCGGCCATGTGGCGGCGGGTCACCGCTGGTGTGTGGAGCTCGATCTGGAGAGGTTCTTTGACCGGGTCAACCACGATGTATTGATGGCCTGCATCGAGCGTCAAATCGAAGACAGGCGTGTGCTCACGCTGATCCGTCGCTATCTCGAAGCGGGAACGATGTTGGGCGGACTCGTCAGCCGACGACAGGAAGGGACGCCGCAAGGCGGCCCGCTCTCGCCGTTGCTGTCGAACATCCTGCTCAACGAACTCGACCGCGAACTGGAACGGCGGGGCCATCGCTTCGTGCGCTATGCCGACGATGCGAACATTTATGTGCGCAGTCAGCGTGCAGGCGAACGGGTCATGGTCAGTGTTGAGCGCTTCCTGGGATCTGACCAAGATCCGGTCAAATTGCTATCATAAGCCTGAAAGTTATGAAGCGACGGATCTCTATGCTTTGATGGAATAAGGAACTCGGGCCGTGAATGCGTCCCTGAGCTATCGCGTCCGCTTGCGCGTCGGCATGCAGACAGGTCAACGTGGTCAGCCAGCGCGGGACGGTCGCGTCCTTAGCTGACTGGGCTGAATGTGCGGTCTCTTACGCGGACATCGTTCGCAGCAAACCCCGCATGACATCCTCCAGGGTATCGTGCCGGGGACCGTCAGACGCCGCCGCTACGACCCGGAGTACGTCACCTTCGAGCCTCGCCTCCCACGAGACGATACGGCGGCGGTCATGGGGAAAACGGGCCACTTTTTCCTCAATCAGGCGCTCGATGCCCTGTGTGACCTCACGCCGTATTTCGGGTGGAACACTTTTGTCGAATCCGATCCGATCACGTAGCGCTTCAGCACGCTCGCTCTCGGGCAGGAGGCTGGTATTCCAAGCCGCAACTATCGCCGTCAGTGCGCTCTGATATTCCTCCAGTGTTGGATGATCGGATACCTCATCCTGAAGCAGTTGGGCGAGGGGCCAGGAGATTTTCTGCTCCGGCGGCAGGTCATTACGATCGAAAACGATAGCGTCGGGGATCCCTGACTGAACCGCTCCCCGTCGCAATGCCTCCAGGTCGCGCGTGCCCAGCTTGCGGGCGCGAGACGATTTTTTCTGCTGGCTGGCTTTGCCCATGTTTCTGTCCCCTTCGCTGCGTTCTGAATCCGAAAATTATAGCGGCCAGCTGGTTGCACAGACTGTGCACAAGTGTGACGGCTTTGCCGGATTTTTTGCGCTACACTGGCCAGCCCATTCGAGATCCGGAATCCGGCATGGCGACCATCGAACGTACCGCGTATCCGAGGTTGCCCAAGGGTTTTTCACCGGAGGAACTGCAGGCGTTCTATACGCCGGACGTCGAAGAGCTTGAGTGGGTGCGCCGCAACGCGCGTGGCCAGTCCTCGAGACTGGGCCTGCTGGTTCTGCTGAAGGTCTTTCAGCAGATGCACTACTTTCCCTTCGTTGACGCCATTCCCCCCGTTGTCATCGAGCACATCCGGGCGAGCGCGAATATAGGCGCCGAGGCCGCATTCGGCTACAACAGGGCAAGGTCGCCCGCCTTGTTTCGTCACTATGCGGCAATCCGCGAATTTCTCGGCATCCAGTCCTACTACGGCTCCGATGCCAACGAAATCGCGGTACGCGCGGCACATGAGGCCGCCGAGACGATGGATCAGCCGGTGGACATCATCAATGCAACCATCGACAGCCTGATCCAGCAGCAGGTCGAACTGCCCGCGTTCTCGACGCTCGATGCCATTGTGGAGCAGATCCACACGCGAGTTCAAACAGCGCTGTTCCGACGTGTCTCGCGTCGCCTCTCTGATGAGGACAAGGCCCAACTGGACCGGCTGATCAAGCGCGAATTCAACCAGCGCCAGAGCGCGTACAACACCATCAAGCGATACGCCTTACGCCCATCGCGAAAGCATATCTCCCTGCTCGTCGACCATCTTGCCTGGCTCGATGGTTTTGGCGACTTCAACCATGCGCTGGAGGGTGTTCCCGCGACAAAGCTGCGCTCCCTCTCGACGCAGGCGATGAGTCTGGACGCGGCGAATCTGAAGGAAACCCTGCCGGAGCGGCGATATACGCTCATTGTCGCGTTGCTGCATCAAATGCGCGTGCGAGCCCGCGACGACCTGGCCGAGATGTTCATCCGTCGTATGAGCGCAATCCACAAGCGGGCCAGGGAAGAGCTAGACCAGATCCAGGCACGTCAGCGCGAACAGATGGAAAGCCTGGTCGATACGCTTGACGGCGTCGTCAATATTCTCGACGACTATACCGATGACACCGAACTTGGTGCGCGTGTTCGCCATTATCTGGCGCCGTCGGGCGACCTCGAACCATTGCGCGAAAGCTGTGCCGAGGTCCGGGCCTACAGCGGCAGAAATTATCTGCCGCTGCTGTGGAGGCATTTCAAGGCACATCGATCAGTACTACTACGTCTGGCGCATGCACTGGCATGGAGCTCGACCACCCAGTCCGAGTCCTTGCTGCAGGCAATGCAGGTCGTTTTCAGGAACGAATCGCTTCATCGCGAATGGATCAACGTCGAGGTCGATCTCAGCTTTGCTTCCGGGCGTTGGCGCAAGCTGGTTTTCCGCCCGCCCGAGAAGGGTGCGACGACAAACCGGCGTTATCTGGAACTGTGCGTACTGTCCGCCATGACGAGGGAACTGCGCAGCGGAGACCTGTGCGTAGCCGGCTCGGATGCCTTTGCAGACTATCGCGATTACCTGTTGCCCTGGCATGACTGTGAGAAGCGCCTGCCGGGATACAGCGAGAGGCTTGGCATTGCCGACAGCAGTGCCGGCTTTGTGGCGCAGCTGCGCGAATGGCTCTCCGATGCAGCACGCCAGTTGGATGAGCGTTTTCCCGAGAAGTCCGACCATGTGACAGTCAACAAGGCAGGTGAGTTTGTTGTCCGTCGCACCACGGCGACGGTCATCCCTGAAAGCGCGGTGGCCCTGCAAAAGGCGATCGTCAAGCGCATGCCTGTGCGCAATCTGCTGGACGTACTCGCCAATATCGAGCACTGGACACATTTCACACGACACTTTGGTCCGTTAAGCGGCAACGATCCCAAAATCCGCGACGCCGAACAGCGGTACCTGCTTACCATCTTCGCAATGGGATGCAATCTTGGTCCCACTCAGGCCGCGCGCCACATGGGTGACAGGATCACGCCGCACATGATGTCGTTCGTCAACCGCCGGCACTTGAGTCTCGAACGCCTTGAGAGTGCACAACGCGAGCTGATCGAACTCTATCTCCGGCTTGACCTGCCGAAGCACTGGGGAGACGGCAAGACGGTGGCAGCCGACGGCACCCAGTACGACTTCTACGACAACAACCTGCTGGCAGGCTATCACTTCCGCTACCGGAAAATGGGCGCGGTCGCCTACCGCCACGTCGCCGACAACTATATCGCGGTATTCCGGCATTTCATCCCGCCGGGCATATGGGAAGCCATCTACGTGATCGAAGGGCTGCTTAAGGCTGGATTGAGCGTTGAGGCCGATACGGTGCACGCCGACACCCAGGGGCAGTCGGCTGCGGTGTTCGCCTTCACCTACCTGCTGGGCATCAAGCTGATGCCGCGGATTCGCAACTGGCAGGACCTCAAGCTGTATCGCGTGGATGCTGCGACCCGATACAAACATATCGATGATCTTTTCGCGGAAACGGTTGACTGGGAACTCATCGGGCGCCACTGGAAGGACTTGATGCAGCTCGCGCTGTCGATCCAGTCCGGAGCCATTTCATCGCCCCTTCTACTGCGCCGTTTCGGTGCGGCCAGTCCGAAAAATCGCCTGTCCCTGGCGGCCGAGGAGCTTGGCAAGGTGGTTCGCACGGTATTCCTGCTTGAGTGGCTCGGCAGCAACGAACTGCGACAGGAGATCACCGCCACAACCAACAAGGTCGAGTCCTATAATGGCTTTGCCAAGTGGTTTTCGTTCGGCGGAGATGTTTTGCCAGTCAATGACCCGGACGAGCAGCAGAAACGCCTGCGTTACAACGACCTGATGGCTTCGGCCGCGATCCTGCAGAACACGGTGGACATGATGCAGGCGTTGCGATCGATGGTGAATGAAGGCATTGAGGTCAATCCCGACGACATTGGATTCCTCAGTCCCTACCTCACCAGCAACCTGAAACGTTTTGGCAGGTACGAACTGGATTTTGGACACGTCGAGGGCTGGATACACGATCACCTGTTCGCCGGCCCGGTCCGTTCCCTGCGGAGATCCCGATCCCATGCCCGACCTTGAGACCCCCTATGGCATCGTCGATGCCGACGCGCTGGAATCATTGCAGCAGCGATACGACACGACCGTCATCCAGCAGGCCGTGGATCTTTTCGACACCATCCGCGCCCGCTGCGAGCCCGATGGTTTGCGTGACGATCTTCTGCGCCTGCACGCCATGGCGCATACCGTTATCAATGGCGCGAGCCTGTCGTGCTCGACGGATGACCTTACGCTGGTCGAACAGGCTGATTGCACCATCGAGGAACTCGAGGACTGGATCATGGTGCTCGAAAAAATGATTCTCGCCTTGCGCCCCCTGCAGGATCTGCGATCCGAAACGGACGAACCACTGTGAAGCCTGCCTCGTACAAGTGGCAGTTCGCCCAGCGTTTCCGGCGCCACGCTTTCGGCTGGCGCTCGGACGTACCGATCCAGCGTATCAAGGAAGCGCTCGCGGAGATCCGGCAGGTGGCGCGCGGCGATACAGTGCTTGCGGCAGAGGGCGCTGTGAAATTTCTGGAGAAAGTTTCGCCCGCGCTGGAACACGTCGACGGGTCGTCAGGTGCGATCGGCACGGCCGTGAATCGTGCGATCGAAACACTGGTCCCGGTCATTGCTGGCGCACAGGTCGACACAGTCACGCGCCAGGCCTGGCTCGAGCGGCTATGGGAAGCCATTCAGGATCAGGGCGTCCCCTATATCGAAGGTCTGTCGGACGAATGGGACACACTCTGCGTGACGCCCGAAATCGCCAGCGAGTGGGCCGACAGGTTTATTGATCTCGTCGAGCACGTCTGGTCCGAGGGGCCCGGGGGATATTTTGCGGGGACACCGATCTGTCTGGCTTCGCTATATGCAGCTGGGCGACATGCGCAGCTGATCGCACTGGTGGACCGCGCTCCGTTCAAGATGTGGCACTACCGACGCTGGGGCGTCAAGGCACTGCTTGCGATGGGCAGAAAGGCTGAAGCCGTGGCCTACGCGGAAAACACGCGCGGCCTCAACAGCCCGGACGGGCAGATTGCGAAAGCTTGCGAGGCGATCCTGCTGTCATCGGGTCTTGCCGACGAGGCATACCGGCGCTATGCATGCGAAGCGAACCAGGGCACCACCTACCTGGCAACTTTCCGTGCCATCGCAAAGAAGTATCCGCACATCGCGCAAGAGACCATCCTGAGCGACCTGGTTGCTGCGTCGCCGGGCGAGCCAGGGAAGTGGTTCGCGGCAGCCAAGGACGCAGGCCTGTTCAACCAGGCCATCAAGCTGGCCAATGCCAGCCCGACCGACCCCCGGACGTTGACGCGCGCGGCCAGGGACTTTGCGCAGAAGCAGCCGGGATTCGCCATGGCCGCCGGTCTCGCGGCGTTGCACTGGATCTCGATGGGCTACGGCTACGAGATCACAGGTGTCGATGTGCTCGATGCAAGCCGCGCCACGCTGCAGGCAGCGGAACACGCTGGCGTCGATCCCGAATCCGTGCGGCAGCAGATTCGCTTTCTGGCCTCCGGAACCTCTGTGCACGCGGACTTTTTGAGTCGCGCCCTGCAGGCGATCTAAGCCGGAAATCATCGTGAAAAATCCTGGCGGGACGTCTTTCGTGATCGATACAGAGATAACAGTTATTATCTCTGTATTGACATTTCTGGACTAAACTCCATGTCATGAAAACGCGTCTCCCGAACCCGGCCGCCGCCGACATGCCGAACGATTTTCCCGATGCCGACGCGCTTGCCGCGCTGCGCGCCTGGTACGAAGGCGCATCTTCGCGTGACGCGGCCAGCCGGTACCTGCGGGACCGGCTCGGTCAGGGGCAGTCTGCACGCGGCGTCATCGGCCAGATCCGCCGGCAGCTTGCGCTTTACGCCCGCAGCCGGCAGCGGGCGGATCTGGCGACGCTGTTCGAATGCCAGGCCCACAAGCGCAGACATCATGCCCGTGCCACCACGCAGGCAGTCGAAACGTTGCGCACGCTGCCTTTACCGACGCCGCAGATCGGGGATGACATTACGCGCTGGTTGCCGGATCGCGCTGTCCGTGTCCTGCACGCGGCGGGCATCCGGACCCTAGCTGATCTCACGGTAAGGATTCCCCGCCGTCGTCAGTGGTGGAGTGCCGTTCCGGGGCTCGGCCCGGCCAGTGCAAAGCGGATCGAGGCATTCTTTGTCGCGCATCCAGCACTCACGGAGCGGGCTCGCGCACTGATCGTCGCCGACCGGCAGTCAGTCGTGACGCCATGGGAGCAACTCCGGCTACCGCATGAGGTTGACGGATCCGCAGGCGCGTTCCGCGCACCGCTGTCGACCTGTATCCTGGGCGTCGACAACGATTACGACGCCGCCCAGGCATGGCTTGCGTTGCACGAATCCCCGGCCACGCAGCGCGCCTACCGTAAGGAAGCCGAACGGCTGATCCTCTGGGCCATTGTTGCCCGCGGCAAGGCCCTGTCGTCCTTGACCACGCGGGATGCAACTGACTACAGGGCATTTCTGCGCAGACCCACCCCGCGCGAGCGCTGGGTTGGACCGCCGCGGCCGCGCACATCAACAGACTGGAGACCGTTTGTCGACAACCTCTCGGCGCGTTCGATTGCGCACGCGCTTGCCGTGCTCAGCGCCATGTTCCGCTGGCTGGTGGAGCAGCGCTATGTTGTAGCCAACCCCTTTGCCGGCATCAAGGTGCGCGGCAGCAAGCGCGCCATGGCCGTGGAAACCGCGCACGCCTTCACCGAAGGAGAATGGCTGCTCACACGCACCATCGCCAACGGGCTTGAGTGGTCGTACGGCTGGCAGGCAGCCGCAGCGCAGCGACTTCGTTTCATGCTGGATTTCGGTTACGCGACGGGACTGCGGATCAGCGAGTTGGCCAATGCGACTCTGCGAAACGTCGAGGTCGACGCCGCAGGTGATCACTGGCTTCACGTCACCGGCAAAGGCGGCAAGCCAGCCAGGGTGACCTTGACACCGCTCGCTCGCGCGGCGCTGGACCGGTATCTGCAGGAGCGGGGCCTGGCGGTAAGCCGGGCGCGCTGGAACCCAGTCACGCCGCTGATCGGTAGCCTGGACGACGGCGATGCCGGCATCAAGCCTCTGCGGTTGTGGGAAGTCATGCGCAGGTTTTTCCGGCAAGCGGCGCAGATTATTGAAAACGACCATCCGGCGCTCGCCGACAAACTCCGTCAGGCTACGCCGCACTGGATGCGGCACACGCATGCCACTCACGCTATCGCCAAGGGCGTCGAACTCAGCGCCGTCCGCGACAACCTTCGTCACGCATCGATCTCGACCACGTCGATTTACTTGCATGCTGACGATGTAAAGCGGGCGAGGCAGTTTGCGCAGGCCTTTACTGACTGATTCCGTTATTCCAAAACCAACGGAAACCTCGTCACCCTTATAACCTCAAGGCTTATAATCGCAATTCGACCGAATCTTGGTCAGGGGCCATATAAGTACGGTCGAGCCCTCTTGGGTTGGAACGGTAACAAACCCGGCGCTGGTATCTCGGTGCGAAGATCGGTGGCACTGCGATGGCGCGCAAACTGGCGCACATAGCACAGTCGTCGCGCCCATTCCGCGGGTTGGACATTCAATGGCTGTCGAGCCCACGCGAGAGCCAACGCCTGAGTAACGTAAGAAGCGCGATGCCGTTCCATGAACGCGACGAAATCTGGTAGCGCCCTGCCTGCCTCCTTCAGCTTGAATCCCAGGCTGCGCCTCAGATCGAGGTAATCCTGCACGGCTTTGCGGAGCGTGTTCATCGCACACCTCCCGGCCAGGGCAAAGCGAGTGTGCGCAACGCCTTGATGTCCACCTTGCAATATATCTTCGTGGTCTGTGGACAACGATGCCCCAACACCCCGCCGATCTCGCTGATCGAGGCGCCGTGATTTAACATCTGGGTGGCCAGGCCATGTCGGAACTGATGGGCACCCGTCGTGGGCGCGTCGATGCCAGCGCGCTGAAGCGAACGCCGGACGAGCGAGCCGACGCCATTTGGTCCAAAGCCTGTGATAGGCGCTCTTGCACTTAAAAATACGCGGCGACTGGCGCTAGGAGGACGCCCGTTCTGCAAGTATCCGGCGATTGCCTTGCCGACGTCTGCGGGTAAGGGTAGCTCATTGCGTTGTCCACTCTTGCCACGCACGTTCAACTGGCCCGAGCCCCAGTCGATATCATCGAGCTCGAGAAAGGCCACCTCACCAGAGCGCAATCCCAGTCGCGCGAGCAGGAGCAGGATGGCGTAGTTCCGGCGACCGACTGCAGTGTGTCGATCGATGCTAGCCAGCAGCTGTCGCGTCTGGTCAGCAGAAATCGCACGAGGAATTGATGGCATCGACCAGTTGGCGACGACCGGAACGGCGGCAGCCAGGTCCAGCGTAACGTCGCCACGAGAGCGCACGTAGCGTAGAAAAGATCGCAGGGCAGTGGTCATGAGTTTCGCGCGCTTTAAATGCAGACGTGGTGCGTTAAGCTGCACAAAACCCACGACATCTGCGGCACGTAGTCGCGAAAGCGTGACCTTCCCGTCACCGAAACAATAGTGAAGAAAATCGCGAACGAACGGCACGTAGTTAATGATCGTTACTGCGACGAGAGCCTGTGCGTCACGCAAGTATTCTGCGTATGCCTGTGCACAGATCTCAGCCGGTGGCACCCGACGGGTCGCTGCCTTCTCGACAGCAATCACGCCCTCACTCCGCAAAAAATCGATGAGATGCCTGAGCGCAGCCCGATCGTTAACGCATGATTGGCCTCGGACATGCCGGATGCGATAACGTAAGTACAGTATCGTGTGGTCGAAGCGGATGTCCCGTGCACCTACGCCTCTCTGCTTTAGCCATTGGCTAAAGCGTGCGGCGATTCGGACCTGCACCTTCAGTCGCTCCACGCTGTATCCCTGCGCGCCGAGCGCATTCGCAAAGGCTACCAAATAAGCTGCGAGCGGACCTTCCGGTGCTCGCGCGAGAACGACCTGATTATGAATGACGTACTTCACGATGACCTCCTTCCCCGACATGGGGAGCGGGTGGAAGGAGTCAAGATTATCTCTATTCGGAGTCGCCCGTTTGCCCTGAAAACCGCACCGTCGCGCGATTACAAGACATAATCCGGAAGGGCATATAGTGCCGATTATATCGCCGGGTAGATAATCGGCACACGCACGCAACAAATGCTCTCGCACAGGGCGCCACGCTAACGACTGTGCGCGACAATCTGCGTCACGCGTCGATCACAACGACCTCGATCTACCTGGACGACGACGAAGTTCAGCGTACCCGGCAGATCGAGCAGATCTTTGCGCGGC
>LNAP01006313.1_pt1 | contig 10262 bp, 11 predicted proteins | sample 602601 | NCBI WGS metagenome assembly LNAP01 (sample SAMN02440304, study PRJNA202911) | soil metagenome | biome: Subtropical and temperate rainforests or woodlands; isolation source: soil samples (1 kg each in a 20% v/v slurry with milli Q water) were... ...
ACTTGAGCTTCTCCAGCAGCTCGTTGTTCGGCGCCACCGTGACCACCGGCATGTCGCTGTCGACCAGCGCCAGCGGGCCATGCTTGAGCTCGCCGGCCGAGCTGTCGGCGGTGATCGCCGCAGCCTCGACGCCGGTTCCCGACCTGGATTGGGACGAGATGGCCCTGGACGATCCGATCGCCCTGGACCCCCGCGCCTGGGCCGCGGCCTAAGCCCTTTTTCCCTTTAGCGGGCCCAGACCTCGAACGGGTCCACGAACGCCTTGCCAAGCGCGTCGGCCACGGCCGGATGGGTGATCTGGCCTTTCAGCACGTTCAGTCCCTTGGCCAGGTGCGGATTGGCGCGCAGGGCTTCCAGCCCCTTGTCCGCCAAGGCCAGGCCGAACGGCAGGGTGGCGTGGACCAGGGCCTCCGACGAGGTCCGCGGCGCGGCGCCCGGCATGTTGGCCACGCAGTAGTGCACCACCCCGTCGACCACATAGGTCGGGTCGGCGTGGGTCGTGGGATGGGAGGTCTCGAAGCAGCCGCCCTGGTCGATGGAGACGTCCACCAGCACCGAGCCGGGCTTCATGCGCTTCAGGTGCTCGCGGCGGACCAGCTTGGGCGCCGAGGCCCCTGGCGTCAGCACCGCGCCGATCACCACATCGGCCTTCAGCACCTCTTCCTCGACGGCGTCGAGGGTGGAGTAGCGGGTCAGGATGCGGCCAAGGAACATGTCGTCGAGCTGGCGCATACGGGGAATGGAGCGCTCCAGCACCACGACCTCGGCGCCCAGGCCGGCGGCCATGCGCGCAGCGTTCATGCCCACCACGCCGCCGCCCAGCACGCAGACCCGCGCGGGCGGCACGCCCGGCACGCCGGAGATCAGGAGGCCCATGCCGCCATTGTGCTTGAGCAGGGTCTCACCCGCCGAGAACACCGCGATCCGGCCCGCGACCTCCGACATCGGGGCCAGCAGCGGCAGGCCGCCATTCGAGTCGGTGACGGTCTCGTAGGCGATGGCCGCGCAACCGGAGGCGATCAGGCCCTCGGCCTGGGCCGGATCGGGCGCCAGGTGCAAATAGGTGAAGAGAATGTGCTGGTCGGTCAGCCGGGCCCATTCGACGGGCTGAGGCTCCTTGACCTTCACGATGAGCTGGCCGCCGGCGAAGACGGCCGCGGCGTCCAGCGCGATCTTGGCCCCGGCGCGGACATAGGCCTCGTCCGAATAGCCGGCCCCCGCCCCCGCGCCCGCCTGCACCAGCACTTCATGTCCGTGGGTCACGTACTCGCGGACAGCGGTCGGCGTGAGGCCTACCCTGTGCTCGTTCGGCTTGATCTCGCTGGGAACGCCGACTTTCATGGGGCCGCCTCCTTGGGACGTTATTTCCTCTTCATGACCGATTTTGGGGCATATCCATGTTTGGTCAACCCAGAACGCAGGACGCCATGCCCTGACGGTTAATGGTCCCGGCGGCGCGGGTGATCTTGCCCGAACGCCGCTTCACATAGGGTCCGGGCTTGGCTGCCCGCCACTTCAGGGGGCTGGGCAGGATGGCGGCCAGGCGCGCAGCCTGGGCCGCCGACAGCTTCGCGGCGCTGACGCCGAAGTTCTTCTGGGCCGCGGCCTCGGCCCCATAGATCCCCGGCCCCCATTCGATGGAGTTCAGATAGACCTCCATGATCCGCGGCTTGCCCCAGATCACCTCGATGAGCACCGTGAAATAGGCCTCCAGCCCTTTGCGCACATAGGAGCGGCCGGGCCAGAGGAAGACGTTCTTGGCGGTCTGCTGGCTGATGGTGGAGCCGCCGCGCAGGGTGCGGCCCCTGGCGTTGCTCTCGTAGGCCTGCTCGATCGCGTCGAAGTCGAAGCCGTTGTGGTCGCAGAACTTGGCGTCCTCGGCGGCGATCACCGCGCGGACCAGGCGGGGCGATATCTCGTCCAGCGGCTTCCAGCGCCGGTCAAAGCCCTTGCCCTCGAAAACCCGCTGGATCATCAGCCAGGTGATCGGCGGCGGCGCGAAGCGGTAGATGGCGGTGACCATCACCGGTCCGATCAGGCCGAAGACCAGCACGAGCAGCAGCACGCCGCGCAGCAGGCGGCCGAAGAACCCTTTTTTCGACGACCTCGCCAAGACCCTTGCCCTTACCCGACGGCCAGATGGTAGCGATGCGACCGAGAGGTCTCACGGTCAAGCCGCGCAAGGACGCAATCTGTTGAACGTTTCGCAAGCCGTCGCCGCCCGCGTCTCCATCCGCGCCTTCAAGCCCGACACGCCGCCGGCCGCCTTGGTCCGCGAAATCCTCGAAGCCGCCGCCCGCGCGCCGTCCGGCGGCAACCTGCAGCCCTGGCGGGTCTACGCCCTGGCCGGCCCGGCCCTGGCCGAGCTGAAGGCCAAGGTCGCGGCCAATCCGATGGGCGAGCCGCCCGAATACGACGTCTATCCGCCGAATCTCTGGGAGCCGTTCCGCACCCGGCGCTTCCAGAACGGCGAAGACCTCTACGCCACCATCGGCATCCCGCGCGAGGACAAGCCCGCCCGCCTGCGGCAACTGGCCAGGAACAGCGAGTTCTTCGGGGCGCCGGTGGGCATCTTCTTCTGCCTGGACCGCAAGCTGGGTCCGCCGCAATGGTCGGACCTCGGGATGTACATGCAGACGCTGATGCTGCTGGCGACCGAGCGGGGGCTGGACACCTGCGCCCAGGAATACTGGGCCCGCTACCCGAAAACCCTTGCCGAGCACCTGAACCTGCCAGAGGACCACATGGTGTTCTCCGGCATGGCGCTGGGTTGGCGCGACGACGCAGCGCCGATCAACACCCTGCGCTCGTCACGCGATCCGTTCGAGGTTTGGGGCGAGCTGAGGGGATTCGACTGATCCTTTCCTCCTCGTTCACGAGAGAGGAAAAGGCTCAGGCCACCTCGGCCACGCCCGCCGCGCCGTCCTCGTCGCCCCAGGCCACGCGCTTGCCGTCGGCGGTCATGGCGAGCGCCGAGATGGCCGCGCCCTTCTCGGCCTTCAGCGGAACGATCTTCTGGCCCGCGAGGTCGCAGGCCCAGACCCGGCCGTCGTCCAGGCCGGCGCAGACCCATTGGCCGTTCGGCATGCCGGCCACGCGCACCACCATGGCGCTTTCGTCGAAGCCCACTTCCGCCGCCTGCTTGCCCATCGGGCCGGTCGCCCCGACGAAGGGCCAGGCCACCAGGCCGTTGGCGCCGGAGGTGACCAGGAGCTGGCCCTTGGCGACGAAGGTCATGCTCTTCACCTTCACCGGATAGCCGCCCATCTGCAGGTTCTTGTCGTCGGCCACCCGCCAGCCATGCAGGGTGTTCTCCTGCATCGACGACATCAGGAACTTCCCGTCCGGGCTAAAGGCCAGGCCCACGTGGCTGCCCGCCCACTTGAGGACATAGGGCTTCTGCTCGGCGATCTTGGCGTACCAGAGCCAGGCCCCGCCATAGGTGGCCGCGGCCACGCGGCGCCCCTTGGGGTCGAAGGCGATCTCGGCCACCGACTTCTCGTGCAGGAAGACGCGCTGAAAGGCCGGGTCGGCCGAGTCGCGCACGTGCAGTTCCTTGCCCGCCGCGAAGGCGATCAGCTTGGCCTCCGGCGAGGCGGCCACCGCGTCGATCCAGCGGCCGGGCAGCCTGGCGATCTCCTGCGCGCCCGAGACGCGCGACCAGACGACGCGGCCGTCATCTCCGCCGGTGACCAGTCCCTCGCCACTGGGATGCAGGCAGGCGCTCAGGATCGCGCCGTCGTGGGCCTCGATCACCTCGCCATTTTCGAATCGAACCGTGCCGTCGCCGAGGGCGAAGACGGCCGCTCCAGCCTTCTGGAACAAGGCGGCGGTGACGTAGGCGTCGTATTGGAAGGTCATGGCTGGCGTCATAGCGGCCTAACGCCGGTCTTGGCGAGAGGCGGAATCGCCACCCCGCGCCGCCCGCCAAAGAGGCGCCGCGCCGGAGCTGCGCTTTCAGCGGGAAACTTCGCAGGTTCGGGCTTTACAATCGCATTCTGTTTAGCGAAGGGTGTCGGCGACTGTGCGGCGGCCCAAGTTCGGGCCCAAGGGAAGGAAATTCATATGGGTGCGAAGCTGGGCGGCGGAGGCGGCGGAAAGTTCGACCTCGGCCAGAACAGCGACATCAACGTCACGCCCTTCGTGGACGTGATGCTGGTGCTCCTTATCATCTTCATGGTGTCGATCCCTGCAGCGACGGTGTCGATCAAGCTCGACCTGCCGCCGGCGATCCCGCCGCCCCCGGGCGCGAAGATCGAAGAACCGACGCTGATCAACGTCCAGCAAGGCGGCAAGCTGTTCATCGGCGACAGCCCGACGAGCCTGGACACGCTGACCGCCGATCTGACCCGCATCCTGAACAAGCCGGAGCCGACCGAAGAGCGCGTCTACATCCGCGCTGACCGGACCGTGCGCTACGGCGACTTCATGGCGGTGATGAACACCCTGCAGGGCAACGGCTTCTATCAGGTCGCCCTCATCAACGAAGAGCTCTAAGCAGCCCTTCGGCCAGGCACAGGAAGGCCCGCCCAGGGAAACCCGGGCGGGCCTTTTTGCTTGTCGTGGCTCGCGAACAGATCGCACACCGTTCCGATCGTCATCCCCGGCCGCGTCGGCGGGCCGGAGATCCATGCGCACAAGCGTCTCCGGCGATCGTCGGCGTCCTGGATGGCCAGGACCTGCCGGCCCAGCCATGGCGAACGAGAATGGAAGCGTCTAAGCGGCGCAGGCCTCAAAGCCGGCGCGGAGCTTGGCTTCGTCGAGGTTGCGGCCGATGAAGACCAGGCGGCTGTAGCGCTTGTCGCCTTCCTTCCACTGGCCCTGGAAATCACCCTCGAGGATCATATGCACGGCCTGGAACACCAGGCGGCGATCTTCGCCCGCAACGTCGAGGATGCCCTTGGCCCGCAGGATGTCCGGCCCCTGGTCCTGGAGGACCTGGTTCAGCCAGTTGGTCACCCTTTGGCCGTGGATCGGCTTGTCGAGCGTGAGCGAGACGCCGCGTATGCCCGCTGCCGCCGCATGGTCCTCATGATCATGGTCGTGGTGACCGTGGTCATGATCGCCGTGGTGATGATGATGGTCGTGATCATGGTCGCAGTTCTCGTCGTGGACGTGGCCCGGCTCGCCATGGGCGGGATTGAGGAATTCCGGCTGCACCTCGGTGATGCGCGCCAGGTCGAAGCTGCCGCGGCCCAGAATGGCCGAGAGCGGCACCTGGGACCGCTGGGTGCGATGGATCGGCGCAAGCGGGTTCAGACGGCGGATCGCCGCCTCGACGCTGCGCAGTTCGTCCTCGGTCACCAAGTCGGTCTTGTTGAGGACGATCTGATCGGCGAAGGCGATCTGCTCGACCGCCTCCCTGGAATCGGCGAGGCGCAGCGGCAGGTGCTTGGCGTCGACCACCGCGGTGACGCTGTCGAGCTGGGTCTTGGCCTTCACGTCGTCGTCGACGAAGAAGGTCTGGGCGACCGGGCCGGGATCGGCCAGGCCCGTGGTCTCCACGACGATGGCGTCGAACTTGCCCTTGCGCTTCATCAGACCCGACAGGACGCGGATCAGGTCGCCGCGCACCGTGCAGCAGACGCAGCCGTTGTTCATCTCGAAGACTTCTTCGTCGGCGCCGACGATGAGGTCGTTGTCGATCCCCACTTCGCCGAACTCGTTGACGATGACGGCGTACTTCTTGCCGTGGTCCTCGGTCAGGATGCGGTTGAGCAAGGTGGTCTTGCCGGCGCCGAGATAGCCGGTGAGGACGGTGACGGGTGTCTTGTCGGTCATGGACGCCATCTAGTCATTGAAATCGGTCATGGGAACAGGCTGCGGCCTTCCACCGCTTGACCACCATATAGGTGTTATCGAATAACGCCGCGCCCGGCGTCTCCTATATATGTGGGACGCGCCCGAGCTCACGTGCGAGGTCCGCCGCCTTCGAGGCGATGGCCAGCGCCGGTTCACCCAGCCTCGGCCATGTGACCGTAGAAACACGCCAGATGCGTTGACTCTCACCGGCCCCTCTGTATAAGTCCGCGCCTCTCGCCCGCGGGCCATCTCGCGGGCGCAATCCATTTTGCTATAAGTCCAAGGCGCCAACGATGTACGCGGTGATCAAAACCGGCGGAAAGCAGTACCGGGTTCAAGCCGGTGACCTGCTGGTCGTCGAAAAGCTCGACGGTGAACCGGGTGCGGAAGTCGCGTTCGGCGACGTCCTCATGCTGGGCGACGGCGAGGCCGTGACTGTCGGCGCTCCGCTGGTCGACGGCGCGAAGGTCTCCGCCACCCTGATCGAAACCCGCAAGGGCGAGAAGGTTAAGATCTTCAAGAAGACCCGTCGTCAGGGCTATCGCCGCACCCGCGGTCACCGCCAGTCGGAAACCGTGCTGCGCGTGACCTCGATCGCCGGCGCCGGCAAGACCGACAAGTGGGACGGAACCGTCAACCTGGCCCCGAAGGCCCTGCTCGACGCCCGCGCCCGCAACCTGAAGAACGTGGTCGCCGAACTGGAAGCCGCTGCTCCGGCCGCCGAAGCCGCTCCGGCCAAGGCTGCGCCGAAGAAAGCTGCGCCGAAGAAGGCCGCCGCCAAGAAGACCGACGACGCCGCCGAATAAGCGCGTCCTCTAGGATTTAGGAGAGAGCTATGGCTCACAAGAAATCTGGCGGCTCCTCGCGTAACGGTCGCGACTCGGCTGGCCGCCGCCTCGGCGTGAAGAAGTTCGGTGGTGAAGCTGTCGTCGGCGGCAACATCATCGTGCGCCAGCGCGGCACCAAGTTCTTCCCGGGCGACAATGTCGGTATGGGCAAGGACCATACCCTCTTCGCCACCGCCAACGGTTCCGTGAAGTTCGTCACCAAGCGTGACGAACGCACCTACGTGAACGTGGTCGTGGCACAAGCGGCTGAATAATCAGGCGAACCTCTTGAAACCGGGTTCGCCGTAAGGCGGACCGGGCAGGAAGCTTCCGAGGGGGAGTCCGGACCGCCGGACTCCCCCTTTCGCTTTCTGGAATGGCCCCGGGAGAGGGCCGGGAGGTAGACGATGTGTGCAATCGACTTCGAGCCGGTCGTCGCGACCGAGCGCCTGAGGCTGCGTAAGCCGCGCCGCACGGACGCGACGCAAATCGCTCTCTACGCCAACGACTTCGACGTGGCGCGCATGACCACGGGCATGCCTTATCCTTACGGCCTCGATCACGCCGAGGGCTTTCTCGAGGCGGTGAGCGAGAAGGACTTCCGTCGCGAGGCGGTGTTCATCATCGATCACCCGGACCATGGCCCGATCGGGGTCATCGGCTTTGACGCCAAGGGCTCGGAAATCGAGCTCGGCTACTGGATCGGCCGTCCTCACTGGGGCGCCGGCTACGCCACCGAGGCGGCCAAGGGCGCCCTGGTCTGGGCGCACCAGACCTGGGGCCGGCGCTATCTGCGGGCCGGGCACTTCTCGGACAACCCGGCGTCCGGAGAGGTCCTGTGCAAGGCCGGCTTCCTCTACACGGGGGACATCGAGCTGCGGAAGTCCGTCGCGCGCGGCGGCCAGGCGACCCCGACCCGCATGATGGTGTGGCTGGCCTGACCTCCTTTCCTCCCCTGCGCAGCGGGGGAGGAAGAGAAGGCGCAATCCCGCTTGGTCGAGGGCGAAATATTCGCTCCGCCCTCGACCTTCGCCCCTGTGTGTTACAAAAGGCCCCCATGAAGTTCCTCGACCAGTGCAAGATCTACATCCGCTCCGGAAACGGCGGCGGCGGCGCTGTGTCGTTCCGGCGCGAGAAGTACATCGAATACGGCGGCCCCGACGGCGGTGACGGCGGCAAGGGCGGCGACGTGTGGATCGAGGCTGTCGGCGGCCTCAACACCCTGATCGACTATCGCTACCAGCAGCACTTCAAGGCCGGCACCGGCGTCCACGGCATGGGCCGCAACCGCCACGGCGCGGCGGGCGACGACGTGGTGCTGAAGGTTCCGGTCGGCACCGAGGTGCTGGACGAGGACCACGAGACCCTGATCGCCGACATGGACGAGCCCGGCAAGCGCGTGCTGCTGCTGCGCGGCGGTAATGGCGGCTGGGGCAACGACCGCTTCAAGGGGCCGATCAACCAGGCCCCGCGGCACGCGAATCCCGGCCAGGAGGGCGAGGAGCGCTGGATCTGGCTGCGCCTCAAGCTGATCGCCGACGTCGGCCTGGTCGGCCTGCCCAACGCCGGCAAGTCGACCTTCCTGGCCGCGGCCAGCGCCGCCAAGCCGAAGATCGCCGATTATCCGTTCACCACCCTGGCCCCGAACCTCGGCATGGTGGACCTTTCGCCCAGCGAACGCTTCGTGCTGGCCGACATTCCGGGCCTGATCGAAGGCGCCTCCGAAGGCGCCGGGCTCGGCACCCGCTTCCTCGGCCACGTGGAGCGCACGGCGGTGCTGATCCACCTGATCGACGCCACCCAGACCGACGTCGCCGAGGCTTGGCGCACGGTGAGGGGCGAACTGGAAGCCTATGGCGAAGAGCTGGGCGACAAGACCGAAATCGTTGCCCTCAACAAGATCGACGCCCTCGACGACAGCGTCATCGAGATGCAGCGCGAGGCCCTGGAAGAGGCCGTGGGCCACAAGGTCCGGCTGGTCTCCGGCGTCTCCGGCAAGGGCGTGACCGAGCTGCTGCGCGAGGCCTACGCCATGGTCCAGGACCGCAAGGCCGAGATCGCCCAGGAAGAGGCCGATCAATCCGGCGGCGCGGGCTGGACGCCGTGATCGCCCTCGACCGCGCCAGCCGGATCGTCGTCAAGGTCGGATCAGCCCTGGTCGCGGGCGAGTCGGGCGCCGACACCGCCTGGCTGGCCGCCTTCGCCGCCGACCTCGCCCGCTTCCGCGCTCGTGGCCAGCAGGTGCTGGTGGTCTCTTCCGGCTCCATCGCCCTGGGCCGGCGCCGCCTGGGCATGGGACGGCGCAAGCTGACCCTGCCTGAGAAGCAGGCCTGCGCGGCCGCCGGCCAGTCGGCCCTGATGCGTGCCTGGGAAGAAGCCCTGGAGCCGCACGGCCTGGCCGCCGCCCAGGTGCTGATCACCAAGAACGACACCGAGATCCGCCGTCGCTGGCTGAACGCCCACGCCACGCTCTCGACCCTGCTCTCGCTCGGCGTCATTCCGGTGGTGAATGAGAACGACACCGTGGTGACCGAGGAAATCCGCTACGGCGACAACGACCGGCTGGCCGCACGCGTGGCCCAGATGATCGGCGCCGAGGTCCTGGTCCTGCTGTCGGACATAGATGGCCTCTACACCGCCGATCCGCGCAGCGACCCGGACGCCCGGCATATGCCGCGGGTCAGCCACCTGACCCCCGAGATCGAGGCCATGGCCGGCGGCGCCAACGCTGCAGACGGGGTCGGCACCGGCGGCATGGCCACCAAGATCATGGCCGCCCGCATCGCCCAATCGGCCGGCTGCGCCACCATCATTACGCTCGGCCGCCGTCCCTCGCCGCTCGCCGCCATCGAGGCCGGCGAGAAGGCCACTGTAATCGAGCCCGCGGTCTCGGTGCAGGCGGCATACAAGGCCTGGATCGCCGGCTCGCTCGCCAGCTCCGGATCGGTCGTCGTGGACGAAGGCGCGGCGCGGGCGCTGCAGACCGGCAAGAGCCTGCTGACCGCCGGGGTCAAGGCGGTGAAGGGCCGGTTCGACAAGGGCGACGCCGTCGTCGTGCTGGACGAGGCGGGCCGTGAGATCGGCCGAGGCCTGGTTCGCTACGATTCCGACGACGCCGAGCGCATCCGCGGGCTGAAGTCGGACGGCATCGAGGCGGTGCTGGGCTTCAACTACGGGCCGATGATCCACGCCGACGACCTGGCGCTCTCGGCGCGCACGGCGGCCTGAACGGCCGATTGCGGATTTGCGACAGGCTCTAAAGGAGCCTACTAAACCTCAAACTGAGCATTAGGGCGCGTAATGGACGACGCGGCGGCGAGATCGAAGGCTGAGAACGGAGCCCGTACGGGCCGGCTGGGGGCGTTGAGCCCAGGCATGGCGATCCCGTTCGGCGGCGACCGCGTGGCCTATGTGTCCGATGCGTTGGCCCAAGCCTTCCAGGCCGGCGACCGGTTGGTCGTCGTGCAGGAAACAGGCGACCTGTTGCACGTCCCGGCCAGCGTCCAGGCCATCGCCGACGCCGCGGTCTCGCGCGCCCACCAGGCTTTCGGCGAGCTCGCCGGCGTGTCCGACGACGCCGTCACCGCCTTCTTCGAGGCCTTCGCCGCGCGGCTGGCGGACGACGCGGTCTGG
>LNAP01006314.1_pt1 | contig 10262 bp, 9 predicted proteins | sample 602601 | NCBI WGS metagenome assembly LNAP01 (sample SAMN02440304, study PRJNA202911) | soil metagenome | biome: Subtropical and temperate rainforests or woodlands; isolation source: soil samples (1 kg each in a 20% v/v slurry with milli Q water) were... ...
CTGCCGGCTACAACTTCCGTCGCCTGATCAGGTGGCTCAGTCTCTTGTTGTGCCAAATCCTCGCTCAGTTCACCGCACGATTTCAATTCGTCCCAGCTTGAAAACGGCGTTCTTCACGGTCGACTAGTGAGCGGCAGTCGGGACGAATTTTGCGACCAGGCCTTCGAACGGCTTGAAGGTCTGCTTGGCGAGATCGCTGTAGAGGTTCGCGATCTTCTGCGACTCGGCCACGAACGTCTCGTAGCTGGACTTCGCGTAGTCGGTCTGCACTTCCATCGCCTTGTCGAGCGACTTCACGCTGGACAATTTCTCGACCAGTGACTTGGTGTCCTCAAACGACTTCTTGGTGTAATCGCCGTACGCGCTCGCGATCGCCTGAACGCCGTTTTGGAAGGTCGTGGCGGAGGCGACGACGGTATCGAGATGCTCTTTGCCGTACTGCTGAATGTCTTCAACTTTAACCATTCGAAAGTCCTTCCCAGACTGATGTGTAAAGCGATTCCGCCCGGAAGGCCCCGACTCCCCGGCGTGTCAGGTACATAGTGCACCGCACGATAAAGTCAAGAATCTTGTGCATCGCACAATCGGATCGATAAAATTAAGGCCAAACGCCGGGGAATGACGCAACGGTTGCTTAATCTTTTGGAAACTCAGGCCGCCTAACCTGATTCCCTGACCTGTTCGCTTTCCGACAGCCTAAAAGCCGTTTGTGGACAGAACCTTAGCTAGAACAGCGGCTCGATCTTTCGGCCCGGGATGAAAAATGCGTCCGGACCGGCGGGTTCGAGCGGGGCAGCATTGCCGCCGTTGGGCACAATTTTGCCTCACGAACCGGTGATCAAGATAGAAAATGGACGGGGAAGTTTATGCTTCGCACAACCTTGGCTTCCTCGCGCGTGACGCGAGCTTGCATTCTTGGCCTAGCCACCCTCGCCGCCGCTGTCATATTCACGACCGATACCGCCGACGCGCGCCGCCACAAGCAACGCCACTCTGCGCGCCACGAGGCGCGGCAGAGCTACAGCCCGGCTTTTTCCTCGATCATCGTCGATGCCAATTCCGGCGCGACTCTCACCGCCAATAGTCCCGACGCCAGCCGTCATCCCGCCTCGCTCACCAAGATCATGACGCTTTACCTGCTGTTCGAGCGCCTCGAGGCCGGCAGGATTAAGCTGGATTCCGAAATGGAAGTGTCCGAGCACGCCTCCGAACAGGCTCCCACCAAGCTCGGCCTGCGACCGGGCCAGACCATCAAGGTCGAAGATGCCATCAAGGGACTGGTGACACGGTCGGCCAACGACGCGGCCGTCGTGATCGCCGAAGCCATCGCCGGCGACGAAAGCGATTTCGCCAAGCTGATGACCCGAAAGGCGCGCGCGCTCGGCATGACCAGGACGGTCTACCGCAATGCCTCCGGCCTGCCCGACGACGATCAGGTGACCACCGCGCGCGATCAATCGACCTTGGGCCGCGCCATCCAGGATCGCTTTCCCCGCTATTATCGTTACTTCTCGACCACGGCGTTCAACTATCGCGGCAGTTCGATCCGCAATCACAATCACCTGCTCGGCAGCGTCGAAGGCGTCGACGGAATCAAGACCGGCTACACCCGCGCGTCCGGCTTCAATCTCGTAACCTCGATGCGCCGCGGCAATCGTCACCTGGTGGGCGTGGTGATGGGTGGCCGCAGCGGCGGCTCGCGCGACGCCATCATGCGCAGCCTGCTCGCCGAAAATCTGGAAAAAGCCGCCACCACGCGCACCGTGGCCGCGATCACCGAGCGCAACGCGTCGGACGCCAATGCCGATGTCGCTGAGGCGGAAGCAGCCTCCCGGCCGGCGCAGACGGTCCAGGTCCAGGGTGCCGTTCAAGTCGCTTCAACGGCGCCGGAGCCGGCCGCCATCGAGGCGCGGCCGGCGGCCCGTGCAGCAGTCCCGGTCTCACGATCGATCTTCGCTGCCGCAGCCGCCGCCGTACCGCCGCCGCAAGCCAAACGCGAACCCGCCCCGCTGACCAACGGCGTGATCCAGCCCCAGTCAATCGCCGCGATCCCCGGTTCGTCCGAGCCGATGAAGCCGGTCCGGGTCAAGACCGTCCAGGTCAAGGCGGGCCCGGTCAAGCTGGCTGCGGCCGGGCCGTCCCAGCCGGGGACGTCCGTCACCAATTCGATCCCGCCGGCCCGCCAGGAAGTGGCGGAGACCTCCAGCGCCGTCGTCGCCAAAGCCGACATAAGCAAAACTGAAGTCGCCAAAACCGAGAGCGCCCGGGCGGACGTTCCCAGGACCGAGATGCCGCCGCAGCCCGCCAACCACGGCACCGGAAACGGCCTGCTTGGCGTGCTGCCGGCATCAAGCCTGCCGGCCGCCGCACAGGCGATGGCCTACGCCGATCCCGCCGCGCGCGCACAGCCGCAGACCGTTCAGCAGAATGGCGCGATCAAGCCCGCGGCCTCCACCGTGACCCATACCGGATGGATCATCCAGGTCGGCGCGCTGGAAAGTGAAAGCGAAGCGCGATTGCGGCTCGAAGCCGCCCGCAATCAGGCGCGCGGCCTTTTGAGCAAGGCCGATCCATTCACCGAGCCGGTCGTCGCCAAGGGCGACAGGAAACTATTCCGGGCCCGTTTCGCCGGGCTGGACCGCGATCAGGCGGAGGCGGTGTGCCGGACACTGAAGCGCTCGGATATCTCCTGCATCACCGTCCGGAACTGATCTTTATCTTGAAGTGGACCAACGGCGCGCCTGCGCCGTGTCCATCTTACGATTCCCACCGGCGCAATCCGGAATGCGCAACTTCTCATCAAGATTTAGCCGTTAGACTGCCGGGCGAACGATCGACCACGCCGGACAACGGCGGGCGGCGGCGGGGCATCATCCAGAGCACAAAGCAGAAGCAACTCGCGGGTTAGAGCGTTTGGTAGCGTTGCCGGAGTTAGCTGTGATGCGTGCGAAGCAAAGTATCCTTGGCCTCGTTTACACGGGCGGCCAGGTACGTCGACCCCCCCTGGTCGGGATGCAGTTTCTTCATGAGCGCTCGGTGAGCGCGCCCGATTTCGTCGCGCCCCGCCCCCGGCTGCAGGCCAAGGATCTGATAGGCCTCCTCGTCCGTCATTTTGCCGCTCGACGCCGCGCGGCCCTGCCCCCTTGCCGCGTCTCCCTGCGCGTTCTGACGCCAGGCGGGAAACCGGCGGTCCAGATAGCTTTCAAGTAAGGACACGCTTTCGGCGTCGAAGCCTGAGAGCATCGCCGTCAACTGCGGCAGGTCGAATTCGTCGAGCGAGCGGCCGGCATTCGGCCCGGCCACGATCTCGCCCCTTAGCTGGCCGCTATCGTGGTCGAGGCTCATGTCGAGAAACTGGGAGCGGACCCGCGAGGCCTGTCCCGGCGAACGCCGCGCACCCAGGCCGCCGAATATCCCGCCGATATTGCCAAACCCCGACGAGCCGAATGGCGACCAGCCGAGCAGCCCGGCTCCGAAGATGCCGAGCGGGACCGCGACCGCCAACTCGCCCTTGATCCCGGTAAAGGCGGCCACCGCCAGCGCCACCACGCCGCCGCCGATCTTGACCGCCCGGGCCAGCACAGCGGGATTAGCTGCGCGAAACATCTGCAGCAGCGAATAGAGAAGGATAACGGCAACGACGCCAGCGATCAGTGTGGGCATGGCTTCAATATAGGCGCATCGGCGACAAAAAACATGACGGTCGTTCCTTCGAAACCTGCGGAGCAGCAAAAAGCTCCTTGGTGTTGGCCGCGTCGATTACTAGCTGTTCGCCGGATCCCAACTGGGCGGCCAATGGAGCGCGCAATGGCAGCAGACGGATTGACGACGGTGCGAAGCAGCCACGGGCCCAAGGAAACGATGAACAGGCTCGAGGCCGCAGTTGCGGCCAAGGGCATGACGATGTTTGCCCGGATCGATCACGCCGCCGGCGCAACCGCCGCCGGACTATCGCTGCAGCCGAGCGAGGTCTTGATCTTCGGCAACGCCAAAGGCGGCACACCACTGATGCAATCCGTTCAGACCATCGCAATAGACCTGCCGCTGAAGGCGCTGGTCTGGCAGGACGCATCCGGCGATACCTGGCTTTCCTACAACGATCCTGGCTGGCTTGCGAAACGGCACGGGCTGGACGGGAAAACCGGGGCTGCGGTCAACGCTATGACGGCTGCACTGGATGCACTGGCGAGAACCGCAACAGCGGCGTGATCCATCGTCCCGCTTCACACTGCCGCGATCACTTCATCTGGCCTAGCAATTTCGCCGCACCGCTGCCGGCCTTGGACAGCCGCCGTAACGCCTCGCGTCCGCCGGCGGCGTAGGCCGCCGCGGCGCGCAGGAGTTCGCGCAGTTGCGCGGCGGCGCCTGGATCGAACCTGCACCACGCGCCGCCGGTCAGCCGCGCGATTTCGCGGAAGGCCTGCTCGGCCGTAGCGTCTTGGCCTTCCTGAAACATGAATACCGGCACCTTGAGCAGGCCGAGTTCACCGGCCTTGGCACAGAGGTGATCGACCGCTTCCTCCATGGCGTCGCCGACGAACACCACCGCGCGGACGCCGGAGGCCACCGCCTCGCGCCGCGCCTCCGCCAACACCTTGCCGATCTGGGTGTTGCCGCCGCGGCAATCGATCTTGCCCATCAGCTTCGCCAGTTGCGCGCTGTCGGAAATCCACCCGGTGGCGCGACATTCGTTCAGGCCGCGATAATAGACCAGCCGGATATCAAGACTGCCAAGCGCGGCCGCCTCGCGAAACATATCAGCCTGTAGTGCGCAGGCCATGTCCCAGGTCGGCTGCCGGCTCATGGTTGCGTCAAGCGCAAATACCAGCCGGCCCCTGGCACCGGCGGCATGGGGCGACATCGCACGGGCCTTGGCGACGAAGGCGGCAATGTCTTCCGAAGCGGACGGCCTCGCCTCCGGCAACGGACCAGCCTTGCGCGATTCAGCCTCGCGCGCCAACGCTTCGCTTGCAGATTTTGGCTTGGTCGGTTCGCCGGCCATGGGGCGCGCTCGCTACTTGCAGCAAAGCCTTATGTGGGCCGGGATCGCGGCTGGTCAATGAGCAGGCCGATCCGCCCGCGCGGGGGCGAACCTGCGCGGCCGATCGGCATGACCGTCAATTCGTCTGGGACGACGAGACTTTTTTGTCTTTTTGGACCGGCACATAGAGCGAGACCGGGCCCGGATCGAGGATCTTGGGCGGCGCGCTCTTGGTATCGACCGGAGCGACGGCGCTATCGGTGTCGACCAGGAACTTGTCGAGCATGCTCTGGATCGAATTCTTTGCCGCATCAGGGCCGGTATCGCGCATGTCGTTATGCTGGAAGCCGGTGTTGACGACCGTGATGCCGGCCTTCTCGCACTGCTCCTCGTCCGGAACCACGCCCGGATCCGGCTTGAATTGTGTATCCTTGGAGCGGAACGACAGGATCTTGAACTTGCCGTCGGTCAGGAACGGCACGCGCAGATTATCCAGCGTCACGACCTTCTTGATCTCGTCGGGGTACTGCTTGGCGAAATACATGGTGATGTCGCCACCCATCGAATGTCCCACCATGGTCAGCTTGTCGTAGTCGGCGTTGGGCTGGACCTTCTTCATTTCCCCGACGGCAAAATGGATGTTGGCAACACCGCGCAGGATTTGCGGCAGACGGCCGACATAGAGCTCACCGACCTTGGTCACCATCGGCGGATCGGTAGGCAAATCATGCTGAGGGCTGATCGACAAGTAGCCGCGCGCCGCGAAAACGTTGGCCAGGAACGAGTACTCGGTGTTCTTGACCGTGTTGCCGTGGTTGAGGATCGCGACCGGCAACTTGATCAAGCCGGCATTGGCCTGCATTTCCTTGTCGCGCCGTACGGCGACATCGACAGCAACCAGACGATTGTCTCGCGCCGGATCGTGGAACGCAAAGGTCTCGTGCCGGATCGCCCATTTGCTCGCGGTAAAATACGCGACGGCGACCAGCGCGGTAAGCGAAAGCAGAACGGTAATTCCACGTTTCATATTCGTCCTCGGCGTACCCACCGGGAGGGGGCCCTGTTCAATGTCCGGACTCTGCGGTCCTTTCCTCTACAATATACGTCACGGCGACGTTACAGGAAGGCTAAATATTGTGAATTAGCAGCCTGTTCATTGTGCGACGCACCCTCTTATTGTGCAGAGCACAATCTAAAGATGTCGCGCCTGACTTCCCTCTTCGTTGCCGTGGCCCAAGGTTTCGTTCGGTCATTCGATAAAAGCCTAATAAAAACGGGTTTTGGGGCCGTTAGTTCCACCCGATCTGGCCCTTTCCAGCGGTTGTATAAGCGACCGGTCTCGCCTCAAGCCGCCCGGATCGACGTCAGGAAGCTGCCGACTTCCAGCCTGAGTTGGCTGGCCTGGTCGGACAGCGACTGGGCCGATGACAATACCTGCCCCGACGCCGAGCCGGTGTCGGCCGCGCCCTGATGGACATCGGCAATGGCGCTTCCGACCCGGGCTGCGCCGTCGGAAGCCATCTGCACATTGCGGGCAATTTCACGGGTCGCCGCGCCCTGCTCTTCCACCGCAGCCGCGATCATTCCGGACACATCGGAAATCTGGACGATGACCGCCCCGATCGCCTTGATCGCATCGACCGATTCCTGGGTAGCCGTCTGCATCCCCGAGATCTGCTTGCCGATCTCATCGGTCGCCTTCGCGGTCTGCGTGGCGAGCGCTTTCACCTCCTGCGCGACAACGGCAAAGCCGCGGCCGGCCTCGCCTGCGCGCGCCGCTTCGATGGTGGCGTTGAGCGCCAGCAGATTGGTCTGCTCGGCAATCCCGGTGATCAGCTTGACGACTTCACCGATCCGTCCCGCCGCCTCCGACAGCGCGGTGATGCGTGCATCCGTCGACCGCGCATGCTCGACCGCGGACTGCGCGATCTTTCTGGATTCCACGACCTGGCGACCGATCTCCTCGACCGACGACGTCATCTCAACGGCAGCAGCAGCCACCGATTGAATGTTGCCTGAAGCTTCACCCGATGCACCCGACACCACGCCGGATAATTCAAGCGTGATCTTCGCAGTTCCGGTCAGGGTGGAGGCTGCGGCTTCGAGTTCGGTGGCCTCTGACGAAACCTTGTCGACGATCGAGCCGACCGCGTCCTGGAAGTTGGCTGCCAGCCGCAACCGCTCCTCCCTTCGCCGCACCGACTGGGCCTGCTGCTCCGCCTGGTGCGCGCCGCGCAGCCGCTCGGTCTCGATCATGTTATCCCTGAAAACACGTGCTGCCCCGGCCATCTCGCCGATCTCGTCGCCGCGGTTCAAGCCCGGCAATGCAGCGTCGAAATCGCCGCCCGCCAGCTTGGTCAGAGCCTCCGTCATCGCGGCAATCGGCCGCGATATCGCCCGGCCGAGCAGGAACGACAGCGCACACATCGCAAGCCCTGCCAGCGCGAGCGCGCTCAGCATTCGCATCCTCATCGCGTCGCGCAGGCTCCGTTCCGAAGCATCCGCGGCACTGGATAGTCTGTCGATCTCGCCGATGGCACCGACGACCTTCGGCTCAAGGCTGCCGAAGGTGGTCGTGAGATCAGCTTCGGAGCGCGCGATTTCCTGAGCAGCCTTGACCCAGCCAGCGAAGTCGCGGCTATAGGTATCAAGGTTCAGCGAGAGCTTTTCCTGCACCTCGTACGGAAGGTCCATTTCCATCAGCACCATTGCGAACGCGACGACGGCCTTGTTGAATTCAGCCGCATATCGCTCATCGCGCCACAGCATGAAATCCTTCTCATGGCGTCGCATGGTCAGCAGACGGCCCGTCAGTTTGGGATCATTGATCTCGCCCACGCCGGCCTCGACGACGTCGACGGCCTTGCGCAGTGAACTGGAAAGCCCGGAGGTTTCGTTCAGACCGATCCTGGCCTGGACCAGCGCCAGCACTGCGAAATCATTGGCGTAGTTCTCGAACGCATCGCGGATGATTCCGATCTGCTCGACGAGACCGTCATAGCCGGCCGATCTCGCCATCGCTTTCAACTCGTCGAAATCGCGACCGATCGCGCCGGACAATTGCGCATGGTGCTTGACGTAGGATTCCTGCTTGCGCAACAGGAAGTTCTTCTCGTCACGCCGCACCTCCAACATCTCAATCGAGATCTTCCTGGTGAGACCCGAGATGGCGCGCGCGTCCTCGGCAACCCTGCGCGTGGCGTCCTGCGCCCAGGTCCCCTGCTGATAGATCAGTCCGACTACGGCGAGACCTATGACGCCAACGAAGCCGATGGCCGCGATCTTGTGTGTCAACCGGAACTGAAAGCGAAGGGACCGCATGAAACCTCGGCTGGCGGCTAAAAAAGAATCGTGCGCAATCGCGAGACTAAACGCCCAAGAAACTCCGTAAAATTACGGATACATAGCTAAGGATTGCTTAAAACATCCGATAACGACGCAACTGCCAGCATCGGCCCGCGATCGATTTATACCGGTGTATAGAGGACGAGCTTGAGCGCCGGATCGTCATTGGTCTGGAAGGTCGCGTATTCGAAACGCAGCGAGCCCTTCTTTGGATGGCGCAGCGATTTCCGGCCGACGGCGATGCCCCCGATGTCATGAGCCTCCCACCAGGGCCCAAACTCCGGGCTGCCTTTTCGAAGGCGTTCCAACAGGTCAAGAAACGCGGGATCGCCGGCCCACGGATCATGCGTGGCTCGAAACTGGGCGACCATGCGCTTCGCTTCGGCGGCCCAGGCCGGGCCGAACAGACGGCGGGTCGCGGGATAAGTGAGCATGGTGAGGAGGGTGTTGCGATCGCGTTCCGCCAGGCGACTGAAAGCAAAGACTTCATCCGCAGCTGCATTCCACGCCAGAACATCCCAGCGGCGGCCGGTAATGTAGGCGGGTTGATTGAGGCTTTCGACCAGCCGCCGGATCGTCTCGGGCACGCGCTCGCGCGTGAATAGCGATCGGCGTCGCGCGCCAATGAAAGCTGCAATCTTGAAGGCGTTCGGATCACCGCTTGCGATCGAGAATATCCCCGAGCCAATCCTCGGGACCGGCGAGGTCATTGTCGACGTCGTCGCGACCCGAGTTCTGTCCTATGCCAACGAAGTCTTCAGCGGCGAACGCAAGTATGTGCTGGATGTGCCTGTCGTGCCGGGACCCGGCGCGATTGGCCGCGTGCACGCCGTCGGACCGGACGCGACCCATCTCGCCGCCGGCGACTGGGTCTATTGCGATCCCACCGTGCGCTCGCGCGACAATGTGAGGTCGCCGGACATCACCTTGCAAGGCTGCTCCGCCGGCGGCGAAGGCGGCCTTCGCCTGCAACAATATTTCCGCGACGGCTCCTGGGCCGAACGAACGCGGGTGCCGACCGAGAACGCCATCGGGATCGGCGCGATCGATGCGGCGGACGCCGCGTCATGGTGTGCGATGGGCACCTGTCTCGTGCCCTATGGCGGTTTTCTCGCGGCGAATTTGCAGCCCGGAGAGACCGTGCTGATCAGCGGCGCCACCGGAAATTTCGGCAGCGCCGGCGTCGCGGTCGCGCTCGCGATGGGTGCGGCCTGTGTCATCGCGCCGGGCCGGAACGAAGAGGTGCTTGAAGATCTGGCGCGCCGGTTCGGTCCCAGGCTTCGCACCGTGAAGCTCAACGGCGATGAAGACGACGACCGCGAGCGGATGCGGCGGGCGGCCCCCGGCCCGATCGATTGCGTGCTGGACCTGCTGCCGCCCTCCGCCAGCACCGCCCGGGTGCGGGCCGCCGCGATGACGGTGCGCCCCTACGGCAGAGTGATCCTGATGGGTGGCGTCGGCATGTCGGGAGGCGCCGGACTTGAATTGCCTTACCCATGGATGATGAGAAACTGCATCACCATCCGCGGTCAATGGATGTACCCGCCTGATGCCAGCATCCGCCTCGCCGGGCTGATCCGATCGGGGCTGCTGAGGCTGGATGATTTCGCGATCGCGACGTTCGACCTGGATCACACCAACGAGGCCGTCGCACACGCGGCCGCCAATAGCGGTCCGTTCAAGATGACGGTGCTGAAGCCCTAGCCGGAAAGAAAGCGCTAGGCGCCGAGGATATCGTGGACTTCGAGCGGCTTGTCGATTTGGGCGAACCATTCGGCGCGGTTCGCCGCACGGCGGCGGCCGCGCTCATCGAGCGGCAGTTTTAGCTGCCGCAACAGGCTAGATCAGCGATTTTGAAATTCGAATCATATCAAGCGGCCTTGTCAAGTTTGTAGGTCCAAGTGTGGACGACGGGATCGCGATTGAAGAAGTCGAT
>LNAP01006315.1_pt1 | contig 10258 bp, 10 predicted proteins | sample 602601 | NCBI WGS metagenome assembly LNAP01 (sample SAMN02440304, study PRJNA202911) | soil metagenome | biome: Subtropical and temperate rainforests or woodlands; isolation source: soil samples (1 kg each in a 20% v/v slurry with milli Q water) were... ...
GCCACCTGGCTCGACCAGCAGTTGATCGGCGGCGGCAAGGGGCTGGGCGACCTGGGCTTTGGGGCCGAGGTGAAGGATGCGCTACGCCAACGCGCGGACTTCCTGGCCGAGCAGGGCTTGGCCGAGCAGCGCGGACAGCGCGTCGTGCTTGCGCGCAACCTGCTGGCGACGCTGCGCGGGCGCGAGCTGGCGAAGATCGGACAGGACATCGCCGGCGAAACCGGCCTGGAGCATCGGCCAGTGGCCGACGGGCAGCGCGTCGCTGGTATCTACCGGCGTAGCGTCATGCTCGCCAGCGGGCGCTACGCCATGCTCGATGACGGCATGGGTTTCTCGCTGGTGCCGTGGAAGCCCGTGATCGAGCAGCGGCTGGGCCAGAAGCTCGCCGCCACAGTACGCGGTGGCGGCGCATCTTGGGAAGTTGGGCGGCAGCACACCCTTTCCGTTGGTTAGCTGCCAGTGCACGGGCTTTGCTTTTCGATATGGTGCTATCAGGTGCCTTTCTTCAGCGTGGTCATGAAGTCACGGAAATGCGGAGCGAACACCTGGAAAAGCGGATGCTCCCTATTTTCCAGCATCACTTCGCTGAACAGCTTGAGCCCCACTGCGAGGGCTGCTGCGGAGGCGGGGTCAAAATCGACACGCTCACGGACACGATCAACGATCGCAAAGATATTGTCGTGATTGCCTACCTCGAACTGTAGCGGTTGCCTGTTGGGCAGCAGGCTATCGTGGGCATCGACAAGGTGTTCGACGGTTATGCGGTAACGATGCTGTTTCATGGCTGGTCCTTACCTATCGCGTCCGTAGGCGCGCATGAACGTCGTTACAGCGTCTTTCGCCCACCGATCTCTTTGGGCAGCGGACGCCGGAGCATCAGGGTGCATTACGCACTGCATCTGGGCCTCACCGCGCACCATGTTCACGAACAATGAGGCCGCGGAGTCGAGTCCGATGCTTCCAAGATCCAGCTCTCCCTTCGAGGCAGCGACTTCCAGCGTCTCCGCAACGATGTTGTTTATGGCGGCGGGGCCGGCCAGGTAGAAGCGTCTCCCGAGCTCGGGAAACCTCGGCGCTTCGGCCGCAATCATGCGGTATAGCGCCAACCCGTCGCGCGACAGCACAATCTCCAAGTAGGCGAGCGCCATCGCGTTCAGAATATCGGCGAGCCGTTCTTCTGGAAATTTGGGTTTACGAACTGCTCTAAGAAACCGCTCACATTCGGCCTCGACCACGGCCACGAACAAAGCTTCCTTGTTCGGGTAGTGTGAATACGCCGTCGATTTCGAGACGCCGGCGGCCTGCTGAATCATGTCGGTCGTCGCAGCGCTAAAGCCGTTTGCCAAGAAGACAGTCCTTGCGCCGGCAAGGACAAGGCGTGCTTTTTCTGATTGCACTGCGCCCCCAACGGACGAGGGATGCTTGGAAGGCGTGCTCGCCTTCGAGCGCGCTGACGAAGTGGTCATGTGTTCGGTCCACCGCTGCGGAAAGTAAAGCCGCACGATAGCACATAAGTGGTTCAAATCAAACCGATCGGTACTGCATCGTCTTGACGCAACACGTTGACAATGCTTGATTTCCTGTTTGTGATCGGCTCTTGACTAAACCGAACCGCTCGGTTTAGCATGGCGCCATGCCAAGTCACGGGTGCCTCCATGTCAAGCCCATCGCTCCAATATTCATCCTTCGTCGATAAGCCCTCTACCGCATGGCGTAAAACCGCTGCGGCGGCGATTTGCTGCGCAGTCCTGGCGTCATGCGCCTCCATCCCGGACCTGGGGCCGATGGAAAAGCCCGCATCAATGGACGGGCTTGCGGCCGACAAGAGCCTTGAGGCGCCTGTCGGTGAATGGTCGACGCAGGCGTGGTGGAAGTCCTTTGGCGATCCGCAACTCGACCAATTGATGGGCGAAGCGCTGGCTAACTCGCCGTCGATGGCGCAAGCGCAGGCTCGCCTCAATGCCGCTATTGCGCGATCGAAAGGTGCGCGCGCAGCGCTGTTTCCCTCTGTCTCACTGGACGCATCCGCCAGCGAGCAGAAGCTGACGTACAACAGCATCTTCCCAAGGGATGTCGTTCCCAAGGGGTGGAACGACTATGGCGCGGCTTCTCTGAATTTCGGATGGGAACTCGACTTTTGGGGAAAGAACCGCTCCGCACTGGATGCGGCCACATCCGAGGCGCTGGCGGTGCAAGCCGATGCCGCCGCAGCTCGCGTCCTGCTGACGACGGAGCTTGCAAGCCGCTATGTCCAACTCAATGGCTTGCACGTACAGCGCGATCTGGCGAGAGACACGCTCAGAAACCGTGAGGACTCCGAGCGCATGGCGATGCGCCGCGTTGACCAGGGCCTCGATACACAGACAATGCTGGAACAGGCACATGCGAGGGCCAAGCTGGCACGGGCTGACTTGGCCGACGTGGAAGAGCGGATAGAACTGGCTCGCAATGGGATCGCGGCTCTGCTGGGGCGTGGACCGGATCGTGGTCTGGATATCCACGAGACGCATCTTTCGCCGAGCCTGTCCCTAGCGCTTCCGGAAACATTGAAGAGCGATCTGATCGGGCGCAAGCCCGAAATCGTGGCAGCGAGATGGCGTGTGGAGTCGGCCGCCAAGCGTATCGGCGTTGCAAAGGCAGGCTTCTATCCCAGCGTCAATCTGGTCGCCCTGGTTGGCTACGAGTCGCTGGGTCTGAACCGCCTGTTCGACTCAGGTTCCGATGCGGGCCGCGCTGGAGTCGCCATTCACCTGCCCATTTTCGAGGGCGGAAGGCTCCGGGCGAATTACAGCCGAGCCTGGGCCGAATACGAGTTCGCAGTAGCCAGCTACAACGATGCGCTGGTCCAAGCATTGAGAGAAACCGCGGACGCGGTGAGGAGCTTGCAAGCGCTTCCGATTCGCCTCGAAGCAACGGAGTCGGCGGTCGTCAGCAGCGACAAAGCCTACCAACTCGCCAAGCGCCGCTACGAGGGAGGCCTATCCAACTATCAAACCGTGCTGACGACGGAGGATGCCGCGCTCAATGCGCGGATGGCCGTCAATGCCCTGTGGGTGCGCGGCCTATCCCTCGACATTGCGCTGACAAAGGCCCTTGGCGGCGGCTTTTCCGATTCCTCAATGAATGAACAGGTGACCCGATGAGTGCTCCGATGCCCCCTGACCCTCAGGATTCTTCCGCAACGCCGGAGGCTTCACAAAAGCGAGCGAAGCGCAAACGTCTCGTTTTAATCGCGACGGTTGGTTTGGTCACCATCGGTGTTCTCTACGGTGCGTGGGCGCTTCTGTTCGCAGGCAAATCCGTCACCACGGATAACGCCTACACGGCAGCGGAAGTGGCTCAGATCACACCACTCGTTGCCGGCCCTGTAAAGGAAGTCAAAGTCAGTGACACGAAGGCCGTCAAGGCTGGCGACGTGTTGGTGATTCTGGACGATACCGACGCCAAGATTGCTGTCGCGCAGGCCGAGGCGGATTTGGCGCGTACTCAGCGCCAAGTACGGCAACTGCTGGGGAATGACGAGAGCCTTGCGGGACAAGTGGCCCTGCGGGCTGCGGAAATCGCCACCGCTCGCAGTGATCTGACCCGTGTAACTGCCGCCTATGAAAAAGCGGTCATCGACGAGCGCCGTAGGCAGAATCTGGTCGAAGAAGGCGCTGTCTCGAAAGAAGAGCTGACGAATGCGCAGACGCAGTTGCGCGAGGCGCGGGCTGCGCTGGAGCAGGCTCAAGCCCGAGTTCGCGCTGCCGAGGCCGCAAAGGAAGCTGCAAGCGGCGCCCGGACGGCCAACTCGGCGCTGATCGTCGATAGCACGGTCGATGACAACCCCGCCGTACTCGCGGCGAAGGCGCGGCTTGACCAAGCGCGCGTGAATCTTGAACGGACGGTGCTGCGTGCGCCCTTCGATGGCGTCATCGCGCAACGTTCGGTGGAGATTGGACAACAGGTTCAGACAGGCGTGCGGCTGATGACCGTGGTGCCGATCGACCGCATCTATGTCGATGCGAACTTCAAGGAAGGCCAGTTGCAGAAGGTCCGCCCCGGGCAGCACGTGGAACTGACCTCGGACCTCTACGGCAGCGATGTCGTTTATACGGGCCGTGTCGAAGGCTTCGCCGGAGGATCAGGGTCTGCCTTCGCAGCGATTCCCGCGCAGAACGCCACGGGCAACTGGATCAAGGTGGTCCAGCGGCTACCCGTCCGGATTTGGATTGATCCCGAGCAGTTGAAGCAGCATCCGCTGCGGGTCGGTCTGTCAATGGAGGCTACCGTCGATCTGCGCGACCACGGTGAGTCCCAGCCGGTTGCGACGAGGTAGTGACATGACTTCCTCGGAACACAAGCCGCTTTCCGGGATGGATCTGGTCATCGCGGCAATCATCCTGTCTCTGGCGAATTTCATGGTGGTGCTCGATACCACTATCGCCAACGTAGCCATGCCCACGATCTCGGGGTCTATGGGTGTCTCGACGAGTCAGGGCACTTGGATCATCACGTCCTATGCTGTTGCCGAGGCCATCACCATCCCCCTGACCGGCTGGCTCGTTCGCCAGGTCGGCGAAGTGCGGTTGTTCATGATCTGCGTCGTGGCATTCGTTCTGTTTTCCGTGTGCTGCGGCCTGTCATGGTCTCTGGAAAGCCTCGTCTTCTTTCGCGTGTTGCAGGGATTGGCCGGCGGACCGCTGATTCCATTGTCATCGACGTTGATGCTGGCGGTGTTCCCCAAGAACAAGTCAAACATCGCGCTCTCGTTGTGGGGAATGATGACGGTCGTGGCCCCGATCTTCGGCCCAATCTTGGGCGGGATCATTTCGGATAACTGGCACTGGGGCTGGATATTCCACATCAACTTCGGGTTCGGCATCTTGGTCATGCTGGGCGCCATGAAAGTGCTTCGAGGCCGGGACGAACCCACGGAGCGTTCCCGCATCGACGGAGTCGGCCTGGCGCTTCTGGTGGCTTTTGTCACAAGCTTCCAAATCATGATCGACAAGGGCCGCGAGCTGGATTGGTTCGCTTCGCCGCTAGTGGTCACGTGCGCCATCGTTGCGGCCGTTTCGCTGATCTATCTGATTATTTGGGAACTCACCGACTCCGATCCTGTGATCGACCTGAGCGTCTTCCGCTCGCGCAACTGGCTGGTTTCCTCCATCACGCTGAGCCTGATGTTCGGCATCTTCTTCGGCAACATCGTGTTGACGCCTCTGTGGCTCCAGCAACAGATGGGATACACGGCGACATGGGCGGGCTTCGCCACCGCGCCGATGGGCATTCTCGCGGTGGCGACTTCACCGATCGTCGGTCGTCTCCTGCCGAAGGTTGACCCTCGTTGGATCGTCACCTATGGCATGGGTGTCTTGGCCGTCTCGTTCTTCATGCGGGCGCATCTGACGACCCAGGCCGACTTCATGTCGGTAGCCATCGCGATGTTCGTCCTCGGCGCTGGCATTCCCGCCTGCATGATTACGCTGACCTCGTTGGGTGTTTCCGACCTGCCGCCCGAGCGCATTGCGAATGGAGCCGGCCTGCAAAACTTCCTGCGCGTGCTCTCAATGGCGCTTGGATCGTCCCTGACCCAAACCTATTGGGAGCACATGTCGAAGGCAAGCCGGTCCGAGCTGGTTTCCATCATCGACCCGAATGCAGGGCATGAAATCGCTTCTGCGGCAGTGCACGCCGGAATACCGCCATCGAGTTCTACAGCATTTTTCTCGCGCCTGGTCGATGGTCAGGCAGTGATGCTGGCTACGAACGACTTTTATGCTCTGGCCACCGTGCTGATGATTCTCTCGATCGGCGCTATCTGGCTGATCAAGCGGCCGAAGGGGCCACTCCAGAAAGTCACGGGGCATTGATCCAAGGAGCGCGAATACTGCCGACGGGAGTGTGACATGCAATTGATGTACGCAAGAGAAAGCAACGCCGATGTGCCACATGGTCTCATTCATCTGATGAGTCGGACCAACATGGCGATTTGGCATCTCATCACTCAGAGAACGTCTGCGCTGGGCGGCCTTACAGGCATGCAGGCGAGCGTGCTGCTTCTGTTGGCGTGCCGCCAAAGCATGACCTCCGTTGATCTTGCGCGTGAGTACAAGCTCTATCCGAGTGGCATTACACGACTGATAGATCGTCTGGTTAGTCGAGGGTTGGTTGAGAGGGTTCCTTGTGAGCGTGATCGCAGAGTGACGTACATCCTCGCAACACGCGATGGCAAGGAAGCAGCTTCGCAACTGCCGTCGGTCTTTGACGGCGCTTACGCCATCCTCTTCGATGGAATGAATGAGAACGATGTTGATGCTCTCAAGCGATGCTTGAGGCACATGCTTCTAAACGCCCGCGCAGCGGAAGAACTGAGCAATTCACCTGTAAATCAGAGCTTTCTAACTTAACCGAGGTTCTACTGCCGACAGCTTTCGTGGCCTGCGACAACGATGGGAACCGTGCAAATTGCACCGGCAAGGCGCGAGCGGTCCGCTTAGGAGACTGCGATGGAAATACGCCATCTTCGCTGCTTTATTGCAGTCGCCGAGGAATTGCATTTTGCTCGCGCTGCCGAGCGGCTGCACATTGAGCAATCTCCCCTGTCGCGCGCGATCAAAGAGCTGGAAGAAGACTTGGGTGCACAGCTTTTCGTGCGCAATACACGCAGCACCCGACTGACTCGCGCAGGCCAGCTATTTCTGGAACATGTGCCGCGCGTCTTCACGGCTTTGCAGCAGGCGCGCGACAGCGTGAAGGCGGCTGCCAACGGTTTTCATAACCAGTTGCGCGTTGCGTTATCGGATGGCATCCCGCCTTCGCGCTTCTCAACCTTTCTGGCGTTGTGTCGCGAAGAAGAACCGGAAATCGAGATACGTCTATCTGAAGTTTCGCTGGCCCAGCAGATCAAAGGGCTGCACGACGATCTTTACGACGTGGGGTTTGCTCGGTCGGATGAGGTTGGCGACGGCATCGTCGCCGAAGCTGTCTGGAGCGATCCATTGATGGTGGCGGTGCCCTCTCGGCACCCCCTATTGACGTACAAGCGCATCCCACTGGAGGAAGTTCTGCGACATCCGCTGGTGCTTGGCGATCCCCATGCGTGCGAGGGATATACGCGGCAGATTGAAAGGGTGCTGCGTAGGGTCGATCAAGAACCGCTGATCGCCGAACGGGTGGCCTCCGTTGATCTGATGATGGCAATGGTGGCAGCAGGTTTCGCCCTTGGTCTGGCCGGGGCTTCGCAGATCGCCGCCAGCCGTGAACAGGGTGTGGTCGCGCGGCCTCTGGCTGGTCGCACACCCATGCTCACCACTTACCTGCTGCGCCGGGGCAACGAGCCTTCGGAAGTGTTGGCTCGTTTCATCGAGAGAACAAGCACTCTTGAACCATCCGCGACGAAGAAGCCGACCGTACTACCTGACCTTGATGCTTCGGAGGAAATCGAGCCATGAACAAGATTGTGCTGATTCTGCTTGCTGCGATGCTGACCGCCTGCGGCAAATCCGAACCCACCGAAACGGTAGAGGCACTTGCCGCCAATCCCGAGCGATTGAAGGAACTGCGGCAACAGTGCAAGACGGATCGCGCCAAGCTGGGCGACGAACTCTGCAATCGTGTGGCCGAGGCGACGAATCGACGGTTCTTTGGCGATGGGAAAGCGCCCTATACACCGCCGAAAGAGCAGCCGAAGTTTTGATCGGGCCATCACCTACCTAATTATCAAGCGGGCCCGCGATGCCACACACTAGGCCGGCCATTAGTGCTGCGAAGACGGCTCTCGTGCTGTCCGGTGGCGGTGCACGCGCCGCCTACCAGGTCGGCGTGCTTCAGGCTTTGGTGACGTTGCGCCGCGAATACCTGGGCGAAGGGGCACCCAACCCCTTCGGTATCCTATGCGGCACTTCGGCAGGCGCAATCAACGCCGCCGCTTTAGCCTGTCGCGCAGACTCCTTTGACGCTGGCGTGGAAGCTATTGCCGCAGTTTGGCGCAACTTCAATGCTGGTCAGGTGTATCGCACCGACGCGCTTGGTATCGCTCGCAGCGGCGCACAGTGGCTGAGCGCGATCTCGGTAGGCTGGATGTTGGCACGCTGGCGCAAAGAAGGGCCGCATTCACTACTGGACAATGGACCACTAGCCGAACTGCTGCGACATTGGGCGCCTTTGGAACTGCTGCCGCACATGTTGGCCCAGCGCCATCTGCGTGCGCTGGCGATCGGCGCGTCCAGTTACACCAGCGGCGAGCACTTCACCTTCTTTGAGTCCACCGGCGACATGACGGGCTACGAACGCTCGCAGCGGCTGGCCGTGCCTATGCGGCTGGGATTGGCGCACTTGCTCGCTTCGGCGGCTATCCCATTCGTGTTCCCGGCACAACGCATCGAACATACGGAGCATGCCGGCTGGTACGGCGACGGCTCGATGCGGCAGACCGCGCCGATCTCTCCGGCCATCCACCTGGGGGCACAACGTATGCTCATCGTCGGCGTCGGTCGGATGCATGAACCTCGCGGGCGAATCGTGCGTAACGGCGGCTACCCGACACTGGCCCAAGTCGGAGGACACGTGCTGTCGAACATCTTTCTCGACGCGCTCACGGTGGACATCGAGCGTATGGAGCGCGTCAACCGTACCCTTGGAATGATGACGCTGGGCCAGCGCATGGCCACCTCACTACGCCCGGTGAAGGCGCTGGTGATTGCGCCGAGCGAGCGCATCGACGACATTGCGGCACGCCACCAAAAGCACCTACCGCGGGCCGTGCGCGCTCTGTTGCGCGGCGTCGGCTCGTCCAGCGCGAGCGGCGACTTGAGCGGCGCCGCCCTGGTCAGCTATCTGCTGTTCGAGGCTCCATTCACCCAGGAGGTAATGGCGCTGGGTGAACGCGACACGCTGGCGCAACGGCAGGCAGTCCGCGAATTTTTCGGGTGGCTCTGAGGAGATGGCTGCTGCACTTCGACTTTCAGGATGCGGGCATTCGCATACGCTGCGCGTATATCGCTCGACACGCCATAACCCGCCGCCGTAGGCGGCGTTTTCCGTACATTCGCCCGTGCATGAAATCTTGCTTTTTCCGCGATATTCCTGCCGATAACAGTCTTTGACCAACCCTTGACCTGACTCCGATCCTCACGTGTGCGGCACGCCTTTGTGCCGCGTGACAACGAGGAGAAAGCGGAGGCCGGGATGCAAGGTCAAGGCGTGCTGTTCGGGCAAATCGGTGTCGTGTTCGGCATCGTAATTGCCGGCGTGTGGAGCGCCACGCAGTGGACAGCCGCCGCCTTGGGCTATCAAGTACGCCTTGGCTCGCCCTGGTTCGACTTACTCGGCACGCCGGTCTATCACCCGTGGCGCTTGTTCGAGTGGTGGTTCTCGTTCGACGCATACGCGCCGCGCATCTTCGACACCGGCGGCGCAATCGCTGGTGGCAGCGGCCTGGTGGCCGTGCTGGTCGCCATTGCCATGTCCGTATGGCGCTCGCGGCAATCGAAGCTGGTCACGACCTATGGCTCTGCGCGCTGGGCCGACGCCGCAGACATTCGCAAGGCCGGCCTCGACAAGCCTGCTGGCGTGTTTCTCGGCCTTCATCGTGGTCAATACCTGCGGCATGAAGGCCCGGAGCATGTCCTGACCTTCGCGCCGACGCGCTCCGGCAAAGGCGTCGGCTTGGTCGTGCCCACGTTGTTGAGCTGGCCGGCGTCCGCCGTCATCCACGACATCAAGGGCGAGAACTGGCAGATCACGGCCGGCTGGCGTTCACGCTTCTCGCACTGCCTGCTGTTCAACCCAACCGATCCGAAGTCGGCCGCTTACAACCCACTGCTGGAAGTCCGACGCGGCGCGCATGAAGTGCGCGACGTACAGAACATCGCGGACATCCTCGTTGACCCCGAAGGCGCGCTCGAACGCCGTAACCATTGGGAGAAGACTTCGCACGCGCTGCTGGTCGGCGCCATCCTGCATGTGCTGTATGCGGGCGAGGACAAGACGCTGCGCGGCGTCGCCAACTTCCTGTCCGATCCCGCGTGCCCGTTTGAGCTGACGCTGCACCGGATGATGACGACGCGGCACCTCGGCGACGTGCCGCATCCCGTCGTCGCGTCCGCGGCGCGCGAGGTGTTGAACAAGTCGGACAATGAGCGGTCGGGCGTGCTATCCACCGCCATGTCGTTTCTCGGCCTGTACCGCGACCCCACGGTGGCCGAAGTCACGTCGCGTTGCGACTGGCGCATTGCCGACCTGATCGCGTCCGAGCATCCTGTCTCGCTGTACC
>LNAP01006318.1_pt1 | contig 10257 bp, 11 predicted proteins | sample 602601 | NCBI WGS metagenome assembly LNAP01 (sample SAMN02440304, study PRJNA202911) | soil metagenome | biome: Subtropical and temperate rainforests or woodlands; isolation source: soil samples (1 kg each in a 20% v/v slurry with milli Q water) were... ...
CGGCACGAGGCACCGCGGCTGAAGGCGCCGTTCAACCTCGAGGCGCGCGCACAGGCCGGATTCACCGACGAGGAACTCGCGGACCTGGCCGCGACCTGAAGCCCAACCGCGGCGCTACGCCGCGCGGGCGACGACCACCAGCTTGGGCGTGAAGCGCTGCAGCACCTCGCCGCGCTGGTTCTTCGTCTCGCAGCGCGCCTGCACCATGGCGCGTCCGGGCTTGGAACGCGACGGCACGATCTCCAGGATCTCGGCCTCGACGTACAGCACGTCGTCCGGCCGCGTCGGCTGCGGCCACTGCAGTTCGCCGCCGGAGCCGATCACGCCGTCGGCCAGCGGCAGGCCGCTCTCGACCAGCAGCTTCATGGTGAGCGCGGCGGTGTGCCAGCCGCTCGCGGCCAGGCCGCGGAAGAAGGTGCCCTCGGCCGCATCCGGGTCGGTGTGGAAGGGCTGCGGATCGAACTGCGCCGCGAAGGCGACGATCTGCGCTGCATCGAGCGCATGTTCGCCGCTGGTGAAGCGGTCGCCGACCGACAGGTCGTCGAGGTAGAGCGCGGCGCGCGGGGCGGCCGGCGAATGGGTCTGGGCCATGGATGTCTCCGTTTTGTTCTGGGAAATCGCCGTCTATCTTGGCATCAGACGCGCTCGAGTACGGTCGCGATGCCTTGGCCGCCGCCGATGCATTGCGTCGACAGCGCATAGCGGCCGTTCTCGCGCACCAGCAGCGCCGCGGCCTTGCCGGTGATGCGTGCGCCGGTCGCGCCCAGCGGGTGGCCGATGGCGAGGCCGCCGCCGTCGAGGTTGACGGTGGCGGGGTCCAGCCCGAGGTCGCGGATGCAGGCCAGCGCCTGCGACGAGAAGGCTTCGTTGATCTCCACCACGTCGAGGTCGGCCACCGTGAGACCGGCGCGCGCCAACGCCTTGCGCGTGGCCGGGATCGGGATCGGGCCGATGCCCATGATCGCCGGGTCGACGCCGACCGTCGCGAAGGACCGGACGCGCGCCATCGGCGCGAGCCCATGCTGCTCGGCGAAGGCGTCGCTGGTGACCAGCACCACGGCCGCACCGTCGGTCAGCGGCGACGACGTGCCAGCCGTCACCGAGCCGTCGGGCCGGAAGGCTGGTTTCAGGCCCGCCAGCGCTTCGAGCGAGGTGGCCGGACGGATGCAGCCGTCGGCGTCGATCACGTCGCCGTTGGCCAGCCGCACCGGAATGATCTCGTCGGCCAGGCGGCCTTCGGCGCGCGCCGCGACCGCCTTGCGATGCGACTCGACGGCCAGCGCCTCCTGGTCGGCCCGGCTCACGTTCCAGCGTGCGGCCACGTTCTCGGCCGTCTCGCCCATCGACAGGTAGGCCGATGTGTTCGCCAGCAACTCGGGGTTGGGCGAGAAGTTGAAGCCGCCCTGCGGCACCATGGTCATCGACTCCACGCCCACGCACAGGAAGGCCTCGCCCATGCCCGACTCGATTTGTGCGGCGGCGATGTGCACCGCCTGCATCGACGAGCCGCAGAAGCGGTTGACCGTCATGCCGCCCACCGCCTGCGGCAGACCGGCCAGCAGGCCGACGATGCGTGCCAGGTTGTTGCCCTGCGAGGCTTCGGGGTAGGCGCAGCCGAGGATCACGTCCTCGATCAGCGCCGGGTCGAGGTCGGTGCGCTTCAACAAGCCGCTCACCGCCTGGGCGGCCAGGGTGTCGGGCCGCACCTCGGCGAGCGCGCCCTTGCGGGCGAAGTGGAAGGGAGTGCGCGCGTAGGCGGCAATGACGGCTTTCATGGAGCTTCTCCTTGGTCGGAACTACCGACCAATCGGTAGTTTTAAAGGGCAAACAAAAGCACGCCGAAGCGTGCCGGGAACGACGGGATCAGTGCGGGATCGATTGCTTGAGTTGCGCGATGGCCTCGTCGAAATCCTCGACGCGGCCGGTCATGCGCGCCGACAGCAGCGCACCCTGGCAGGCGGCGAACACATAGCCAGCCAGCGCACCGGCCGACACCGGCGGCGTCACCTCGTGCAGCAGCGCGCCGAGCACGCCGGTGAGCCACATCACCTGCGTGCTGCGCAGTTCGCGCACGGCCTGGCGCAAGTCTTCGTCGATGCAGTCCCAGCCCGGCGCCAATGCCCCTGCAGGGCAGACGGCCGCGCCGGCGTGGAGTGCCTGGCGGTACATGCGGAAATAGGCGTCGAGCGCCGCGTCGGCGGCACGCGGCCTGGCGGCCCAGTCGCGGAAACCCTGCCCCGCCTCGCGCAGCACCTCGACGCCGAGCGCTTCCTTGGTCGGGAAATGGTGGTACAGGCTGGCCTTGCGGATGCCGACCTGGTCGGCCACGTCCTGGAAGCTGAAACCCAGGTACGAGCGCGTCTGGATCAGCTGGCGCGCGACGCGCAGGATCTGCGCGCGGGTGGATTCTGCCGGGACGGCCAAGGAAGCGCTGGACATGAGCCTACTATAAGGTAGGCTGACAGCGTTTGCCTTCATTCGCCGGTCGATGCCCCTGCGCTTCAGTCGGCCTTGATGCCGGCCGCCTTGATGATGCGGCCGTCGGCCTCGTACTCGGCCGCGATGGCCTTGGCGAAATCGGCCGCGGTGCCGCCGGTCGGCACGTTGTCGGTGGCGGTCAGCTTGGCGCGCAGGTCGGGCGTGGCCAGCGCCTTGTTGATCTCGGCGTTGTAGCGCGCAGCCAGCGGCGACGGGAGGCCGGCCGGCGCGAACACGCCGAACAGCGACGAGAGGTTGGCCGCCGGGTAGCCCAGCTCGGCCAGCGTCGGCACGCTGGGCAGGCTCTCGAGCCGGGCCGGCGCGCCCACCGCCAGCGGCCGGAGCTTGCCCGCCTTGATGTGCTGCGAGAGCGTGGCGCCCGCGTTGGTCGACAGCACCTCGAACTGCCCGCCCAGCGCATCGTTCATCTGCTGCCCGCCGCCCTTGTAGGGCACATGCGTCACCTCGATGCGCGCGGCGGCGTGCAACTGCTCGAGCATGATGTGGCCGAGCGAGGCTTGGCCCGAGGTGGCCCAGCGGATCGCGCCGGGCTTGGCCCTGGCGTCGGCCAGCAGGCCGGCGAAATCCTTGCTCGTGCTGGCCGAGGTCGCCATCAGCAGCACCGGCGAGTACATCACGCTGGCGATCGGCTGGATGTCCTTGAGCGGATCGAAGGGCGAGCGGCCCAGGTGCGGGTTCAGCACCAGCGGGCTGATCGCCGAGAAGCCCAGCGTGGCGCCGTCGGGTGCGGCCTTGGCCACCGCGTCCATGCCGATGCTGCCGCTGGCGCCGGCCTTGTTCTCGATCACGACCGCGATGTTCATCTGCGCCGCCAGCCTGTCGGCCAGGGCGCGCGCCACCGCGTCGCTCACGCCGCCGGCCGGGTAGGCCACGATGATGCGCAGGGTCTTGGGCAGGGTCTGCGCCGAAGCGATGCTGCTGCCCAGCATGCCTGCGAACAGGGTGGCGGCGACGGAAACAACGAGCGCGTCGCGCCGCGAAAATCGGGAATTCATTCGATCTCTCTGGTGAAGTAGCGTGATTGGATCAAGCGGATTCTGCCGCCATGCGGCCGGCGCAACGTGCGTGGGCTGGCGTGCTGCGTCATCCGCGCGGGTGGTGCTGCGCGTGCAGCTGCTTGAGCCGCTCGCGTGCCACATGGGTGTAGATCGTCGTGGTCGAGATGTCGGCGTGGCCCAGCAGCAGCTGCACCGCGCGCAGGTCGGCGCCGTGGTTGAGCAGGTGCGTGGCGAAGGCGTGGCGCAGCGTGTGCGGCGACAGCGGCACGCGGATGCCCGCGGCCTCGGCCTGCTTCTTCACGATGACCCAGAACATCACGCGCGTCATGCCCGCGCCGCGTGCGGTCACGAACAGGTCGGGGGTCTGCTGGCCGCCGAGGATCTCGGGCCGCGACTCGTCCATGTAGCGTTCGATCCAGCGGCGCGCCTCGCCGCCGAAGGGCACCAGCCGCTCCTTGCTGCCCTTGCCCATCACGCGCAGCACGCCGTCGTTCAGGCTCAGCTCGAAGACCTTGAGCGAGACCAGCTCGCTCACGCGCAGCCCGCTCGCGTACATCAGCTCGAGCATGGCCCGGTCGCGCAGGCCCAGCGGCGTGGCCACGTCCGGCGCGTTCAGCAGGTCGTCGACCTGCTTCTCCGACAGCAGCTTGATGGCCCGCGGCGCCTGCCGCGCCGGTGCCAGGCGCAGCGTGGGGTCGGCCGCGATGCGGTTCTCGCGCAGCGCCCATCGGTAGTAGCGCTTGAAGACGGTCAGCCGCCGGTTGGCCGACGTGGCCTTGCCGGTCCGGCCTTCGCGTCCGCCATGCGCCAGGCGCGCACCCATGTAGGCCTGCACGTCGTGCTCGGCCGCGCGGTCGAGCGCGGTGTGGCGCTCGGCCTGGAGCCACTGCGCGAAGAGCGCCAGGTCGCGCCGGTACGCCGCGAGCGTGTTCTTGGACAGCCCGTCCTCCAGCCACAGGGCATCGACGAAATCGTCGATCTCGGGGGTGGCCGGGGCGGCGGGCGAAACGGGTTCTGACATGGCCCCACAAGATAACAAACAAAAAGCCGCCCGAAGGCGGCTTGATGGACGAAGCAGCAGCGCCGCTCACTCGAGCTTGAGCTTCTGCTTGGCCACGACCTGCTTGTAGATCTCGTACTCGGCCTTGATCTGCGCGGCGAACTGCTCGGGCGTGTTGGCCACGATGATCGAGTCGGTGTCCTCGATGCGCTTCTTCACGGCCGGGTCGGCCAGCGCCTTGCGCGTGCCTTCGCTGATCTTGTCGACGACGTCCTTGGGCAGGCCCTTGGGACCGAGGATGCCGTAGTAGGCCATGCGGTTCACCGGCTCCAGGCCGACTTCCTTGAAGGTCGGCACGTTCGGCAGTGCGGCCACGCGGTTGGGCGCGCTCACCACGATCGGGATCAGCCGGCCGGACTTGATGAAGGGCAGCGCCGAGGGCAGGTTGTCGAAGATGATCGGCACCTGGCCGGCCACCGTGTCATTGAGGGCCGGGCCGGCGCCGCGGTAAGGGATGTGCGTGACGAAGGTGTTCGTCAGGCTCTTGTACAGCTCCATCAGCAGGTGGCCGATGCCGCCGGTGCCCGACGACGAGTACGAGTACTTGCCGGGGTTCTTCTTGAGTTCGGCCACGAACTCGGCGTAATTCTTGGCCGGGAAGCTCGGGTTGACCGCAATGATGTTCGGCGTCGCGGCGATGTTGATGATCGGCGTGAAGTCGGCGATCGGGTCGTAAGGCACCTTCGGGTTGATGGCCGGGTTGGCCGCCGTGCTCGACACGGTGGCGATGCCCAGCTTGTAGCCGTCGGCCGGCGCGCGCGCGGTTTCGGCCGCGCCCACGATGCCGCCGCCACCGGCGCGGTTCACCACCACCACGGGCTGCCCCAGCACCTTGCCCAGCGGATCGGCCACGACGCGCGCGATGATGTCGGTGGTGCCGCCGGGTGCGAAAGGCACGCTCAGTTCGATCGGCTTGTTCGGATAGCCCTGGGCCAGCGCCGGGCCGGCGACAGCGACCAGCGCAGCGGCGCCCACGAGAGCGCTCCATTGACGACGTTGCATCTGCAAACTCCTGGTAAGTCGAAAAACACGAAACCCTGATGCTAGCGGGTTCATCCCGCCGGCCGTTCCCAGGATTACCCACGGAACCCCGGTTTATCCTCGAAGCGGTGAACTACGCGCAACTCCTCTTCCCCGACTTCTCCCTCATCGCCTGCGGCTGGCTCCTGTGCCGCTACACCGCGCTGGACCGCCGCGTGTGGGACCAAGTCGAGTCGCTGGTCTACTACTTTCTCTTTCCAGTCCTGCTGTTCCACTCGATCGTGCGCAGCCCGATCGACTTCGGCGCCACGTCGAACCTCCTGGCTGCGGGCCTGGGCGTGGGCGTCGCCGGCATCGTGCTGGCCTACGCCCTGCCCCACCTGCCGGGGCTCGGCCGGCACATCGACCGGCGCGAACACGCAGGCAGCGCGCAGATCGCCTTCCGCTTCAATTCCTTCATCTGCCTGGCGATGGCCGACCGGCTGGCCGGGCCGCAGGGCCTGTTGCTGATCGCGGTCCTCATCGGCGTGTGCGTGCCGCTGATGAACGTGGCGGCGGTATGGCCCATGGCACGGCATGCGCAGACCGGCTTCGTGCGCCAGTTGCTGCGCAACCCGCTGATCATCGCGACCGCCTCGGGCCTGGTGGTCAACCTGCTCGGCATCACGGTGCCTGGCTGGATGGAACCCTCGCTCAATCGCATCGGCGCGGCCTCGCTGGCGCTGGGCCTGATGGCCGCGGGCGCAGGCATGCAGTTCGCGACCCTCGCGCAGGGCAAGGTGCTGGCCGTGTCGCTGCTGTCCATCCGCCACCTGATCCTGCCGCTGATCGGCTGGGGCCTGGCGCGTGCGCTTCGGCTCGACCTGGCACAGTCGGCGGTACTGATGGCCTTCGCGGCGGTGCCGACCGCATCGAGCGCCTACGTGCTGGCGGCGCGCATGGGCTACAACGGCCCCTACGTCGCGGGACTGGTCACGCTCTCGACCATCCTCGGGGTGCTCAGCCTGCCCTTCGCGCTGTCGCTGCCGCGCTGAGCCGGCGCTCGCTCGGCGCCATGGCATACGCCGTTTTGCGGATGGTTCGCCGGAGACCCAGGGCCTAGCATCGACCCGGGGCGACATCGAACGGCGCTGTCCAGCGTCCCTGCGCACCAGGAGATGGCATGGGTTTCAGTCTCGACGAACTGCAGGGGAAAACGGCCGCGTGGGCCGTGGGGCTGCTGCTGCTGATCGCTCTGTGCTGGATGGCATGGCACCGCATCGCGGACCGGCGCGCGGCGCGCCAGCGCATCGAAGCCGCGCGCGTGCGCTCCGGCCACATCCCGCTGGAGATTCCGACCGTGCGCGGCGGCCTGAGCCCGGGCCGCGACGACGACGCGCCCGACACGCTGCCCGAATGGTTCATCCAGGGCAAGGGCGAGCACGCGGTGGTCGACGAACACCCACGCATCCACCTGCGCTACCGCGATCCGAACGGCCGCAAGGCCGAATGCACGATGAAGGTCGAGAAGATCGACCTGCGCAAGCGCTACCTCGCCGGCTACGGCGACCTGCCCGGGGAGCAGCACGTCGTGCCGCTGCACGCGATCAAGGCGGCACGCATCGCCGACACCGGGCAGCGCTTCAACGTCGATTTCTGGGTCGACGCGGTGAGGGTGGCGCGGCGCCGGCGCGGCGAAGCGTAGCCAGCCTCCGCCTCCGTCCTCCCCTTGCGTCCCGCCCCTCGGTTGCAGCCCGGATAATCGGTCCGCATGCCGGCCTGCGACGCAGCCCGTTCGCAGCGCCGCGGATCGATGGAGAAACAGGAAAAGATGCTGACCGACAAGGGAAAGTCCGAGACGCCCGAGAAAAAACCCGAGGACTTTGCGGGCCACACGCCCATGATGGCGGAGTTCTTGTCCCAATAGCGCGAGCCACCAACGTCGCGAACCTACGCCAAAACTTACGCTCCTGAATAGGGATCGAGCCAAGCGTCATGCCAAGGTAAAAGCTTGTTCGAGTGCAAGTCCGAGGCAGCCACCTCAGTCAACTGCCGGGCGTAGGTCGATCCGATCCACATGGAGAGAGAACCCGAGGGTCGGATAGACCGGCGCCTCAATCTCGAGAGAGTTGATCCCATCCCTCAAGGCTCCAGCGGGAACCGAACTCGAAAGCACATTCCCGGTTGACCCCCAGTTAATCGGATAGACCTGCCCATTGAGGGTGAGCCGCACCATTGACCTATCTCCCTGCCACGGGTCCAGCGTGCGCATAACGAACTCGTAAGGTTGCGCCACGGGCTCCATACGGAACAGCAGAGATGCCTTTGGCCGACTGATCCAAGACACGGATGTCTGCCTGAAGGGCCGATAGATCCATTCCGGCTCGTTCCAGCCAGAGCCGGGCTCGGGTTGGTCGATGTTCCACCGTCGGCCAAAGTCCCATCGATGTGCTGACATGTCCTGGGGCCGGTCGAGGAAACGCAGCCACGAGGGCCAGACATTCGGGCCCAAAATTCCTCGGTAGCGATGGCTGAGCAAGTCATCGCCACGCAACAGCGCACGACGGTTTGCTTGGACCTCTGGCGTTTCGGGTGCCGTGCCTTCGGGGGTGATCCGAATCACAAAGGCTTCGGCGCGAGGCACCGAGACGTGCGTGCTCTCTGGCACGGGCTTGCGGTCGAGGATCGGCGCCGATCGAAATTCGAAGCCGTCGTCGTGTTCCTCGCATGTACCCTGGCTTCCCCAAGTGTCTCGCTGCGCCCAGATCATCTCAGGGCCCAGGCACACTTGCGCCGCTCGGATGGGCCTTTCGAGAAGGTACGTCAGGGCGCTCGGCAAAAGACCGTTAAGCATCCACATGTTGCTCAACTGCTGAGACTCATCGAGAACGACAAGCGTCTTGCCAGTTGGCAGATTTCTAACTTGCTCTACCACAGCGCGCAATAGCTTGCGCTGCTGATCGTAGAGTGAGGAGTACTCCCGAAATTGGAAGAGCTGCTGAGAAATTCCCAATACCAGCAGCACGGTCGCGAGTGAGAGCGCACCGATGCGCGAAAGACGATCGAGACCGACAAGAAGAGCTCCAAAGATGAGCGCAGAACCCAGGGCAGCAAACAGGAAAGTGCGCTGTGAAATTCCCGCGTGAGCATGAGACAACAAGAATGGGGCGTACCCTAAAGTCAATGCCAGCGCTCCCACAACTGCTACGCGCCAGAGTTTGGTTGTTGAAGCCCCCCTTGCCTCGCCGCGACCGGTTAAGTACAGCATGGCGGCCACCACCGCCGCAACAAAGAGAAGATAGACCGGTGCTCGAAGATCCTGCCCGACGATTCGGACTGCATCAACCCAACCACCCAGAAGTGACCGCACAAAGCCTCGAGAAAACAGCATCGGGGCTGTCGTTTTGAGCGTCTCGAATAGCTGTTGACGGCCGCCAGTAACCGCCTGCTGGTAGGTCTCCTTGGCAGTTAGCAGAACAAAGACAATGTACGCAGCGCATATCAAAGCTCCGCCTAGCCACACGAAAGTGACTACACGATCGCGCCGTAAAACTGACCAAGTGCCTCTAAGCCCCTCCCGCGCCCAAATCGCCAAGAAAGGTAACGGAGCCATGAGAAGGGTGAGTTCGTATGTCCACGAACCGATCACCATCGAAACCACAGCGGCAATTGCGAGGATCAGTTTCCATCGCAGACCGGCGGCAACGTAAGCCGCGACAGTAAGCGCTGCGCTCAGCGCCCCGAGGGCTGAAGAAAGCACGATGTTCAGCGCCCTGAACGACATCTGAAGCGTATCAGCCGGCCAGACGAGATACAGTAGTCCAGCCACTATTGCCCAGCGTTGAGATCCCGTCAGGTAGAGCATCAGCCACGCCAAGGAGACGCCCTTCACGACAAGAGCAAGTGCCAATTCAGCGTGCCATACCCACCAGGAATTTGGATCCATCGCGTACGCAAACGCCCAACTGGTCGTCATCAGCGGGCGCATTTGATGTGAAGGCATCAGGCTATCGGCGCCAGCGAAGAAGATCGGGCCATGCTCGGCATACAGCCCAAGGAGTCCCCACTCTTCCAAAATTGGGCCCATGTGAACGCCAAACGGCAACCACAACAGCAAGACAGTGAGGGCAGACGGTAGGGTGTAGATTGCAGCGCGCTTCATTTAGACAGGGTGACCGGAAGCCTTCAAGTTTATCCGTCAGCTAAGATCGCCCCATGGACTCAATTGCATTCACAGGCGATGTTTTTGACATAGTCAAGGCCTTTGGTGGCTTGGCGATAGTCACGCTGTTGTTATTTGTCGTCCTTTGGCTTGTTAAAGGTCGTTCAAAGTAGATCCTCCAGCGCCTATCGCTTGAGCGACGAGGCGCTAGCTCGCTGCCCCGACGCGCTTTGGGGAGCGATGCATGTGGATAGCGCTGCACGCAGCTCGCCTTCGTAGCCTTCTCGGATCTCGATCTCGGCCTGTGAGGCCGCGACGTACGAATCCAGGGACACACCTGGCGCCAGCGCTTCGGTCGGCATGGCGGGCCGGCCAGGCACGTCGACGCGGCATTCCACCGGCACAGGCACCTTGACCTGTTGCGTCGCGACGTGGCCACACCCGACCAGCAGCAGCGCCGCGACCACGAGCAGCGTGCGCGCCTTCATGGCTTCGCCCTCGTCTTCAGCCAGCCGTCAACGCGCGCTCGAGCGCTGGCGTAATCGTCGCCCGGCACCGCAGCAGGCGTGGCCAGGATC
>LNAP01006320.1_pt1 | contig 10253 bp, 9 predicted proteins | sample 602601 | NCBI WGS metagenome assembly LNAP01 (sample SAMN02440304, study PRJNA202911) | soil metagenome | biome: Subtropical and temperate rainforests or woodlands; isolation source: soil samples (1 kg each in a 20% v/v slurry with milli Q water) were... ...
CCAGCCGCCAGCCGCCCGCCGAATGCGCCACGCGGAACAGCAAGGGCGTGCGGTCCTGGGCGCCGGCGCGGCGCGCCGCCCAGTGCATCGCCAGGCGCGACCGGTCTTCCGGATGCGCATGTGCGGTCAGCGACGCAAGATCCGTGATGGCGCTGGCCGGCAGGCCGAAAGCGTCTTGCAGGTCGCCCGCCAGTTCAAGCTTGCCGTCATGGGGATTGAAGCGGTACATCAGTTGGTGGCTGCCCGCCAGCGCCAGGTCGAAGCGCCCGCGCCATCGCTCGGCGCTTTCAAGCGCCTGGGCGCGCGCGCCGCGCAGGGTATTGACCAGCAATAGCAGCAACGCCGTGATCACAAGGTAGACCTGGGTGGCCAGCAGCACGTGCCAGGGGTCGTTGGCCTCGACGAACGGCCCTTCGCCCTGGGCGCTTTGGTACAACGCCATCAGCATCAGCGTAACCATCGCCAGCGTTCCGCCCGGCGTGCCCCAGACCAGCGCGATCAGCACGGCGAACACCAGCGGCAGATAAGTCAGCTCAAAGGAGACGACGTAGGGCAGGTTCTGGATCATGTCGCCGTCGAACGTCATGAAGGTCGACACGATCATCAGTGCGTAGGCCGCCGCGCCGATCAGCAGGTCTCGCATCCGAGGGCCGCCAGAGCGCCGCGGCCGGAATTGCGCCCATCCCGTTAGTGCCGGCGCCAGGATCAGCACGCCGGCCAGATAGGCGGTGACCCAGGTACGCAGCCGGACCAGCGCGTGGGCATCCTGCGTCAGCCACAGCCAACCGCCGCCCATCAGCGCGCTGCTGGCGGCGCCAGCGACCGCCCCGGCCAGCAGCGCGGCCACGAAACCCGGGCCTTCGGCGCGTGGCGACAAGCGCTGTACCGTCCAGGCCGCCAGCAGCGAAGACAGGCTGCCCGTCAGTGCGAAGACGATGGCGGTGGCCGGTTGCCCGCGCGTGCCCAGCGTCAACAGCAACTGGGCGCAGAAGAAGCCCGCGGCCAGCAGCAGCCAGTTGCGGCGCGGCGACAGCAGATAGGCGGCAACGGCCACCCCCGGCGGCAGCCAGACGAAGAGCGCGTGGCTGACGGGGTCGTTGAGCAGGTGCGAGAACACGCCGCACAGCAAGTAAGGGAGGGTCCACAGCAGGCAAAGCGGATTCTTTCTAACCGTGTCGGTCATGCCCATGTCGGTCCTTGCAATCGCGTTGAGTCGTGGCGAAGCGCGTTCACCGTGATCAGCGGGTTATACACGGCCCGGCGGCCGCTGCGAAGCACCCTCGCCACACTGGCACCCGAAAATCTTGGTACCCTTGAATGCACTTCCGTTTCCACCGCCCTCTCAGTGCCCCAGGTTTCAGTGCTTTCCTTGTCCGCTTCGATCGCGTCCGTGCCCGCTTCCGCCCCTTCTGCCGCGGCGCCTGCCGGCCCGCCCGGTTTCCGCAGACGGCTTCGCCCGTTCGGGCGGCTTTGGATGGGCGCCGTGGTCGTGGCCTTGCTGGTCTTGCTGACCGCTTGCGGCACCACCAAGGTTCAGCCCGGCTACTACCGGGTCCAGTCGGGCGACACGTTGACGCAGATCGCGCGCAAGCAGGGCACCAGCGTCAGCAACCTGGTGCGATGGAACAGCTTGTCGAACTCGAATTCCATCGAGGTCGGGCAGATGCTGCGGGTGGCGCCGCCTGGGGGGCAGGCCAGCACGTCCACCTCCGGCAAGGCGCCGTCCAAAGCCGCCGCTTCGTCGCCGCGGACGTCCTCGTCGACGAAGCGGCGCACCGCGCCGCCGGGCGCGATCTCGCTGGTGTGGCCGGCCCAGGGCAAGGTCACGCGCGGCTATGACGGCGGCGGATCCAACGGCATCGTCATCTCGAATTCGTCCGGCACGCCGGTGTTGGCCGCGGCGGGCGGCACGGTGGCCTATTCGGGCAGTGGCCTGCGGGGTTATGGCCACCTTGTCATCATCAAGCACAACGCCAGCTTCCTCAGCATCTACGCCCACAACAGCAAGCTGCTGGTCAAGGAAGGCCAGAGCGTGAAGCAAGGGCAGAAGATCGCCGAAATGGGCAACAGCGACAGCAAGCAGGTCGGGCTGTATTTCGAATTGCGCTATGACGGCCAGGCGGTCGACCCGGCGGGGAACCTGCCGCCCCGATAGCGCGGCCCGCGCGAACAACCGCGGGGAAACCGTGGTCGGGCCCATCGCCCGCTGAAGCCGCCCGACCCAGGGCGGCTTACCTTTTCTGCGCAAAGCAGATATGCGATTCCGCGCATAGCGTCGCCACCGCCTCGCGCCTACCATGCTGCAAACACGAGAACCACCAGGGTGGAGACAGCATGAGAATGGCAAGTGCGCTGACCGCATTCAGCGTCTGGCTCGGTGCGGGCCTGATCGCTACCGCCGCGGCGGCCGGGGCCTATCCCGACAGGCCGGTCAAACTGATTGTGCCGTTTCCGGCGGGCGGAGCCACCGATCTGATGGCGCGCTCGCTGGCGCAGGGCCTGGGTGAAAAACTGGGCCAGACCGTCGTGGTGGAGAACCGGGGCGGAGCGGGCGGGGCCATTGGCGCCGAAGCCGTGGCCACCGCCGCGGCCGACGGCTACACGCTGCTGTATTCGACCATGGGCCTGCTGACGATCAACCCGTCGCTGTATGCCAAGCTGCGCTACGACCCGCAGCGCAGCTTCGCACCGGTGTCGCTGACCAACCTGACCTCGAATCTGCTGGTAGTCAACCCGGCCCTGAACGTCAATTCGGTGGCCGAATTGGCCGAACTGGCACGCCAGCGGCCGGGCGAGCTGACCTTCAGCTCCTCGGGCAACGGCACCACCAGCCACTTGGCCGGCGAGATGTTCAAGACTGTGGCGCACGCCGACATCCGCCACATTCCGTACAAAGGCACTTCGGGCGCAATCAACGACTTCCTGGCCGGCCGCATTTCGATGATGATCGACACCTCGTCCAACTTCATCGAGCAGGTCAAGCAGGGCAAGGTGCGGGCATTGGCGGTGACCAGCCGCCAGCGGTTGGCCGCGTTGCCAGACGTGCCGTCCATGTCGGAAACCCCGGGCTTCGAGGATTACGAGGTCAGCCTGTGGTCGGGCGTGTTGGCGCCGGCCGGCACGCCGCGCCCCGTCATCGACCGCCTGAATGCCGACATCAAGGCGGTGATGACGTCGCCACAGATGGTCGAGCGCATGGCGGGCTACGGCATCCAGACGACTCACAGCACGCCCGAAGCCTTTGCGGAACGCATCCGCGTCGACACGGCGAAATGGGCGCGCATCATCGAACAGTCCGGCGCCCGGGCCGATTGACGCCGTAACGCTATGGCTGGCCCGCCGGTCCGACCCTTCGAAGGGAAACCCATGCGCTTGATGATCCGACTCTTGCTTGCGGCGCTTGTCGCGTCCGCCGTGTCCCTGTCCGCGACGGCGGCCTATCCCGATCGGCCCGTGACCTTGGTCAACCCCTACGCTGCCGGCGGCCCGGCCGACGTGGTGGCGCGCAGTTTGGCGCGCGCGCTGGAAAAGCATCTTGGCCAGCCGGTGGTGGTGGAAAACAAGCCCGGCGGCGGCGCGTCCATCGGCACCGGCTTCGTGGCGCGCGCCAAGCCCGACGGCTACACGCTGCTGCTCGGTACCTCGGCCGGCCACGTGGTGACGCCGCTGATGCAGAAAACCGTATACGACGGCGTCAACGGCTTCGCCTTCTGCTCCGTGGTGGCGCTGCAGCCGATCATGCTGGTGGTCAATCCGACGCGCGGCATTCGCACGGTGTCCGAACTGATCGCCCAAGCCAAGGCCGCGCCCGGAAAGCTGAGCTACGGCTCGGCCGGCGTGGGCGGCGCCACGCACCTTGGCGCGGAGCTGTTCCAGCATGCCGCGCAGGTGCAGCTTAATCACATTCCCTACGCCGGCGCCTCGCCCGCCATCAACGACGTGGTGGGCGGCCAGACCGACCTGGCCATGCTGAACCTGTCGGCCAGCCTGCCGTTCATCCGGCAGGGGCGGCTGCTGGCGCTGGCCTATGCCTCGGACAAGCGCTCACCGTTGTTGCCCGACGTGCCGACCTTGGCCGAGGCCGGCGTGCCGGGCGCGGAAGCGGCCACCTGGTACAGCCTGGCCGCGCCCGCCGGCACGCCTGCCGCCATCGTGCAGACGCTAAGCGATACCGTCCGAGCGGTGAACGAAGACCCCGACTACCGCCGCGTCATGCAGGAGCAGGCGATAGCCTTGATGGCGCTGTCCCCGCGCGACGCGCAAGCCTACGTCGCCCGGGACCAGACGGACATGCGGCGCCTGCTGGGAACGCTTGGGTTGTTGGCGAAATGACGGCGCGGCCGCACGAATGCAGCCGTTGGCCGGCCATGCACCGCCCAGGGCAAGTTAGGACAGGCCGCCTGACCGGCCGGCGCCAGTCATCGCCAGAGACACCGCTTCCATGAACTTCGACTTCAGCACGCTCAGCACCGCCAACGCCTTCAAGCTGCTATCCAGTGTGGTGGTGCCGCGCCCGATCGCCTGGGTGGTCAGTCAGTCTGCGGGCGGGCAATGCAACGCCGCGCCGTTTTCGTTCTTCAACGTGGTCAGCAGCGACCCACCCATCGTGGCGCTGGGTATCGGCCCGCGCGGCGGGCAGTTGAAGGACACCTCGCGCAACATCCTGGAGACCGGCGAGTTCGTCATCAACCTGGTGTCGGCCGAATTGGCCGAGCAAATGAACCGCACCAGCCTGGACTACGTTGCCGAGGTCGACGAATTGGCGCGCGCCGGCCTGTCGATCGAACCGTCGTTGTTGGTTGCCCCGCCGCGTATCGCGTCCAGCCCGGCGGCGCTTGAATGCCGGGTGTGGCAAGTGATCGACGCCGCGCCGCAGCGTGTCATCGTGCTGGCGCGGGTGGTGGCCCTGTACCTACGCGACGACGCCTTGCTGGATGCGGAACGCTTCCATGTGGATACGCCAGCGCTGCGGCTCCTGGGCCGCATGCACGGTGCCGGCTGGTATGCGCACACCAGCGACTTGTTCCAGATGCGCGCGCCAGACGCCGCCAATGATCCGACGGTGCGGCCGGCACAGGGCCACTGAACCGCGCCACCATTTTGAATTTCTCGGGAGTCTTTTGATGAAACTGCATTGGTCGCCGCGTTCGCCCTTCGTGCGCAAGGTGATGATCGTCCTGTACGAAGCCGGCATCGCGGACCGCGTGACGCTGGTGCGCACGCCGGTCGCGATGGACAAGCCCAACCTGGACCTGGTGGCGGACAACCCGTTGATCAAGCTGCCGACACTGGTGCTGGAGGACGGCACGCCGGTCTATGACTCGCGCGTCATCTGCGCCTATCTGGACGGCCTGGCCGGCGCCGGCCTGCTGCCGGCGGAACCGGCGGCGCGCCTGTTGGCCGAACGCCGACAGGCGCTGGGCGACGGGTTCCTGGACGTGCTGCTGCTGTATCGGCAGGAACGCAACAAGCCGGTCGACAGGCAGACCCCGGCGTGGCTTGATGCGTTCGCGCTCAAGGTGACGGCGGTGTTGGCCACGTTGGAAGCCGACGCGCCGAGCTTGCAAGCCAGCCGCTTCGACCTGGGCCTGATCGCCATCGGCTGCGCGCTGTCGTATCTGGATTATCGTTTCCCGGAACTGTCCTGGCGTGACGGCCATCCGCGGCTGGCCGCCTGGCACCAGGACTTCAGCACGCGGCCGTCGGTGCAGCGCAGCCAGCCCGCCGAGACCCCTTGAGCGAAGGACGATGATGAGCCGCATTCCCTTACCCACGCCCGACAGCATGAACGACGACCAGAAGCGCGTCTACGAGCGCATCGTTTCCGGCCCGCGCGGTCGGTTGGTCGGCCCCTTGCGCGCGGCGTTGCACAATCCCGAGCTGGCCGAGCGCTGGCAGGCGCTGGGCGCCTTGCTGCGTTTTGGCACGAGCCTGCCGCCGCGTGTCAGCGAACTGGCCATCGTCGTGACCGCGCGGCGTTGGAACAGCCAGATCGAATGGCACATCCACGCGCAGGCCGCGCGTGCCGCCGGCATTGCCGACGCGGTGCTGGACGCCATCCAGGCGCGGCGCGAACCGCAGTTCGACAGCCGCGATGATGAGATCGTCTACGCCTATGCCCGCCAGTTGCAGGAGACCGGCCAGGTCGATCCGGCGCTGTACGCCGAGGCCGTTGAACGCTGGGCCGCCGTCGGCGTGGTCGAGCTGACCGCGGTGATCGGCTACTACACCATGGTGTCGATGACGTTGAACGCGCACGAGATCCCGATGCCGGACGACGCGGCGGCGCCGCTGGATCTGCCGCAACAGGACGGCCGTCCTGTGCTGAGCCATCTGGCTCCCTTGGCCGGGGAGGGGCGGGCATGACTCTCGATACCGCAAGCGCCTATGTGCCAGACCATGTCGAGATGCCGCGCATGCCGGCGGCCCCCGCGCAGCCGTTGCCGCCCAACGCCTGCGACACGCATTGCCACGTGTTTGGCCCATACGACCGCTTCCCGCTGTGGCACCCGTCGTCCTATGCCGCGCCCGATGCGCCGGCGGCCCGCTACCTGCATATGTTGAATACCCTGGGCGCGGCGCGCGGCGTGCTGGTGCAGCCCGCGCCTTACGGTACGCATCCCGAGGCGTTGCTGGACGCTCTGGCACAGGGTGGCGAACGCCTGCGCGGTATCGCGGTGGCCGACCCGTCGGTCAGCGATGCGCAACTGCGCGCCCTATACGACGGCGGCGTGCGCGGACTGCGCTTCGTCGAGGCGCGCGACCCGGCCGGCAACCTGTTTCCGGGCAGCGTGGGCTTTGACCAGGTCGCCGCACTTGCCCCGCGCATGAAGCATCATGGTTTGCATGCGCAGCTGTGGGCACCGTGCGACACCTACCTGCGGCACCTGCCGGCGCTGGCCAAACTGGGCCTGCCGCTGGTGATCGACCACCTGGGCAGCCTGGTGCCCGCGCGCGGCGAGCAGGATCCCGCGTTCCAATTGCTGTACAGCCTGTTGGCCGACGGCCACATCTGGATGAAGCTGACGCTGTGCCGCGTGGGTCGCGCGCCCGACTACGAGAACGCGCGCTTCATCCACGACGCCTTCGTCGCCGCCAACCCCGACCAGCTGTTGTGGGGGTCGGACTGGCCATTCGTGCGCATGGGCGAATCCGCGCCGGCGGCCGACGTGCTGGTGGCCGTGGCGCAGCGCTGGCTGGGCGATGACGGCTTGCGCCGCAAGGTCTGGGTCGACAACCCGGCGCGGCTTTACGGCTTTGCCTGAAACGCGCGGCGGCCCCGTCAGGGGCTGGCGTGCCACACGCCTTCGCCGCCAATCTCTCGCACCAGGCTCTGGATCTGCGCGGCCACCTCGGTGACGGTGCGGCCCGGCCCCTTGGCGCGGGCGAACGCCATCGAGATGATGCGGCCCATGGTGGGATCGCGCAGCGCCGCGATGCTGAGACGGCCTTCCTGCACCTCTTGCCAGACGGCATGCAGCGGCAGCACCGTGTACATGTGCTCGTGTTCGACGATGGACTTCATCAACGGCAGCGAATCGGCCTCGATCAGCGGCGCGATGGAGATCTTGCGCGCCCGGGCCAGTCCGTCCAGCGCATTGCGCAGGCCGTTGGGCGCGCCCGGCAGGATGAAGGGCAGGCCGTCAAGCTGTTCGAAGACGACCTCGCCGGCGTGCGTCAGGGGGTCCCCGGCAGCGCCCACCAGGTAAGAATCGACCGAGGCCAGCGCCTGTTCGCCGGGCGGGCATTTGTCGCCATAACGGTACAGGATGGCGATGTCGACGCGGCTGTCGGTCAGCCATTCCTCGATCTGGCCGCTGGAACCTTCCAGGATCTTCAGGTGCACCTTGGGAAACTGCTTGCGCAGCCGCGAGAACAGCCGCCGGATCAGCGGATGCGCGGTGGACGGCAGCAGCCCCAGCGTGACCTCGCCGGCCGGCTCGCGCGCCTCGCCATTCAGTTCCAGTTCCAGCCGCTCGGCGTCTCCCAGCAGCGTGCGCACCAGCGGGAACAGGCGTTCGCCGACTTCCGACAGGTGTACGCCGCGGCCGGTGCGGTTGAACAGCCGCGCGTTGCACTCGCGCTCCAGCGCGTTGATGCGGCGGCTTAGCACCGACTGGTCCTGGTCCAGGTACAGGGCGGCGCGCGAGATGCTGCCAAGTTCAGCGATGGCCAGGAAGGCCCGCCACTTGTGCAGGTCGGCGGTGACATCCAGGCTCAGGCCCGTGGCTTTGGCAGGCGGCATGATCGATATGGCAGCAACGAAAGAGACGGCATAAGGGTAGGGTAAAAACGGCCCGGCATGGGGTTATTCCAGCCCCAACCTGCCGCGCCGGATCACCTCGCCCCATTTCTTCGACTCTGCCTGCATCAGCGCCTGATAAGCCTCGGGCGTGGTCGCCGTCGGAATCGCGCCTTGGTCGATCATCTTCTGCCGCAGCGCCGGCTCGGCCAGCGTCTGGGCGATGGCCTGCGACATCTTTTGCACGATGTCCGGCGGCGTGCCGGTCGGGGCGATGATGCCGTAGTTTGATTCCACGATGACATCGGGAAAACCCGCTTCCTTGGTGGTCGGCACGTCTGGCAGACCCTCGAAACGCGTCGGGCTGGCCACTGCCAGCGTGCGCAGCTTGCCGGCCTTGATGAAACCCAGCACCGCCGACGCATCGCCCGGGAACATCTGCACCTCGTTGGACATCAGCGCGGTGACCGCCGGCGAAGCGCCCTTGTAGGGCACGTGCATGATGTCGATGCCGGTCTGCTGCTTGAGCAGTTCGCCGCCCAGGTGCGGCGTGGTGACATTGCCGGCCGATCCATAGTTGTACTTGCCGGGCTGGCGCCGGGCGCTTTCGACGAAGGCGCCCAGCGTGGTGTCGGGTAGGGCCGGGTTGACCACGATCACCAGCGGAATGCGTGCCACCAGAGACACGTACTGGATCTTCGAGACGTCGTACGGCACCTTCATCACGTGCGGCAGGCCGGTGATGGCGCCCGGCACGCCGAAGCCGAAGGTGTTGCCGTCGGGCGCGGCGCGCACCGTAGCGTCCACGCCGATGGTGCCGCTGGCGCCGGCCTTGTTTTCGATCACGATGGTCTGGCCCAGCCGCTGGCCCAGCGCCGGCGCCAGCAGCCGCGCCAGATTGTCGACCGAACCGCCGGGCGGGTAAGGCACGATCAGGCGGATAGGCTGGCTGGGCCACGGCGCGGCCGCCTGGCTGGCGGTGGCGAATGCGGCGCCCAGCAGTAGGGTCGCCACCGTCAATGCGGTTGCTTTTTTCATGTGTCTCTCTCCTGTGGCGCCGGCTCGGGGCCGGCGCGTTGTTGTCATGCGCCGTCCAGCCCCAGCTGTCTGGCGTAGATATTGCGCTGGATCTCGTTGGTGCCGCTGAAAATGGTGGCCGCCAGCGCGTTGACGTACGGCGCCAGCGCGTGCACCTGGCCGTTGCCATAGCCCAGGCGCATGTCCGCGCCGCCGTATTCCTCCGCGATCTGGATCAGCAGGGCGCCCAGTCGCTCGTGGGTTTCGGTGGCCCAGATCTTCAACAAGGACAGTTCCGGCGGCAGGGGCCGTCCCGCCTTGGCCAGTTCGGCGAATACCCCGTACATCGCAGTCAGGTCGGCCGCATCCAGGCGCAGCTCGGCCAGCCGGTCGGCAAACGCCGGTTCGGCCAGCAAGCCGCGCTGGCGCGCGATGCTGAAGATCTGCTGCAACGCATGGTTGGCATGCTTGGGGCTGCCACTGAACAGCCGCTCGAAGCCCAGCAGCGCCTTGGCGATGCCCCAGCCGGCGTTCAGTTCCCCCACGACATTGGCGCGCGGCACGCGCACCTGGTCGAAGAAGACCTCGCAGAATTCCTCGTGCCCCGAGAGCGTGCGGATGGGACGGCGGCTCACGCCGGGGGCGGACAGGTCCACCAGCAGGAAGCTGATGCCGGCCTGCTTCTTGACCGTCTTGTCGGTGCGCACCAGCATGAACATGTGGGTGGCGTCCTGCGCCAGCGTGGACCAGGTCTTCTGGCCGGTCACCACCAGTTCGTCGCCGTCTATCAGTGCCTCGCAACGCAGCGCGGCCAGGTCCGAGCCGGCATTCGGCTCGGAATAGCCTTGCGCCCACACGGCCTCGCCGGACAGGATGCCGGGCAGGAAGCGGGCGCGCTGGTCGTCGGTGCCGTAGCGGATCAGAATCGGGCCCAGCATGACCAGGCCCAGCCAGTAAAGGTTGATTGGCGAGTCCGCATCGACGATCGTCCATT
>LNAP01006321.1_pt1 | contig 10253 bp, 9 predicted proteins | sample 602601 | NCBI WGS metagenome assembly LNAP01 (sample SAMN02440304, study PRJNA202911) | soil metagenome | biome: Subtropical and temperate rainforests or woodlands; isolation source: soil samples (1 kg each in a 20% v/v slurry with milli Q water) were... ...
ACGGCGTGCCGGCCACACCGGAGAACACATGAATGGAGTCGCCCTCCTTGCCCAACGCCATCACCGTGTCGCCTTCATCAATACGGCGGCGCCGGTCGGGGCCGGCATAGGTCGGGGTGCGCACGAAGGGCTTGGTGTGCTGGAGCACCCTATGCAGGCGCTCCACGAGGCCGCTGGCGCTCAGCGGCTTGGCGAGGAACTCGTTGACGCCGGCGTCGCGCGCCGCGCTGATCGTCTTCAGCGTCGAATGCCCGCTGACCATGATCACCGGCACCTGCGGGTTGGTGCTGGTCGGCGAGGTTCGAAGTTCCCGCACGAAGGCGAACCCATCGACCGGCGCCATGACCAGGTCGGTCAGCACGATGTCGATCTGGTGCTCGCGCATGGCGGCCATGCCCTCATGGCCGTTGCTGGCCTCGACGAGCTGGTAGGCGCCGAGGGCCCGCAGCATCTGGGTAAGCAGGGCGCGGGCGTGCTCGTTGTCGTCGACGACCAGGACTTTGAAGTGATCGAGGCGCACGTGACTACCGCTGAGGGAGGGGCGGCTGCAGCCGCGACGCGTGGTGCTTAGCGACCTACAACCATTGCGGTCAATAACGAAAAAGCGACGTTCGCTGAATGTGATCCGCCACCGGGTCTAGCGGCCCGGAACGAAGACCGCGCCCCCCGTCTGCGCCCGATGACGCAGGAAAGCGTCGGCCAGCACGCAGGCGGTCATGGCCTCGACCACTGGCACGGCGCGGATGCCCACGCAGGGGTCGTGGCGGCCCTTGGTCCGCAGGTCGATCTCTTCGCCCGCCTCGTTCAGGCTGCGGCGCAGGGTGAGGATCGAGGAGGTCGGCTTGAAGGCGACGCGCGCGACGACCGGCTGGCCGCTGGAGATTCCGCCGAGGATGCCGCCGGCGCTGTTGGACAGGAACAGCGGCTGGCCGTCATTGCCCATCCGCATCTCGTCGGCGTTCTCCTCGCCGGAGAAGGCGGCCGCGGCGAAGCCCGCGCCGATCTCCACGCCCTTGGCGGCGTTGATCGACATCAGGGCGGCGGCCAGTTCGGAGTCGAGCTTGCCATAGACCGGCGCGCCCCAGCCGGGCGGAACCCCGACGGCCTCGACCTCGACGATCGCGCCGGCGCCCCGGATTGTCAGCAGCTTCCCCGCGCCCGAGGCAGTGATCCGGCCAGGCGTCCTGGTGGTCCGGCTGACGTTCGATCGGCCGATGACATGTGACGGGTTCATTGTGGAGGCGCCGCCGATCCCCAACCCTTGTCCCACTCGCCGCCAGCAGATGTCGTTGAGCTTCGATCGGCGAACGATACGGGTGCTCTGCAAGACGGAGCCGGGAATGAGCTATGCCCTGCGATTAGGCGTCACGCCCACCCAGCAGTTCCACAGCTTGGACGGCCGCCCGCCGGAGGCTTACGAGGTGAGGTTTCGCACGTCCTCGGAAGGTCTGACGACGACAATCGCAGAGGCGCTGGCGCAAGACGCAGGGACGCTTCCGCCCGCAGATACGCCGAGACCATAGCGATACGCCTGGGCCAGGCGCCGCTCCATGGAGCGTATGGGTCGATGGCCCGTGCCAGCGGGCGGCGCCTAACTCACCGCCAGGGCGCAGCTTTCGCCGATGGTCGGGCGGGAGACGACGATGCGGGAAAGGCCGGGGAAGCGCGGCTGCAGGCGCTCGGCGAAATAGAGGCAGATGTGTTCGAGGGTCGGGCGCTCAAGGCCCGGCTTTTCGTTCAACAGGCCGTGGTCGAGCTCGGCCGCCACGGCCTTCAGCGCCGCATCGAGGTCGGCCAGGTCCGCCACCCAGCCGACGGGCTCCTGCGGCGTGCCGCGGACGGTGGCCTCGACCTTGAACGAGTGGCCGTGCAGATTCCGATAGAGCCGGTCTTCCGGCCCTTGAGGAAGGTAATGCGCCGCGTCGAAGTACGCGGCCTTGGTGATTTCAAAGACAGGCTGGGTCATCGGATTGTCTGGAAGAGGCGTCCGGCCGCGCTTTGCCGCGCGTGTCACGGAATGCCCAGGTACTTATGAGTCTGGACGCTTAAACGCCAGCGCGGGTGCGCAAGGCAATAGGCGATGGCCGCCTGGGTGTTTTCGACGCGTCGCGGGCCGTCCATCGGCTGGAGCAGGAAGCGCTCGAAATCCATGTGTTCGAACCGCGCCGGATCGACGCCCTCCTGCGGATAGACCAGCTTCAGCTCCTGGCCGGCTGCCTGTACGACCGGGGCGTCGGCCTTGGGGCTGACGCAGATCCAGTCGATGCCCGCCGGCGCAGGCAAGGTCCCGTTGGTCTCCAGGGCGATGCGAAAGCCGCGGCCGTGCAGGGCCGCGATCAGGGGCTCGTCCACCTGCAGCAACGGCTCGCCGCCAGTGCAGACGACGAGTCGGTGGTCGGGGCCGCCGGTCCAGGCCGCCTCGATGGCGTCCGCCAGGGCCTCGGCGCCGGCGAACCGGCCCCCGCCTTCCCCGTCCATCCCGACGAAGTCGGTGTCGCAGAAGGTGCAGACCGCATTGGCGCGATCTTCCTCGCGCCCCGACCATAGGTTGCATCCCGCAAAGCGGCAAAACACCGCCGGCCGGCCGGCCTGGCCGCCCTCGCCCTGGAGGGTCAGGAATATCTCCTTGACGGCGTAGCTCATGGCGCGAGCTCCGGCCGGCCGGAGGCGACCCACGCGTCCCAGCCCTTCTCGCGCAACTCGCAGGCGGGGCATTCGCCGCAGCCATGGCCCCAGTCGTGAAGCTCGCCACGCGTTCCCCGGTAACAGGTATGGCTGTCGCGGACGATCAGATCGACCAGCGCCTCGCCGCCGAGCTGCTTGGCCAGCGCCCAGGTCTCGGCCTTGGTCAGGCGCATCAACGGGGTCTCGACGACGAAGTCCTGGGCCATACCGAGGTTCAGCGCCGACTGCAGCGCATCTAGGGTGTCACGTCGGCAATCGGGGTAGCCCGAGAAGTCGGTCTCGCACATGCCGCCTACTAGAAACTTTGCCCGGCGACGATCGGCCAGGGCGGCCGCATAGGTCAGGAAGACCAGGTTCCGACCGGGCACATAGGTGTTCGGCAGCCCCTTCTCGGTGATCTCAAAAGCGCGCTCCTGGGTCATGGCGGTGTCGCCGATGTCGCCGAAGCCGCGAAGGTCGAGCACGTGGTCCTCGCCCAGCCGCCCAGACCACTGGGGAAAGCGCGAACGCAGGGCCTCGCGAACCACAGAACGCTGTTCCATCTCGACCGCGTGACGCTGGCCATAGTCGAATCCGACCGTCTCGACATGGCCGTAACGGGCCAGGGCCCAGGCCAGGCAGACGCTGGAATCCTGACCTCCGGAGAACAGGACCAGGGCGCGGGAACCGGAAGAAGCTTCGTTCATGGCCCCCATATGCGCGCGAGCGCGGCGAATCGAAAGTCCGGCGCGTTAGCCGGCCGCACGCAACTCCATACCGGAAGCTCCAAAATGGGCCTGAACGCCCCTTCTTCGCGGTTGCGATATGCCGAATACATGGAGGTCGCGAGTTTTCGCACACGCGAAAACGCGAACGCCACCCATAATTGCGAATATTCGCACCCTATGGCCTTCCGCAACGTCACGTCACACCTTGCTCATGAACGTCGATAACTTGACGCAATTCCGTTGACATAACTGAAATCTGAGCGCGAGCCTCACTTTGCCGAGGGCGCGCCGCCCGCCCCGCGGCGAATGCTTGCGCGGCGACACTGACGTACCGGACCGGCCTTTCAGAGAGTCCGGGCGTCCTGGGAGGAACCTGCAATGTCGAACACTCTGCATTTGCGGAGCCTGCTTATCGTGGGCGCATCCGCGGCAGCCATGAGTACGATTGCGTCCCCGGCCTGGTCTCAAACTCAGAACGTCATCCAAGAACTGGTGGTCACCGCCCAGAAGCGCGAGGAAGCGCTCCAGGACGTGCCGATCGCCGTCTCGGCCTTCGACCAGAACGCGCTTCAGAAAGCCAGGATCGACGGCGGCCCCAACCTGGTGCTCGCGGTCCCGAACGTGAACTTCTCCAAGGGGAACTTCACCGGCTACAACTTCCAGATTCGGGGCGTCGGCTCCAAGCTGGTCTCCGGGTCGGGCGACGCCGGCACCGGCATCCATCTGAACAACGCGCCGCTCATCGCCAACAACCTGTTCGAGACCGAGTTCTACGATCTGGAGCGGGTGGAAGTGCTGCGCGGGCCGCAGGGCACCCTCTACGGCCGCAACGCCACCGGCGGCGTCGTCAACCTGATCACAGCCAAGCCGATCGACGAGTTCGAGGCGATGATCCGCGGCGAGATCGGCAACTACAGCAGCCGCAAGGTCCGGGGCATGGTGAACATGCCGCTGGGCGACACCTTCGCCCTACGGGTGGCGGGCGCCTATCTCAAGCGCGACGGCTTCGGGGACAACATCTACACCGGCAACGACGCCGACGACCGGGACCTCTACGGGCTCCGGGCGACCCTGGACTTCTCGCCGACCGACGAGTTCCACGCCTACTTCCTGTACGACCACTTCTACGAGAAGGATAACCGCTCGCGGATCGGCAAGCAGTTCTGCACCAAGGACCTCGGCCCGGCCAATATCGGCGGCGTGGGCTATTCGGCCATCGGGCCGATCGGCGCGGTCCAGCGCGGCTTCTTCAGTCATGGCTGCCAGCCGACCTCGCTCTATTCCGCCGACGTGCTGGGCACGGTGAACAGCCAGTCGACCCTGGGCGGCCTCTTCGGCGCGCTCGGCGGGTTCCAGACCGGCGACGCCTACGCCGGCAAGATGCAAACTCCGGACGTCCGGGACATCGAGTCCAACTTCGACCCGATCTACCGAGCCAAGACCGACATCTACCAGTTCAACGTCGATTGGGACTTCACCGAAAACCTGCGGCTGAGCTGGCTGGCTGCCTATAGCGAAAACTACATCTACACGCGCCAGGACTATAACCGGTACATCCCGAGCCAGAACTTCAACACCACGCCCAATCCGGTCAACGCGGTCCCGATTCCGGCGGCGGCCTATGCGGCGGTCTATGCGAGCCTGTTTCCAGGCGGCGTCGTGAACGACCCGCAGAACGGCGCCTACAACCGGTTCACCACCAGCGACATCTCCTGGGGCGAAAGCACCCAGTGGAGCCACGAAGTCCGGCTGCAATCCAGCTACGACGGGCCGTTCAACTTCAACCTCGGCGCCAACCTGCTGCGGTTCTCGAGCACCGGCGACTACTATGTCATGTTCAACACCGGGACCGCCTGGTACCAGGTGCAGAACTTCCTGACGACCGGCAACCCCAACTGCGTGGGCCTGGCTCCCTGCATCAGCATCGATCCCAAGCAGGAGCCGGACCGGCTGGGGCACAACTACTATGACAACTTCGCGCCCTATAGCCTGAGGTCGAGCGCCGTCTTCGGCGAGGCTTACTGGCAGATGGCCGAGAACTTCAAGTGGACCCTCGGCCTGCGCTACACGGTCGACAAGAAGACCGTGCACAATCATGAGGTGACGCTTGGCAAGCCCGGCTTCGGCATCGGCGGGCCGCCCGGAGAATCCGACCCGTTCCTCAAGGTCGAGTTCAAGGAAACGACGGGCCGCTTCGGCTTCGACTGGAAGCCTGACCTCGGCTTCACCGACGACAGCCTGATCTACGCCTTCTTCTCGCGTGGCTATAAGGCCGGCGGCCTCAACCCCGCCTGCTCGGCGGTGGTGAGCTGCCCGCCGGAATCCTTCGAGCCGGAGTTCGTCAACGCCATCGAACTCGGGATGAAGAACACCCTGCTGAGCGGCCGAATGACCCTGAACGGGACCTTCTTCCACTACGACTACAAGGGCTATCAGGTCTCGAAGATCGTCAACCGGACCTCGATCAACGAGAACATCGACGCCAAGATCCATGGGGTCGAGCTGGAGTCGGTCTGGCAACCGCTGGACGGCCTGCGGCTCAATGCGGCTCTCGGCTGGCTGCAGACCGAGATCGACGGCGGGACCTCCATCGACATCTTCAACCGCACCCAGAGCAATCCGAACCTGGTGGCGGTGAAGTCGTCGGAAGCCGCCGCCTGCGTGGTCTCCCTCTCGGCCGCCCAGACGGCGCTAACCATCTCCAACACCCTGAACAACCCGTTCGCCCTGCTGGGCGTCTGCACGCCGGCCTCCACCGCCGGCGCGGGGACCACCTTCGACGGGGCTGTCGCGGTCGGCACCAACGCCTTCGGCGGCCTCGTCGCCGACGGGGTGGCGCTGAACCTGGACGGCAAGGAACTGCCGAATTCGCCCGAATGGACGCTGTCGCTCGGCGCGGAATACACGTGGCAGTTCGGGAACGACTGGGCCGCCACCCTGCGGGGCGACTACTACAAGCAGACCAGGACCTTCGCCCGCATCTACAACAGCGAAGCCGACCGCATCCAGGGCTGGGACAACGTCAACCTGACGCTGACCATCGCCAATCCGCGGCTGGGCTGGGAAATCGGCGCCTTCGTCAAAAACGCCACCGACGAGGAAGCCATCACCGACTTCTACCTGACCGACGACTCCTCGGGCCGGTTCCGCAACGCGTTCTTCACCGAGCCGCGCACCTACGGCGTGTCGCTCCAGAAGCGCTTTTAGACCCCCAGTACAGTACCCACTGGGCCGCCGCCCCTCGGGACGGCGGCCTTTCTTTGTCCGCCAAGGCCAGGGCGGCATCGGCGGACCTGCGTCAAACCGACACGCCGCGATCTGGGCCCGCAGCTTCGCTCGAAGGCCGCGACACCAAGCGGGGAAAGGAACCGCGGGACGTCATGCAGTGTCGTGCAGTCGACATGAAAATTTGGCATGGCGCTCAATAAAGGCGCCCGCCGATCGAATTTAACGTCTCCGCAAGCGCTTAGGCCCATGCTGAGCATAAGTTCCTTCAGGACGCCGGCGTTTGATGTCTTTGCCCGAGTTCTTCTTCGAGCGCATTACCAGCGAAATCCATCAGCAGATGGAAGGCGTGCTGGCGCTGGCCGAACGTCTGGCGCGTCAGCCCATGGGCGCCGACGCCCAGGCCTGCATCGCCGGCGTGACCGAGGCTGCGCGCACCGTGCGCCAGATCCTGGCCTCGTCGCAGGACCTCAAGAGCGCCACCGACAACGGCCTCTCCATCACACCCGAGCCGAAGCGCGCCGCCACCCTGGCCGACGAGGTCCAGGAGCGCTGGCAGGAGCGGGCGACCGACAGCGGTCTGACCCTGCTGGTGTCCTATGACGGCGATCCGGACGCCCTGGTCATGGTCGACCCCATGCGCATGCACCAGGTGTTCGACGCCTTCATCGCCCAGGCCCTGGCGGGCCTGCGCCGAGGGGCGGTCGAGGCGACCTTGAAGGCCACGGCCAACGGCGACACCACTCGCCTGGAAGGCCGCGTCCGCGGCGGTGCGGATCCGGCGATGGGCGACCGCGCCCTGGACCTGCGCGAGATCGAGGCGCTGTTCGGCCTGGAAACCGCGCTCGGCGTCGCCCTGGGGCGGAAGATCGTCGAGACCCTGGGCGGCCAGGTCCGCGCGGAGCCGAATGTCGGGGCCGGCGAGACCTTCGTGTTCGAGATCGACGTGCCGACCGCCCGGGAGACGCAGCCGGCCGAGGAAGGCCTGGGCCAGGCCGAGCGCGCGGCGCACATCCTGGTGGTCGACGACAACGCCACCACCGGCATGGTGGCCGAGACGCTCTGCGAGATGTTCGACTGCACCTCGGAGTCGGCCACCGATGGGGTGGAGGCTGTGGAAGCGGCTCGCACCGGACGCTTCGACCTGATCCTGATGGACATCAAGATGCCGCGCATGGACGGCGTGACGGCGACGCGGGAGATCCGCGCCCTGCCCGGCGCCCCGGGCCGCGTGCCGATCATCGCCCTGACCGCGAACGCCGATCCCGAAGACGCCGCCGGCTACCTCCGCGCGGGCATGAACGGCGTGGTGGAAAAGCCGATGAAACCGGAAAACCTCCTGAGGGCTTTGCAGGAGAACCTGAGCGAGGCGGCCGCCGCTTAAGTCCGCGACGCCCAGTCGCAGCGCTCGGCATTGTGCTTTGTTCACGGTCGGCGCGAGATCGTAATGCGCCGTCCTTGAGGTTACCTAGTCATGCGCGCGACCGATGAAATCTACAGCTCCCTCCTGGATGGCGATCAGCGCGGCGGGGTCGTGGGCGGCAAACAGAGCCTGACCATCGACCAGGCGGCCTACCACCTGGTTCACGGCGAACCCGGCTGGTCCAGCCAACTGCAGACGCCTGCGACGGTCACCTACGCCTATCGCGCCGATGCGCCGGCGGTCATGCCGGACGGGGTCTCCGGTTTCACGCGCTTCACCACCGCCCAGATCCTCCAGGCCGAGCAGGCCCTGACGAGCTGGTCGGACGTCGCCAACATCACCTTCGTGCGGGTCGGGGCCGGAGCCTCGGGCGAAGGTGCCTATTCCGACCAGGCCACGATCCTGCTGGGGAACTACACGACCGGTCGCGAGACCGCCGCGGCGTTCGCCTATTTCCCCGGATCGACCGCCGCCAGCTCGGCTTCGGGCGACGTCTGGATCAACATCACCAAGGGCACGAACGCCGCGCCCGCCCCGGGCAACTATGGAGCCCTGGTGCTGGTGCACGAGCTCGGCCACACGATCGGCATCGACCATCCCGGAGACTACGACACCGGCGGATCGCCGACCTACGCCGCCGACGCGGCCTATTACGAGGACAGCCGCCAGTACACGGTGATGACCTATTTCGGCGAGGCCAACACCGGCGCCTACTATGGCGGGCGCTACGCCGCGGCCCCGCAGCTCGACGACATCGCCGCGGCTCAGCTCGAATACGGGGCCAACATGTCGACCCGGACGGGCGACACCATCTACGGCTTCCACTCGAACGCCGGGCGGGCCTGGTTCGACATCGCATCGGCGGACGCTCGGCCGGTCTTCGCCGTCTGGGACGCCGGGGGCCGCGACACCCTCGACTTCTCAGGGTTCGCCAACAGCCAGACCATCGACCTGCGCGAGGGCTTCTTTTCGAGCGTCGGCGGGCTGACCGGCAACGTAGCGATCGCCAAGGGCGTCACCATCGAGAATGCGGTGGGCGGCTCGGGCGCAGACGCGATGATCGGCAACGGCGCCGACAACGCCCTGCTGGGCGGGGCCGGCGGCGACACGATCAGGGGCGGCGAGGGCTCGAACTTCCTGCGCGGCGAGGCAGGTGGGGACCTCATCTACGGCGGCGGCGGATTCGACGACATCCATGGCAACATGGGCGGCGACACCGGCTATGGCGGGGCGGGCGACGACTGGGTGGTCGGCGGCCAGAACAACGACCAGATGTTCGGCGAAGCCGGGGCCGACATCGTCTACGGCAACCTGGGCGACGACGTTCTCTACGGCGGCCTGGGTTCCGACACGGTGCGCGGCGGCCAGGATCAGGACCTCGTCTATGGCGAGGACGGCGACGACTGGATCTCGGGCGACCGGGGCGACGACACCATCTGGGGCGGAGCCGGCGCCGATAGCTTCCACACCTGGGGCGACGCCGGCCTCGACCGGATCATGGACTTCAGCCGGGCGCAGGGCGACCGGGTGCTGGTCAGCGAGGCGGCAAGCTTCACCCTCGCCCAGATCGGCGCGGACGTGGTGATCACGATCGGCGCGGGCGCCCAGATGACCCTTGTCAATGTGGACGCCGCGACACTGTCGGACGGCTGGATCGTCTCGGTCTGACGATCCGGCTCAACGCACCTCAGAGCTGGTTGTACTCGCCGCAGCGGCAGCGCACGACGACGTCGCGCAGGTCTTGACGATCATGGGTGGTCAGGACCACCGCCTCGCAGGCGCCGCAGAGGAAGGCAGAGCCGGCTTCGTCGGCCGAAACCTCGGGGCTTTCCACCGCCTGGATGACTTCCCGCCGTCCGACAAACAATCCGGGGAACACTCGAAGGGACGTCATAATCATAAGAACTGCCTCATTCTGACCCCGACTTGGGCCACGGTACTGAGCATATGCAAAACCCAACTACCCTTATTCCGCTGCATCGCAATGAAGTTTATGAGACGCACATCAAAAAGGCGCCGCGGCCGGAGCGGCCGGCGCCGGGAAAGCGGCCGACAGGCGGAACCGGCCGCGCAGCGTCCCGTTTCAGAAACTCCAGCAACCGCGACAGCGCCGGCGCGTGTGGCCTCGCGCCCATGACACGGAGAGCCCCATGACCAACGCTTACGAAACCGAATCCAACGCCCGCGCGGCCGTCCGCGAGGCCGGCGAGACC
>LNAP01006322.1_pt1 | contig 10252 bp, 9 predicted proteins | sample 602601 | NCBI WGS metagenome assembly LNAP01 (sample SAMN02440304, study PRJNA202911) | soil metagenome | biome: Subtropical and temperate rainforests or woodlands; isolation source: soil samples (1 kg each in a 20% v/v slurry with milli Q water) were... ...
GACGTAGATGTCGCCGTTCGCGGCCAGGGCCTTGGCGAAGTCGGAGTCGTTCTTTTCCTCGCCCGCATGGAAGCGGACGTTCTCCAGCAGGATCACGTCGCCGCTCTTCAGGGCGTCGATCGCCGCCTTGGCGGCGTCGCCGACGCAATCGGCGGCGAAGGCCACCGGGGCGCCGATCAGGGCGCTCAGCGGCGCGACCACCGGCTGCAGGCTCATCTCCGGCACGACCTTGCCCTTGGGGCGGTCGAAGTGGGCCAGGAGGATCACCTTCGCGCCGCCGGCGCGCAGCTTCTCGATGGTCGGCAGGGCGGCCTTCAGGCGGGTGTCGTCGCTCACCTTGCCGTCGGCCATGGGCACGTTGAAATCGACGCGGACCAGGGCGCGCTTGCCCGCGAGGTCAGCCGTGTCGAGGGTCCTGAAGGACATCACATATGTCTCCGCTAACCCCGGCCGGCCGCCGGGGCTGGGTGGATCCGGACAGCGAAACGGGCGCCATTCGCATGGCGCCCGTCCCTTAGGCTTAGATCAGTTTCGCCAGCGCAATGGCGGTGTCGCTCATGCGGGTCGAGAAGCCCCACTCGTTGTCGTACCAGGAGAGCACGCGGGCCAGTTGGCCTTCGATCACCTGGGTCTGGGGCAGGGCCACGGTCGAGGACGCGGCGATGTGGTTGAAGTCGATGGAGACCAGCGGATCGTTGGTCACGGCCAGCACGCCCTTCAGCGGGCCGGCGGCGGCCGCGGCCTTCAGGGCCTCGTTGATCTCGTCCTTGGTGACCGAGCGGCCGGGGACGAACTTCAGGTCGACGACCGAGACGTTCGGGGTCGGCACGCGGATCGAGGAGCCGTCCAGCTTGCCGGCCAGTTCCGGCAGCACCAGGCCGACGGCCTTGGCTGCGCCGGTCGAGGTCGGGATCATCGACATGGCCGCGGCGCGGGCGCGGTAAAGGTCCTTGTGCATGGTGTCCAGGGTCGGCTGGTCACCGGTGTAGGAGTGGATCGTGGTCATGTAGCCACGCTCGATGCCGCACAGGTCCTGCAGGACCTTGGCCACCGGGGCCAGGCAGTTGGTGGTGCAGGATGCGTTCGAGATGACCAGGTCGTCCTTGGTCAGGGTCTCGTGGTTGACGCCGTAGACGATGGTCTTGTCGGCGTTGTCGCAGGGGGCCGAGACGATCACGCGCTTGGCGCCGGCTTCCAGGTGGGCGGCCGCCTTTTCCTTGGAGGTGAAGAGGCCGGTGCACTCCAGGGCGATATCGACGCCCAGTTCCTTGTGCGGCAGCTCGGCCGGGTTGCGGATGGCCGTGACCTTGATCTTGCCCAGGCCCACGTCGATCGTATCGCCGTCGACGGTGACGTTGCCGGGGAAGCGGCCGTGCACGCTGTCGTAGCGCAGCAGGTGAGCGTTGGTCTCGACCGGGCCGAGGTCGTTGATCGCGACAACCTCGATGTCGCGACGCGCATGCTCGACGATCGAACGCAGGACCAGCCTGCCGATACGGCCGAACCCATTGATTGCGACGCGAACGGTCATCGAGAAACTCCTGAGCCAGTTGATTTGCGGCGGTTTTCTTGAGGCCGCTGGGACGCGAGTCAACCCCTGCAAGCCTTATTCGCGGCGAAAGCCCACAATAGTCGAATTTGGGGAACAGAAAACCGCGCCAGGCGTTGCGCTGGACCTGGGCTATAGAAGGATCGGCGCGTGGCGAAGCATCGCGTGACTGCGGCTGCTCTTGGGTTGGCTGCGTTTGCTCTCGCAGCGTGCGGACGGGGTGGCGAGCAGCAGGCCAAGGCGCCTGAGGCGCCGCCCGCCAAGGCCGCTCCCGTCACCACCTATGTCTGCGACGACGGCCGCACCGTGCGCGCCAGCCGCATGCCGCCGGGTGCGGAGAAGCTGCTGCTGCTGGGCGGCCCGGGCGCGCCCGAGCATGTCGGCGAGCTGCTGCTGTTGCTCGCTTACGAGCCTGCCATCGCCCGCGAATTGCGCTCCGCGGTGTGGGTCGGCCACCGCCGCTGGAACCTGGTGCTGAACAACGGCGTCGAGATCTGGCTGCCCGAGGAGGACGCGGTGGCCGCCCTCAAGCAGCTGGTCAAGCTCGACGACAAACACAAATTGCTCTCGCGCGAGTTCGGCGTCGTCGATCTACGATTGCCGGACAAGCTCTATCTCAGGAAACGCGGACCGGGCGATGCGACGCCTGGACCGGTGTGAAGTGCTCGGTGAACCTTTAGTGTAAAGCGTAAGCGACGGGGGAGATCGTGGCTAAGACAAGAAACGGCGTGATTGCGGCTCTCGATATCGGCACCAGCAAGGTCGTCTGCTTCGTGGCGCGGGTCGACGGCCAGGGCTTGCGCGTGGTCGGTATCGGCCACCAGCCGGCCCAGGGCATGCGATCGGGCAACATCGTCGACATGGAGGCCGCCACCCGCGCCATCTCCTCGGCGGTGTCGACTGCGGAGGAGATGTGCGGCGAGCACGTCCGCGAGGTCATCGTCGGCGTGAGCGGCGGCTCGGCCGCCTCGCACAACCAGAGCCTCGACGTGGCGATCGGCCACCACGAGATCGGCGAGCGCGACGTGCGCCGCGTCCAGCAGCACATCCATCTGCCGGCCGAGACCGCCGACCGCGACATCATCCATTCCGAGGCCATCGGCTTCTCGGTCGACGGCACGCCGGTGCGCGACGCGCGCGGCATGTTCGGCGAAGATCTGCTTCATGGTGGTGCGGATCTGCGGCGTACCGCGCACCACGGCCGAGCAGGCCAGCGCCCCGCGCAGGCCCTCGACGGAGAGCAGCGCCTCGTCAAGAATCTCCGCGGCGATGGTCAGCACCCAGCCTTGCGTATCGGGCATGAAGCGGAAGCCGTGCACGTGGCCGACAGGCACATTGACGATCTGCATCGGCTTCAACGGCACCACCCGCCCGTCGAGCGTCGCCTCGCCGCCGCCGCGCTCGATCAGCAGCACCTGGTGCAGCCTAGCATGACGGTGCACGGCGAGGGTCCAGTCGTGCAGCACCGAGCGCGACGCGATGGTTTCGCAATGCACGACGTCGGGCAAGTCGCCGGACTCGCCGAACAAATTGTAGATGCGGATCGCCGGGGCTGCGCCTCTCATGTTCGAATAGTACAAGACAATGGCGAAACCCTCCATCGGTCCGTGGTGCCAAATCTGCAAAAAAGTGCCGACGGGAGGGACGCATAAATGAAGGTTCAGGTCTGTATCATCGGCGGCGGGCCGTCGGGGCTGTTGTTGTCCCAGCTGTTGCACCTCAAGGGCATCGACACGGTCGTGCTGGAGAAATACAGCCGCGACCATGTGCTCGCCCGGATCCGCGCCGGCGTGCTCGAGCACGGCTTTGCCGAGTTGATGCGCGAAGCGCAGTGCGGCGAGCGGATGGACCGCGAGGGCGAGATCCACACCGGTTTCGAGATCGCCCATGACGGCGTGCTGTCCAAGATCGATCTGCACAAGCATTCCGGCGGCAGTTCGGTGCTGGTCTACGGCCAGACCGAGCTGACGCGTGATCTCTATGAGGCACGGGACCGTCTCGGCGGCAAGGTCGTGCACGATGCGCAGGACGTGACGCCGCATGATCTGACCTCGGACCGTCCCTACGTGACCTATCGATCGAACGGCGAGATTGTCCGCGTCGATTGCGACTACATCGTCGGTGCCGACGGATTTCACGGCGTCAGCCGCAAGTCGATCCCGAAGGACGTGTTGCGCGAATATGAGAAGGTTTATCCGTTCGGCTGGCTGGGGGTGCTGTCGCGCACCAAGCCGGTGTCGCCGGAGCTGATTTATGTGAAGCACGAGCGCGGCTTTGCGCTCTGCTCGCTGCGTTCGCAGGTGCTCAGCCGCTACTACGTCCAGGTGCCGCTGACCGACAAGGTCGAGGATTGGAGCGATGATGCGTTCTGGGCCGAGCTGAAGCGCCGCCTGCCGGACGAGGTCGCCGGCCGTCTGATCACGGGACCGTCGATCGAGAAGAGCATCGCGCCGCTGCGCAGCTTCGTCGCCGAGCCGATGAGCTACGGCCGGCTGTTCCTCGCCGGCGATGCGGCTCACATCGTGCCGCCGACCGGCGCGCGTGGGCTCAACAGCGCCGCGTCCGACATCTACTATCTCTACCACGCGATGCTCGCGCATTATCAGCGCGGTGACGATTCCGGCCTCGCTGGCTATTCCGCCAAGGCACTGGCGCGGATCTGGAAGGCGCAGCGTTTTTCCTGGTGGATGACGATGCTCCTGCACCGCTTCCCCGACCGGCTCGACTACGAAGACCGGCTTCAGCAGACCGAGCTGGACTATCTGCTCTCGTCCGAGACGGCGCAGCGGCTGCTCGCGGAGAATTACGTGGGGCTGCCGTTTTAGGTGCGCGGCGCCTCTGGCGCTGACGTCGCTACTTCCCTTCCAGCGTATTGACCGGGGTCCAATCCGGTGGCGGTGGATTCGCGGTGAATGCTGTAGCGCGTCTGGCGAACAGGGCTGACGCCGGATCGGCCTTTGCCATCTGCCCGAACGCATCGGCCGCCTTCGCGAAATCACGCGCGCGCCAGCAGGCGAGCCCTTCGGCATAGGCTGCGGTCACCTTCGCCTGTTCGGCACTCTCCGCGCTCTTCTCGGCCCGCGGCTCGAACACCTTGATGGCTTCACCGCGCCCGAGAACCCTGATCGCATCCAGCTCGCGCCAGGCAAAGGCGTCGCCGCTCTGCGTCATGGTCGTCTCCGAGGCCATGATCGCGGTGCCGTAATATTTGTTGGCGCCTTCGAGCCGCGAGGCGACGTTCACGGTGTCGCTCATCACGGTATAATTGAAGCGGCGGCGCGAACCGATGTTGCCGACCACGGCCTCGCCGCTGTTCAGCCCGATGCGGTGCGACAGGCCGTGGCCGGCGAACGCGGGATTGTCCGCATTGAGCTCCGCGAGCTTCTTGTGGCACTCCAGCGCGGCGCGAACCGCGTTGCAGGCGTGTGCGGGATCGTCGGCCGGCGCGCCGAACATCGCAACGATGGAATCGCCGATATATTTGTCGACATAGCCGCCATGAGCTTCGATGATGTCGGTCATGGCGGACAGATATTCGTTCATCAGCGTCACCAGCTCGCCCGGTGTCATGGTTTCGGCAATGGACGAGAAACCGCTGAGGTCAGAGAAGAACATGGTGACGTTGCGCATCTCGCCGCCGAGCACCGGCATCTTGCCGGAGGCGACCATGGTCTCGATCACCTCGGGCGCGAGGTAAAGGGCAAAGCTCTTGCGCAGGAAGCGCTCGTCGCGATCGGCTAGCACGAAGCGATAGCCGATCATGATCGCAAGCGCAGCAAGGCTGGCGAGTGCCGGCTCCGTCAACGGCAACGCCAAGGCATGGACGAACGCACTGACGGCTATGGCCGTGTAGGCGAGGGTGAGGCCGAACCAGGCCATCAGCGCGCCGCTCGGCGCGAGCAGGCAGGCCGCGCAGGCGATGATCGCCGCGAACGCGATCGTGAGAACGGCTCGCATCGGAAAGCCGAGCTCGGTTACGGCGTCATGCTCCATCAGGTTTCGGACTGCAGTGGCGTGGACGAACACGCCGGCGACGTCGCTGCGGGCTTTCTGCGGCGTGCTTGCCGGTGCCGGCAGTGCGCATCGTGCGGCCTGCGTTCCATCATAGCTGCCGGACAGGCGCATCGAGGTGAGCTTGCGATCCTCGAAATTCAGGGCCGTACCAAGCAGCACGACCTTGCCGTCGAAAGCGCGGCGAAAAAAGTCGCGGTCACCCTTTTCGATGCAGGCGCGCAGATCGACGAAGGAGAAGGTCGGGATGTCGCGTCCCAGCCCTCGGAAGTTCAGCGTCATTGTATTCGGAACGGCACTCGGGATCGCATAGCCGGACAATTCGGTCGCGCCGGAGGGCGCAATCTCGGGCTTTGCGGCGGTCGCGCGTGCAGCGAGCTCGACCGCCATCGCGGGCACCGGCCGCCCCTCGATGGCAAAGCTCAGGGGCATTCGTCGGATGACGTCGTCGGGGTCGGTGTGGACATTGAGCGCCCGCACGGTGTTGCGCACGGCCACTTGCTGGGCGCGATAGGGCACTTCCGGATGGTCGTTGCTCAGGATTTCGCCGAGCACCAATCTGCCGCTGTCGGAGATTTGCCGCAGCGCGATCAGATAGTCCCGGTCGAAGCCTTTCATGCGGCTGCCGAGCGCGGCGTCGCCGAAGGGGATCTCCGATTGCTCGATCGAGCTCGGAAAGATGACGTCGAAGCCGATCACCTTGGCGCCGCCTTCGGCGATGCTGCCGAGCACCCGGCCGATCTCGCGCGTCCAGGTCTGCGTCGGTGATCCCTTGAATGGTGGTGTGTCGTAGGTTTCACTGTCGATCGCCACGACGACGACCGGCGATGTTGCGGGATCGCGGCTGTCGCCGAGAAATTTGCAGCGCATCGCCGTGAGGATGTCGAGCGAGAGGCCTTGCAGGGTCTGCAGCGGCGGCGACGTGAAGATCGCGCCGGTGAGGAGCGCAATCAGGATCGCCGCAACGATGTCCCGTCCCCCAATCCGCCGCATCGCTCCGTCGCAGACCGCTATTCGAGCCGCAGCAGGCGGCCGATGATCGGGGTCGGCGAGGCGGTGGCGCCGGCGTCGACCTGGAAGGTGTAACGCTTGACGCCGAGGCTTGCGAGATAGCTGCCGCCCGGGGTCAGCGACTTCCCGGCCTTGGCAAAGTCATAGAACTTGCCGCGGATCATGATGTCGTTCTTGAGCGGCACGCTGATCGTAGGTTCCTTGCCGTCCGTGCGCTCGATCACCAGCGTGCTGCCGCTCTTGGCCTGAATTAGGGGCGCGACGCCGTAGATCGTCGGCAGCTTGGACGGAGCGGCCTTGGCGTCGGACCGCATGGTCCGGAACGTGGTCGCCGCACTCTGGTTCGCCTCGCGTTCGGAAAGCTGCGCCGCCTTGGCGTCACAGGGCACCTTGGCGCGTTGCACGTCGCCGAGCTGCACCGTGCTCTGCTCGGCGCCGACCAGCACGACGCCCTCGCTGATGGTCTCGCGCAGGCAGGATTTGAGATAGCTGAGCGTAATGCTGGCCTTGGGCCCGAGCTTGATGATCTTGCCCGCAGCGACATAGTCCATGAACTCGACGCCATCGACCTTGCCTTGCACATCCTCGACGATGGCGGCGGGCGTCTCTGCCAAGGCAGGGGCCGCAGTACAGAACGCGCCGACAACAGCGCCGATCAGGCTTCTCATTGGTATTCTCATTCAATTCGACCGATACTTTGCTGGTCCCCGTCCCGGTGCGATTTTTAGCATCGGGGCGCCCAGGCAAGTGTGACCAGAATCACTCTTTGAGTATTGGTGTACTCTAGCAGGAAGTGGTTCAAACCGCCCATCGCCGACAGAGGAGGGTGCCAAGCTGTTGGCCGGACGGCGAAATCAGCTGGCCGTGACAGCCTCGGGCGAGCGGCCCTCGACCGGAGACTCCCGGATCGGAGCGAGCGGAGCCTCGGCCCTTTGAAATGGCGTCGCCCGCTCGCCGGCGGCGATCCCGACCACCTCGTCCCAGCGCGACAAGAAGGCCTCGACGCAGGCCGGATCGAACTGCCTGCCCTTGTTCTCGACCAGATAGCTGCGAGCCACCTCGATCGGCATCGGCTCTTTATATGGTCGTCGCGTCGTCAGCGCGTCGAAGACGTCGGCGACCGCGACCACGCGCGCGGCGACCGGAATCTCGTCCGCCTTCAGACCGTTTGGATAGCCCGCACCGTCCCAGCGTTCGTGATGGCCTGCGGCAATTTGCGCACCGAGCTGGATCAGCTCGCAACCGGAGTCCGCCAGGATCCGTTCGCCGATCGTTGCATGGGTGCGGATCACCGCCATCTCGTCGTCGGTCAGCCTGCCGGGCTTGAGCAGAATGTTGTCGGGAATGGCGACCTTGCCGACGTCATGCAGGGGCGCGGCCAGATAAATGTCGCGGCAAAGCCGGGCTGGCAGGCCGAGCTGCTCGGCGATGACGCGGCTATACCTGGCGACCCGCAGCGTGTGCTCGCCGGTGTCGTTGTCACGGTATTCCACCGCGAGCGCGAGCCGCAGGATGATCTCCTCCTCGCGTTCGCCGAGCTTTCGCGTCGCAGCTGCGACTTCACTGGCCAGATGCGCCGCACGATCGTTGAGCTTGCGCACGGCTGCACCGAGTTGAATCAAATTCCGCAGGCGCACCGTCATCTCGAGGCTCTGCGGCTGCTTGGGCAGGAAATCGGTTGCACCGGCCTGCAGCGCTTCCATCTTGACGTCATCGGTCTGCTGTGAGGTGACCATCGCGATGGGAACGTCCGCGCAGCCGGGCAGGGACCGGAAAACACGGATGAAGCTGATGCCGTCCATATGCGGCATTTCATAATCGACCAGCACGAGGTCGAACACGCGCTCCCGCGCGCAAGCCAGCGCTTCCACGGGATCGAGGAAGGCGGTGGCCTCGACCAGGCCTTCTGCCTCGATATGACGTTTCAGGTAGTTGAGGACGGACCGGCTGTCGTCAACCAGAAGCGCTTGGGTCAGCATCGGCGGCCGTGGCTCTCTTCGCTGGCAAAGACACGAACCCAAGCCATAACCCGAGCAAATTTAACACGAAGCAAATGCGCCTGACGGGGCCGGATGCACCGCGGACATGCGCTCCGCGCATGAAAGCTGTCAGCGGGCTGTGCACGCTTGCACGCGGTTGCGCGAATTCCGCAGGAATGTGACCCGTAGTTGTACGGATGCCCGCGTTAGGGGTTTGCTCACCCGATTCGCGTCAAACGGGTAGTGGAATTTTAGCAAAGGCGGGTCAGCGATGGCGCTCAATCCCACGGAGCCGAAGTGGTCGTTGCGGTTGCCCGCCGATTGCAGCATCGCGGCCATTCGCAATGTCTATGAGCTCATTCGCGAGGCGTTTGGCCGCCAGGAGCGGCTCGAGATCGACTGTTCGAGCGTCGACAAGGCCGACGTGACCTCGATCCAGCTTCTGCTGTCGACGGCCAAGACGGGGCAGGCCCAGGGCCGCCCGGTGGTGCTGACCTCTTTCTCACAGTCTCTTCGCAACACCCTGCGCCGAGCCGGCTTCACCAGCGAGGCGATGATCGATCAGCATTTCCCGCAAAAGAAAGATGGCGTCTGATGGCCACGATTCTGACTGTCGACGATTCGCCCAGCATCCGGCAGATGATCAAGGTCGTGCTCGAGCCGGCCGGCCACAACGTGATCGAGGCCGGCGACGGCGCGCAGGGGCTCGCTAAGGCGCAGGCCGGCAAGCTCGACCTCGTGATCACCGACCTCAACATGCCCGTCATGAACGGGCTGGAACTGATCAGGGCACTGCGCAAGCTACCGAGCGCGGTCGGCATGCCCATCGTGTTCCTGACGACTGAATCCAATGACACGGTGAAGCAGGAAGCCAAGAGCGCCGGCGCCACCGGCTGGATCACCAAACCGTTCAAGCCTGAGCAACTGCTCGCCGTGGTCGGCAAATTGGTGCGCGCATGAGCGCGATGGACCCGACCGAGATCTTTCGTCAGGAAGCCAGCGAGCTCTTCGAAGTTCTTGAAGGGGCCTTGCTCGACCTCGGCCAGCGTCCCGACGACCGCGAACTGGTCGATTCCGCCTTCCGCGCCCTGCATACGATCAAGGGTTCGGGCGCCATGTTCGGCTTCGACAAGGTCGCCTCCTTCACCCACGAATTCGAGACTGCCTTCGACCGCGTCCGCAAGGGCGAGATCAAGCCGACGCACGAGCTGATCTCGGTCGCGCTCGCCGCCAAGGACTACATCCGCGCGTTGATTGAAGATCCCCAGTCGACCGACGACATCATCGGCGAGGCCATCCTCGACGACCTCAAGCGATTCGTGTTCCCCGACCAGGCCGCAGCACTCGTCGCCGAGATCGTGGTGGCGCCGCCGCTCGCCCCGGTTGAGAGCAAGCAGGCCGGCTGGCACCTCTATCTGGAATTCGAAGCCCATATTCTGCGCAACGGCTCGAACCCGCTCGACCTGCTGGAAGATCTCTGCAAGCTCGGGCCCTGCTTCGTCGTGCCTGTCACAGACGGCATCCTGTTCCTCGACGAGATGGAGCCGGAAGACTGCTATCTGAAATGGGACGTCAAGCTGCACGCCGCTTGCGACAAGGATGCGATCGACGACGTCTTCATGTTCGTGTCGGACGAGATGAAGCTGACGCTCTCGCCGCTGGAGTATGTCGAAGCGCCCGCGCCCGCACCGCTGTTCCAGTT
>LNAP01006324.1_pt1 | contig 10251 bp, 11 predicted proteins | sample 602601 | NCBI WGS metagenome assembly LNAP01 (sample SAMN02440304, study PRJNA202911) | soil metagenome | biome: Subtropical and temperate rainforests or woodlands; isolation source: soil samples (1 kg each in a 20% v/v slurry with milli Q water) were... ...
TCATTGCCGTAGCCAGGAAGCTGCTAACCGTGCTCAATGCCATGATGCGAGACAAGAAACCCTATCTGAACGCCAAGCCAACATAACAGTTGCCGGCTCGCGCTTCGCTTGGCCGGGACGACGGCGGATATTTTATCGCCGAGACGACAACTGTTGATGTCGCAGCCTTATTCCGCCGCCTTCGCGAAACGATCGTCCAGCGCGTAGCCGGCGCCGCGCACGGTGCGGATCGGATCCTGCTCACGGCCGGGATTGAGCAGTTTGCGCAGCCGGCCGATATGCACGTCGACGGTGCGTTCGTCGATGTAGATGTCGCGGCCCCAGACACTGTCGAGCAACTGCTCGCGGCTGAATACCCGGCCGGGATGCTCCAGGAAAAACTCCAGCAGGCGATACTCGGTCGGCCCGAGATCGATCGGACGGCCCGAGCGCGCGACGCGGCGCTTCTCGCGGTCGAGCTCGATATCGCCATAGGTGAGTACGGTGGCGAGACGCTCGGGGCTGGCCCGCCGCAGCAGGCCCTTTACCCGCGCCAGCAGTTCCGGCACCGAAAACGGCTTGACGATATAGTCGTCAGCGCCGGTCGCGAGACCCCTGACCCGCTCGCTTTCCTCGCCGCGCGCGGTCAGCATGATGATCGGCAGTTGCCTGGTCTCTGGCCGCGCCCTTAAGCGCCGGCACAGTTCGATCCCCGACAGGCCCGGCAGCATCCAGTCGAGCACGATCAAGTCGGGCACCCGCTCCTTCAGCCTGGTGTCGGCGTCATCGCCGCGTCCGACCGTTTCGACGTCATAGCCTTCGGCGTCGAGGTTGTAGCGCAGCAGCGTGGTGAGCGCTTCCTCGTCTTCCACCACCAGAATGCGCGCACTCATAGGCTAAAGCTCTCTCTCTTGTCTTGATGCATTTTCTTCACGCGAACTTCACCCCGCATCAGGTGCGGGGCCGGCTTTCGCACGAAAACGCTCTCCAGAGTCTGATTCAACTCCGTCGAATCGAACTCTGTCGTTATCTTTTTCTTGAGCATGATCTTCATCGGAAAACCGGCTTCCACTTTTCCGAATCGTGCCCTCAGTTTCCGGGTACGGTCGTCGCGAACGTGGTCATGTCGCCCTTCGGGCGCTTGTCCGTGATCTGCTGGCCTTCTATCATGTAGAACACGGTTTCCGCGATATTGGTGGCGTGATCGCCGATCCGTTCGATGTTCTTGGCGCAGAACATCAGATGGATGCAGAACGAGATGTTGCGCGGATCTTCCATCATATAGGTCAGAAGCTCACGGAACAGCGAGGTGCAGATCGCATCGACCTCCTCGTCGCCCTTCCAGACCGTCATCGCCGCCGGCAGATCGTGGGCTGCGTAGGCATCGAGCACGGACTTGACCTGCGACTGCACCAAGTCGGTCATATGCTCAAGACCTCGGATCAGTTTCAGCGGCTGGAAATCGCTCTCCAGCGCCGCCACCCGCTTGCCCATGTTCTTGGCGAGGTCGCCGATCCGCTCAAGATCGGTCGCGACCCGCATCGCGCCGACGATCTCGCGCAGGTCGATCGCCATCGGCTGGCGCCGCGCGATGGTCAATACCGCACGCTCCTCGATCACTCGCTGCAGGTTGTCGATTTCGACGTCGGCGACGACGACCCGCTTGCCGAGCGCGACATCGCGGCGGATCAACGCATCGACGGATTCAACGATCATGCGCTCGGCGAGACCGCCCATCTCCGCGACCAGGCGGGTCAATTCCTGCAGGTCGCTGTCGAACGCCTTGGCGGTATGTTCAGAAGCCATGTTTCTCTCCTCAGCCGAACCGGCCGGTGATGTAGTCCTGGGTGCGTCGATCGCTTGGCGACGTGAAGATCTTGCTGGTCTCGTCGAATTCGACCAGCTCACCAAGATACATGAACGCGGTCTTGTCCGAGACGCGCGCCGCCTGCTGCATGTTATGGGTGACGATGGCGATGGTGTAGTTCTCCGACAGTTCCTGGATCAGTTCCTCGACCTTGGCGGTCGAAATCGGATCGAGCGCCGAGCAGGGTTCGTCGAACAGGATGACCTCGGGCCGCACCGCCACCGTGCGGGCGATGCAAAGCCGCTGCTGCTGGCCGCCGGACAGGCTCAAGCCCGAGGCGTTCAGCTTGTCCTTGACCTCGTTCCACAGCGCGCCGCCGCGCAGCGCTTTCTCGACACGGCCATCCATTTCGGACTTTGAAATCTTTTCGTAGAGCCGGATACCGAACGCAATGTTCTCATAGATCGTCATCGGAAACGGCGTCGGCTTCTGGAACACCATGCCGACCCGCGCCCGTAGCAGATTGAGATCGAGCTTGGGATCGAGCACGTTGGTCTGGTCCAGCATCAACTGGCCGGTGGCGCGCTGTCCCGGATAGAGATCGTACATCCGGTTGAAGATCCGCAGCAAGGTCGACTTGCCGCAGCCGGACGGCCCGATAAAGGCCGTGACACGGTTGGTGCCGAGCGTCAGGTTGATATTCTTCAGCGCATGATGCTCGCCATAGTAAAAGTTCAGGCCGCGTACAGTGACCTTGGCGGGCGCTTCGGGCAACGTGACTTGCGGCACGGGTCCGCCGGCAGCACTCATCGATACGGAAAGATCATTCATTTTGCTGTCCTCTCAGCGCCAAGAATGCGTGCGCCGATGTTCAAGGCGAGTACGGTCAAGGTGATCAGCAAGGCCCCGCTCCAGGCGAGCTGCTTCCAGTAGGCGTAGGGGCTCTGCACGAAGTTGTTGATGGTGACCGGTAGGTTGGCCATCGTCTTGGTCAGGTCGAGACTGAAGAACTGGTTGGAGAGTGCAGTGAACAACAGCGGCGCGGTCTCGCCGGCGACGCGTGCGGTGGCCAGCAGCACGCCGGTGATGAGGCCGGCGCGCGCGGCGCGATAGGCGATGCGCTTGATGACAAGCGAGCGCGGCAGGCCCAGCGCCGATGCCGCCTCGCGCAGCGGATTGGGCACCAGCAGCAACATGTCCTCGGTGGTGCGCAGCACCACGGGGATGACGATCACCGCGAGTGCCAGACAGCCGGCGAAAGCGGAGAAGCCGCCCATCGGCACCACGATGGCGCCGTAGATGAACAGGCCGATGATGATCGACGGCGCACTCAAGAGAATATCGTTGATGAACCGGATCACCGAGGTGAGACGATCGTTCCTGCCGTATTCGGCCAGATAAGTTCCGGCGAACAGGCCTAGCGGCGCACCGATGCCGACGCCAATCACGGTCATGATGATCGAACCGGTGATCGCGTTGAGCAGGCCGCCATCGGTCGAACCCGGAGGCGGCGTGTTCTTGGTGAAGACGTCCAAGTTCAGGCCGGCAAGGCCGTTATAGAACAGCGTGAACAGGATCAGCGCCAGCCAGGTGACGCCGAACACCGTAGCGCCGAGACAGAGGAACTTGACGATAACGTCCGAGCGGCGGCGGGATCGGTAAATCGGGTTCATGATGTCAGTTCCCCGCCTTCTTTTCCAGACGCATCAGCATCAATCGCGCGGCGGCCAGGACGAAGAAGGTCAGCACGAACAGCAAAAGGCCGAGCAGGATGAGGCCGGATTGATGCAGCCCGTCACTCTCGGCAAATTCGGATGCGATCGCCGCCGAAATCGTGGTGCCCGGTGCAAACACCGACGAGGAGATACGGAACGAGTTGCCGATGATGAAGGTCACCGCCATGGTTTCGCCGAGCGCGCGGCCAAGCGCCAGCATGATGCCGCCGATGACGCCGACGCGGGTATAGGGGATCACCACGTTACGGACCACTTCCCAGGTGGTGCAGCCGACGCCATAGGCCGCCTCTTTGAGCACCGGCGGCACGGTCTTGAACACGTCCACCGAGATCGCGGTGATGAACGGCAGCACCATGATCGCCAGGATCAGGGCGGCGTTGAACAGGCTCAGATAGGACGGCGGGCCGGCGAAGATCGCGCCGAGCACCGGAATGCCGTCGAACAGCCGGATCATGAATGGCTGAAAGGTATCGGCCATGAACGGGCCGAGCACGAAGAAACCCCACATGCCGTAAATGATCGACGGAATACCGGCGAGCAGTTCCACGGCGATGCCGATCGGCCGGCGCAGCCATTGCGGACAAAGCTCGGTCAGGAAGATCGCAATGCCGAGCCCGACCGGGATGGCTATGACCATGGCGATGACCGACGTCACCAAGGTGCCGTAAATGGGTCCGAGCGCGCCGAGCACCGGCGGGTCGGCGGAAGGCGCCCATCGCGATGTGAACAGGAAGGAGAGGCCGTACTGCTTCATCGCCGGCCAGGCGCCGGCGATCAGCGAGAGGATGATGCCGCCCAGGATCAGCAGCACCGAAATCGCGCAGGCGCGGGTGATCCAGTAAAAAGTGACGTCGCCGAGCTTGAAGGCACTGAGCGCACGGGCGCGATCGTAAGGTCCGGCGGCTTCCATCACATCGCTTTGAACGGCCATGTCTGCCACGCCAATCCCCTCTTGCTTTACTTTACTCGAACTTTGCCGGCTGGACATTGATCCGCTCGATCGGTTCGGCCGGAGCAGAAATGGGCCGGAGGAGAGGCGAACCTCTCCTCCGGAAATAATTTAGCTCTTGATGTCGGACGACCAGGTCTTCTCGATCAGCTTGACCACGGACTCAGGCATCGGAATGTAGTCGAGCTCTTCCGCCATCTTGTCGCCCTTGGCAAAAGCCCATTTGAAGAACTTGACGGCCTCGCCGGATGCCGCCTTGTCGGTGGGCTCCTTGTGCATCAGGATGAAGGTCGCCGCCGTGATCGGCCACGAGGCTTCGCCCGGCTGGTCGGTCAGGATCAGGTAGTAACCGGGAGCCTTCGCCCAGTCCGCATTTGCGGCGGCGGCCTGGAAGGCGGCGACCGTCGGTTGCACCGTTTTGCCGGCCTTGTTGATCATGGCCGCGTAGGTCAGCTTGTTCTGTTTGGCGTAGGCGTATTCAACGTAGCCGATCGAATTCTTGGTCTGGCTGACATTGCCCGCGACGCCCTCGTTACCCTTGGCGCCGACGCCAGCCGGCCATTCGACAGCCGTTCCGGACCCGACCTTGGCCTTCCAATCCGCATTTGCCTTGGACAGATAGTCGGTGAAGTTGAAGGTCGTTCCCGATCCGTCCGAGCGGCGCACCACGGTGATGGCGTCGGTCGGAAGCTTCAGCTTCGGATTGAGCTTGGCAATTGCCGGATCGTTCCATTTGGTAATCGTGCCCAAATAGATGCCGGCCAAGGTCGCCCCGTCAAACACGAGTTCGCCCGACTTGATGCCTTCGAGATTGACGACCGGAACGATCGCGCCCATCACCATGGGCCACTGCACGAGGCCATCCTTCTCGAGCTGCTCGACCTTGAGCGGCATGTCTGTTGCGCCGAACGTTACGGTCTTGGCCTGGATCTGCTTGATGCCGGCGCCGGAGCCGATCGACTGGTAGTTCAGGCCGTTGCCGGTCTCCTTCTTGTAGGCATCGGCCCACTTCGAATAGACCGGAAACGGGAAGGTTGCGCCCGCGCCCGTAATATCGGCAGCGAACGCCGACGTCGACGCGGCGACCAGGCCGACAGCGACGATGGTCTTGATGAAATTCATGGGAGGTCTCCATCTGGTGAGCGAAGCGCGGTACACGCCCGATTGCGCTCACGCCGCTCGTTTAGGAGCGGTCGATGCTGCTTTTACGAAGGTTTGATGACACTTGAATGACAGTCACAAGCGATTGAAATCGCTTGGTTTCAGGCGGTCGCAGGCGGTTTCACCTGGGGAAAACAGGCCGTAAAGGTCGCACCGTTTTTCGGCACGCTTTCGATCAAAAGCCGGCCCCGATGACGGACAAGAGTATGTTTAACAAGGGATAAACCGAGCCCGGTTCCGCCCTGCGCGCGGCTGTCGCCGACATCGACCCGGTAGAACCGCTCGGTAAGCCGCGGCAGGTGTTCCGGCGCGATGCCGGGGCCGAAATCCCGCACCATGACCCGGACCTCCGGCACGCCTTCGGCCGATATCGCCGGCGTCAGGGAGACCACGACCTTGCCGCCGGACGCGCCATATTTCAGGGCGTTCTCGATCAGGTTCTCGAACAGCCGCAACAGTTCCTCGCGGTCCCCGGCGATCGTCACCGGCGTATCCGGCAGATCAATCTCGATGACGACCTGGCGTTCCCGTGCCAGCGGCTCCAGCCCGTCGACGACCTGCCGGATGATGGGCACGAGATCGGCCAGCGTATCGGGCCGGACATGGGCGGAGAGTTCGACCCGCGACAGCGACAGCAGATCGTCGATCAGCCGCGCCATTCGCGTCGCCTGGGTATGCATGATGCCGAGAAAACGCTCGCGCGCCTTGGCGTCGTCCTTGGCCGGCCCCTGCAGCGTATCGATGAAGCCCGACAAGGCGGCCAGCGGTGTGCGCAATTCATGACTGGCATTGGCCACGAAGTCGGCGCGCATCTCCTCGACCCGGCGCAGCGGCGTCTGGTCGTGGAATGTCATCAGCATGCATTTGTCGGTGCCGCCGAACAGCGTCGGCACCGGCACCGGCGTGATGATCAATTCCATCCATCGATCGACCGGCACGTGATCCAGATAGGTCGCGCGCCTGCTTTCGGTGGTCGCGATGGCCTCGCGGAGCGCGGTGATGATTTCGGGCGAACGCAGCGCGAACTGGGCAAGCTCGTTCTTGCGCAGCGCCGGCGCGAGCTGGGCGGCGGCAACATTGAGGTGGATGACACGGCCGGCGCGGTCGAGCAGCACCGCAGGATCCGGCATGCCGGCGACGACGGCAGAGACGGCGGCGGCCTCGACCGGGTTGACCGCGCGGACGTCCTCGCGCGAGGCAACCGCATCGTGCAATCGCCACGGCACCAGCGCGGCCGCACCGATGCAGATAAAGACGGCGGCGGCGCGGGCCAGCGCCAGCTCACCCAACGCAACCAGCAGGGACAAAGCGAGACCGGCGGCGAGCAGGATGATCGCCGAATGCCGCAACCGGTCCGGCCATGGCGAAAAGAAGGAAGAATGAGATTCGTCTATGGCCATTGGCCCGGCTTTCTTCCCATTCGGGTCCGTATCGTCAGGCGCCGGTATCCCCGCGCTCTCGTACGTATACGGCCTCGTGTTTCGGTTCCGGCTCAGGGCCGGGCACGCTCTGACGCTGGCGCTTCAGCCGCGCTCCCAGCATAACCTCCCGAAACGTCAGCAAGATTACAGATATGACAAATGGCGCAATATAATAGAGGAGGCGAAACAGCAGCATCCCGGCAAGCAGGTCTTCCCGGTCCATCTGCCAGAGGCCGACCAGCATGGCGGCATCGAACACTCCGAGCCCGCCGGGGGAGTGGCTGGCGAAGCCCAGCAGCGTCGCCGAGACAAAGATGACCGCGACCACCACGAAGCCCAGATTGGGTTCATCCGGCACCAGCACGTACATCGCCAGCGCGCAAAAGCTGAGGTCGATAATGCCGATCGCGATCTGCAGCAGCGTGAGCGGGCCGCCCGGCAGCGTCACCGTCCAGGGGCCACGGCCGACCCCTCTCGGCTGCACCCAAACCCAGACCACGTAGGCCAGCAGCATGGCGATGATCGCCAACGCCGCGATGCGATTCAGCCAGGGCGGGAGCTGGTCAATCGAGGCCGCCGCCTCCGGATGATAGGCGATGCCCAATCCGAGTACCGCGGCATTTCCGAGCCAGAAGGTCAGGCCTGCCAGAAAGCAGATCTTGGCGACATCGATCGCGTTCAATCCCCACGCCGAATAGATGCGATAACGCACCGCGCCGCCGGTGAAGACGCTGGCGCCGACATTGTGCCCGATCGAATAACTGGTGAAGGCCGCAAGCGCATTGACGCGGTAGGGAACGTCGCCGCGGCCGATCGCGCGAACCGCGAACCAGTCATAGAATGTCAGGGTGAAATAGCCCGCCGCCACGAACAGTGCCGCCAGCGCGATCTGGCGTGGCTCGGTCCCCTTGATCGCCTCGAGCACCTCGTTGGAATCGATGCCGCGCAGCATATGGTAAAGCACGTAGCACGCGACCCCGATGACCGTGATACTGACCACAACACCTAGTTTATGCAGGATTTGCTTCTGGCGCAGAAACGAGATCGCCCTGCGTATTGCTTCAAGCATCTCCACCTCGAATCGCAATCCCACGACAGCGGCTGCCGGGCGAACTTGGCCGTCGCCGGCGCCACGCTGGCTCCCTGGCGGGATGTCGTAGCGCGTTTTGGGGCGGAGTGGAATTCGCTTAGGCGTAATAAGACGCGCTCCGTCAATATATTAGGGGTCGTTCATGACACCGGATGCACAGTTTTGCTGCAAACGCGCCGGCAGCGCAAAGCCCCTTTGCAACGACCATGCCCGCAGGCGGTGAAGTTTTCGTGAGCCCGGACCGGGGATTCTACCGACAGAGGCCGGAAATCGGCAGATCGGACTCCGCGCCGTCGGCATCTCAAGCGGTCGGCGTGCCGCGCGAAAGCACACGGTCGCGCAGCCACGACCCGATAGAACAACCTAAGAGATATAGCGCGAACATGATGAGGCCGAGATCGAGCCAGTAGCCGGGGCGGCCCGGAACGACGTGTGCAAGTGACGCCGCCACCAGCGCGGCCACCACCACCGCAAGGCACCATGCCACCCGTTTCGATACGCCTTGAGCCCGGTGAACCACCGCGATCCAGCCCATCGCAAGACCCAGCAATAGCGACGCCAGCAGCCAGCCCCAATAGAATGCCGCGAGATAGGTCATACTCACCTCACCACGAAATCGATGCGGCGGTTCTGCGCCTTGCCTTCTTCAGTGTCGTTGCTGGCGACCGGCTGCGAGCTGCCATAGCCGATTGGCGTGAACCGGTTGGCGGGCAATCCCGCCTTCACCAGATAATCCGTCACCGCCTGCGCGCGCTTTTCGGACAGCGCCTGGTTGAAGCCCTCCTCACCATCGGTGTCGGTGTGTCCGGCAATTTCGATGTTGGCGGTCGGACAGCGCAACGCCGTTTCAGTCAGGCGGTCGAGCAGCCCCGCCGAATCCGGATTGATCGTGTCGCTCCCGGATTCGAAACGGATTCTTACCTTGGCCAGCAGGTCCGAAAACAGCTGCTGGCACACGGTAGGATCGACCGGCGCCGCCGCAGGCTTGACCGAGATGTCGGCCTTGAACCGCCAGCCCTGCGGAAAATCCTTGCCGAGCCCAGCGCGGATCTGCACGGCGGCCGCATCATAGAACGCGTCGCCGGAGAGACTGACTTCGCGATCGGACACCACCAGCGTACCCGTCGAAAGCCGCGACAATGCGCCCAGCGCCGGCGCAACCGCATTGGCGAAACCGGAGGGCGCGCCGATGCTGGCCTTGAGATTGTCGACGACCTTCTCGCTGAAAAACTTGCGGCCGGCTGCGGCCGCCAGCGCCGCATGGACGTTGTTGTCAGGCACGTAGCCGGTGAGCGTCAACGTCACTGCGACGGGATCCTTGTAGGCCTGAAAGATGTAAGGCGGCGCCTTGATTTCGTTGGCGGCGACCGAAAATCCCTCGGGCAGATTTTTCAAGGCCGCTGCGATGGCCTCCCGGCCGCCAAGCTCGCGCGCCATGCCGGACAGGCTGACCTTGGTATCCGAGATGGTGATCTTGCCGTCCTTCAGCTTCCCGATCTGATCGATCAGCAACGATGCGGCGCTATCAAAACGCGGCGGTGCGCCCCGCGCCAAGTTCATCTGGTCGGCCACTTCGACGCCGCCGAGGCTGGCGCGGGCGACCTCCAGCAACCTGGCCTTGCTGGCCGGCAAAGGCGCATAGCCGCCCAGCGTCACCCGCACGACGTCGCGCTCGGCCGACCAGACAAACGGCTTGGCTTCCGGAACGAGGCGGGTCTCATCGTTGACGAGCCGCACGCCCGGCACGCTTTCCACCGAGGCCACGGCGCTGCGCCGCCCCTCTTCCGAGAACGCATCCGCCGCGAACGTCACGTCGCGGCCGGCGACCGCGATCCGCCGCTTGTCGAGCACGGTACCTTTAAGCGCAGCCGTGGAGCGTGCGGCCAAGTCGGATTCCAGTGGCAGAGTGCTGGTCCAGGCGGCTATCGCCCAAAAGACGACCAGTGGAATCAGGCCCGGCCACCATTTGCTGCTCCACTTGAAAAATCCGTGCATTCGATGTCCCGCGGGGCCTAGACGATCGATTCCAAGAAAGTTGTCATATGGGTGGGATTCATCGGTCGTTTCGAGCTCCTATATAGCGGTGGAGGGGCTTTGTGACGAAGGAT
>LNAP01006325.1_pt1 | contig 10251 bp, 10 predicted proteins | sample 602601 | NCBI WGS metagenome assembly LNAP01 (sample SAMN02440304, study PRJNA202911) | soil metagenome | biome: Subtropical and temperate rainforests or woodlands; isolation source: soil samples (1 kg each in a 20% v/v slurry with milli Q water) were... ...
CCGGCCGCGCCGCGCCGGCGAGCTCGCAAGCGCCGGCCTCGTCATCAAGAGCCCGAACGGCGACGTGACGCTGCAGAATCCTCCGACGGTGCAGGCCGACGCACTCAAGGACAAGTTCGATGTCGTGCTCTTGAGCTGCAAGGCGTTCGATCTCGACGATGCCATCAAATCGTTTGTGCCAGCGGTGGGACCGAACACCGCGATCATCCCGATGCTGAACGGCATGAAGCACCTCGATGTGCTCGATGCCAAATTCGGCAAGGAACGCGTGCTCGGCGGCCTCTGCGCCATCGCGGCGACCCTGAACGAGAAGCGCGAGGTGGTGCAGCTCCAGCCGATGCAGTCGCTGAACTACGGCGAGCGCGACGGCAAGCTGTCGGATCGTGTGAAGGCGATCGATGAGGCGTTCAAGAGCGGCATCAATGGCGCCACCGCCAGCCAGAACATCATGCAGGATATGTGGGAGAAATGGGTGTTCCTGTCCTCACTCGCGGCCTCCACCAGCCTGATGCGAACCTCCGTCGGCAATATCCTCGCCGCCCCCGGCGGCCGCGATTTCCTGCTGGGCATGCTCGACGAGACCAGCGCGATCGCCACCGCGTCCGGCTACCCGCCGGGCGGGCCGTTCTTCGAGCGGGTGAAGGGCAATCTCACAGCCGAGGGCTCGCCGATGACGGCCTCGATGTTCCGCGACATCAAGGCCGGCCTGCCGGTCGAGGCCGACCACGTCATCGGCGACCTCATCGCGCGCGCCGATGCCGCCAAGGTGCCGGTGCCGAAACTGCGCATCGCCTACACGCATCTGAAGGCGTATGAGAAGCAGCGGGCGGGGTAACTCCGCACCCAGTCGTCGCGGCAGCCCAGCGCTATTTCAAGTGAGCGAGATAATGCGAGACCGCCGTGATTTCCTCGTCGCTCATGCGATAGGCGACATCGGCCATCGCGGCGACGCCGCCGCCGACGCGCAAGCCCGCTTTGTAGTCGTGCAGCGCCTTGACCAGATATTCCTCGCGCTGACCGGCCAGTCGTGCGACTCCCTTGGTGCCGGCGAAGCCGTCGGTGTGGCATGAGGCGCAGCGTCGGCCTGCGGCGACTTGCGCGCCCTTTTTCGACAGGTCGGGATCCGCGTCCTCTGAACCCTTCGGCGGCGGCAGCTGCGAGAAATAGGCGCCGAGATTGCGGATGTCCTCGTTGGTGAGCTGCTCGACGATCGGCTGCATCTGCTCGTTCTTGCGCGAGCCCGCGCGGAAGAACACGAGCTGCCATTGCAGGAACTGATCGGGCTGGCCGGCCAGCGAGGGAATATTCTCGGTCTGCGAGACGCCGTTCTCGCCGTGACAGCCGGCGCAGACCGAGGCTTTCTCCTTGATCGCGGAATTATCCGCGGCCTGGGCCGGGAGGAACAGTAGGGTCGCAGATAGAATTCCGAACCGAATGGCCCGCATGGTTCACGTCTCTCCAGCTGTCATTGCCGGGCTTGACCCGGCAATCCATCCCTCTTGCAAGAGGTTTCTTTTATGATGGATGCCCGGATCAAGTCCGGGCATGACGAACCTGTTCCGTGGCGAGCACGCCGCATCAAGCAAAGAGGCTGCGACGGTCGCCCGATCGCAGCCTCTTCGTTACTGGCGCTACTTCTTGCTGTAGCTGATGCGATAGATCGCGCCGGCCCAGTCGTCGGCCACGAGGATCGATCCGTCCTTGGCAAGGATGATGTCGTCGGGACGACCGAGGTAGCCCTGGTCGCCCTCGATCCAGCCGGAGGCGAACACCTCCTGCTTGGGGTTCTTGCCGTCAGGCCCGACGATGACGCGCACGATGCGACCGCCCTGGTACTTGTGGCGATTCCAGGAGCCATGCTCGGCGATCAAAATGTTGTTCTTGTACTCGGCGGGGAACTGGTCGCCGGTATAGAACTTCATGCCGAGCGGAGCGACGTGGGCGCCGAGATTCAGCACGGGCGGCGTGAACTCGGAGCATTTGTGGCCCATCGCGAACTTGTCGTCGGGCAGATTGCCCTGGTGGCAGTAGGGATAGCCGAAATGCTCGCCCATCTTGTTGATCATGTTCAGCTTGTCGCTGGGCAGGTCATCGCTGATCCAGTCGCGGGCATTCTCGGTGAACCAGTACTTGCCGGTGCGCGGATCGACGTCGCCGCCAACCGAGTTGCGGACGCCGAGCGCATAGATCTCGGCGTTGCCGGTCTTGGGATCGACGCGCCGGATCTGCGAGACGCTGGTCGGGGGAATGCCGATGTTGAAGGGCGGTCCGAACGGAATGTAGAACCAGCCCTCCTTGTCGACCGCAATGTACTTCCAGCCATGCGCGGCATAGGACGGCATGTCGTCATAGACGACCTTGCCGTCGCCGAGCTTGTCGAGATTGGCTTCGGCATTGTCGTAGCGGATCAGCTTGTCGACTGCGATGACGTAGAGCGCGCCATCCCTGAAGGCGAGACCGGTGGGCATGTTCAGGCCCTTGAGGACGGTCTTGACCTCCTTCTTTCCGTTGTTGTCCTTGATGGCATAGACGTTGCCGAGGCCGAACGAACCGACGAACAGCGTGCCCTTGTCACCCCAGGCCATCTGCCGCGCGGCCAGCACGCCGGAGGCATAGACCTCCATCTTGAAGCCCGGCGGCAGCTTGACCTTCTTGATGATGTTGGCGAGCTCGGCATCGGACGCGCCGGTGGGCGGACCCGACGGCGGCGCGAGGCCCTTCTGCGCCTCGGTTTCGTCGCCCAGGAACCAGTCATCCGGCGGATGGGTCCAGAATTCCTTGGTGCCGGATTCGTATTTCTTCAGCGGCTTGCTTTTGTCTTGCGCGTGACCAGCGCTGGTCCCCGCGAGAAGGGCCACGGCCGCAAGCGCCAGAACGGATTGAAAGACGGATCGATGGAATTTCATCGCGTCACTCCCCTAAGGCAGCCGTCAGGGCTGCGCATTATTTTATTTTGCTAGTCGAGAGGCGAAGTTTTGGGTCCGCCGGAACGACAGACGCAAAAAGGTTAGCACATCTGCGACCGGAGAGAAGCGCGTCGCGTGCACCGCCCTTGCGCTGCGTAAAAATTGAGACGGAATGTCAACGGAGGAACGCCACGGCGACGCTCTCGCTGCAGCGCGGAATCAATGGGCGCGGGATCGTTGGCAGGCGGCAAGAGGGGATGACCCTAAAAATGCGAGAACAACCCCATGCACAGTAGAATGGCTCAAACCGCTTGCTCCCGGCCAGACCGGACAGACATTTGAAGCGTCGAGCAAAATAGCAAATCCGGCGCCTACGAGGCGACCGGGTAGGGCCCGTCGTCGAACACCCCGTCATGATAGCCCTTCGAGCCGATCTCGCGTGCCAGCGGACTGCGAAAATCGCGACCTGCGCGCAGGCTGTCCAACACATGGGCGAAGTCGAATTCCGGCCGCCAGCCCAGCTCGCGCCGCGCGCGGTCGTTGACATAGACGCGGTCGATTTCTGGGAAGAGTTTCCAGCCCCGCGCCGCATACAGCTGCGCGCAATCCGGATAGAGCTCGCGCACGACACCGGCTGCATCGCGCGCGAGCGCCGTGAGATGACACGGCTCGAACGGGCTGGTCGCGGAGACGATGTAGCGGCCGAAGCCGATGCCTGGCCCGCGCTCGACCGCGAGCAGATGAGCGCTCACCGCGTCCGCGATGTCCAGCCGACGATAGAGCAGCTCGTTGGCCTGCGCGTTCTCCAGCGAATAGGCCGAGCGCATCGCGGGATCATCATCGTCTTCCGGAAAGAAGCGCGAGGTCCGCAAGGCAACGACCGGCAGACCGCGCTCGCGATAAAACAGTTCGCACAGGGTCTCCGCCATCAGTTTTGTGGTGCCGTAGATGTTCTTCGGCGCCGGCAGCAGATCCTCGGTGACCCACACGGCCGCCTGTCCGGCCTCGGGGCGGAGCTGCGAGCCGAACGCGCTGGTGGTGCTGGTGAAGACGAAGCTCCTCACGCCGGCGCTCGCCGCCGCCTCCAGCAAATTGAGCGTGCCGGTGACGTTGGTATCGACGAAGTCTTGCTTGGAGTGCGTCGCCACGTGCGGCTTGTGCAGCGTGGCGGTGTGGATCACGGCGGTGACGCCGTCCATCTGGCTGCGCACGAAGCCGGGATCGACGATCGAGCCGACCGCATCGGTGAAGGGCGATGGCTTCAGATCAAGCCCGTGCGCGGGCGACCCGCGGCAACGGAGCGTGCGAAGAATGGCTTCGCCAAGGTGGCCCGCGCTGCCGGAGACCAGAATTGTCATTCGAGACCCGATAAAGCCGGTAGCCTGGGAAAACCAGCCTCAACGAGTTGTTAATTGAAAAAGCCGAGCATTGACACGAGCCAGCTCGTTCCCTATATGCTCGATTCGAATCATCCTCCGGTAGGGATACCGCACATGTTTCAACTTCCACGCTGCAGAAGCTGCGGAAGATCTTGGAAACCGAGGTTGGGTGTGGTCGCGACCAATTCTTACTGTTCACGATGCAGCAATGAGCGAAGGAAATTTGCAGCGCAAGCCTTCGAGCTTCGCCCTTTGCGCGAAGGCGACTTTGACGGTCCATATCTGTTGCCGCGTAAACTGCGTAAGATCGGCGGCTCAACCTAGCTTCGTGGCGAACACCGCTGATAGTTGTTTATCAGCCGTCCCGTAGTCGAGATCGGTTCCGGCTCCAAAATTCCGACGATTGCCATTCCCTAGAGGTTCGCTTCGTGCACTCCAGGCGAACTTCTTAGGTGCTGTCTCATTCAGCTCCACAAAATAGCGGCGGCCCTTCGCGTCATGCGTCCAAATTATCTTGCCAGGGACGACGGCGCACTCCCAAGGAGGCGTCGTCTTTAGCTTTGAGTATGCGCGCAAGAGTTCAGCTCCGCTTTGATAGCGCGCCTTGGTGTCATCATTCATCATAGTCCGGATCACAGTCCTCCAAGCTTGGGGAATGTGCGGCAGCCAAGGGAGGGATTTCGCGAAACCTCCTTTGCCAGCAACGTGCCGTGGCGGCGGCAATTTTGAGTACCATTCTGCCCCATGAAGCAAGCGGTACATCGTCATTCCGAGAGCCCAAATATCTGTTTTTACGCTTGTCGGACCATCATTGAGAACCTCGGGAGCCAAATGGTCGAGGTACCCTGCCGCAGATGCATAGCCGCCCACGATATTGTCGGAAACCAGGCCAAAGTCGCCAAGCTGCGCTACGTCTCTTTTGCCCAACAGGATGTTGCCGGGTTTTATGTCCCGATGGATCATTCCGCGGGAATGAAGAGCGACCAACCCCATAGTTACTTGGGTGATATATCGACGAACGTCTGAAAGCATCATTGGTCCCTGCTCGAAGAGGGCCTGAAGAGACCCGCCCGGGCACTTCTCCATAACGATTAGGACAGCATCGCTGCTCTCATCCTCCAACAGAGAATGAACCTTAACGACGTTGGCGTGTTCCGCCTCGCTAAGCCTGCGTCCCTCGGCGAGATGCCCCTCTCGCCTAACCAGCCACTCCGCATCTGACTCGCCTGTCAGTCGCGCGAGACGTTTGACGGCCACCTCGTTGTGCACGTCATCGGTGCCGGCGAACACCTCACCAAAGTGGCCACCGCCGAGCTTGTGGCCAAGCTTCAAATTTGATCGCAACGTCATTTCTTTTTGCGCGCCGCGAGGATGATCATAGCAGCTTCGCGGCTGCCGACCCGAAGATTGGCGCCCACGCATTCCTTCTTCCAAAACGCGCTGTCGGAAAGATACTCGTCAACTTTGCGTTCCCCGAAGGTCTTGCTGATTACGGCCTTTGATTGCAGTTTCACTTCGGTGGCGCGCCGAAGTGCGCACAACACTACTCCTCGCAGCTCTGCGGACTGGAGGTGGGCCTTCTTCGTACCTCCCAAGCTAACCGCACTTTCCTTCACGACCGCGCAGTCAATCCCATTCTCGGTAGCGAAGTCTGTGACTTGCTGGGCCATCACCACGTAAGCGTCAGAGCGATCACCCAATTGGAGAGGCCACGATTGATCCGACTGAATTGTAATTGGCCCGGCGTCGGGCACCTCGGCGTCTACAGCGGTAACCAAGTCGCCCGAAACGACCACCCCCAACCAGCGCTCCGTCATGTCGCCTCCCAGCAATTGCGATTACGAACCGCAATATTCTCAACGCACTGAGTCTGCAACCAGGAGTTGGCAGGAAACACTTAGCGGGATGTCGGGTGAAAAACACAATTCCCAAGCTAGGGAAAAACTGGAGCGGGCGAAGGGGCTCGAACCCTCGACCCCGACCTTGGCAAGGTCGTGCTCTACCACTGAGCTACACCCGCATCCTGTGTCGGTCGCGTGACGCGCCGGCAACGGCTGTCGTATGCCAAAAGCGGGAGGGGAATGCAACAGCTACCGGCGGCCTAGATTCGGTTCTTGAGGCCCCATAGGGAGCCTGAATGCGGCCAAATGGCCCGAAAGTGCCCCGGAACCGGCGAATCGGCCGCAATGGATTGAAATTCGGCCGCCCCGGCCCAATCTAGGAGCCGACAGCGAAGCATAGGAAGCGGCTACGTGCTAAAGAGCCGCCATTCCAGACATAGACGAGGGGATGCCGTGACGATCATCGACCAGGGTAACGGAGCCGCAAACCCGGCTGCGGCCGATCTGATCAAGGACACCACCACCCAGACCTTCGTGAAGGACGTCATCGAGGAATCGAAGCGCCAGCCGGTGCTGATCGACTTCTGGGCGGAGTGGTGCGGTCCCTGCAAGCAGCTTACTCCCGTGCTCGAAAAGGCGGTCAAGGCGGCCAAGGGCAAGGTCAAGCTGGTCAAGATGAACATCGACCAGCATCCGGCGATCCCGGGCCAGATGGGCATCCAGTCGATTCCGGCCGTGATCGCCTTCGTCAACGGCCAGCCGGCCGACGGCTTCATGGGCGCGGTGCCCGAGAGCCAGCTCAACGCCTTCATCGAGAAGCTGACCAAGGGCGTGACCGCGCCGGGCGAGCCCAATATCGCCGAGATCCTGCAGGAGGCCGAAGCCGTGCTCGCCGAGGGCGATGCGGCGGCGGCAGCGCAGATTTACGCCGAGGTGCTCCAGCATGATTCCACCAACATCGCGGCGCTCGCTGGCCTGGCGAAATGTTATGCCGTCTCCGGCGCGATGGAGCAGGCCAAGCAGACGCTGGCCATGGTGCCGGAATCCAAGCGCAACGACCCCGCGGTGAAAGCCGTGCAGACCGCGATCGATCTCGCCGAGCAGGCGCAGTCGCTCGGACCTGTCGCCGAGCTGGAACAGAAAGTCGCCGCAAACCCGCTCGATCATCAGGCCCGATTCGACCTGGCGACCGCGCTGAACGCGCAAGGCAACCGTGCGGCCGCGACCGAACAGCTGCTCGCGATCATCAAGCGCGACCGCAAATGGAACGACGACGGCGCCCGCAAGCAGCTGGTGCAATTCTTCGAGGCCTGGGGCGGCACGGATGATGCAACGGTCGAGGGACGCAAGCGTTTGTCGACGATCCTGTTTTCGTAAGGGCTTTTTCGAGCATGATCTGTTCGGAAAGCCGCTGCACACTTTTCCGGATCATGCGCTAGCAAGTCCAAGGGGGAACCGGGCAGATGCCGATCAACATCGAATATCGCGGGCCCGCCGACCTCCCGGAGATCATTCCGGTGTTTCCGCTGCCGGGCGCGCTGCTGCTGCCCCGCGGCCAGATGCCGCTCAACATCTTCGAGCCGCGCTACCTGTCGATGGTCGACGATTCCTTCCGCGACGGCCATCGCCTGATCGGCATGATTCAGCCTGATGTCGCGCACTCCCCGAAGAATTCCGACAAGCCGACGTTGTTCCGCGTCGGCTGCGTCGGCCGCATCACCCAGCTCGCCGAATCCGGCGATGGCCGTTACATCCTCGAGCTCACCGGCGTCTCGCGCTTCAAGGTGGTCGAGGAGCTCGAGGTGCTCACCGCCTACCGGCAGTGCAAGGTGGACTTCTTCACCTTTGCCAACGACTTCACCGCGCGGATGGGCGAGGACGAGGTCGACCGCGAAGCGCTCCTGGCCGTGCTGGCGGACTTCCTGAAGGCCAACAATCTCAAGGTCGACTGGGAGGGCGTCGAAAGTGCGCCCAACGAAGCCCTGGTCAACGCGCTGGCGATGATGTCGCCCTATGGCCCCGCGGAGAAGCAGGCCATGCTGGAAGCGATGGACCTGAAGACCCGCGCCGAGATCCTGATCGCAGTGACCGAGATGGACCTCGCCAAGAAGCGCACCAGCGGCGATCCGCCATTGCAGTGAGGGGGCAAGTTCGCCTCAACTCCGTCATCCCGGGTCAGGCTCGGCCGAGATGAGGGAAGAGTGTCGAGGAGTCACTTGCCCGGCGAATGACCGCGGATGCGCTTGCGCCCGGTGATCATCGCGCGCACCAGACTTTCGCGCTGGAGCAGTCCCATCAGCACCACACCGAGCACGTGCAGCACGACCAGGACGATGACGGCGTCGGATGAATAATGGTGGGTGTCCTCGACCCACCAGACGCCGAAGAAGGCGGTGGTGACCGACATCGCGCCCGTGATCGCCGAGACGGCGAGGGCGAGCATCAAGGCCACCAGCATCACCGTGCCCGCGGGATTGAGTCCGATATAGCGGCCGGTCATGCCGCGGCGCAGATTCCAGAGATAGCCTGGTGCCGCGCGAAGCCTGACCCTGATCATGCGGAAGCGCGAATAGCGGCTTCCCCAGAAACCCCAGACGAGGCGGAAGGCGAGAAGCCCCAGCACCGCATAGCCGACGATGCGGTGAAGCCGGTCGTAGACGGGGGGCGTGAACCACGCGACCAGAACGCAGGCCGCGAGAGCCCAGTGCCAGAGGCGCAGCGGGAGGTCCCAGACTGCGACCGTCCGCGGAGCGGTTCGATCCGCAGGGGTCCCGCCGGACACCCCGCGCGCTTGTGGCATCGCTTCTTCAATCAAGCAAAGACCATCCTCGAGCTCTGCCTTGCGCAGTCCATGTCTGCGCAGTCCCGCCCGCGACTTGCTTCAAGCCTTACTTGGCGATCGTGTGCTTCAGGCTGAGATCTTCGGGGCTGTAGAACAGCTCGTACAGCTTGCCTTCCTTGACGCCATAGACCTCGTAGCACGAGCCTTCGATCTTGGAGCGCCGCACCTCGTAGCCGAGCGCCTTGGCCTTGGCTTCGGCCTCGCTGGCCGGCTTCCACGACGCCTTGTCGAGCTTGGTGCAATCCTTGAACCCGTCGGCCATGGCCGCCGACCCCGTACCCATTCCAACCGTCAGTGCAATGGCAACAACACGAATGACCCTCACGAACGTCTCCTCCTCTGTCGTGCGCGCTACGCGAGCCGCGAGCGGCACCGAAGGAAGCAAAGGAGGGGTTGAAGTCAATCCGGTTCGGGCTTGGACCGTTTAGATAAGTTCTAACGGCGGCCAAAAGCTGAGTGCTCTCCGTGCGCAGCACACCGCTGCGGCCTTACGCCTCACAGACGGTGCGTGTTGCTAGTAGCCGGCCACTGCCATCGCGACCACAGCACTGAGTGCCATCCAGCCGAAATGCCGGCCGCGCGTCGCCCACGCATTGGCGCAAGCGGAGAAGCCGAACACGCAGGCCATGGTGGCGACGATCCAATGGCGCGCCGTCTCCGAGCCCATCCAGGGCACCGCGATCAGCAGCACGCCACCGCCGATCCAGGCGACGGTCGAGGCCTGCCAGACCAGGCGGATCAGGGTGCGAAGCCGTGCGGGCTCGATGGTAGCGCGGGCGAACACCTTGGCCTCGCCGAGGTAGCCGTGGATGAGGGCCACGACGATCGTCAGCGCGCCGGCGCACTGAAGCAAGAGATCACGCATCGTCGGGACTCCCGAGAGCTCGTCCATACATCCGTGTATGGTGGCATAGACGCTGGCCTGCGGCCTGTCAATACACTAGTGTATGGCTCGCCTCCGGGAACCCGACATGACCGAACAGCTCTCCGCCGACGACTGGATCAAGCAAGGTCTCAAGGCGCTCGCCAAGAGCGGCTTCACCGCGCTCAAGGCCGATCCGCTGGCAAAAGCCATGGGCGTGTCGCGCGGCAGCTTCTATTGGCATTTCGCCGATCTCGGCGCGTTCCAGGCCGCCGTGCTGAGGCGCTGGCGCGAGATCGCGGCCGAGCAGATCATCGCCGATGTCGAAGCCGCCAGCGACGAACCGCTCAAGGCGCTGCTGCGGAGGTCGTTCGGCGCCCGGCTCGAGCTCGAGCGCGCGGTGCGCAACTGGGCGGCCTTC
>LNAP01007140.1_pt1 | contig 10249 bp, 11 predicted proteins | sample 602601 | NCBI WGS metagenome assembly LNAP01 (sample SAMN02440304, study PRJNA202911) | soil metagenome | biome: Subtropical and temperate rainforests or woodlands; isolation source: soil samples (1 kg each in a 20% v/v slurry with milli Q water) were... ...
GGCCTGGCGCTCGCCGCTGGTCGACCCGCGCCGCGGGCGCGCCTGGGCGGCGACCGGCAGCGTGACCGTGCTGGCCCGTTCCTGCCTGCGCGCCGACGCGCTGACCAAGCCGGTGGCCATCGATCCGGCCGCCTGCGAACCCGTCCTGCGCCGCCTGCAGGCGCAGGCCCTGCTGCTGCCCGCCGCATGAAACCCGGCCCACGCTACACGCTGCTGGGTCCGCGCCTCGGGCCGCTCGGCCGGCGCGCGGTGTACGGCCTTTGCCTGCTGCTGCTGCTCACCGGCGCCGCCTGGCTGGTGCTGCACATCTGGCTGCGCGTGGAGGGTCCGTTCGGCCCCGAACACCATCCGCTGGAAGCCTGGCTGATGCGCCTGCACGGCCTGCTGGCCCTGCCGGCGCTGTTGGGTCTTGGCGCCCTGCTGCCGATGCACGTGTGGCCTGCCTGGCGACCTCGCCGTCGGCGGCCCAGCGGGCTCGTGCTGCTCGCCGCCTGCGCAGTGCTGGCCCTCGGCGGCTGGGCGCTGTACTACGTGGCCGACGAAACGGCGCGCCCGTGGGTGTCGGTCAGCCACTGGGTTCTTGGACTGGCGCTGCCAGTGCTGGTGCTGGCCCACATCATCGGTGCACGCCGCGGGCGGCTTGTCGAGGAACGCGCGGGTCAGCATCGGCCCGGCCCGTGAACTCGCGGCCACACGGCCGGCACACAACAACAAGCGCGATCGGCCGCGGTCCAACTGCTCGGTCAATGGTGACTCGCTACCGCGGAGATATTCATGTTCAGGACACGCTTTCATGGTCCGGCCGCCGCGGGGCTGGTCGCCCTGCTGGTCGCCGGCTGCGCCACCAACCCCGAAACCGGCCAGCGCGAGATGACCAAGACCGGCAAGGGCGCCGCCATCGGCGCGGCCGCGGGTGCGGTGCTCGGCGGCGTGAGCGGCGGTGACCGCGGCCAGCGTGCCGGTATCGGCGCGGCAGCGGGTGCCGCCATCGGCGCCGGGGTCGGCAAGTACATGCAGAACCAGGAAGAAAAACTGCGCCAGCAAACGGCCGGCACGGGCGTGGAGGTGTCACGCCAGGGCGATAACGTGATCCTGAACATGCCGGGGCACGTCACCTTCGCCACCGACAGCGCCCAGATCACGCCCGCCTTCTACAGCACCCTGGATCAGGTGGCCGCCACCATCGCCGAATACCAGGACACCCGGGTGCAGATCAACGGCCATACCGACAGCACCGGCTCGGACAGCTACAACCAGCAGCTTTCCGAGCGCCGTGCCCAGGCCGTCGCCAGCTATCTGGCCAGCCGCGGCGTGGCCAGCAGCCGCATGACCACCCTTGGTTATGGCGAAACCCAACCCATCGCGTCCAATGAAACCGCCGACGGTCGCCAGCAGAACCGCCGCGTGGAGATCATCCTGAGCCCCACCGGCGGCTGATGGCAGCCGGGTGATCCGGCATGGCATCGACGCACGGCGCCCTCAGTCCCCGACCAGCACCCCGGCGCCGGCCAGCAGATCGGCGGTCTCGAACAGTGGCAGCCCCATGACGCCCGAATAGCTGCCCTCAAGATGCCGGATGAACGCCGCCGCCCGGCCCTGGATGGCGTAGGCGCCAGCCTTGTCGAGCGGCTCGCCGGTGTCGCAGTAAGCCGCAATCTCGGCCGGCGACAGGGTGCGAAACGTCACTTCGCTCTCGCTCAGGCGCACGACGTGGGCACCGCCCTGCACGCGCGCCACGGCGCTGAGCACCGTATGCGTGCGCCCGGACAGGCGGCGCAGCATGGCGGCCGCATCGCCCCGATCCACCGGCTTGCCGAAAATCTCCCCGTCCAGCACCACCACCGTGTCGGCGCCCAGCACGCAGACCTGCGGCCCAAGCTGCGCTGCAGCCGCGCGCGCCTTGGCCAGCGCCAGTCGGCACACATGGTCGGTTGCCAGTTCTCCTGGCAAGGGCTGCTCGTCGACCGCCACGGCCAGCACCTCGAAATTCACGCCAAGCTGGGCCAGCAGTTCACGGCGGCGGGGTGAGGTCGAGGCAAGTACCAGCTGCGGCATGAAGGTTGCTGCCAAATCGGTTGGGGTCATCAAAGTTTAACCGGCGCCCTCCAGCATGCGCCCACACCCCAAGCCGAACGAGGATACCGACCATGCGCGACTGGACCCGCGCGCTGCTGAGCCACCACGAGCGCAGCCTGCAGCGCTTTCCAAACCAACGCCTGCTGGTGCTGTTCGACGTCGACGACACGTTCCTGGACATGCGCCTGGCACTGACCGGCCTGCTGCGTGCCTACGACGCCAACCATGCCAGCTCCCACTTCAGTGCTCTTGATCCGGGCACGCTCGATCCGTTCGGACGCGGCATCGAAGCCATCCTGGAACACTGCCAGGTGCCGGCCGACGAACAGCCGCAAGTGCTCGCCTGGTTCCAGCACAAGCGCCGCTGCGGCGAGATTGCCCGCCTCGCCCATGCGCCCTACCGCGGCCTGCTGGGCCTGGCCGCCTGGCTGAACGAGCAGCCGCGCACGGTGGTCGGCATCAACTCCGCGCGTCCGGAGTTTCTGCGCCAGGACACGCTGCGCTGCCTGAACGACCTGGCATCGAACAGCCGCCTGCGGTTCGTCGACGAACTGGCCTGGTTCACGCCGCACGGCTGGCGGGACGATGTCGGCGCGAGCAAGCTGTCGGCGATCGCGCAGGCCGAGCAGCGTGGCGAACGCGTCATCGCCATGATCGACAGCAACCCGGCGGTGCTGGCCAGTCTGGCCGCCGCTGACCTCGGCGACGACAGGCTGCTGCTGCACAGCGCCGACCTGCTGCACCTGTCCGGCACGCCGCGCCGGGAACATCGGTTGACCCACGCCGCCTGAGGCGGCAACCGGAGCGCCGGGACGCGCTGCCAGAATCGCTGGCTGTAGAGGCCCGGTTATGCCGGGCGATCATCGCCACGAGGCCCGGCCGGGCCTCCAGTAGAATGGCTCGCCCACCGTTGCCAGCCGCGTCGCATGTCCTTCAACGCCCTGTCCATCCTGCTCGCCGCGGCCTACCTGGGCCTTGGCGCCGGCTACGTCCTGCAGCTGCGCCGGCCGGCCAGTGGCACGCGCCTCGCGTTGCGGGCCGCGGCAGCGCTGCTGGGCCTGCTGCACCTGGGGCTGCTGCGCACGACGATCGCCGACGGGCCGGCGCTGGCGCTGGGTTTCGGCAATGCGGTGTCCTTGCTGGCGGCGGCGGTGATGCTGCTGTTCGTGGGCATCTCGATCCTGCGTTCGGTGGACAACCTGGGCGTCGTGCTGGCGCCGCTGGCGGGACTGTCGGTGCTGCTGATGCTGCTGCCGGACCATTCGACGCCGCTGCCGGCGGTCGACATGCTGCCGCTGGCGCTGCACGTCACGCTGTCGCTGAGCGCCTATGCCCTGTTGGCGCTGGCGGCCCTGCAGGCGCTGGTCATGGCGTACCAGGATTCGCGTCTGCGCCAGCACGCGCCCGGCGGCGTGCTGCGCGCACTGCCGCCGCTGGGCGACATGGAACGGCTGCTGTTCCAGTTGTTGGGACTCGGATTTGCCGCGCTGACGCTGGCGCTGCTGTCCGGGGTGCTGTTCCTGGGCGACATCTTTGCGCCGCATCTGCTTGAAAAAACGGCGCTTTCGATCGGCGCCTGGCTGGTGATCGGCACCCTGCTGGTCGGCCGCCGCCGCGCCGGCTGGCGCGGCCGCACCGCCGTGCGCTGGACCCTGGCCGGCTTTGCCCTGCTGGCGCTGGCGTACCTGGGCAGCAAGTTCGCGCTGGAATTCGTGCGGCGCGGCTGAAGCGCAGCGCCGACCGACCTCAGGCCAGCTGCGCCTGCAGGAACGCCCGCAGCGCCTGCGCCGCCTGGGCACGGTGGCTCAGGCGCGCCTTGTCGGCCGGGTCCAGCTGCGCCGCCGTGCAGCCGTGCTCGGGCAGCCAGAACAGCGGGTCGTAACCGAAACCGTGCTGGCCGGCCTCGGTAAACGCGATCCGGCCTTCCCAGGTGCCGCTGAAAATCTGCGGCCATGGGTCCTGCGCGTGGCGCAGGTAGACCAGCACGCAGCGAAAACGCGCCGTGCGCCGATCCGCCGGTACATCGGCGAGCTGCTGGAGCAACCTGGCCCGATTGTCCGCATCGTCCGCCGCCGGCCCGGCGTAGCGGGCCGAGTGCACGCCCGGTGCGCCGGCCAGCGCGTCCACCTCCAGCCCGGAATCGTCGGCCAGCGCCGGCAGGCCGCACGCGGCGGCGGCATGGCGGGCCTTCAGGATCGCGTTCTCGACGAAGCTGGGCGCCGTTTCCTCGGCGGCCTTGGCGGTGAAGTCGCCGAGCGCCTGCAAGTTCAGCGGCAGGTCGCCGAGCAAGCCGCGCAGCTCGGCCAGCTTGCCGCGGTTGCCGCTGGCCAGCACCAGGCGCATCAGCCGGCCAAGGCCGCCCGCTGCAGGGCGATCAGCTCGGCCACGCCCTGCTGACCGAGCGCGATCAGCTGCGCCAGCTCGTCGGCGCGGAAGGCGTGGCCCTCGGCCGTGCCCTGGATTTCCACGAAGGCGCCGGCGTCGTTGATGACCAGGTTCATGTCGGTCTCGGCGGTGGAATCCTCGGCGTAGTCCAGGTCCAGAACCGTCTGCCCGGCGAAGATGCCCACCGACACCGCCGCCACCGCGCCGTGAATCGGATCGCGCGTGATGGCCCGGCGCTTGCGCAGGCTGGCCACCGCATCCACCAGCGCCACGTAGGCGCCGGTGATGGCCGCCGTGCGCGTGCCGCCGTCGGCCTGGATCACGTCGCAATCCAGCGTGATGGTGCGCTCACCCAGCGCCGACAGGTCCACCACCGCACGCAGGGCGCGGCCGATCAGGCGCTGGATCTCCAGCGTGCGGCCGCCCTGGCGACCATTGGCGGCCTCGCGCTGATTACGCGAATGGGTGGCGCGCGGCAGCATGCCGTACTCGGCCGTCACCCAGCCGCTGCCGCTGCCGCGCTTGAAGCCCGGCACGCGCTCGTCGACGCTGGCGGTGCAGATCACCCGCGTGTCGCCGAAACTGACCAGCACCGAACCTTCGGCGTACTTGCTGAACTGACGGGTGATGGTGACCGGACGCAACTGGTCCGGCCGACGGCCGCTCGGGCGCATGGCGTGTCCTTGAAAAAGAGATGGAAAGGCACAAGATCGACTGACCGCCGGCGAGCGCCGCAGGTTGCGGCATGGACGGCCAAGAGGGCGGCCATTGTAGCCCGGCAGCCCGCGGGCCCGCCGCAGAGCCATGCGGCCCGTCCGCTACACTTGGCCGCCCCGCCCGAACCCGGAACCACCCATGATTTCCAGCATGACCGCCTTTGCCCGCAGCAGCCGCAGCGGGCCGCTGGGCGAATTCACCTGGGAACTGCGCAGCGTGAACCACCGTTACCTGGAGCTGTCGCTGCGCCTGCCGGACAGCCTGCGCGGCCTGGAAGCGCGCGTGCGTGACCTGGCCAATCGGGAACTGAACCGCGGCAAGGTGGACATCGGCCTGCGCTACGTGCCGCCCGTCGAGGCCGCCAGCCTGGAGCTGAACGAACCGGCGCTGCAGGCCGTGATCAGCGCCGCCATGCGGGTGCGCGATCACCTGGGTGCGCACACTGAATCGCTGAACCCGCTCGACCTGCTGCGCTGGCCGGGAGTGGTCAAGTCCGCCGACGGCGCCGACCAGGAAACGCTGGAAAACGAAGCCATGCACGCCCTGCAAGCCGCCTTTGGCGAACTGAAGGCCACCCGCCGCCGCGAAGGCGAGCGCCTGGCCGAGCTGATCGAGGAACGCGCCGCCGGCGTGCTGGAACTGGCCACGAAAATCGGCGAGCGCATCCCCGCCATCCGCGAGGCCTGGCGCGACAAGCTGCGCGAGCGCATCGCCGCACTGGGCGTACCCGTTGAACCGTCCCGCCTGGAACAGGAACTGGTGCTGGCGGCCCAGAAAGGCGACATCGCCGAGGAACTGGACCGCATCGGTATTCACGTCAAGGAAATCCGCAGCTGCCTGCACAAAGGCGGCGCGGTCGGCCGGCGGCTGGACTTTCTGATGCAGGAACTCGGCCGCGAGGCCAATACCGTCGGCTCCAAGGCCATCGACATGGAGATCACCCAGGCGGCTGTCGGCCTGAAAGTGCTGATCGAGCAGATGCGCGAGCAGATTCAGAACATCGAATAAGGCCGGCACGGGCGCAAATCCGCCCATCCGTGGCGTCTGGCAAACTGTCCGCACACCGGCCAGCCCGTCGAACCCAATGACCGCCACCGCGCTGCACGATCCCGCCTGTCGGCGCTGTCCGCGTCTGGCCGAATTCCTGGACGGCGTGCGCACCGAGCGGGCCGACTACTTCGCCGCGCCGGTGCCGGGTTTCGGTCCGCCCGGCGGGCGTTTGTTGATCGTCGGTCTGGCGCCCGGCATGCACGGCGCCAACCGCACCGGCCGGCCGTTCACCGGCGATTACGCCGGCCTGCTGCTGTACCGCGGCCTGCATGCACTCGGCTTCGCCAGCGCGCCGGAATCGCTGGCCGCGGGCGACGGCCTGCAGCTGTTCGACTGCCGCATCGCCAATGCCGTCAAATGCCTGCCGCCGGCCAACAAGCCGCTGCCGGAAGAAATCAGCACCTGCAACGCCTTCTTGCGCGCCGAGCTGGCGCGGGTGCCGCCGGGCGGCGTGGTGCTGGCGCTGGGCCATATCGCCCACCAGGCGGTGCTGCGGGCACTCGGTGAAAAGCCCAGCCGGTTCAGGTTTGCCCACAACGCCCGCCATCCATTGCCGGACGGCCGCTGGCTGGTCGACAGCTACCACACCAGCCGCTACAACGTGCAGACCGGCCGCATCGACGCGGCGATGTTCACCGCCGCGCTGGCCAGCGCCCGCGACCTGATCGACCCACCAACATGACCGAGCGCCCGGAACCGAAAGCCATCGCCGCCCGCCTGCCGAACCGGCCGGGCGTGTACCGCATGCTCGATGCCGCCGGTCAGGTGATCTACGTCGGCAAGGCCAGCAGCCTGCGCCGGCGCGTCGGCAGCTACTTCAGCAAGCGTCACGACTCGCCCAAGGTGGCGCGCATGGTGGCGCAGATCGCCGACATCGAGGTCACCGTCACCGCCTCCGAGAGCGAGGCGCTGATCCTCGAAAACAGCCTCATCAAGTCCCTGCGGCCGCGCTACAACATCATGCTGCGGGACGACAAGAGCTACCCGTACATCTACCTGTCGAAGGGCGAGGCCTTCCCGCGCCTGGCCTTTCACCGCGGCGCGCGCAAGGCACCCGGGCGCTATTTCGGCCCCTACCCCAGCGCCGGCGCGGTGCGCGACAGCCTGGCCCTGATGCAGCGCATCTTTCCCCTGCGCCAGTGCGAGGACACGGTGTTTCGCGCCCGCACGCGGCCGTGCCTGCAGTACCAGATCAAGCGCTGCACCGGGCCCTGCGTGGGGCTGATCGGACCGGACGACTACGCGGTGGACGTGCGCCACGCCGAGCTGTTCCTGGAAGGCAAGAACGAACTGGTGATCGGCGAGCTGGCGGCGCGGATGTCGCAGGCTGCCGCGCTGCTGGACTTCGAGCAGGCCGCGCGCCTGCGCGACCAGATCGCCGCCCTGCGGCGGGTGCAGGAACAGCAGGGCATCGAGGGCGTGGACGCGGACGTCGACGTCATCGCCTGCGCCAGCCGGCAGGGCGTGGCCTGCGTGGAGGTGCTGTTCATCCGCGGCGGGCGCAGCGTGGGCACCCGCTCGTTCTTTCCGCGCCTGGCGGACGACGCCGAGCCGGACAGCGTGCTGGCGGCCTTCCTGCCGCAGCACTACCTGGACGGCGAGGTGCCGGCCGAAATCGTGATCAGTCACGCAGTGCCGGATCAGGAACTGCTCGAAACCGCGCTCGCCCAGGTCAGCGGCCACAAGGTGCGCCTGACCGCCGCGGTACGCGGCGATCGCGCCAAATGGCTGCGCCTGGCGCGCACCAACGCCGCGCTGGTGCTGGGCCGGCGCCTGGCCAGCAGCGCCAGCCTGCGCGAGCGCTACGAGGCCCTGCAGGAGGCGCTGGGCCTGGACAGCCTGCCGCAGCGCCTGGAATGTTTCGACATCAGCCACACCATGGGCGAGGCGCCGGTGGCCTCCTGCGTGGTGTTCGACGCCGACGGCCCGGCCAAGTCCGATTACCGGCGCTTCAACATCGAGGGCGTGACCGGCGGCGACGACTACGGCGCCATGGCGCAGGCCATCGAGCGACGCTACACGCGCCTGCAAAAGGGCGAGGGCAAGTTCCCGGACCTGCTGCTGATCGACGGCGGCGCCGGGCAGCTGCAGCGCGTCAAGGCGGTGCTGGACGAGCTGCAGGTCAGCGGCCTGGCGGTGCTGGGCGTGGCCAAGGGCGAAACCCGCCGGCCAGGCGCCGAGACGCTGCTGCTGCTGGGGCGCGAGCAGCCGATCTTCCTGCCGCCGGACTCGCCGGCCCTGCACCTGATCCAGCACATCCGCGACGAGGCGCACCGCTTCGCCATCGCCGGCCACCGCGGGCGCCGCCAGCGGGCGCGCAATCACTCGCCGCTGGAGGACATCCCGCAGCTCGGCCCCAAGCGCCGGCGCCTGCTGCTGACGCGCTTCGGCGGCCTGCAGGAACTGCGCCGCGCCGGCGTGGACGACCTGGCGCAGGTGCCCGGCATCAGCCACAGCCTGGCGCAAACCGTCTACGACGCCCTGCACGGAGAACTCGCCTGATGAGCCGGCGCCTGCTGAACCTGCCCAATGTGCTCACCCTGGCGCGCATCGGAGCCATCCCGCTGGTGGTGGTCTGCTACAACCTGCCGACTGCCTGGGGCCGGCCGGCCGCCGCAGGGCTGTTCCTGGTCAGCTCGCTGACCGACTGGCTGGACGGCTACCTCGCCCGGCGTCTGGGCCAGACCTCGCCGTTCGGGCGGTTCCTGGACCCGGTGGCCGACAAGCTGATCGTCGCCGCGGCGCTGGTGCTGCTGGTGCAGGGCCACCCGCACAGCTACATGGCCGTGCCGGCCATCGTCATCGTCGGACGCGAGATCACCGTCTCGGCGCTGCGCGAATGGATGGCCGAGATCGGCGAGCGGGCCCAGGTCGCCGTGTCCAGCATCGGCAAGACCAAGACCACCCTGCAGATGATCGCCATCAGCCTGCTGCTGTACGAACACAAACTCTACGGACTGCCCGTCTACGAGCTGGGCGTGGTGTGCTTCTATGTCGCGGCAGCGCTGACGCTGTGGTCCATGGTCATGTACCTGAAAGCCGCCTGGCCCAGCCTCCGAAAGGCTTGACAGCGCGCCGCCCGGGCGCCGACAATCCGCGTCCCCATTCGGGCGGGAATAGCTCAGTTGGTAGAGCGCAACCTTGCCAAGGTTGAGGTCGCGAGTTCGAGTCTCGTTTCCCGCTCCAGCCGCGCCCCGTGCGCGGCCAGTCGTTTCTGGCCCCGGCTAGGTGGCAGAGTGGTCATGCAGCGGCCTGCAAAGCCGCGTACGTCGGTTCGATTCCGGCCCTAGCCTCCACCCCACCGTTCGCATGGCGCCGCATAGCGCCGGAAACCCGCATAAACACTAGGTTTTTTCCCTCCCGTGGGGTCGCTTAGTGCCGCTTGCAACCGTTGACAGCCGGGAAATCTTGGGGGCACAAGTGGGGACATCTACCGCCACGCGCGAAGGAGATGCCCCCAATACCCCTGACCGATGCAGCAGTCCGCAACGCCAAGCCTGGCGTAAAGCCCGACGGCACCGCCACGCCGACGCCCTACAAGATTGGCGACGCCGGGGGGATGTACCTGGAAGTTGCCCCCACTGGGGGCAAGTGGTGGCGCCTGAAGTACCGCTTCGGGGGTAAGGAAAAGCGCCTGGCCCTTGGCGTGTATCCCAGCATCACGCTGGCAGAGGCGCGCCAGCGCCGCGATGAGGCCCGCCGCCTGCTGGCCCAAGGCATCGACCCGGGCGAGCACCGCAAGCTGACGAAGAACACGCCGGAGCAGGATGCTGACAGCTTCGAGGCCGTGGCCCGCGAGTGGCACGCCAAGTTCGCGCCGACCTGGACGGCTGAGCACGCCGCGCGGATTTTGCAGCGCCTGACGCAGAACGTGTTCCCCTGGATCGGCGCCCGACCGGTGGGCAAGATCACTGCACCCGAGCTGCTGGCCGTGCTGCGCCGTATCGAGGCCCGTGGCCGGCTTGAAACGGCGCACCGGGCGCACCAGAACTGCGGCGCCGTGTTCCGCTATGCCGTGGCC
>LNAP01006326.1_pt1 | contig 10247 bp, 14 predicted proteins | sample 602601 | NCBI WGS metagenome assembly LNAP01 (sample SAMN02440304, study PRJNA202911) | soil metagenome | biome: Subtropical and temperate rainforests or woodlands; isolation source: soil samples (1 kg each in a 20% v/v slurry with milli Q water) were... ...
CCCGAACCTGTCCTCAAATATCACTTCAAGTCGCCTCACAAAGTCGATATATTGCATTTCAAAATCCCGTCCCCATTTAGTCTAACTCGCAAGGAAATCAAGTCTCAGGGATTGGGCGTTGGCTGAGTGCTCTATGGCAGGTTGGCAGGTTTTGACCCCCCCCCTTTGAACAAGTTGAGATCGGCTAAATCTGACTCCCTCAAAAACTTTTTATATATGGAAATGAAACCTGCCAACCTGCCATAGAGCATACAGACAACCCTAGAACCCTGAGCCTTGGTTTCCTTGCGAGTTTCCAATTTTTAAATCCTGCCATGATTTGGCAGGAAATTTCTGAAACCTGCCACAACGCACCCAGGCATCATTCAGGGATTGGGCGTTGGGATTCCTTGCGAGTTACAAAAAGAGGGGTGCCCATTAACTCGGTGATAATCGGCCCCCTGCGGGGACCGCCAGTGGTCATGTGCCTCCGGCGGCCCGGGCTTGAAAACGAATATTTGGCGGGAGACCTCTGAAATAATGCATTTACTCGGCAATTATATACCCGATGGAATCGCTTAATACGGGCGCCCAAGGCTAAGTATGACGGTTTTATGCCCATTATGGGGACTCTGAAGCCGTCCACTCATGTTCTTTTAATATTATTATTGTAATAATATTATTACAAATAATATTATTTTTAAATTAACTATAAGCTATATTAGTTAAAATTTCAACTACACTACTAATATTAGTATTATTTTTTATTTTATAATTCCATAAATGGTTATTTTTCTGATAAAACTCTAAAGTTGTTAACATCCATGAACGTTTATGTTCATTATATTTTTGCCTTTTGGGTTCTATTTTTAATCGTTCTTGAATGCGATTCCATAGAATATCTTCATTTACATCAATATAAGCTGTAATAATTTCAATCTTAGCGTATGTTTTCAAATCCTTAATAATTTTATTAATTGATGATTCTAATATATTACCTTCTGGAGCATAAAACAATACTGAAAATGGACTTCTATCGGCAAAATATACACCATCTGGGTTATTAACTTGTAATTTTAATACACGTTCAATCCATTTAGCCATCCATATAAATTCCATGGTAAAACTTTGTGGGGGAAGTGTAAATTTTGGCATATCTAAAAATCCTTCATCAAGAACACTATAGTTCAATTTTAGTTGCGAAATTATTTCGGTTTTCCCGCATCCATGACATCCTTCCACGCAAATTACCTTCATTTTGAATTTATAAATTAATATAAAATAACATTCAATTTTAGTATTAAAATTGATATTTGTAAAGTTATAATTCAAAATGCAATATCAGTTTAATACTATAGAATCTGGCCTTATTCTCATTGGCCCTAATGATGTTATTGATTATACTAGCATTTATGCTTTTGACCTAGATAGTACGTTGATTAAACCAAAATCAGGCAAAAAGCATCCTATTAATGCAGCCGATTGGATGTGGTTTTCGCCTGAAATACCAATTATACTAAGAAAATTATCTAAGGAATATGGATTAGTTATATTTACAAACCAAGCTGGCATTGATGGTAAAAGACTAACTATGGAAGAAATTAACCAAAAATTAAATAGTATTTTCAAAGATTTGGGCTTTGGAATCCTTACATTTATTTCAACGGGATATAATAAATGGCGCAAGCCATCTCCATTCATGTGGGAATACTTTGTTGAAAACTTCGCGCCTGGTATATTGTCGTCAAAAAGTACATTTATAGGAGATGCAGCTGGTAGAATAACCGATTTCTCGGCCGATGATTATAAATTTGCACTTAATTGTAATTTAAGTTTTACAACGCCTGAGGAATTCTGGTTAAAATTACCTCATGAGAACCCCATGAATTCCTTCTTTAAAGGATATGAGGAATTTAAGAAGATACAATGTATAGCGGAAGAATTCAACAATTATTTTAAAAATAATAATTTTTCATCTCCAAATATGATATTGATGTGTGGACCACCAGGCTGCGGTAAATCAACAATAGCTAAAAAATACTTTCCAAATCATATTTATATAAATCAGGACACCATTTCAAATGGTAAAGCCGGCACAAAAGCAAAATGTTTATCTCTTGTAAAACTAAGTATTTTGAGCAGAAAAAATGTTATTATCGATAAAACATTTCCTGATTTACAAACAAGAAAGGAATTTATCGATATTGCTGTTGCGGCTAATGTGCAAGTTATTTGTATTTGGATAAATATGTCTATTAATATTGCAAAACATCTAAATAATTTACGATGTATATTAGGCGGTGTTAAAGTACCCGATATAACCTATGCAGTATTTCAGAAGAAATTTAAACGACCCGATATATCAGAAAAAATTAATGAAATTATTTGTGTAGAAAATATAAGTATAGATGATGAAATAATGCCTATAGAAATTAAAAAACTAGTGTTTTAACATAGCATTAATTGATGTTTATTATTTTTTGTATTAAAAATACACCAATTAATGATTAAATGCCTTTTGTTTACTTTATCCATGAAAGAGATAATTTTGGATGCTTTAAAATAGGAAAAACAGAAAATCACCCAGCTGATAGGATGGAGCAATTACAAACAGGTAATCCACGTAAGCTCTATATTTATCGCTGGTTACAGATAGATGACTGCTCCACAATGGAGGAATTTTTACACATGTTATTCCAGGAAATGCATATTCGCGGCGAATGGTTTAATGTTACGACTCATCAAATTGATGAACAATGTGAAGCTATCGCTTTCAATAATAAAGAAGCTATGGTTAGTGGTAAGTGGGAACCTTACACTGATGAGGATAGGTTAAATGTCAAGGAACAACGTCAGCAAAAGGGTAAATATAAAGGTAAACTAAATCCAAAGGTTGCATTGGAAAGAAAAAATAAATTTATGGAGAAAAAGCAGTTAGAAAAGGCTATAAATATAATTGGTTATTCTGATAAATAAATGTTAAAATTTATTTTTATTTATAATTTTCAAACATATTTTTTATAAAATTTAACTGATTAACGGCAATATTGTAATCGTTTTGTAATATGGTTGTCTTGAGTAAATAATCTTTATTTTCTACGTTGTAGTCAATTTTTCTTCTACAGTATAAATATGCTCTGGTTAATATATTATAAGCCCCTTCATAAGTTATTGCAGCGTAAATTGTATCTCTTGACACATTTTCAAACCCAAATCTTGAGCTTTCGTGGTTATCCCACAATTTATTAAAAGTATCAATGACATCATTATAATTATCCATTTTATACATATTATGTGTGCGTGTTTAATATAGATTATAAATAATTGTCAGAACTTAACTTAAAAAACAAAAATTAAATTATTAAAAATCCAGCCTATTTTCCAGTTGTTGAGTCATTCCTTTTTTTTCCTGCACAGGGAACCGCACAAAGACGGTCGGTGGTGTGAACATGTCCATTCGCTCCAACTTGTCGAGAAAGTTGCGCGTTGGCGTTGATACATTTGGGATATCCTTGAAGCCGTTGGACATATCATACCAATTGTATCCGGTCAGCTCTTCATTGCAGATTGTCACCTCAGGCTTATGGTCAATGTAGACGATAAAGTAGATGATGACCTCCTGCATGGAGAATTCCGGTCGGCGATTGACAATGACTGAGAGCAGGAGCTTTGCATTGAGAGAGTTGTCAAAAACGTTTATACCTGTTTCCTCACGTAACTCTCTGATGGCTGTTCCAAGAGCTGAATATTCATCAGGGTTCTTCAACCCCTTAGGAGGTCCAATATTGTCGGGTTTTCCAGGTGGGGCTTCACGCGGTGGCTTGTGGTGCACCATCAGCAACTCGCAATCAGTGTTATCTGTAGGATTTTGATAAATCACCGCAAATCCGGCTCTGAACACTTTTGCCCACCAGTATTTCTTGCTGAATGGTCCATCATATGCATAGAGCTTGTACATGTCAGCAATCGTGTTCAGGGTACAGTCTTTGATATGTTCAGTCCAGACCTTCTCATCATCTTGAGTATCTGAACCAGCTGATTTGCCGCCACTATAACGTCCAGGAGACGCAATCGGTGAAGTGTTTCCACTTCTAGGAGAATTATTTCCACTTCTGGGCGAATAGTTCCTCGTTTGCTTACCCTTGACTTGGGTTTCCCTTGGAGAAGTGGCTTCAGAGCGTTTTCTGTTGAGCTGAATCGTATGCAATGGCACTGTAGGAATAGCTACCCTTGAAGAATATGTGGTCTTATTAACACTGTTCATCGTCTTTAGCTTATTATCCTTGGTTGTCATAATCTGTACAGAAACGTTGGTCTCGTAATATATTTAGTCTCTATAGTTTCAATTTTAATTATAAATAGATTAAAGAGGTAAAAAATGAGATATTTGTATATTTTAACGTATATATAAATTTAACAAGAATTAATTAAATCTTAAATTGAGTATTTTGACTAATTATATATTCCAGGATCTTATCTACTGTATTTTCATCATTTTTAAATACAGCATATTTAATGCCTGCTATATCTAGAACTTTCATTAGTTCTTTATCTATTGTTATAGCCTCTTCTTCGGTTTGAATCCTACCAGCTTGCTCATATTTAAAATCACCACGAGTTAAATATATATTAATATTATTAAAATCGTTAAAATATTCGAGAATTTTGTCATGAGTTAGTTCGATATTGCTTACATTACCATTATTAAATTTATTATAATAAAGACCATGCAAGAGGCTACCATCCGTAATCACATATTCAACACTACCATACACGGCCTTAATTGATTCATATTGTTTACTACTGACATGATATTGATTATCAAGCACACTAAACTTTTTTGCCCAAACTAGTTTTTTGGCATATTCTGGTACATGCTCTACTATATAACCGCTTATTTTAAGCTTAGCATAAAGCAAATAAGTAATGCAGGATTTACCTGCGCCAGGACCCCCTATAATATTAATAATCGCGCTCTTAGGAAACTCCATTTTATCCAATAGGTTGCTTATTTTATATAAGCAGAAGCTTTAATAAAAAATAATTTTTATATATTTTTCAAATATTTAAAATAATTGGTAAAATTACAAAAGTGATGCGATTTTATTGCCTGTCGTTGTATAATATTTACACTTTTTAGAATGTGCGCGAGCAATTGCTACAATAGGCTCAGCACTAGCATTTTTAGATAATTCAATGAAATCATCAAGTGATAAATTATCAACTTTAATTTTTTCAGTATCTGATTCTTCATACACAAGTCTAATGAAATATAGTTTATTCTTTGACCGGCCAATTAGTGAAATAATAGATTGTTCATCGGGATTGTAAATAGCACCGTCGCCACCCATAGATAGAAAGGAGCTCAAAATATAATCAGATACCTCGCCAAAAATATTATTGCGGCGTCTAGCGCCGAGAATATTTTTGCGATGATTGGAAATTGCAGACATTTTAATAAAATGATAACAAATTACAAAATATATTAAGTTGATATGAACTATTTATAAGGAAATTTATTGATAAACACTATATGTATCTACAAATAATTCAGAGAATAAAGTTTGTATATATTCTTTGGTTACAGGACTAAAATCGGGTATTACACCTTTTTTATCATAATCTTCTTTAGTAAAAGCATCAGTTATTTTAGCATGTGGAAGATATAAATCAAGTTCACCAAAGTTTCGCGTGTTAGTCATATTAGTCATGCCAACAGTTGGCGTACCATAAATTTTAGCTCTACCATGGGTTTGAAGAGTTTTTGCAATAATTTCACCACCCGAATATGTAAAACTATCTATTAAAACCTTCAACCTGCCTTTATATTTTTTAACAATATTAGCCCTTTCAAAACATTTAATTACAGAAACAGCTTTGAGATTCATTACAGGGTTTAATCTTGTATGTACATCAATAAGTGGCGTACCGTCATCAAAGAAGTGTGAAAGCAAAAATAGCATTGTTTCAACGCTACCACCTCTACATCCCCTTAAATCTAAAATAACTGGATCTTGCAACTGTCCGAAAATATGAATTATTTCATTCCTTACATTCTCATCATTGATATTATCTAATTTTAACAAACCTATATGATGTGGTGTATATCTCCAAACTATTTGATGTGTGTCATATGCCTGTTGATGTTTTTCTATATGAAAGTGCAAATCATGAGTTATCGAGTTAATAATATTATTAATTTCCCATATATAATCGTTTGAGTCAACCATTGCCACTCTTGTTGAACCAGCTTGACTTTTAAGATATTCTTCAATGCCAGATGCAACTTTTTCAGCTAAATCAGAATCAATGTATAATTCTCTGATTAGTTCTATTATATTTTTAATAGTTTCTAGTCTATTCATTGATATGCAATATATAAAATTGAATTTATATTTAAGATAATAAATTTATTAAGAGATTAAACAAATAATGCAGCTTTCATCGAAAATTCGCACTAGGATAACTACAATGGAGGCCCCGCGTATATTGTATTCGAACCTAGACCAAAGTGTAAACTGGATTTCAAAGTATGGTAAAGGTAACGTAGAAACTAGATTTGTTCGTAAACGTGATGATTATTTTATTGCTTATGTAAGTTCTCATTCAGGGTGTAATCAAGGATGTAAGTTCTGTCACTTAACTCAACAATCACAAACTACATTTGACCATGTTACTATTGATACATACGTTGAACAATTTACACGCGTTGTTGATTACTATGATGAACAAATTGCCAGCGGAAAACCTGTAGCTAAACGGGTAAATATTAACTTTATGGCTAGAGGCGAACCACTAGCTAACAAACATCTCGTAAGTTATTATCCGGGTTTATATTCAAACTTTAGGTACCGAGCTGAATGTTCTGATTTAGAGCCAAAGGTGAATATTTCAACTATCATGCCTTATACAGTTAGACATCGCAAACTTGAAGATATTTTCAAGGGATTTCCCGCGCATATTTATTACTCAATGTATACAGTTGATGAAAAGTTCCGCAAGGAATGGATTCCGAATGCAATTCCAGTAGGAGATGCACTTGATAAACTAAAAGAATATGAAGAGTCTACTAGCTTAGAGTATCCAGTAACATTTCACTGGGCTCTTATTAATGGAAAGAATGATTCTGTGGAAGGCGCAAAGGAAACTGCTAAAGTTCTTCGTAACTACAATTTTAAAAGTAAGTTTAATCTAGTCAGATATAATCCTCATGAAAACAGTAAATCAGAGGAAAGTGAGCGAATTGAAGAAATATTTAATATTATTAATAGCGCATTTAATAGTTCAAAATCATATATTGTTCCTAGAGTTGGCCCAGATGTTAAAGCTAGTTGTGGTATGTTTGTACCCGATGATGAATAATTTTGACCACGAAAGTTTAAAATTTATTATTTTTTGTATAATTTCTAACAGCTGATATATAATCAAAAATTATTATGAAGTGTATCGGAGCTCTCCACGGTTTTTTCATTTGGGTTATTCTTTGCCTAGCAATTTGGATGTTTATTCCTGACCAAGTTTCATTTGTTAAGGATAATGCTTGGTGGGTAATTGGTTTAGCGCTAACAAGTTGGTGGTTCGCGGGTAATATTTATAGTTGTAATAAGTAAATTTATTAAAAAATTGAAACGTATCTATAATAAGCTATCTATCTTGTCAGTTTGACAAGATATGGAAGGTGATATAATACTAGTGTCACCTAAATCTAACACATGTAAACACGGTCAGTGTCTGCAAAAATGCCTTGTCACCATCGATTTTGATGAGTGGTTTGAATTGTATCAATATTCCGTCGGCAACAAGATTGAGGTGGAAATCTACTATGAATGCAAGTGTAGTTTGGTCATAAACCTTTCCGCAATTGCATCTAAATGCACTTTCGTATCCGTTAACAGCAAGCGTCGTAATGCGATGTATGTCACAGAGGATAAGACATACATTGATTTGCTCAGATATCAAATCAATGAACACAAAAGACTCAACAATCGCCGCACGCAATCATTTTCCTCTTCTGGAACGTATTTGACCCGCGGAAGTTCTATTGTTCGGCGCCTTCGCAACAGGTTTTCCCTGAATCGCAAGTAAAAAATAAATTGTAATTTTTCTGTAATTTATATTATCTTTATATTAATTTGTTAAAATCTATATATATTTAAATTAGGAGTTATCACAGCTAGAACTTTTGGAAACATATAATCTAATCTTCTAAATTCACCACCTAACGCAACGGCATTATTATGATTATCAGCTAGGGATAAGTTTGTTATTCTTGTATCGCAATTTAACCAGTTTATATTCCATAAGAACTCTTTTTCTGGTTTTTCACATGGAATCGCATATCTATCTGATTGTTTAGTACCAGGATATGGGTATCCGTCATTAATAAGAATTTCATATGCACAGTTAATTGAAGTTCCTATTTCACCTGATGTATTTTTTTGCTCATTCCAGATAAGTACATTATGTGTTATAATTTCATCTATTTCAATATCCTTTATACGATTCAATGGATAATTAAGAACGTATTCACCTGTATACCCTATAAATTCATCACATTCTGTAGGATCGAATCTTGTAACGGTACCCATTGAAAATATTACATGCCAATCAAGTATAGGATTATTTTTACCAACATCGGATAGGAAATTGATAAATTTATTAAGCGCTTTATCAAATTCAGTCCAAGACACAGATATATCCATTTTTATAAATATCATATATAAAATTCAATTGTAAAAAATAAAAAGACCAAAATACTCTTTTATTCTTCGGATAACGAGAGAGCCAGTTGAAAGTCTTCATCGAGTTGAGCATTGGTTTTAGAGAGCGAAAGAGCCAGTTGGCAATCAGCGCTCAAAATGCATCTATCTGCAAGATTGCAAAACTTGATGTTATGTTCTTTCCATTTTTGTGCAAAGGCTCTTGCGGATTTTTGATTTAATTTGTCGATAAATAAAGTGTAGTGTCCAGCGAAAAGATAAAGGTGAATTGTGTAACAGTTGCGTCGTGCACCATATCGCACTTTACGTTTATTGGCCATACCCGGTTCATGAATTATAAACTGGAGCTTCAGAATTTTGCCGATTATTATCAAGTGTGACGGTTCGAGACGTTTGCTATAATTACTCACCTCGCACAATTCTTTGAGAAAATCAGCATTGAGTTCACCATTTTGTAGAAGTTTGTAAAGATGTTTTGGTAATTTTCCAATAAATTGCAGAAAGTTTAGAGCTGTGTGAATTGTTTTCCAACCGCAACCATCTATATGCTGATTACCAAATCTATCAGTGAAAATGATGCCAGAATCAATCACGTGCGGCTGTTCTTGAATGACTGATTCCTCATCAAGCAGGACTTGTCCACAGGTGTCTTGTATAAACCTTTCAGATGTAATAGCAGTATGCTCATCCATAATTTACAGAATAATGATAATTTAACAGCAAATATTTCAATTTTATAAAGAAAAATTGAAGTTATTATGTGTATATTTGTCCTAGGTCGGTGAAAACTGGTCTAGGATACAATTGTTAGCTGGGGCAAAATCATAAGTTTTGATATATTTCGAATGAGATAAAACTAGGTGACATTTGTTATAAAGATAAAGATTATATCTTGCGACATGCTTGATATACCCTTAACGCCTACCCTGGATGTTAATTGCAACTGTGCCAATTATGGCAAAAAGATAATCACCCTGCGACATGCTTGTTGATTATTCTCTTTTATCTTTTTTCCATTTAAAATTATGTTTTTACTAAATAATAACCTTCTCTATTTTATTTAAGATGTTGATTATTGTGGTTGGTGAAAGTTGCACTGGAAAATCCTACTTTATTGAAAATTGCATGAGTGAAATTAAGGGTTATGATACTAAACGTAGAGTTAAAGTATATTCGGCATTTCAGAACGAATTAACTTCTGATGAATTCTTAAATCTTATTGTTAATCATAAACAGATGTCTAATCTTGGGAAAATTGATTTTGATGATATAGTGATTGAGACATGTAGTGTAAGGTATGTGTCACCAAACGTCATAAATAATGCGAATTATGTTATTTTTACAGACTTTAACAGCATGCAAAAATATTTTGTTAATTCAACATATGGCGGATATTCATCTTCTATATTTAAAACAATGCAACAGGTTAATAAATTTTATACTGATAAATATTCCGCTTGTATTTGGGACAGCTGGAATAAGCTATTTATTTAGATTGTAGTTACTAAATGTAAAAATAAAGTTTACATTTTTTAAGTGTAAAACAAA
>LNAP01006327.1_pt1 | contig 10246 bp, 10 predicted proteins | sample 602601 | NCBI WGS metagenome assembly LNAP01 (sample SAMN02440304, study PRJNA202911) | soil metagenome | biome: Subtropical and temperate rainforests or woodlands; isolation source: soil samples (1 kg each in a 20% v/v slurry with milli Q water) were... ...
TTGCCTGCGCCGTTATCACCATAAACCACGGTGAGACCGGGTGCGAACTTGAGTGTCTGGTCCTCGGCCAGCGCATCGATCTCGCCGTCGGTGCGGTTCAGCCAGTCGTACTGGCGGGCGATCCAGTCCTCTGGGATCTTGTGCGTGCGGCCGGTCAGGTGGCCGAAGAAGTCGCGCACCAGCCGGACGTGGTCCTCGCTCGACGTCTTGCGGAAGTCCGGCGTCTGGCAGACGTCCCACAGCCGGAACAGGGCGCTGCGGTCACGGCAGCGGTCGGCGATCTCCGGGTCCGCCGCCAGCTGGCGCAGGGTCATCTCGTCGAGGCTCTCTTCGGCCAGTTTGAGACCCTGCCGGTCGGGCGGCGCGGCCAGCGAGCGCATCAGCAGTGGCAGCGAGCCGAAGTCGAGCTTGGCGTTGCGCCACTCGGCCGCCGGCACCGGCTCGAAGTGGTGCTGCTCCACGGCCTCGACCAGGTCAGGATCCATGTCCTCGCACTCGCCGGTGACGCCGAAGGTGCCGTCCTTGCGGTATCGGCCCGCACGCCCGGCTATCTGGGCGATCTCTTGCGGGTGCAGCCAGCGGGTTCGGCGGCCGTCGAACTTGCGCAGGCCGGCGAAGGCCACGTGGTCGACGTCCATGTTCAGGCCCATGCCGATCGCGTCGGTGGCCACCAGGAAGTCGACCTCGCCCGACTGGTAGAGGGCGACCTGGGCGTTGCGGGTGCGCGGGCTGAGCGAGCCCATCACCACCGCGGCGCCGCCGCGCTGGCGGCGGATCAGCTCGGCGATGGCGTAGACCTCGTCGGCCGAGAACGCGACGATGGCGGTTCGGCGCGGCTGGCGCGTGATCTTGCGGTCGCCGGCGAATTCCAGCTGCGACAGCCTGGGACGCGTGATCATGGAGACGCCCGGCAGCAGCCGCTCGATGATCGGGCGCATGGTGGCGGCGCCGAGCAGCAGCGTCTCGTCGCGGCCGCGGCGGTTGAGGATGCGGTCGGTGAAGACGTGGCCGCGTTCGAGATCGCTGGCGATCTGGACCTCGTCGACGGCGAGGAAGGAGACGTCGAGGTCGCGCGGCATCGCCTCGACGGTCGACACCCAATAGCGCGGGCTCTTCGGCTTGATCTTTTCCTCGCCGGTGACGAGCGCGACCGCGTCGCTGCCGACCCGGGCGGCGATCTTGTTGTAGACCTCGCGCGCGAGCAGGCGCAGCGGCAGGCCGATCAGCCCTGAGGGATGCGCCAGCATCCGCTCGATGGCGAGATGGGTCTTGCCGGTGTTGGTCGGCCCGAGCACCGCGGTGACGCCGGCGCCAGGCACGCGATCGGAAAGCGCGCGCTCGGAAGCGAAGGGGGAGGAGGAAAAGGGCATCTGGGGATTAGGTAGTGCCTGTTAGGGCGAATGTCAGTGCTGTCTGGGGCGGGGCGGCACTCCTCATCCTGAGGAGCGCGTCAGCGCGTCTCGAAGGATGAAGGCGCGGCGGGTGCCATTGAGCAAGCCAGCCCCTCGCCCTTCGAGACGGCCGCTTCGCGGCCTCCTCAGGGTGAGGGGCACACCAAGCGCGTGGGCACTCGCTCCCCAAATCCCGCGCAACTGTCTCACTTTGCGACGCTTTTCCCGTTGGTCTTAAGCTTCGGAACGACTCTAGAACGAATCGCGGCCGAATCGCTGACTCCCCTTGGAGTCCTGTTCCGTTCACCGCAACATGTCGCGGGAGTCTCTTCAGCTGCGACTAGATGGAGTTTTGGGCCGCCGTACAAGTGACGTTTCGATGGCGCAAACCGTTAAGTTGGGGACGGCGCGGAGTCGAATCAGAATCGGGGAGGAGTCAAATGGATTCCCGGACCGGAGCCGCCGGGGACCATTTTTTGCGAAAACAACCCCATGCACAGTAGGCAAGTGGTTGATTTTGCACAATCTTCACGACGCCAAAATCTCCGCTCGTCATTCCGGGGCGCGACGCAGTCGAGAACTACGGTGCGCCATTGCGCACCTGAGAATCCATCGAGCAGCAGAGTCTGTCTCACGATGGATTCCGGGCTCGCGCCGAGAGGCGCGCCCCGGAATGACGGCCGAGAGAGCGAACCTTACTGCGTCTTAGCCACCCTCGGCGGCTGGGCGGTGGTGATGAAGCTGGTGGCTTCCAGCATGGCCGGCCCGAGCGGCGTCGGCACTTTCAGCCAGAACGGAACCAGGATGCGCGTGCCCGCCACCGGCGCAAAGGCGATCTCGATGTTGCGCTGGGCGGCGAGGTATTTGATCACGGGGCGATCGGGGATGTAGCCCGCGACCGGCACGAAATAGAGCGAGCAGACCACCACCGGGCCCTTGTAGCCCTTCTCGGCCTTCACGGTCTCCATGCGCTTGAAATCGAGCTTGAGGTCGTAGCGCATGCGGCCGTCGAACACCGGGGCCGAGCTGTGGCAGGCCCCCGGCGAGACGGGGTCGCCAGTGCCGGGCACGCGCAGGAGCGAGGCCGTCATGGGGTCCCAGACGCCGCGGCGATGCGCGTCGGTGACGACGATACGATCGGGATCGACCGGCGGCTCCGGCAGGATGGCAAAATCCTTCACATTGCCCTTGTCGAGCGTGATGCGGATCTCTTCGGTCTTCTTCGAGGTGGTGGTGGAGGCCTGGTAGCCGGTCGCAACCAGCGCGCCGTTGACGACCCGCCCCTGGCTCGCGCCGGTGCCGGACCCGCCCGTGAACGATTTCAGCAGCCCCGAGGTGCCGCCGGACGCGGCCGCCGCGAACACGTCGTCGCCGACCTCGATATTCCAGGCGCCCTTGCCGACGGGAATGCCGGCCAGCGAGGCCTCGTATTGCGCCTCGAGCTTGCCCTGCGCCGCCGCCGGCACTGCGCCCCACGCCACCGTCAGGCCGCAAAGCACCGCCAGCCAGCCGGCAAAACCCGGGCGGACTGAGCGCTGTTCGGGCGCAAAAGGTAGCGTTGTGAGCACGAAACAATCCAATCGGAGCGCGACGGTCGTTACTTAAGCCAAAAACCGCGGCAAACAATGTGTCGGAACGTGTCGATCGGGAACTTCCAACGGACTCTTCGGCGGCGAATACGCCCTTTATGTGATGGTAAGGCGCGATAAACACTGCCGTTTTGGTGATTGGGGGGGTAACCTCTCCCGCAAGCGGGAGAGGTCGCGCGAAGCGCGGGTGAGGGCTTTCTCCCCTAGGGGACACTCGCGACTGCCCCGTCCGGGAGATACCCTCACCCCAACCCTCTCCCGCAAGCGGGCGAGGGAGCGCACCTCCCGCGGCCATCCAAAAGACCGCCCAAAACCTTGACGTCCCGCCCCTTCCCCCCTATACGTCCGCCCGCTCCCTGCAAGGACAAGAGAATTCGCCCCCGTGGCGCCCAGAATGGCGGCCGCAAATCGTTGGGGGTTTCAGGATAAGGATTGATGCCATGTCTCGCCGCTGCGAACTGACGGCCAAGGGCCCCCTCGTCGGCCACAAGGTCAGCCACTCCAACATCAAGACCAAGCGCCGCTTCCTGCCGAACCTGGTCAACGTGACCTTCATCAGCGAAGCCCTGGAGCGCAACGTGCGCCTGCGCGTCTCCACCAACGCGGTGAAGAGCGTCGACCACAATGGCGGCCTCGACGCCTACCTGCTCAAGGCCAAGGCCGACGTCCTGTCGCCCCGCGCCCTCGAACTGAAGCGCGCCATCCAGAAGAAGGTCGGCCCGTCGGTCGCGCCGGCGAAGAAGGCCAGCTGAGATTTATTGAATTGGGCGGGGGCTAGGTTGCGTCGCGTGGCGTAGGCTTAGCCGGGTAGAGTTTTGCGGGACGGCCGGATCGGAAGATCCGGCCGTTTTTGTTTGCGGAGCAAGATCGCCATTTGAGCCGGCGGGACCACCAGACGCTTTGATTGATCACCTCAGTTACCGGAGACAACGAATCTCACCGCGCGGGAGTAATGCTGAGCAAAAAATCTCGCAGGCCCTCCTTTGGATGCCCGCTTGGCTCAATAATCGGATTGACCCCCCATCGTTGAAAAATCGCCTCCGCCACTGGATTGGGATTGGCCATGAAGATATGACTCGAAGGTCGCTCTGTCCGTTGACCAGCCTCTTTCCAGATTCTCGATAGCTTATGAAGCAAGTAGCGAACGTTTACGTCAGAGAGGCTATATCCAATAAACAGGACGGGATGACGCAGAACATCTGCTCTTAACATCTGGTCTAACGGAGATTCGAAATCCAACCTCTCGAAGTAGCTACTCTCAGTCAGGACTAGCGAAGAAGTCCATCCACGGCGAGCTTGCGCATCGAAATCTCGTTCTTCCTGTCGCCCATCTCTGCAAAAGTTTCGGAACATCCGGTCGGGATGAAAATCGGATCCCACTGAAAGCCTTCAGGCCCTCGAGGTTCACTAGCAACAAAACCGTCGATGCTGCCCTTGAACAGATGAACTTTCTTTCCGTCGCAATATGCCAAATACGTCGTGGCCGTGACGCCCGGCTGTGATGATTGCCCTATGATTTCGGCCAATCTTTTGTTCCGGAGCTTATTCCAGAATATCTCGGTCAACCCGCCAGGAAAACCCCACCCCTGTAAGATCGCGTGTTGTGCACACTGAGCCAGACCCGATTCCAATTCGAATGATGTCTGCGCCTGCCAATAGCAGGGCCTCAGTCATTTCTGCTGTAACCACAGTGCCTGCCATAATCACCGCGTTAGGATTCTCCGACCGCAATCTTGCGACGGCATCTAAGAACTGTTGCGTATAACCATTCGCAACATCGATGTTGATCATTGGAACTGCTACTTGCTCCCTCACTTTGGCAAGCTTTTCCCAGTCCGCAGCCGATGTGCCGATCGTAAAAAATGCATGCTGCGAGACGTCAGATCGAAAGAAGTCTACTAGTTGCTGCTCGCCGTAGTACTTGTGAAGTGCCACAAGCGCTTTAGATTGGCTCAGCGCTTTCGCCATGCTGAATGTGCCTATCGTATCCATATTCGAGGCGATCAGAGGGAAGCCTGCCCATTCCACTTTCGAGTGCAAGAAGCGAAAGCTCCTGGTGACATCTGCTTCCAACCTTGAGGCAAGGACGGACCGCTTCGGACGGATCAGCACATCTCTGAAATCCAACTTCAAATCTGTCTCAATATGCATCTTCCCCCGCAAAGCTCGCTTTGAGCAACGCTTCTGATTGACCTACGTCGATGGCGTGATGGCGGCGACGCGGACGAACTGAACGCTGATCGCAATTCAATCTAGAGTTGATCTAGACGGCGTCTCATATATTAGCCAGTTAGCAAAAAGGCGAAGCAGTTCGTCACTGCAAGTGCTTGCTCAATCTGCTCGAGCTTCGCTATTTGTTGGAGGGCCCCGTTCTTAGCTATAATGCGCTATTGCGACGGGAGGCGTACCCCTAATGCACAGGGCTAACTTCAATCTGCTTCACGTTCGCGCACGCAGACGATACGACGGAATGTCAGCTGAGGAGCCTCCCCCTACCCCCGAAAATCAATGCTCCGCAGCACGATCCCTGGCGGTGTCCCCTCAAACTCCGTCGCCTGATACTTCCGTTCCACGCAGGCTTCGATGCGCTCGCGCAGGCGGGTGAACTGGGCTTCGCGTTCGGCGGGCCTGGCGCGCGGGCCGCGCTCGAGGTCGTCCATGGCGGAGGTCGAGATCGCGCAGGCGAATTCCTTCGGCCCGTCCTGCATCGAGAACTGGACGATGCCGCGGTCCTGGTCGTGGGCGATGAAGCGGCTGGCGGTGAGTGTCATGGGGGACTCCTGTCATACGATGGGTGCGCGCCCGCATCCGCCTTCGCCGAAGCTTCGGCGAGACAGGAGCGGGAGAGGTGCAGCGAGACCGCCGCCGGGACCGGCTTCAGCTGTCGCCGCTGAGCTTGGCGAAATCGTCGAACAGGGCGGCGACCAGCGCGCGGTGGCGGGTGTCTTCGGTCGGCAGGCTGGCGGCATAGAGGTTGAGCAAATAGCGCGCCTTCACCGCGGCCTCCGCCCACGAGGTGGCGGGCGCCGACATCATGCGGTTTTCGAGGTCGGCCTCGCGCTCGCGCAGTTCCCTGACATTGTTCTCGACCTCGGCCAGCGCGCGGCGCAGATCGGTCGCCTTCTGGGCGGCCATGCCGCGATGCTTGTCGAGATCCACCGGGACGTCAGTCATGGGCAACGCTTGCCTCCGAAGCCTGCGCATCGGACGCCTGCGCATCGGCGAGATCGACCGAGCCGATCGACAGCATCTCGGTTGCGCCCTGCACGCCTTCGGACGGCACATTGATCATGGTGGCGATGCGGCGCCAGGAGGCGAAGGACAGGCCCTCGATCATCTCCTCGTCGGTGACGACCTCATAGGCACCCGCCGGCAATTCGCGCGCAATGCCGCGGATGTGGACCGGATGCTTGAATGTGATGGTCTCGCGCCGCGAGCGAATGGTCATGAAAGCCTCCCTTTCGCTGGTCAGGCCCCAACCGACGCCGCTTTGGCAAGCATGCGCCCAATGCACGGCAATAGCCAGCACTATCGTGCGCGCGACGCGCGCATTGTGGCCGCAGCGCGGCCTCGCGTGCGCGACGTTTTAGGCCTCGCTATCGGTTTGGCGCGGGCGTACGCTCGGTTATATCGGCGCATGCTTCCGCTTCGCAACGGGTGGGAGCCGAAAGTCACATGCGCCAGGGCCGGTGCCCTGTTCCGTGAGTGCGACCGGCGAACAGGCCGGCGCGAAAATGTCTCGTGCGGCCGACTTCGACGCAAAGGCCTGCAAGGCCGACGAGCCCGCCCCTCGCGCGGGTGCTGCAATCGGACGAATTCGAACCCCCAAGACTCGAACCCCCAAGAGTCGAACTCAAACACTCGAACCCCCAAAGAGGAGACTGACGTCATGGCCAAGGGACAGCAAAAGGGCAATCGCGAAACCAAGAAGCCGAAGAAGGAAAAAGCCAAGGTGATCGCCGCCGCGCCGAACCGCAAGGACGCCGCCTGGCAGCCGGATTTCGGGCCGGGGAAGAAGAAGTAGGGCGCGTCTTTCGCCATTCTGCGCCTCACGCAGGACGAATTTCGATCGCGCGATCTCGCTTGCGGCCATCCTTCGAGACGCCCGCCTTCGGCGGGCCCTCAGGGATGAGGAGCGGAGTGCGTGGCGACAGCATCAACGAGCGACAATGCTGTTCAGCCTCATCCTGAGGAGGCGCGTCAGCGCCGTCTCGAAGGACGAGGCGTGCGCTCCGGCCGCGCAAAGCGTTGTTGGCGCCGCGAAGGCAGAAGCGCCGTCTCCTCCCCGTCGCGCTTTTCGGCTATGCTCGCCCGGGTAGCATCACCGGGAGGGGTTGACCTGTGGAGCGCGAGCGCAAATCCGAGTCGAAAAATCTCGTCATCTGCTGTGACGGCACCGGCAACGAGATCTCGGAGAACATCTCCAACGTCCTGAAGCTGTATCGCTGCCTGCGCAAGACCGACCGGACACAGCCGCGGCAGATGGTGTTTTACGATCCCGGCGTCGGCACGGTGACGGAGCCGACGACATGGCACCGCCTGAAAGCCAATATCAATCTGGTGCTGGGGCTCGCCACCGGCTACGGGCTCGATGACAACGTGCTGTCTGCATATTGCTTCCTGGTCGAGCATTACGCGCCGGGCGACAAGATCTATCTGTTCGGCTTCTCGCGCGGGGCCTACACGGTTCGCGTGCTGGCGGGGCTGATCCACAAGGTCGGGCTGGTCAGGCCGGAGCAGGCCAACCTCGCGGGCTCGGGCCTCGTCGCCTACAAGCAATATTCCGGCACCGGGCGCGGCAACGACGTCGAAGACCTCAGCGATGTCGATTTCGACGAGCAGGGGCCGCTGCCGAAGGACCAGTTCGACCTCGCCGCCCAGTTCGCGCGCATCACCTCGACGCGCTGGCCGACCATCCATTTCATCGGCGTCTGGGACACGGTGGCGAGCGTGATCGTGCCGCGCCCCGACCGGCTGTATTGGCCGAGCTTCGAGGAGCTCGCCTTCACGCGGCGCAATCCGAGCGTCAGGACCTTCCGGCAGGCGATCGCGATCGACGAGCGGCGTCGCATGTTCCGCCTGAACCAATATGAGGAGCCGCAGGAGTTCTGGAGCAACCGCTATGTGCCCGACGAGAAGAAGGTGCCGCAGGACATTCTGCAGGTGTGGTTCGCCGGCGTGCACAGCGACGTCGGCGGCGGCTATCCGGAGGCTGGAAGCGGCGACTCCAAATATCCGCTGATCTGGATGATCGCGGAGGCGGAGAAGGCGGGGCTGAACTTCAACCCGGCGACCATCAGGCAGCTCGCCTGGGGTATCCAGCGCAAGAACTCACCGTTCCAATATGTCGCGCCAGATTACACCGGGAAGACCGGCGTGCTGCACGATTCCATGACGGCGGGCTGGCGGGTGCTGGAGTTCTTTCCGAAGAGCGCGAAGTTCAGGGAGTGGCCGGAGCGGAAGGTGTTTCTCGGCCTGTACATCCCCGATTGCGAGCCGCGCCCCATCCCCGAAGGCGCCCATGTGCATGAGAGCGTGTTGAAGCGGATCGCGGTGGAGCCGGACTACCGGCCGGTGAATTTGCCAAAGGACTACGTGACGGTGCCGATGCCGGTGGAGCCGGGGGTGGGCGTCGGAGCCGAGGCTGAGGGGATCGTGACGGGGTGAGGTGGGATTTCAAGCTCGTCATTGCGAGGAGCTCTTGCGACGAAGCAATCTAGACTGCCGCCGCGGATACATTTCTGGATTGCTTCGCTGCGCTCGCAATGACGACGGTTGAGGCAGGCTCGCGCCACATACTCAGCTGTCGTCCCTGCGAACGCAGGGACCCATAACCACAGGGAGTGGTTTGGCGAAGGGTCGTGGATCGGTACTGCTATGCGTCAGGAGCGATAGATCACGCGGTATGGGTCCCTGCGTTCGCAGGGACGACAGTGGAGCTTGAACTCCCCTACCCCGTTACCGCCGCTTTCTGCCTTCGCCGCTACTTTTCATTAAAATTCTCCCGCCCGCTTTAGCCGGATCGCATCGATTCATCCGCATCATCCTGCACAGGATCCGCCGCTACGCCTGCGGAATTGGAGGAGAGTGCCAATGTATCCGCGTAAATATGCCCGCGTGAAGCCTGCAGGGCTGGTGTCGCGCCAGGCCAAGATCATCACCGACCCGCGCGCGCCGGTGATCACCTGCACGCTGATCGACTATTCGCCCGGCGGCGCCTGCGTCGATCTCGGCGGCCAGGTGAAGATTCCCGACAGATTCGAGCTGCTGCACGTCAACACCAGGAAGCGCTGCCGCATCGCCTGGAAGCGCGGCACGCGGGTGGGCGTGGTGTTCTAGCGACACTTTCTTACCCTCTCCCCTTGTGGGAGAGGGTGGCTCGCCGCTTAGCGGCGAGACGGGGGAGGGGTCTGCCTCCGCAATCTCATCTTTCACAGCTGAATTCGCGGTGGCACACCCCTCATCCGGCGCTTCGCGCCACCTTCTCCCACAAGGGGAGAAGGAAGCAAGCTACTTCCGCATCCTCGCTTTCGCGCCGGCCACGATCTGCATGACGACGCCGACGATCCAGCCGATGAAGACGAGCCAGGTCCAGCCCATGTGCGGATCGATGCGGAGCACGATGACGAAGACGGAGACGAAGGCGGTCAGGGTTGCGAACAGCGTGCCGGCGGCACTGAGGAATTCCGCGGCATCGATTTGGCTGTGCGCATCGTCGAACGGCATCTGCGGCGTGTCGATGCCGAGATAGAAGCCGATACCCCCGAGCACCATCATCAGCAGCAGAAAGCCCTGCGTGGTGAGTTGCGGGATCGACGATCCCACATGGGCACCGACGAACAGGCCACATGCGGCGCCTGCCATCGCAAGGCCTACGCGCTCGAAGATATGAGCGGTTTTGCGGACAGGATAACGCATGACGAGCCTCCGCGGGGAGTTGGGTGGAGGCAAGGTTAGGCCAGTTTTGCGGGAGGTGGAAGCTGAGGAGATTTACGGAGGGGGTGAGCCGGCACCCTCTCCCCGTCCTTACGGGGAGAGGTCAGGAAGCTACCGCGCCCCGAAATTGGTCTTGCCGAACAGCGCCTTCTGCGTCGAGGGCTGCGAGCGCCAATATTGCGGCGGCGCCTCGACCTCGCCGCCGACTTCGGCGGCGGCGTGCCAGCCCCAGCGCGGGTCGTAGAGCATGCCGCGGGCGAGCGCGACCATGTCGGCCTTGCCGGATGCGACGATCTCTTCGGCCTGCCTGCCCTCGGTGATCAGGCCGAC
>LNAP01006328.1_pt1 | contig 10244 bp, 8 predicted proteins | sample 602601 | NCBI WGS metagenome assembly LNAP01 (sample SAMN02440304, study PRJNA202911) | soil metagenome | biome: Subtropical and temperate rainforests or woodlands; isolation source: soil samples (1 kg each in a 20% v/v slurry with milli Q water) were... ...
TCGCATGGTCACTGCCAACTTGACAGTGACTCTGTCTACCGACCTGGACGCAGACGGCGCGCTGAAGACGTTGGCCAGGTTGATGCTCTACGGCGAGGTGCAAGTGAGTTTCAAAGAGAACCACTTCGATTTCATTGTGGCCGATCTTAAGGTACGTCGCGGGCCCATGGGAGATGACGCCACCTACCGCGCACATCCCTTTTTGCAGACCTATTTGCCCCGCGGCATTGTCTACCTGCAGCACATGCAGCAGCGTGTTATTTACCGTGGCCTGTTCAGTCTGCGAAAGTTCTATGGCAAGGAAGGCGTGGAAGACGATGGCATTGGAATCGGCGCGTCCCAGATGAACTTTAAGCTGGGGAAAGTGCTTGAAAAGACGGAGACTATTTTGTTGATGGAGAAGGTCAACGGTCGTGCGGCATCGGCACGTTTCTTTCGCTATGGCGATCGGTTGTATGTCATTGTGGGTACCAAGTTGTCGCATGCATTGTGCTGGGTCGACACCGTTAACCAGCGCTTGGTGCTTCCCAGTGCTACTCAAACCGATAACAATGAGGCTGCGGAAGAAGAAGAGGAAGAAGACACTGTCATGGACACCAGCGCGAACCCCGCAGCCGAAGCTGCACCCAAGGAAGTGCAATCCCAAGATTTAATTCTTTCCAATCTCAACGCACTGCAGACAACGTTGAAGTGGGAGAAATTAGACGCACTGGTGGGCTGGCTGAACGGCCGCACGCTCAACGGCGAAGTGTTGGACCCACTGGAGATGCACTTAGTGACCTTGCAGCACCACGAGTGGGTGTCGCTGTGTGTGACGGATTTCCTTCTCTGCGCGGCGTCGGCCACAGTCTGCTGTGCCAACCCAGAGGCGACGGCGGTTTCGAGTGGAGAAACGGTCAGTGCAGACACCTCCGCGCTAGTGAATATGCGCCATCTGGCAGAGTACACCGTACACGTGCCGGCGTACGACAGTCACTCTACTATCGACCTGCCGGGTGATTTTGCTTCGGCCAAGGAGGCCAAGCGTCATTTGTTGAGTCAAATCACGCAGCAAATCGTGCACGCGCGCGACTCCGAGGGCAAGGTGTTGTATTTCCTCGATTCCCAAGGTCACGTGCTGGAGCTGTTGAAGTTCAAGACGTGGTGGTACATCTGGCGTCGCTCGATTCGCGAAGTCACGAGTCAGGTATTCGGTCGGTTTTACAACAAGGCCCAGCGCGGCCAGCCCAGTGAGCGTGATGGTGACACCATTGAACGAGAGCGCCTGGCCGGGGATATCGAGCACATGGAGAAAATCGCCGCGCAGATGGGCCGCGCGCCGGAGAAGGCGCAGCAGAGTGAGAAATTCCGCAACCGCCTGGACGAAGTCAACAGCACCCTCAACGGTCTGCGGAGCCAAGTGGCCAAACTGGATGCCAAGCGCGCCGGCGAAGAAAGAGACTACGATGTGACCTTCACGGTGATGGAACTAGTGTACAAAGTCCAACGCAAGTGGCCCACGAAGTTTGCGTTTTTCCAAACCGAGCTCGGCGACCGGTACGAGGAAATCGTAGAGAAAGTCATCGACACGGCGGTGAAGTATTTGATGTGGGTTAAAATCCAGTTTAAGTTGCAGCGTGATGCCTTTTATGCAGATTTCAAGCGGGTGTTTCCGGTAGTGTGGGAACGGTTTCTAGTGGAGAATAATGTGAGCGATGTGTTCTGAGCTTATTAATTAGTTCTAAGTTTAGGCCTGTTTTTGATTAACTTTTATTTGCGGAACTACGTCGTAAACAGTGTTTTATGCAGATTTTATTTCTATTTTGGGAAATACATCCAAACGGTGACAGCGATTCTGGGATTCGCCAAGTTTAACCTTTTCAGTGCAACAACAAGCAAAAGCTCTTCACGTGTATTTTTAGCGACGCTACAATAACCGAACTGGATAAATGCACAACACAACAGATTTGCAACATTCAACAGGAAAGAATACTGTATGTATCGACTTAGTACCCTGCTGTAATACGAAATAGCTAATGCCCTAATACACGACTGAGTACCCCAATTCATACATTGCACGAAATCAATTTTGAACCATCAGTCGAAGACATCGTGCTCCACACTCATCTCTTTCCCACACTGCTCGCAAACAGTTCTTTTGATAATCACTCCTTTGCCAGTGGGGGCACAGTGATGCTCGCTTTCATAGCGCGTGGATGAATGGGAGCAAACCTTTGGCTTGGCGTTGGCGGCGTGAGTGTTTGAACTGTCAGATTCAACCGCTGGTGGTGGAGACGTTGTGGGACAAGAATCTGAGTTCATATTTTCTTTGGGACAAGAAGCGGGGATTCTGTGGATCTTTTCTCTTGTTGAGGAGAAGTTTGCAGGGTGTGAACCCACGTGAAATACTATTAACACGTTTCCGAATAGGCGTTGTCTTTGTATTGTTCTAACTTTAATAGCGCATAAACAGGACACAAATGCGTGAACTTCAATTGAAGGTGAAGTCCTACCATAAAAAATGAGTGAAGTTTTACTGGAAAGGTCCGTGGGTGAACTGAGAGTCACTGCCTCAGTGCGATTTGCTGTATTATACGCTATTTTTGTAGGAAATATAACCAATGAAATTTCGGACGATTTTCAGCTGTAAGTTTAATTATACTTCTCAACTTTGAAACGACCCAGTTGTCCTAACTGTATACCTACACAAACCTGAATGTTAGGATACTGAGACAGATCTGCGAGTTGGCCATTTCGAAAAGTGAGCTGATTATCGACGTAACTAACGTTGACTTCTGTTACTCCACTGGTGTGAAATCCCTCCTGGCATTGGGCCAAGATTACCTCAATCGCCCGCCGTTGAAATTTCTAATATCAAACAAGATGTGGCAGATAACAATTCGATCGATAGTTGGGTTCAGTCCAAACTGTTCTGTCGAGGTTGTTCTCCCTTCTTCCGCGCCGACATTGACCGGATCCACCAATCTTGCCTCCCAGGCTTCAAGTTCACATCCGGGTGTTTGTTGTCATGCGACCACTCGCACGGAAGAAGATAACTTTTTTGCTCCTACGGGGAAAGGAACCATCGTCACCAGAACGATTTGTGAACAGTGCGGGTTTGAATTGGCCGTTGACCGTGAGTATTTTGACTGAATCGTCGAAATAGTGACTGGTGCATATATTACTTGGTATACATAAAATTGAAATACTTAGATCATCTTTATTTCAGTTCCATTATTGTAACAATGAAAACGTTACACATGTACGTTCTTTTCCTGTTTCAACGTGACTTAGCAAAGCACATCATACAGAACTTAATAGAAATTGAAAAAGGAAAACTAACCAATCAATGGACCATACCATTTGGTCTCACACGCATCCGAGAAGGCAATATCGTCATTAATAATGATATTTTCATCCGCTATACCATCACTATGATGAGGGTGATCGTCCAGGCCTTCTGCGGCATTCTTTTCACCGGATAGGCGGGGCAACTTGCACCACTGGATATAGATCTAAAATCAACAAAAGCAGAGAAACATCAGATAATGGCTCTACATTTGAGATATTGACCGAAAGCACAATAATTGTCCAGTGTGCAGTCAACCAAATTACAAGAAACAACAACAATTTTATTGTACTTGTAAACTCACCGTTTTCGTGGCACCAGGGGCGGTCGATGCGCCAAGCTTCTCCTGGGTTCCCCACTTCAGATTCCTCCTTTCCCGGTTAGCTTCAGTCGCCATTCCAACATGCAGTATTTGGTCTGTGTTTGCATGGGTGACGAAAAAGTGTGGCAATACCATATGAGTAAATATCACGGAAAGAACAAAATGAGACACTGAATTTAAATTACCTGGTCGCCAAGGTTGGGCATAGCGGCTCAACTTTCCTTTCAAGTCCTGCAGCGGCCCTGCAGAATTTTCGTACATTTTCATGTCAGTTGAAAGCAACAAATAACACGACGACATGAATGAGCAAACAAGCAACGTACCAGCGTTCTCCAAAGAGCGCGCGCCCCACGTCGCAAACAACTTCGTCGCAATCGTACTCGAACTACCAGCACCGCTGCTGCCACCTCCACCACCACCACTAATGGCCCCTGCACCACCTATATTGGCGCTACACTGTGTGTTTCCTGTGCTATCTGTGGTGCACTCGCTATTCCCGCTTTCCTCATTTCCACCAGTGCTGCTCTTGGACGCGCGTGTTGTTTTCTTGGTGCTATATTTTGAATACTTCACCAACGGAGGATCGGACAAATAAATTATCACATCTTCATCCACAACCAGGTCTCTCCAGTACGACAGACGGTGGTCCGATGCAAGATTTCTCAATTTGGTGCGTAAAATATCCCGAATGTGCTCCGGCTCGAGGGGTAGATAAGGCACCACTTCGCGCACGACCTTGCCGAACTGCAACCGCACCCACTGCTCGTCCAACGCTGTCTTCACTTCACTTCGCAGGAGGGACTGCGGAATGGCCGAGCGGTTGCCGTACGTCAAAACAAGCTTGGTCATCATGTCGGCTCCGATGTCCGAGATAAAGATGAAAATCACATTCTCTGTGGAGTATGTGGTGGTCACGGGATGCGTTGGGGCCGAAGGGTTAATGGCGGAAGAAAATAACTTCTTGGCGGCCCACTCCATGGTTGACTCAGTTGGTACTTGGCGGGTGCGACTCAAACTACCGCGCGTCTCAAACGCTGGCATCAACACCTGCAGCAACAGAAGCAGAAATAGAAAACATAAAAAGCATTTTTGAGACTGCGCATAGGGTCATCAACTGAGCGTTCTTTGCAATGTATTAAACAGTGTAGTAAACAACAAAGCAAAAAACAGTGGACACGGCATCATATAAACAATTAGAAATGGTTGCATACCTCCAGTGCGCCGGGTTTGACCTTCTGTACCTCGTCGAACACAATTACCGCGTTGCCCGAACACGCTTCCAAATGGTCAATGACACGGTCCCGGATAGACTCGTGGATCTAAATACAATTAATAGAAGAAAAAAAGAGAAGGAAATTGGGATGATTAAACAATGGGGAGACAGTTTTGGTAGGTAAAGTGTGCATAGGTACCACAGCCAAGCTCCCTTCAGCATAATCTTCTCCTCGTAACGCAAGCAATCCATTTGGCCGGTACTTTAAAGACTTTCCAACTTTGCTCCGCTTTGCCAGAGCCCCTTCGGCAAGGCGGAAAGAAGTTTCGCTTTTGCCCACACCCGTGGGGCCCGTCAGAGCAAAAACGAGTGGCTCGCTTTGACCGCTCTGCCGCTGGAACTCCCAAGCGGATATTGCACTCAGGATGGTGTCCAAGCCTTCGTTTTGTCCTCGGATATGCCTTTCTAAACTGTGGATCGGTAACAAGTGGGTACATATTAGCGTGTTATACTGTACTTGCAGGGTGAGACAATTTGACGAAAGTACTTTTGCTGTATTGATTCCATCATGTTGCCGCGGAAAGGGCAATTATCCAAGCTACCCGCAAGCCAATCGTATGCATAATGGTAGCTGTCACTGATATACTCGCTGTATGAAGTTCCCCCATCACTGTAGTCACAACGTATGATTAGCTTTGAGACACTTAATGGGGAAGGGAAAATCTTGGCGGGTAATACCTGCTTGACGCAGTCGCTGCAGTCCAAACACAAAAACTGACACTTAGAACAATAAACCAGTGGACTTTCATCTTAAGCTGTTCAAATTTGTTGAACTACGAGCACTTTGCACATTGCTAACTGATTTCCCAGCAGCGCAGTAGTCGTAACTGTATTCAGTGCTTAAATTTAGATTTTTCTTTACGAAAAGCGACTGTTGCCAAACAGTAAAATATGCTTTGTTTACTTTTGCCTTACATAAGGAACAATGAAGTGTGCTGATCCACACAAACTTGCAGAGGAGCAAAGTCTTCTCGTCCAGCTCTTTGGTTGACCAGATCGCATATTTACATCTTGTTATTAGTCCTAACACAATGGATGAGGGAGGCACTTATTTGGAAGATTTCTTGCTGTCGTTAGAAATGCTTCCCAATGATGTTCGGAGAGACTTTGAGCTGGTAACTTCGTTATTGCTAATTGATACGCAAACGAGAAGGCATTAACAATACATTGCATTTTCCCTTTACAGATGAAGGATTTAGATAAAGAATGCATGGAATTGAACCGGGAGCTGACTGAACTCGAAAACGCTTATTTGGAAAATCAGCTGATAGTCAGCAAAAGAAAGTTTGAAGCACCGGATGAAGACGAAACGCACGAAGCTGAAAAGAAATTACAAATACAATCAGCGGATAGAATTATATCCTTACGCAAGCTTGCACGACAAAAACTAGTGGAAAAGACAGCGATTGCTATTAATATGGGCAACATTATTGACCGTTTCAGTCGCAAGCTGGACACGGATCTAGCGTTTTTCGAAACGGATCTCAAGGGTTGTGGCGAGTTTGAAACACCCAAAGGTGCAGAACCGGGCTGTGAGGTAAGTCGCTAGTTCTTTTGCTGTCATATTTCAAGGAACTTATTCGCAGTGTTATTGCGTCTTGTTACTATGTAGGTTGCTTTTAGTCTCACACCGGACGTGCCGGTGCTGCCTCCTTTGCTCACGAAGTCTTCCTCCCTGATGGGCTTTGGCAGCAGTGGCAATCTCACCATGGACATCCCCGCTGCGAGCAGTGTGTCGGAGCAATTTATGATGCTCGGTCGGGTCATATGCTACCACGCCGACTCGGGCATGTACGACATTTTGGACGTGGACGACAGCAAAAAGTACCTCTTGCCGGAGCGACAAGTGATCGTACTGGACCTCATTGAGAGCCAGCGGAAGCTCTGCAAGGCTGAGGCCGTCTTTGCATTGTATCCCGATACGACGAGTTTTTATCCGGCCACGGTGTCGCATGCCCCAAGACGGTCGGCGATGGGTGCTGAGCCCAGTGTGATTGTGCAGTTTAATGGCGATGAAGATGCCACAGGTGCTTTATGTTGATGTTTGTAGATTTTCTTGTAGTGTGTTTTTACACATTTGGTACTGTGTCGCGGATTGTTGTGCCACAACGAGCTTTTTCATACTCTTTTTGCTTTACTCGTGTTCGCCTTTACTTTTCGCAGGGGTGGTGCCCGATCGAGTCGTGCCATTAAAGTACGTTGTGCGCATGGCAGATCCGCCGCCAAAACCGGTCCTTTCTCGCATGAGCACAAGCAACAGCAGCAGTAGTCTAGCGAATATGTACGGAGGAAGTGATAGTTTCTATTAAGTACATGTGCAGAATGTTGTTTGTTCCTTTTGTTTCTGGTGTTTATATAATGTACAAAAAGATTGGTTGGTATGCTGTTACTTTTTTACTTTATACTCCGTGACAAGAAACAAGTTCTTTTCGGTGGTCAAAAAGAGCAAATGAAAGACAAATAGGCAAGTGCGCTTATGTTAAAACTTTAATCCTAATAAACACAAATCAAATCAAGGCACTTACAATGCTAACTACATGGTAAACCTCCAATTAATCTTACTCTTTAATCCAATTACCCTTGCATTATTTGTAGGTCTGTGCAAGAACACACAGTGCTATCTTATGTAGAAGTAGCCCACACCACTCCACATCTGTCTTTTCTCTATACATACACGTTGCGGTAATTCACGTGTACCGTTACGACGTAGTTGGTTACAGCTGGTCGTTCCCATCCTTCCAGTCTGAATGTCCACCATACGTGCTGACCGTGAGATCGCTCAGTGGTGAGATCACCGCCGAGAGATCCGTGGGTCGCGAGCTCGAATCCGCCGCGCTCTCCGATTTCCCCGTGTAATAATCATCTCCCTCAAAGTCTTCATCCACGGCATAGACAATCGTCGCACGGCTCTGACCTTGGTTGCTGTCGTCTGCGGTGGGCTTGGCGGCTTTGGAGGAAGCGCAGTATTTCGCGCAGAAAGGGAACACCGTGATAAATAAGTTTACCCAGTTACTACGGGTCTCTTTGGAGTTGTAAAAGAACGCGATGGCACTGACACCACCTTGCAAAATGGCCAACGAGTTCACTCCGACAACCTTTCTAGACTTCGCGGGAAGATTCGGATCGAACGTATTCAGCAGGGCTTGGGGCATCCAGAACATCACGATGATGATCGGATAAATGAACAGCGTTCGCATGGCATTGATCACCGCCGGCGAGCACTGCGACGCGTCGGAATTCACTTTCAGGTACATCAACACGCCCCAATAGACCATGCAGGCCGTGCAGACAAAGGCAATGCACCCAAAAGTGAGCACTTCCCAAAACTCGTTCCATTGCCTCAAACTGTGATTGCGCTCGAGCAGCCAGCAGAATCCATCATCGTCGTTGCCACGTTGGTATGTGGAAGTGGTTAGCGGCAGCAATGTTGAACACAAAGGAATGCCCCAGCAAATCAAGTGCATTTTTAATTCCTCCATCTCCACTTTTCCGTTCATGACCAAGCAATAAATCAAATAACTCAAGATAGTCGTCCACAACCAACTCGCTGGGTAAAAGAACTGCTGAAAGAATCCTTGGAAATAGCAAAGATAGTACTCATCTGGATCTGTGGAAAGAACTGTTGCATTCGCTATAAACACTGAGATGGCCGCGTACAATATGATTCGCATGAAAATTTTGCTCCACATTTTCGGGAAAATGGCGAACGATAAAATCACGGTGAACGTGAGTGTGCACGATATTATTGCGATGATAAACTCAAACTCTTTAGTTTTGTACATCGTTGCTGGAAGGTTCTTTCGTAAGCGTTGTAAGAAGGAATAATGTTGGTGCACCACCAAGTGGAGATCTTTCCTTCCAAATGTGCTTGCTTACATAATCTGTGTTCAGCAAATGTTATCATGCCTTCCACCAATTCTGGTACGATTTTATTCGCGGTTCCATCATGGCCAACACCACGGATCCTTTTGCACAGACTGTGCATGGGACAAACCCGCAGTACCTGATTGAGAAAATCACTCGCTTAAAGATTTACAACTGTGTATACTGGAAGGAGCAATGCTTTGGATTGACCGCCGAGACCATCATGGACAAAGCAGTCGCATTGAAGTATATTGGAGGAACATACGGTGGTAACTTAAAGCCGACCAACTTTCTTTGCTTAGTACTGAAATTGTTGCAGTTGCAACCGGAGGTTGATATCGTCATTGAGTACATTAAGAACGAAGACTTTAAGTACCTGAGAGCACTGGGAGCTTTTTACTTGCGACTTGTGGGCAAGGTGGACATGATTTATCAGTACCTCGAGCCTTTGCTAAATGACTACCGCAAGTTGTCTTATCGTGGGATGAGCGGATGGCAATCCATGCATATGGACGAATTTATCGATAATTTGCTAAGAGAGGAGTTGGTGTGTGACATGGCACTGCCGCATCTGGTCAAGCGCATGAAGCTGGAAGAGCAAGGCTTAATTGAGTTCAGAAAGAGCGCACTAGACGATGAGATTGCTGCTGCCGGGGAGGATTCGTCAGATGAGTCGCAATCAGAGTCTGAAGACGAGCAGGAAGAGGCGAAGAATAGTGTGGATCCGAGTGCAGAAAAAGTGCTTGTTTCTGGGCAGGACGCAGAGGAGGAGGATGATGATGATTGGCATCCCACCGGGAGCACATCTAGTGCGGTGCCATCCGATAAGAAGGAGGACATTGCAAAGAAAAGTAACAACGACGAAGACCGTCGCGATGATCGAAATAACGGCAATCGCAGAGATGACAGGGACAGAGACGCTGACCGACGACGCGACAGAAGTGACAGTCGTGATAGAGGTCGCTCTCGCAGAGATGACTCCCGAGACAGATCCCACCGCGATCGCAGAGACAGGTCTAGGGATAGAGATGACCGCCGCAGCAAGCGCACACGCAGCCCCAGCCGCAGCCCTAGTTCCGACCGAGATCGTGATCGTCACCATAGCAGAAACCGACACCATACCCGTAGCCCAAGCAGGAGCCGCAGTTCTGATCGACGGGACAGCCGTCGCCGCGATGGGGACAGGCGTAGAGATCGGTCCAGAGACAGGTCCGGTGATCGGCACTCCCGCCGACGCTCTTCCTCTCGCTCGCCTGATCACCGTCGCCACAGCTCACGCCGTGACAGAGATGACAGCCGAGACCGCCGGGATGATCGACGCCGGGACGATGACCGGAGCAGTCGGGAGGACCGTCGGTCCCGCGACGATGATCGCGATTCCAAGCGCTCTCGCAGAGACGAGGGCCGGGATGAGACTTCCTCCAGTGCCCAGGACACCACCGAAGACAACTTGCCCA
>LNAP01006329.1_pt1 | contig 10244 bp, 13 predicted proteins | sample 602601 | NCBI WGS metagenome assembly LNAP01 (sample SAMN02440304, study PRJNA202911) | soil metagenome | biome: Subtropical and temperate rainforests or woodlands; isolation source: soil samples (1 kg each in a 20% v/v slurry with milli Q water) were... ...
GAGCGGCATGCCCGCGTTGACGCGGAACAGTGGTTTTTCGTTTTCGCCGTAGTCGCCGAAGGTGACGACGCCGAGGGTGGTGAAGGCAGAAAGCGGTGGGTCGGGGACGATTTTGGTCATGATCTATACCTGGGAGTTTTAGGAACCACCCATTCATGTCGCTAAACATGAAAGGGTGGCAGCTGTACGCAGGTTAGCGAACCGGACCCAGGACCCGGCAGACCCGAAGATCTCCCACGCACAGCCGCCATAACACGAGAACGAAGAGCACAAAGCTCCTGCCGTTGGGGGCTGTGTCCGGGTTCGGGTCGCTAAACCCGTTCGCTGATTTCAGCGAAGTACGGAGGCTAGTGACTCGAACCCTAAGGCGCAATAGGCTGGAGATTCTCTAGGAATCGTCCTGCAATTTAAAGCGAATCGTCGTTGCTGGCCCTTTAATCCGCAAACCGCATCTCCCGCGTCTCCCCCATCAACAACCCCCGATTCTGCTCCGTCACTTCCCTGATGTAGTCCCACAACAACGTAATCCGTTTCAACTTCCGCAAATCCTCCCGGCAATACATCCAAAACTGGAAGGAAAGAAAGGTTAACCCAATGAATACGGGGGCTAACCGCCATGAACATCCTTGCAGAGCGTCGTCCTGTCACAAGTGCTGTCACAAGTTTTGCCGTTCATCTGAGGCCGACTACGCGACTCGCCAAGCTCTACCACTATCGACGCAACGGCATTTACTATCTGCGCATCCGCGAAACCGGCAGCACCACTCGAACTGCGTCCGTTTCCCTCAAGACCTCCGATAGAAGAGCAGCTATGGACGCTTCACAACGCCTCGCAGAAACCCTCAAGGCTTTCCATTTGGATCATCCGCAAGCGACCTGGAGTGAACTTCGCGAACATTTGCTGTGGGTCGCTGAGAACCTGCTTTCGTCCGCTCATGACGTCCATTCGTTGCGCGACTGGGGCGACCTCTACGAAGACGTATGGACAAACCTCGCCGAGATAGCCGCTACGATGCCGCTCAGTGTCGATCAGCACGAGCATGTAATGAAGGCAAAGCAGGTGATGACCGCTGCTCAGGCACGACTACAAGGCGACTCCGTACCGTTGGTGAAAATCATCCGGGATCTTGAGGGCTACGATGGGCAAATGGGGGAGAGAGTCCCTGCCTCCCTATCTGTATTAGCGTCGCCGCCGATGACCTTCGAGATTCTCTCGGGGCTCTATTTGGCTGACCGTGGGCAAGACCAGAAGGCATCAACACTGAAGGAAACTAAGCTGTGTCATGGCACGCTCTCCGCTCAATTGGGAGACCTTGATCTACGGAATCACTCAAGGGCTGACCTTGTGGCACTCCGAGATCGCCTGCATACAACTCGGGCAGCATCCACGGTCAACAAGCTAATTGTGAAGCTCTCTGCTGTGTTCGCTTGGGCTGTCGAGAATGGTCATCTGATCAAAACATATGACAAGAAACTGAAGCTGACCAAGGGCCTTGAATCGACCCGTAAGGCGTTCTCTCAGGCTCAGGTAGCCAAGGTGATGGACTACGCGAGCAACCTCCCAGAGACCTCATGGAAGCGCTGGTTGCTCAGTCTTGGAGTCATCACTGGCGGGCGCCTTAATGAAATCTCCCAGTTGACCACGAGCGACATCAAGACGTTTGAGTCGGGGATTACGGCCATCCATATCAATGAGGTTGGGGAGGGCAAGTCAATCAAGAACAAGCGCAGTGAGCGACTGGTGCCGTTGACCGATGGCGCCTACGGATTCGACGTTGCTGCATTTCTGCGATATGTCGAGACGTGCAAAGACAACCAAGGCGAGTCACTTGCACAAATCGGCTACAAGACAGCAGGGGATTGGGCGAACCGACAAGCGATCCCTGAAGCCCTTGGCGACGATCACAAAGCAGGGCTTACCTATCACTCTCTTCGCCATTCCTTGGCTTCGCTGATGCAGGTGAAGGGCGTTCCTACAGTCCACGCTCAGGCAGTTATGGGGCACGCCTCGGGGACCATTACATTCGACACATATGGATCTGGGGTGCCAGTAGAGGTCATCGCTGGGATGCTCTGTGATTTATTTAGCGGGCGCCTTGAAAGCCGCTGAGGAGCCTGCGGGGACTGCTGAGGAAAGCATTGGGCATTTGTCGGGGTCGATCAGCTATGACTTACATGGGGCTGGGAGTGCCGTATAGGTGGGTGTGCAGGTGGCTGAGGCGCTGAAAAAGGCGCTCTGATATCAGGGCGCTCAAATAGTATCTCAAGTGGTGAGCCTGCCAGGTATTGGTAGCAGCACCATTTCCGCCCTGAGCATTTTCTCGGCTTATAGCCCATTGCTTTAAGTAGTCCGAAACTGAGAAGAGTGTCGTCTGTCGGATTGTAGATGAGTAAAAGGCCATCAGTAGATTCCACATTGACATCATGAATGAACGTCACCGACACTCAACAGATAATCACCACATCGATAGGGATATCCCGCAATGAAAAAGCGCTCCTTTCTGGTTCCCCTGGCCACTCTGGCCGCAGCTATAGCTACAGAACAGGCTTCCGCCCTAACTACTTATGAGGTTGTCGAGCCCAGCTCGGAAGCCAAGAACACATTTCAAGCTGAAGCTCAAAGCGAGAACCTTTCGGTTCGCGGTGGCAATGATCTGTTCGCCTTTGTTCTCAAGCGCGGGGATCAAGGGCAGATGATGGCTTACCACAGCTCCCATAGCTCCCACTCTTCGCACAGTTCCCATAGCTCCCACTACTCGGGTCGATAATGGATTTCTCTCATAAGCTCGTTTTTGATGCGCGGCTTTATGACGCGCAGGTTTTGCAGAAAGCTGCTTATCGATCGATCAATGCCCTGACGGTTGATATCACACCCGATGGGGGACAGTTTATCTGCGCTTTGTCATCGAATATTGGCGTGGACGAGCCAACCTTTCTGTCTGCCATCCAAGATTTCAAGAAGGATGTGCTCGACTATCAGCTGCGCCACCGATTGGCAGTTGAGACACAGCCGATCAAGAACCTGATCCTCGGACTGGCCTTTTCAAAAACCGGGCTTATTAGTGAGTAAATTCCAAAAGCTGGAGTTCTACGCGCAGCAACGTCCCTACGAGTTGCTGCCCTTTAAGTTCGACCGCCTGAATGACGATGAGTATGTCATTACCAATATGGCAGGCGAATTTCATGTCATACCGGTGCCGATGCTGGAACCGATCATTAGCAAGACGCTTCCGCTCTCATCAGAGCTGATCCCTACGCTTCGGTCCAAGCAGTTCATTCGCTTCACCAATGAGCAAGCACCACTTCAGCTCCTGGCACTCAAGATTCGCACGCGATTGTCCAGGCTGGCCGAGTTCACCAATTTGCATATCTTTGTAGTGACTCTTCGGTGCGACCATAGCTGTCCATATTGCCAGGTTTCAAGGCAGTCGGAGAGCAAAGGCGAATTCGACATGACCACAGAGATGGCAGACAAGTCGCTGGATTTCGTCTTTAGGTCTCCTAATCCAGCCATCAAAATTGAATTTCAGGGTGGCGAGCCGCTGCTGAACTTCGAGATGGTGAGGTACGTTGTTCTTGAGGCCAAAAAACGTAACGTCAAGGAAGGACGTGACCTACAGTTCGTCATTGCGACCACGCTTTCACTACTGACCGATGACGTGCTCGACTTCTGTAAGCAGCACAACATCGTGCTTTCATCTTCGCTCGACGGGCCAATGGATCTGCATAATGCAAATCGCCCACGACCAGGCCGAGATAGTCATCAGCGTTTCGAGGAAGGGTTGAAGAAAGCCCGTGCAGCCCTCGGGTATGACCAAGTGTCAGCCCTGATGACAACCACAGATAAGAGCCTGCCACGAGCACGCGACATCATTGATGAATACTTGCGCCTGGGCTTTGATGGCATCTTCCTCCGCACGCTCTCCCCTTACGGCTTTGCGATCAAGACCAAAAAATTCATGTCGTATGACACGGAGCGCTGGCTGGAATTTTACAAGGAGGGCCTTGAGTACATCATTGAGCTAAACAAGTCCGGCATACGATTTGTAGAGCAGTATTCTTCGCTCGTGCTGACAAAAATGCTGACATCAGGGGACCCTGGGTTTGTTGATCTGATGAACCCTGCCGGTGCTGGTATCGCAGCCATCGTGTTCAACTACGACGGATCGGTCTACGCCTCAGATGAAAGCCGTATGCTTGCCGAAATGGGTGATCATACGTTCCGTCTGGGCAACATTCTTGAGCACTCATATGAGGAGATCATCCTCTCTGATCAGCTTCTGGATGCACTGGAAAACTCTTTCACCTTAAGCGCTCCAATGTGCTCTGACTGTGCATTTGAACCTTACTGTGGAGCGGAGCCCGTCTACCATCACGCCATTCACAAGGACGTGGTGGCAAGAAAACCTGAGTCCTCTTTCTGCAAGCGAAATATGGCGATTTTCAAGCATCTCATTGAGCTGATGGGAACCGATGAGCAAACAAAACGGATTTTTATGGGTTGGGCCAACCGATGCTGAAACTCGGCGGAAAGATTATCCGCATCCATGCGGTTGATGTTCACAGGGACCTCACTCTGCTCAAGGTGTCGACCAGCCGGAGTTTGCCTGAAGTCTTGCGACGGGAAATAGCCTACTTGGTTTCCGATCAGGAGGTCCCTCGAGGATTCGCGCACTACCTTCTGCTTGAGAAACATCGACAGTTGGTTGAGGTACTGCCTTCCGACTCTGATTACTCGATCCTGCCGAATGACTACAGCTACATCGGTGACGGTGACGTGATCCGGCTTTCAGCAGATCGACAGAGCATTAGCGTGCTATTTCGAGCGTCGTCGCCGCACAACAGCATCCTGGTCACCGAGCAGTGTAATCATTACTGTCTTATGTGTTCACAACCGCCTAAGGCAGCTGATGACTCGTGGATACTTGACGAAATCGAGAGCCTGATTCCACTTATTCCAAAAGATACCCGCGAGCTGGGGTTTACTGGGGGCGAGCCGACAACCAATCGGGAGCGCTTCCTTAAGATCATCAGCCTGACAAAAAGTTATCTGCCGAGAACCGCAATCCATATTCTCTCGAACGGGCGCAGCTTCAAAGACCCAGCGTTCGCTGAAAAGTATGCGCAGATTGAATTGCCCGACGCGATGATCGGAATCCCTGTCTACTCAGACGATCCGACGCTGCATGACTACATCGTCCAGGCCCAAGGCGCATTCGATGAAACCATTCAGGGCATTCTCAATCTGAAGCGCTTAGGCCAGAAGGTTGAAATCCGAGTCGTCATTCACAAGCTATCGGTGCAGCGCCTGCCTGAACTGTGTGAGTTCATCGCACGCAATCTTCTGTTTGTTGACCATGTAGCGCTGATGGGCCTTGAGATGATGGGCTTCACCAGGGCCAATCTTGATGAGCTGTGGATCGACCCAATCGAGTACAAAGACACGCTCAGCAAATCGGTTGGCATTCTGGCCAAGTACGGAATGAATATCTCGGTCTATAACCATCAGCTGTGCTTGGTGAATCCGGACATCCAGCCCTACTACCGCAAATCAATCAGCGACTGGAAGAATGAGTACGCGCCTGAGTGCCAGAGCTGCACAAAACAGCGAGAATGCGGGGGCTTTTTTGCATCAGGTGTTAAATTCGGCTACAGCAAGCACCTAATTCCATTCTGACTTTGGCTTCAAATCTGTCAGCCGCACAACGCCCTCGATGCAAGCAGCTGGCTTACTCGTAGCGTTCGCGCAGGTAATTTTTGGGCATGCTTTGCCGTTGAGAAGAGCAACGGGGCCATTTCCCCAGCCCTGCGCTGACTGCCAGAAAAATCGACCTCGAATAACGCTCGCCACGCGACGATCCTCACCCAGACAATGCCAATGGGTGGGGTTCCAGTTGCATCGAACCTGCGCAATCTGACGGGCTTCGAAAAACCCTCACTATGTCAGTCGTTCCGAGCTTTACCTGACCATCCATCGCGGTCTTTCCTCCGATCACCCGAAAAATCGACCTTCTGTAACGCTCACCACGCGACGATTCCAACTCAGGTAATGCGATTGGATGGGGGCGCGCTTGCACCTCTCCTGCGGTCCTCTGCTGGGCTTCCAAAAACCCTCACTGTATCCGGCTGTGCAAAACCCCTCACTATTGCGACAGGCACTCCCGCTTGTCACTCAGCCAGCAATAGGAGGGCCCGCCAATGACCACCGTTTCAAATCGACTCCGCACCACCACCGACACCACCACCAGCCATGAACTGACTTTCGACACCCAGACCGGCGAAGTCCTTGCGAGCCAAAAGGTCACCATAAAGAAGCACACCATCACCACCGATGTGGGCACGCAATGCCGATTCCCAATCGCTGCCCGCACCTCTGAAGAACTCCTTGAGATCCTTTCTGTTCATGACCAGTGGGTCAACAACCTGACCGTCGAGGCTGACAAGCTGTTAGACCTACTCGAAACAGGAGAGATCACAGCGGGCGCTGTTAAGGTATTCCGGCAGATCCTCCTTGGATTGGCTGGTCGGAACATTTGGTTTGGCAAGCTGGCCGACATCGGGACCAAGCGGGAGATCGGAGACTTGACCCGCGCTGACTTAATCCGTGTGACCCGACAAGGGAAGACGCTGCCCACCAAGGTGACTGTGCATCCATGGTACGGCTGGCGCGGCGACCTGATGAGTCGGCAGTCCTATATTGGTGCATGGATCGGCATTGCCAGCGACTAATGCCAAGGTTCCGAAACTGCTACCAACACATGGCTGGAAACCATACCCACTGTGGGGCCTCGAATCTGCCCATATATATAAAAGACCAACTTGGAGGCCCCATGAGGACGTCCGGTAAGAAGGGAGGTTGTGATGAATATCACCTCCCCTCGAAAAGGACATTTTGAAGGAACCTCTCCGCTTCACGTCAACGAGCCCAAGTCTGGGCCGATTGAGACCTCTCGCCCGTCGCTGGGCAAGCGCCAGCTTGATACTGGCAGTCAACCAAACAGAGTCTTTCTGATTGTTCCCTGTGCCACTCGCCAGAACCCTTGTCGTGGGTCTCTGTGCTGGCCCGTGGGAGCGAACTCAGGGAGCAATCAAAAGGAGTAACGACCAATGAAAGAAATGATCAACACTACCGCAACCATCTTCGAGAAAATCTCCAAAGCTGGAGCGATAATCCCAACGACCCTCAACGGCTTGCCCGGTATGTCGTCTTTGGAGATAGCTGAGGTCTCCGGCAAGCGGCATGACCGTGTTCTGAAGGACGCCCGGAAGATGCTCGAAGAGCTGGGCTCAATAGGAGTCGTCAAAACTGACGCGTCCTCCTTTGTCGAGACCAGCTACCAGAATAGTCAGAACAAAGCTCAGCCGATGGTCATCCTCGACAAGGAACTGACCTTTACGCTCATTACTGGCTACAGTGTCAAGCTCCGTCACCTGATCGTTAAACGCTGGCTTGAACTTGAGGGCTCAGGCTTCGAACGTGTTTCCGTACAGACTGCTGTGGTTCATCTGATCGAACGAGAGAAGGACAACCGGCGAGCTGCCCTTCATGACATCAAAAAGGCCATTAAGAAGGCCCCACTTCGCCCTCAAAGCCATGCTGAGAAAGAACTAAAGCGTCTGAAGCGACTGGCCTACAGAAACTCCAACAAGAGCTTTGAGTCCATATGCTGAAACCCGATAGGAGAAAACTCTCAAGCTTATACGAGAATAGTTCGACAGCAATCCCATCTATTGGCTTTGGGCTTGCACTTCTTTCCCTGTGCGTTTGGAAGGCCTCTTCAGAGCCCAATGAATGATCAACGAGTTAGAAGCAGCTGTGGGTAATATCTCAAATTCGTTCATTTCGTCAGATCACACCATAGGAAATATGGGCGGTCACAAAATTACTCCAGTATAAAACTGCTTTCGGACTAAATTCTTTGCCTTCGGGCATGGATATAAAGTCTTTCATGCTGCAGTAGGCGTGGATGAACCGGTGCTGGCCTGAAGGGTGCGAGTGATTTATCTCACAATTATCGGTATGGGCGATGCCTGCTTCTGCATCCCGCATATTGAAAAAGTCCATCAAGTCAAAACTCTTTAGCATTAAAGTGGCAGAGGTGTAACGCCCGTAAGCAGTATGTCCGGACCAAAGTTTATTTAACTCGGGGTGATTTGTTTCTCCTTTTTCCAAGTGTGCCGCTATAGCAAGCATTTCTGACTGGTAGTCCTTGCCAACAAGTGCCGTTAACGCAAAGTTATCCGCTTCCTCTTCTTGCTTTGGTAAAGGGTGCATTACGCTATAGGTAATTTCGCTTTCAGGTATTACTCGTTGAACCTTATTCACAGAGGTCATATGGCCCAAAGCAACGTGCGCAAACTCATGAAGAACTAAGAATACTATGAAGTGTTCGTATGTGGCCTGCACTCGCTCAAGGTAAATTGGATGCAGCGTATTAAATCCTGACATGGCCACCAATGCCAAAGGATCTTTAATCGTTCCTGAGATAGCGAACTCGTCGAACATTAGCTTTATTGCCGATAGGCTTTGTAGCGCATTGTTAGACTCTGGGTCTGACGCGAGGCGCTCTTTCAATCCACTTAATCCAGTGTCTAAAATCTTCGGATCGAGTTGTCCTACCGCCTGCATTGAGGCTATTGCGAGAATCGCATACAGAAAGCAAAATGAGAAGGTAACCGGGCTAATCAATACCAAATAGCCGCTGTCAACTCGAACTACCTCCGCTCCGAAAGAACTGTAAGGTGATAACCCTAAGAGAATCTCTGAATCAAAGTTTGCAAGCTCGCACTCTTCGGCGCGTGAAAGCGCGCTATGCATGGCAGATGACATAACATGGGAAAAATTTCCGTACTCACCGTCGTATATTGGAATCCCGCACCGTTCAAAAGTGCCAGACAAAAGATATCGGCACCTGTGTTTGTGACCTTTTGCATACTCAAGAAGGGCATTCGATTCTTGATCGACAGGTTGAGGTGAAGCTAATGCAGCAATATCTAAGTGAGCCATAAGTTCAAGATATTGAGATTGCAAATATTCAAGGGACATAGTATTGGCGTCGAGTTAAGAGCAAAGATTTTCGAGACGTCCCTTTACAATCAGTACCGAGAGAGTCCCCAGTGGAATACAAATTTTAGCTGCGGTTAAGCAATCAATTACTACGGCTGCAATATCAATTTGATTTTGTGTATTTTTCCCGCTGAGGAATGCGATCACCTTTGGGTCGAAGCAGATACTGGCCTTAACCTGGCGCAATACATTTTCAAACCATGTGGATGCTCGTTCGATTTTCCCTTTTTTAGTTATTGGCCCGCTAAAACGGATTTCCCCCGCAGCAATCAGCTCGTCAGCAAGTTTCAATAAAAGTTCTTCTTCTGTTTTCTCAAAGTCTTGATTTGTAGTGGTCATAAACAAGTTTTTCCAATAGTTTGTTTTGAGGGTTTTAAATTATCTTCCGTCAAGCAGACTTCGTAAAGAACCTATGATCGAAGTCAAGATCCTCACAATTTGGCTCAAGCTATCAGATCGATGCGTAAGCCTCCGCTGATAACGAATAGCAAGGGCTGCCAGTGGCCGAATTTCCTGTTGAAGCTATCAAGGTGCCATCCATGCGTCCACTATCCGCTTTGACCGGTCTCCATAGTTCGAGCTCCTGCGTGCCCCGAAGCCGGATAGAACTAATGCAATTGGCTGAGCAGTGTGACTGCAAATTGGTGATGCGTCAGTGCCGTGTGCATTCTGTTGATCTTCTGGTTTTGGCCACGTTGGTTTTCTTGACTGGAATCCGGCAGAAAAATCTGAAAGGCCACCTCATTATTTAACACCGTACAGTTTCCCCCGTGTGCCCTCGCTCAGGTGGTCATGCCGATGTCCGAATGGGGTCTTATCGCGCTCACGTACGCACTGTAAGAACCCTATCGACTGTCACAAGTGTTGTCACAACCCCTGTCACAAACCGTTGCCAAGAGTCTCTTGAGATCGTTAGGATGGGTCTCCCTTTCTTCTTCCAGATTCTCAATCTGCAAACCGAAGGTCCCGCGTTTCGCCCAGCAATAACGGGCGATTCAGCTCAGTGACTTCCCTGATGTAATCCCACAACAGGGTGATCCGCTTGAGCTTCCTCAGGTCTTCGCGGCAGTACATCCAGAACTGCCGCGTAACCGCAATCTGCTCCCCGAGCACCGGCAATAACCGTGGATCCTGCGCCGCCAAAAAGCACGGCAGAATCGCCATCGACCGTCCTTGC
>LNAP01006330.1_pt1 | contig 10243 bp, 11 predicted proteins | sample 602601 | NCBI WGS metagenome assembly LNAP01 (sample SAMN02440304, study PRJNA202911) | soil metagenome | biome: Subtropical and temperate rainforests or woodlands; isolation source: soil samples (1 kg each in a 20% v/v slurry with milli Q water) were... ...
TGATGGTGCTGATCGGCGGCGTGATCGGACTCGCGGGTGCGTTTGCGTTGAGCAAGGCGGCGCAGGCGATGTTGTATCAGATGAGTGGGGCGGATCCGTTCGTGATGTCGGCGTCGGTCGTGTTGCTGGCGCTCGTGGCGTTGGCGGCGGGATATGTGCCAGCTCTGAGGGCGTCTCGAGTCGATCCCATGCAGGCGTTGAGATACGAATGAGGCGTTTGTAACGGCGCACGTCCCGAAGGGCGCACGTCCCAAACGGCGCGAGGCTCCGAACGGCGCACGTCCCGAACGGCGCCAACATCCGGACGGCGAAAAACTTCGTAGTGGCAAGAGGCGCCTGCGCTTCTACTCGCCGTTCGGAGCTCAGCGCCGTTTGGAACCTGGCGCCGTTCGGAGCCTGGCGCCGTTTGGAACTCGGCGCTCTTCGGGACGTGCGCCGTTCAGGCGTGGTTCCGTACTCGATTTATGCTTCCGCGAGCGCCGCCAACTTCGCGAGCGACATTCTCCAGCCGATCTCGTTGTCGGCGAGGGAAACTCCGGACGGAATGCCCTCGTGAATCCCAACGACGTCGGTGCCTCCGCCGGGCGCGTCTGCCAGCGTGATCGTTGACGTCATCTCGCCGCGCAGGGTCGGGTCCGAGGTTTCGAACCATTCGACTTCGACCACTCGCTCATTCGGCACCAGCTCGACGAATCGGCCTTGGTACGTGTCGGTATGCGCTTCCGATTTGCCTTCTCGACTCGTATCGACGTACGTCAGTGAAACGCGGAACGCGCCGCCTTCGACCGGCTCGAATGTGTGGACGTGCGCCGTCATTCCGTCGGGCACCCGCCATCGCCCGATCGCTGCAGGATCGAGAAGCAGGCTGTACACGGCCGAGCGCGGCGCGTTGATGTGTCGATGGACGCGAGTCGAACGCATGAGTTGCAGACGGAGCAGTCGCCGTTAATCGCCGTCAGGCGCCGTTCGGAACCTGGCGCCGTTCGGCACTTTGCGCCTTTCGGAACTCAGCGCAGTTCGGAACCTAGCGCCGTTTGGAGCTCAGCGCCGTTAAGCATCTCGCGCCGTTAAGCATCTCGCGCCCGTTCAAAACCCGACTGCTGCTCTCGGCGGCTCACTTTCTCGCTGCGCCATCGCCTCGAGGCGAGCGACTCGTTCTGCCATCGGCGGATGCGTCGAGAACAACTTCAACAACCCACCGCGATACGCCGCAAGCGGATTCACCTGTGCGAGCGGAGCGACCGCCGGCGACACGTTCATCGGAATGCGCTGCGCGAAAGCGTCGAGCTTCGACAGCGCGCGCGCGAGGTCGAGCGGCCGGCCGCTGATCTCCGCGCCGACCGCATCCGCCTTGAACTCGCGTTGGCGGCTGATCGCGAACTGAATGATCATCGCCGCGAGCGGCGCGAGGAGGGCCATCAACAAGCCGGCCGCTGGATTTCCTCCGCCCCTATCGCGATTGCCGCTGCCGAAGAACAACGCGAAGTTCGCGAGATTGCTGATCGCGCCCGCCAGCGTTGCCGTAAAAGTCTGCAACAGCATGTCGTGATTCTTGATGTGCGCGAGCTCGTGCGCGATCACCCCCTCGAGCTCCTGCGGCGGGACGAGTTTGAGAATGCCGCTCGTCACACACACGACCGCGTGTTCCGGATTCCGTCCCGTCGCGAACGCATTGGGCTGCTGGTGCGGCGCGATGGCGACGGTCGGCATCGGGAGCCCAGCGCGTTGACGCAGACGATCGACCATCTCGTACAGCTCCGGCGCTTCGTTCGGCGACACGACCTGCGCGCCGTACATTCGCAGCACCATCGTCGACGACGTCCAGTACATGATGAAATTGAGGACGCCGGCAAACACCAGCGCCATCACCATACCCGACTGGCCCGCCCAGAGCGCACCGAGCGCACCGAAGAGCGCGGTGAGCCCCGCCATCATCACAAAGACTTTTACGTTGTTCATATGCCCCGCGCTCCCGTCGACCTCGACTACACGAGGCAAGATGAGCAGGCCCTATGCCGCAGAAATGCGCATGGGACGTGCTTTGACTGATGTCACCGCCGAGCGCCGTCAATCCAGGAGACGAGAGTGATGAAGGTCGACATATACGCGGACGTGGCGTGTCCCTGGTGCTACATCGGCGCAGTTCGCTTCGGCCGCGCGTTGCAGTCGTGGGGTGAACGCGATCGCGTCGAAGTGACGTATCAGCCGTTCCAGCTCGACCCGAACGCACCACAGCAGGCGGAGCCGATGATGCGCCACCTCACGCGGCGGTTCGGCGCGCAGGCCGACGCGATGGTCGCTCGCGTGAAAGAGATCGCGCGCACCGATGGGCTCGTTCTGGACTACGAGCGCGGCTTGACGGTGAACACGCTGCAGTCTCATCGACTGATGCATCTCGCGCTCGAAGAGTACGGACCAGCGACTCAACGCGCCCTCGCGCTGCGACTCTATCGCGCGCATTTCTCCGAGGGCCTGGACGTGAGCGACTACGATGTCCTCTCGACGCTCGCGGCGGACGTCGGCATGAAGGAAGCGCTGGCGCGCGATTACTTGTTGTCGGGCGACGACACGCGCGACATCAGCGATCAGATCGACGCTGCGCGCGCCGCGGGAATCACCGCCGTACCGACGTTCATCTTCGACGACAAATACATGATCGAAGGCGCGCAGCCGGTCGAAGGATTCGTGCAAGCGTTCGAGGTCATCGCGCGCGAAACGGTGTAGGCGTCACTTGGCGCGCGGTGCCGGCTTACGCTTCGCCCGCTGTGCGACGGCGATCGCCTTCTCGCACCACGCGCGCAAAACGTCGGTGTCTTCGAGTGCGTCTTCAGGAAGCTGATAGTACGACATCCCGCCGCCGTCATCGCCGAATGGCCGAAACTGCCGCAGCCCGCGCGACTCGAACTCGGCCTGCGTCGAGCTGTCGGTCTTGAGATAAACGACGTCGTCGTCGATCAACGCGAAGAAAAGATTCGCCGAATAGAGCCCGACTCCTCCGAACATGTTGCGCACGCGGATCGGCGGGACCGCTTTAGTCAGCTGTTCGACGACGAACGCGCGATAGCTCTCCGTGACTGGCATCGGATCTATCCTCGAGGTGCACGCCAGAGACTGAATCGGCCGCCGGCGGAGCAACACATGACCGTCTCACTCCACGTGCCGACAATCGAGTCACGCTTCACCTGACGGCCGACGAGGACGACCTTCTCGTCGAATGAGCTCGAGTCGCCCAACGTGATCTTGAACTGCTTTGACGGTGCGTCACCGGGTTGTGAAAGTGCGACGACGTACGCCCCGTTCGGAAGCCGGTGAGCGATCGCGGCCCCGAAATCGATCGAGTAGCGAGCGGTCGCGAAATCGATCGTCCCGAAGACCGGCTTGTCGGACGCGCGACGCGACGGAGCCGAGTCGACGTCGACGCGAATGCGCCACGTGCCCTGCGTAAAGGTGGGCTCGGGGAGTGAGCGCCGGATGGATGCGCACCCGGCAATCGTCGCCACAACCACCGCGATCCAACAGCGAGCGGCGTTCATCGACGACGCACCTTCTACGCCGGCGGGCCGACGCGACGAACCCGCCGCTGCTCGAGACGCTCCGCCACCATTCGCTTCAGCGTCCCATCCTCGAGATACTTCCGAAGATTCGTTCCGGGGCAATCGGTGTCGGCATAGTTGTAATGCCCGCCGATTCGGTCGAGCGGAAGATCGAACTCCTTCAACGCCCACGCCATCAGATCGGCGATCGCTTCGAGCTGCGCAGGCGTCGCGTCCTGACGCCCATAGTTGCCGATGACGCTGATCAGAAAGTGGCCGCCCGGATCGTACGTCGTGTTCGTTTCGCCCATGTAATGCCAATCACGACCTTCGAAGATCCGCCCGTCGAGATCGAGCAAATAGTGATAGGGCACATCCCACCAATTCCGATCGGACGCGCCCCACGACTGCAGTCCGCGAAGCCTTACGACTGGATCGTCCGCCGGAAGCAACGGCCGCGAATCTCCCGTGTGATGAAGCGTGACGTGCGTGATGCGATGCGGAATGCGGAGCCGCAGGTCCGCGCCGCCGGCGACCGTGGACGCCGCGACTTGCGCGGGAAGCGACGCAATCGTCGCGACTTCGAGCGCAACGAGTCCGGCACCGAGCTCGCCCGGTCCAGGAATCGCGACGATCGCGACGTGAAATCCCTGCCAGTTGAACGCCGATCCTTCGCGCGCGAAGCGCTCCTCACTGCTGCCTGCGCTCGTTCGCAGACGCAGTCGCACGACGTCGGTCGGCTTCGCGCCGCTCGAGTCGATGCTCGTCCCGAGCACGGTGACGGTCACGCTGTTGAACGACAGCGAATCGCCGGCAGCTTTGTTTCGCCGAATCGCGTCAGCGACGTAGCCGAGTGGCGGCTGTGTTTGCCACTGGGCGTGCGGAATGATGTGCGGCTGCGGAACCGGCGCCGTGACGGCTCTCGAAGCACATGCCGCGGCCGTCGCCACCACTGCCGCAATGAGAAGCCGCGCCTTCATGCGCGTCAAAACGCTAGTTGAATCGCCCGCAGCCGCAGGTGCTCGGCCCGCATCCGGGCTCTGGGCCGTCCGCGCCCGCGGTCCCATTTGGCAGAATTGCCAATCCACCCGAGATCACTCGGCGCACGGGCACGCCGGTCTGCGGATGTGCGGTGAGGGCCGGATCGTTGAACCCCTGGCGGACCTCGAAGCGCTCGGGCGTCGACGAGATCGTTTCGTAGACATAGGTCGGCATGCCGGAGAATATATGTACCTGTCATCCCGAGCGTAGCTGCTCAGCTACAGCGCTCACGTCAAGAAAGAACGGCCGAAGAAGAGGCGCTGACCCCGCCCCCCTTGCTTACCGAGAGGAAGAATGATATTCTCATCTCGGTTACCGAGCGGACATCCAAGTGAGCAAACCCGCGGACCTCGTCCAGGGCACCCTGGACCTCCTCATCCTCAAGCTGCTCGCCCTCGAGCCGATGAACGGATGGACCATCGGGCAGCAGCTCAAAGAGCTGTCCGCCGAAGTGCTTCAGGTCAGCGACGGCTCGCTCTACCCCGCCCTGCACAAGCTCGAGCAGGAAGGCTGGATCTCCTCCGAGTGGCGGCCGAGCGCAAACAACCGTCGCGCGAAGTTCTACTCCCTGACTCGCGCCGGGCGCAAACAACTCCAAATTGAAACGGGCAACTGGGATCGGCTCGCCGGCGCCATCACCGCTCTCGTGCGTCTTCGGGAGGCCTGACCATGTCGATCGATCGCCTCGTGCGCATCGCGCTGCTCCGTGTGAGATCCATCGTTCGTCGCGACGCCGTCGAACGCGAGCTCGACGAAGAGCTCCAATACCACATCGAGCAACAGATCGAAGCGAACATCGACCGCGGCATGACACCCGCCGCGGCGCGCACCGCGGCGCTGAGAAGCTTCGGCGGCGTGGAATACCACAAAGAAGAAGCGCGCGACCGACGCGGCACGCGCTGGCTCGAGGATCTCGCGAGCGATATGCGCTTCGCGCTCCGCAGCCTGCGTCGCGCACCGGGATTCGCGATCGCGGTCATTCTCACGCTCGGCTTGGGCATCGGCGCGAACACGGCGATGTTCACCGTGCTGCGCGGCACGCTGCTCCGTCCCCTCCCGAATCGCGAGGGCGACAGGCTCATCTACGTCCGACAAGCAGCACTTGGCGCACAGCGAAGGAACGTCGGCTTCTCCGTTCCGGAAGTCGCCGACTATCGCGCTGCTGCGACAACAATCTCGGAGCTGGCCGAGTATTCGTCGACGACGACGTCGATGCCGTTCACGTTGATCGTCGGTGACGGCGAGCCGACGCGCCCGCACGTGGCCGTCGTCAGCGGGAACTACTTCGACGTGATGGGCGTCGGCTCTGCGATGGGACGCGTGCTGACGAAGGACGACGACGGCCCATCGGCGTCGCGCGTTGCAGTGCTCTCATATGAGTTCTGGCGGGACTACTTCGGCGGCGACGCCGGCGTCCTCGGACGCAGCGTCCGCGTCAACGACGCGCTGGTCACGATCGTCGGCGTCGCGCGGCCAACGGCACCGTATCCCGAGCGCACCGAGCTGTTCGTGAACGTTGCGTCCAGCTGGCATCATCAGGAAGCGACGATGGTGACGGGCCGCACACATCGCATGTCCGAAATCTTCGCGCGCCTGGCACCGGGCAGCACGCTCGACCAAGCACGCGCCGAACTGCGCGCCGTCGCGGCCAACGCGTATCGCGATCACCCTGACGCGTACGCGAAATCCGGCCAGTTCGAGTTGAGCGTCGAATCGCTCCGTACCGTCTTGAACGAGCGTGCGTCGCTCACGTTTTCACTGTTGATGGCCGCGGCCGCGCTCGTGCTGCTCATCGCATGCGCCAACGTCGCGAACCTCACGCTCATTCGCGGCATGGCACGCGAGCGGGAAATGCTCGTCCGCACGGCACTCGGCGGCGCGCGAGGGCGGTTGCGGCGCCTGATCATCGCCGAGAATCTCGTGCTCGCGTTAGCCGGCGGCGTCCTCGGTGTCGTTCTCGCGATGCTCGGGACGCGCGTGCTCGTCTCGTTCGCGTCGCAATTTTCGACGCTCGCTCCGGAGATTCGCGTCGACGCGCTCGTGTTGGCGTTCTGCTTCGGGACCAGCGTGCTCGCCGCAATCGCGTTGTCGTTCATCCCGCGCGTCGGCGACTCGAAGCTGAGTGCCGCGCTCGTCTCGGCGGGACATCGGCTGACGCTGGGCCGCGCCCGCGGTCACGTGCAACGCTCTCTCGTCGTCGCGCAGGTCGCCCTGTCGGTTGTCTTACTCGCGGGCGCCGGATTGCTCGTGCGGACGATCATAGGCCTATCGTCCGTCGAAACGGGCCTGCGCGCGGAGCATGTGCTGACCATGACGGTTCCCGTGCAGGGCGACTACGTTCGCCAGGGCAGGAAAACGGCGGAGAACATCCTCACCTATGAGCGAATTCGAAGCATCGTTGCCGCGCTCCCGGGTGTTTCGGTTTCGGCGATCAGCTCGACGGCTCCGCTGAGCACGTCGCGAGAAGACGTTGCGATTCTCGCGGAAGGTCAGATCGTCGAATCGAATCAGCCGCTTCCGCACGCATCATTCAAGGCAGTCGACGAGAACTATTTCGCCGCTGCGGGCGTCGCGTTGCTGAGAGGACGGGGATTCGCGTCGACGGATCGCATGGACAACCCGCAAGTGGCGATCGTGAGCCGCGCGTTGGCGTCGCGGCTGTTCGGCGACGACGATCCGATCGGACGGAGGGTGGGCACGGGCGACATGCTGACGAGTCAACTCGAAGGGCGCTGGGTCACGGTCGTCGGCGTCGCGAGCGACACGCGCGACAAGGGGCTCGACGCAGGCGAGACGCCGACGCTCTATCGTCCGCTCGCACAGTCTGGCGCGAGGGATCCTTCGCTCATCGTCCGAACGAGCGTCGACCCCATGACACTCCAGCCGGTGATCGTGCGTGCGATCCGGGACGTGTTCCCGCGGCAAGTGATCGAACATGTGGCGACGATCGACCAGCTTCGCGACGAAGGCATGGCCCCCCGACGCGTCACGGCGATGCTCGTCGGATCATTCGGCGTGCTGGCGTTCCTGATCGCGATGGTCGGCGTCGCGGGCGTACTCGCGTTCTCGGTCAGCTCACGCACGGCGGAGATCGGCATCCGCATGAGTCTCGGTGCGGACGCGGCTCAGGTGCGGCGAATGGTACTGTTGTCGGGCGGCGCCTTACTCGTCTCGGGCGTAGTGATCGGCGGCGTTGGTGCGGTCTTCGCGACGCGCTTGCTTCGCGGCATGTTGTTCGACGTCACGCCGCATGATCCGGTGACGTTCGGCGGCGTAGCGTTGCTGCTCGTCGCCGTCGGGCTCGCGGCGTGCTGGGTTCCGGCACGTCGTGCGGCGGGCGTCAATCCCGCGACGGCGCTTCGCGCGGACTAGACTGATCGATCAATCACAACACGTAGGCAATCTTGCGAGCAACCCACGCTCCGAGCGCCGCGCCGGCACCCGTCCCGACCGTAATCACGACCACGCGGCGCGTCGTATGCGGATCATTCGGGCACGGCGGCCCAAAGGTGGTGCACTTCGATGCCGTCGCATTGAGGATGTAGCCCGCAGCTCCAAGGCCACCGGCAACAGCGCCAACGATCCCACCTGCGATCGTCGCTCGGCGATGCGAGGTCGAATCTGCCGCGCGCTCGATGGAGCGCCGGTCAACGAGTGAATCCGCACCGACGCTCCGATGCGGCGCCTGAGCGTGACTCGGGCTCGACGTCGCAATCAGCAGAGGAAAGACGAATAGCAGAATACGCATCTCGAGAACCTGCAGACCGACTACTCGACGCGCAACGCCGTCGACGAATCCACGCGGGCCGCGCGACGCGCTGGCACCCACGTCGCCGCCGACGCCACCGCTACCAGGACCGCAGCAAGACGGGCTAGTGGTAGCCAGGGTTTCCATCGTGGGTCGCCGAAGCGCAAGGGCCGCGCGTCGAGCTATTGTCGCGGGAATTCCGGCAGCTGCATGAGACGGCCCGCCTGCAACAGATGGCGATGATTGTGCCGCGCGATGATCTGAAAGCCCGTGCCAACGGTGAATCGGATCAGTGACACGAATGGGTTCCTGAATCGCACGCGATTGACATCGTGTTCACGGGCGCTGGCCATCACCTCGCGCATTCCTGCATTGCTGGCGATGAAGCGATCGAGAATCGACGGGTCGATTCGACTCGCGATCGGTGTCGCCTTGCCCGGCGCGCGGCCGCGCGACTTCTGCGTCGTCGGCTCGATGTAAGTCCGAATGAACCAGCGACCGAACCAACCGGGCGTGATTTCGTCTACCGGCCCGGTCGGACGAGCGCGCAGCGCCTCGGCCATCGGCGCGACGTAGACCTCGTTGGACATGCAGAGATGCTCGAAGCACTGTCCAACGCTCCACACCTCGGGACTCGGCTTCCAGTTGAGCTGTGCGACTGTGAGACCCGTCGCGATCGCAGCGGCGCGCGCGTCGGCGGCGTCGAGCTCGGATGTGAGTCGAAGGAGCCAGGCCGGAAGCGAAGCTCTATCGGCGAGCCGCACGGTCATGCTCAATGCGTCGGAGATTCCACGAGCGCGAGCGGGTCCGGCTGCGAGAAGAGCGCCGGCGCGCCGCCCGTGTGAAGAAATACCACTATCTCCTCCGGGGAGGCCGCACCGGTGCGAATGTCGTGAATCATCCCCGCCATTCCCTTCCCGGTGTAACATGGGTCGAGCAGGATGGCTTCGCTCCGTGCGAGAAGTCTAATAGCGTCGAGGCACTCTGTCGTCGGAATGCCATAGCCCTCTCCGATGAACCGCTGGTCCGTGACCAGCTCCGACGGATCGACACGAATCGGAGATTCGAGCAGCGTCGCGGCCTCGTTCATCAGACGCGCAGCCCGCCGCTGCTTCTCTGCCTCACCGGCGCTGACCGCGATGCCATGGAGGCGGTACTCGACGCCGAAGACGCGGGCGCCGAGCTCGAGTCCCGCCTGTGTGCCGCGCGAGCCGCTGGCGTAGTAGAGGCGGTCGGCCCGAATCCGCGCCCCGATGAGCTGTTCCTGAAGCTCGCGCGTGCCGTCGACGTAGCCGAGTGCGCCGATGGGGCTCGAGCCGCCGATCGGGATCACGTACGGCCGGCGACCGCGTCGCGAAAGATCCGCCACCACCTCGGCCACCTTCTCGACTTCGTCGGCCGCGACGGCGAAGCGAGGGTTCGGATTCGCCTGAATGAAGTGCACCGTCGCGCCGAACAACCGATCGAGCAGGAGATTTCCTTGGAGCGGTGGGTCGGCCTGACGCGACGAGAGCACGAGCACGCAATCGAGGCCGACGGCGCGCGCGGCGGCCGCCGTCATGCGCGCGTGATTGGACTGCGTCGCGCCGCTCGAGACGACGACGTCGGCGTCGTTCGCCAGCGCGTCGGCCATCAGGAACTCGAGCTTCCGCGCCTTGTTGCCGCCGAGTGCGAGGCCAGTGAGGTCGTCGCGCTTGATGAAGATGCGCGGGCAGCGTGCGTCGCCGCCGAGTGCAGCACGCAGACGGTGCGCTTCGACGATCGGCGTCGGCAGCACGGCGAGGGAGACGCGGGGCTGTGATTCGAGCGGCATGGTGTAAAGGTAGGTCCGCAATGAGTTTGGCGATGTTTCCCTGCAGCGGCGAGTCGTAGCCAACGAACGCATTCTCGAACGGAAGGCACGGACGCAATTTTGATAACC
>LNAP01006331.1_pt1 | contig 10243 bp, 11 predicted proteins | sample 602601 | NCBI WGS metagenome assembly LNAP01 (sample SAMN02440304, study PRJNA202911) | soil metagenome | biome: Subtropical and temperate rainforests or woodlands; isolation source: soil samples (1 kg each in a 20% v/v slurry with milli Q water) were... ...
GATCGCTGCACTGGTCGTGCCAGTTGCCCTGCCGCTCACCGCCCGCGCCGCCGACGTCACTTTGCTGAACGTGTCCTATGACCCGACCCGCGAGCTTTACGCCCAGTTCAACAAGCTGTTCGTGGAGACGTACAAGGCCGAGAGCGGCAAGACCGTCGAGATAAAGCAATCGCATGGCGGCTCGGGCAAGCAGGCCCGCTCGGTGATCGACGGCTTGGATGCCGATGTCGTCACGCTGGCGCTGGCTTATGACATCGACGCCATCGCCGACAGGGGATTCCTGGCCACCGACTGGCAGAAGCGCCTGCCCGACAATGCCTCGCCCTATACCTCGACCATCGTGCTGCTGGTCCGCAAGGGCAACCCGAAAGGCATCAAGGATTGGGACGATCTGGTGAAGCCAGGCGTCCAGGTCATCACCCCCAACCCGAAGACCTCGGGTGGCGCCCGCTGGAACTACCTCGCCGCCTGGGCCTACGCCAACAAGAAGTATGGCTCCGAAGACAAGGCCAAGGCATTCGTGCAGTTGGCTGCCTTCTACGATAGTTGCGGACAGGTATGTGTAGTTTCTTCTTTTTATTTGCTTCTTTTTCTAGATTGTGCGAGTCTGATGTTAGAAAATAGACCCTTATCTGTCCGCCTCAATACCTCCCTTTTAAACTCATTCTTTGCGTTGACTATTTTTCCAGGTGGAGATTGATGAGTACAGTGACTATGCCAAGGCTCGTGATGCCATGGACATGGCTTTGAAGTACCTTTCTAAGGACACTTCCCGCGCGGCCACCGACATGGCCAGCGCAATTGAGCACCGCATGATGCTGATCAAGAAGTTCCTCAGTGCACGAGAGGCGGCCAAGAGTGATCCCAGCACGATGGTGGCCATCTGCGCCGCCCTGCTGCAGGAGGTAAGTTGTTGGCTTTTACTGCTGTGTTGCGTTGATGTGTTTTATTTTTCTCATGGTCGGGGATTTGCTGCCACTCGTTAGATAAATCCGTGACTAACTGTAACACTGGCTTAGTCTGATACAGCGAATGACTGTTTGGAACTAACAAATGACGTACAAATGACTTTTTCCCAACTACTGTTATAACAGCCCCAGCTGGAGGAGGCTATTCGCGCGGGTGACTGTTTGGCGATGTTGGTGGAGCATTACTTCGCGAACAAACAGTACAACGAAGCCTACCAGTACCTACAGGTATATTGATTTAATACTGTTTATTGACCGTTTCTGTTCTATTGTATCTCGTGATTCTTGTCTATACTTCGTGATAAGTGGAATACACTTTGTAAATATTCCTCGCTTGTTTTCTGCACAGGAAATGGAGCGTCGCAACATTCAGCTGCCGCCCTACGTCGATGCCGAAATAATTGATACGGTAAGGATATTGTTCTTTCGTACATAATTGCAATCTTTATTGCTAATAGATTAATCATTCTTTTTTTCATTTGTCTCTATTTTGTAGGTGTACAAGGCCGTTGGTCACAACACTCGTAACAATAACAGCAATGCTAACAAAGGCAGAGGTGGCGGTAATAACAACAACCTCGGCAGCCAGCGAGACGATCAGGATGATGATTACAGAGGTAATTTGTATGCTGATTGTGTATATTTGGTATAGTTTTCGAAAAAAAAACACAAAAAGTATGCAGCGGAAACTAACACTGCTTATTCTTTGCAATTGTACGTTTTGCCTCGCTAATCAATCTGCACATTCCTAATTTTTTATTTCCAGGTGGACGTGACAGCTCGAACAGCCCTGTGCGCGGCCCGTCCAATGCCAGTACCAGCGGCAAGAGTAACTCTAACAGTAATGGTGGCTCTGGTAAAGGTGGCGGCAGAGACAGATGGTCTGCTGAGGACGAGGAGGAGGTGGCGGACGACATCGATGAGGTAAATGGCTTGTGTTTTGGTTTTTAAATTATCCCTTCTTGTCAATACACGTGGTAATATTGTTTGGCATCACTCCGCGATGAAGTTTGTTGGCAGTTATAGCAAAAGCGAATTTTTTATACTTACTCCATGCACATTCATCTTTTCAAAGGAAATCGAGGAAGAAGAGGACGAGGGACTGAGCCCCGCGCGCGGCAACAATAACAATCGTGGTGGCCGGGGCTACAGTGGCGGAGTCGGCAGCGGTGGCGGTGGAAACATGTACTATAATGCGCGCAAGTAAAAAAAGTTACCAACTTGGTATGGAGATTTGATTGTGTTGTTTTCGTTGGTTGCAGGATGTTAGTGATTGTGGTCTTTTTAATTTCAATCGTAATGCCAAATAACAGAAAAGAGTATAAACAACAACATTTGGTTTTATGAAATCGTTGAAGTGAAAGTTCATTGTTTCACAACAAAAACACATTGCATACTACGATGGTATCACATATAACAGCCGAAATTATCGTTTAGCTATTTCCATGTTACTGCTCGGTGACAAGAATTAACGGGTGCAGCATTCATCCATATCAAGACGAATTCTTTTCGCGGGCATCTCGTCATCCCCCTATTATAACAAAAGAGAGAGAAAAAGAAACCAGAAAAAAATTGAGCTTTTCAGGACAAAAGTTCCGTACAAACATATGATTCTAAAGCAGTGTTCATTGAAAATCAGTATAATGACATATGCAATAAGATAAATAAACAGTTTTCATACCTCATCATCATCACTATCGTCATCATCATCATCACCCTCAGCCTCCTCTTCCTCCTCCTCGGCTTCTGGGGTGTAGGGAGAGATCCAGGGTGTCACAATCCAGCCTGCTGGCCAGGTCAATCGCACTATGGCACCTGTTACAATAGAAATACATGTTTGAGTGTGAAAAAAGACAGTTGAATTTTCCAATTTCAAGGTCAATTTATTCTATGTTCGGATAAGTTAATGTACAGTACCTGCTGGGCCCATCAGCTCAATAGTATGAATCACTTTGTCTGCATCCGACGTAGCCGTAGTTGCCTGCGAAAAATAAAAGTGGAAATGGTGTCAATAATTAGAAAAAGAAAGAAAACCTTGTAGGCTGCGTAGATTCTCCAACGAGCAAAACAACACGAAAATAATAAAACACAAGTTCAGCGAGAAAAAAGAGCTTACCTCGACCAAAAAGTGTTTCGGGAAGTTTACATAGAAAGACTCGCCATCGACCCACATAATCTCAGCACTCGACGGCTCCAGCCCTGCCGCAGTAAAGACATTGTTCACATCCGAATTCTTGACCGATTTGGCTTCAAATCCTGTGACCCGCACAGTGAGACCCTTCAGCGCGCTGCGGCCAGCAGGGGCAGATGGGTTGAGGTGCGCGTAGTAGAAGCTGCGGTTCACGTTGATCATGTTGCAGTAGGTGGTGTGAGCACCCGTGGTGAAGGTCAGCACCGAGGCAGGCAGAACTGGAAAAACAAATTTTAAAAATAAATAAATGAAGATTAATGCCAGGATAAATATCAATAAGATGAATGCGCGTTGACCAAGGGAATGCATTCAAAAATAGACTCAAAAATACATTATTTTTGTTATAATCTTGTACCTTCGATACCCTGTGCCTGCAGTATCTCTACCTGACGTGCAAACACACATCCTGTCGCATAAGCATCGTATCCTGCAAAAAAGAGAAAGGGAGAAATCAATACATAATAAATTAAAAACAAAAACACACCGCGTATTAAAAAATAGTGCATAGTTTACGGCAAGCTGTTGAGCTTCAATGCGAATTGGACACGACAACCACGGCACTAATAGAAAATCAATCGCAATGAAAAACACAAGTACCTGCGTTGTGGAACTGCGCCGCCTGTGGGTCAAATCCGGTAATCACCGGACTCATCCGGATCTCCACCCCGGAAGTACGGAGCACCACCGGTACAGCCACAGGCACACGTTCACCGTCCGCACCAGCAGCAACACCCTCCATCGCCGTCTCCGTGCTAGGAGCAACAGGAGTTGCATTGAATGGACGCTCTGTCACAAAGTGCTGATAACAGCGCTCCAGGCCGGTGTCGATGTTGCCCACATTGTCAATGTTGTGTTCGGCAATCAACTTCGTGTCGTAAATCGCCGGAAACTTCTCGCACAACCCGACCCGAAACGTTTCAAAGTCCTCCGACAATGGTCCATCCAGCCAGCGCATCATGAACAACAAATCGAAGAACAAGTTGTGCCCCACGAGGGGCTTTTTGCACTCGACCAAGGCGTTGAAAACGCGCCGAAAACCCAGCGTTTCGTTATACAGGCGTTCTTTCTCGAGCCGCTGGGCACGTTCGAATTCTGCTTGCTTGGCGGGGTCAACCTTCAACGCAGACAACACATTCTGGTCGTTTTTCACCACGTTGACGCGACCAGCATAGCGGGCTTCAAGTTGTTCGTACAGAACTCTTCGCAAAAACGCATTCGTGGACTCGAGGGCCACACAATCACCCGCACCGGTGCCCTCTGCGTTGCAATCATTGCTGGCTAGCATTGCCTCGACCAGGGCCATGTTGCGCTCCGTAAAGTCAATGTCTGACTGGCGGGTTAGCTTGATTAACTCTTTTTGCTTGGGGATTTCATCGGTGGAAGAGGTGGTCTCGGTACTGGTAGTGTCCGGAAAGAACTTCTTTTTGGCCCACTGTTCTCCTTCAGCAGCGACGTAAGTAATGCCCTTGGTGAGCCACTGATCAAAGTTCATTTTGTTCTTTCGCAAGAAGTCAATGGCAGAAGGGGACACCACAAGATCGTCTCTAGAATTAGGGAAGATATAGAAATTGTAGGGGGTGGCAACCAATGCCGTTCCATCCGCAGATTCATGAAATAAACAAATTCCAAACTGAATGATACCGTACTTGGTCGCAACAGTCACCATTTTCTTATAGCGCTCTTCCACAGTATCATCTCGCTTCTGGGAGCCTTCTCCCTGGCCGAAGATACCGGTCATCTCTTCATCGAAGGCTACAAACTTGCTGGTGGCCAACAGCTCCACAAATGTCGGAAATACCACCGAGAAATTGTCACGATCTACGTCCATCGGATCAGTGCAAGTCAAAGTCTGTCTGGAGCAAGCAAGCTTTCAATGTGCTAACCCCTCAGCGCTTCAAAACATCGAAGTGAAGTGTGCACAGGACACACAAGACACAAAACGGCGTATATTACACATATTTACACCTATTGAATGTTAATTGTAATGGTACAGATTTACGTCAACAAAGTTTTAATCGGTAACTTCGCCGAATAGTTTGGCCACAAAATTCTGGCTCACATAGAAGAGGAGCGCTTGTCCTTCATCCAAACTCTAACCTACCATTATAAAGCACTCGATACAATGCCCCATCAGGATATTGAAGCTCTTGGTTATAGCGCAGTTGGCCTACTTGTCCTTGTTATCGACATTGCGGTGATCTTCGAAGTTATGAATAGCGACAAAGACTTTGTTGGTGAAGATCTTGTGGACCCTGTTCATTCTCTTCTTTCCTCTTCTAGGAATCCTCTTCTATCTGCTGTTTAGTGACAGAAGACCCCGCCATCATTATACGGTCGTTGTTTAATTGAACATTTCGGCCCTGTCTATGATTGCATGTGTTTTGTGTTATGTGTGTACCGTTTACAATAGATGTCATGAGACAAGTGATGCCTTGTTATGTTTGTCGTTGTGTTGAAGAATGACAGTTCGTGCCACATTGAACTTTATCCTTATTCGAACACTTCTGAGTAATAGCCACTAGGATAAGAGCTTCGCTAGTTAAGTGGACTTTGCAACAACAAAACCAATATTGCATCAAATTGTGTCTTTTTGATTAAACTTTTTGGTGGGGGGTGCTCAAACGACAAAATTGTACAGTAGGAATATTGTGCGAGTAACACTTTATTTCGTTTGAGAAATAGACAGGAAAGGTCTTGTCTATAACACTTTATTTCGTTTTAGCAACGGGCATACTGCAGAACTGCGATGAATGAAGAAGTAATTCGACATCTAATGATGTGGATAATTCTAGTTTTTCTCCACAGCCATCCATTGCATGTTCGGGGAAATTGGCAAATGTCTTTTTTAGAATACTGTGAGGCAGTCCTGGACCCCGGACCCCTTACTTTCCATTTACCATATAAGTGCAATATATTGACAGATAGCGATGTCATCGGAAATGAATCAAGTGTTGGAACTTCAAGACTTCCTGTTAAAAACAACAAAGCTGGCCGATGTCGTAAGACGATTAAAAGCAATGTGGAGGACTTAATTCAAACTTTTCTTAAGTTTTTATTGAAACGATGTTGGTATAGAAAGATAAACATTTCTGGGTTTGTGATTTATGCTACTGGCTAAGTTCAGGAAAGACAAGATTGCAAATCCACATTGGAGTGCAAATCGCGTGAGGCGGAGACTATTACAGAACTAAACGTGGATTTTCTTCTTCTCCTCTGCATCGTGGACCATGTCATCAGTGGCCTTCTTCGCCTTAATTTGTGTCGGTGAGCTATGGTGCTTCACATGAACAGGCTTGTTGGATGAGACAATGTCCTTCTGGTGGAACTGAGGCACAGTGCCGCCATGTCTATTTGCAGAATTGCCATGATGCACATTGCGGCTGGCACCTCCGGATCTAGTCTCTGGCATTGTAGTATTGGGTAAGTTGTTTGGAAAAACCAGGTGTGCTGGATTAATTATGATTGTCGACTGGCAAGAGATCGAAAAAGATTCCCAACAGACGGAGCTTTTCTGGAAACTTCAAGTCAGTTGGCAGGTGGGAAACTGGGAACAGTGTATTTGCATCCAACAACAGTTTGTTAATACTGCAATAACGTAGTAACGGCACTATGTCGCTGGAGGCACATCTCTCTGAATTGGGGTACATCGTCGATTATAGCTATGGCAGTAACAGCATTTTCCCTCCGTACCAGCGCTACTGTACCAGGCTGTTTTAGGCGCGGCTGTAAAGTGCATCCTTCTTCTTTGCAGACTGTGTTTGTATCTTTTTAAAATTCATTACCAATAGGTACGTAGTCTGCAATGACGCAGAATTAGGAACGGTGTGGAGTCGTTTCATAACATCATCTGGATTTGCAGCCGAATTGATTCATAGGAACCAACCACGCGCGCAGCAATCATGCCTGGAAAATTCGTGTTTGTTACGGGTCTTAGTGGTGCAGGAAAGACAACACTCGGGGAATGTCTGAAGAAGGACGACAACTTCCTTCACTTCAATGTGGACGTATGGGCCTTTGGAGGAGATGCAGTCACTGAAAGTGGCAAAGTACCAGACGCAGAAATGAAAGACAGACGCGATCCTGAGCTCAAGCAGCTGTTTGACAACTTGTACGAGAAAGGCTTCGCGAGGATCTCGAGCGGCGATCCATCTATGCAAGTCTTTGAAGATTTCTTTACCAGATTGGCACCGGATGTTCTCGCCGTGCGCAGCCAAAATCCCGACCGTCACCTGGTTGTGTCCTTCTCTGTCTATCTCCGTGAGGTCCGCGACATGGTGCGTCGATTGTTCGGCGAAGATTTGCATTTCATAGTGCTGAACCCATCGATTGAGAAGGTTGCTCGCAGACGTGTGCAGCACTGGCAGGACACAGCGAAAGAGCGTGGCTTGACCATGTTCCAGTTCCTCACCACGTGGGGCGTGCCTGAGGGCACACCCGTGCAGCCTGACGAGGAAGTTATCGCCAACTTGCTGGCCTATGCGACCAACGGCGCGAAAGGCTTCGAGGCTGCGCAGAGTGATGAACCCAACACGCTCAGCATTGAAGATTGTTCCATCGAGGAGGCTCATGCCCAGGCACGCCAGTACCTCGGAGTCGCTTAGATTTATATATAACTTATACGTACATCCACAGAAGGCTTTATCGCCATAGTTCCTTTTATTGCGAGATTTTAACCTTTCACCGTGTGTGAATGCTGGTTGATGTTAAGCTTGTTATGTCAGAGTAAGAACATAATACTGTAATAAATAAGTATGCATTATCATAAAACAGCTATCTTGTTTACTCTTTGCAGTTGCAACTGTGTGCAAACAAATTTCAGTCTCCAGCGTCCGTTCCATAACGCTGAAACTTGAAGTAGGAAAACAGAAACAGCACGGCCGTCAGCAGCACTGTGCAAAAAAAAACGAAGGAAAAAGACAAGTATTAGTTAGTAGTGAAGCTGGCAAGGAAATTATTTAAGGAACATTGCTTACTGATGCCATTTGTGCTGTTGATTTGTTCATAACTGGCATGTAGAAAGGACCGTCCAGATTCCATTGCCCGCTGCTGCCATGTCTATTGCAAAAAATGGATAAATATGGATAAAGCGGTATGAATACTAATAAATTACAACACAGCACGAACACGTTCCATTCCACATCCAGGCACAAGGTTATGAGTCTAAGGGTACGAAGTATGCAAAATGTAAGCAAAATGTAGCCAACTACACAAAAAACGTACCTGTTCAGAAGGAGGTTCATTCCCTCCAAGAATTCGATCGACTTGCTCGTTTGCGAAAAATGCTCTCAATCGTGCCCGGCCGCGACTCACCCTGGCACCCAAAGGTGTAGCGCGCAAGTACACTACACAATGGGACATACACATTCCGAGTAACTTACATACAAACACAAGGATACGTAACACTACTGCTAAGAGTACGATTATCAGCATGCGTAGTATGCTTAATGAAAAGAGAATAATGGATTTGTATTGGTAGTCAACAGGTTGTATCAGTTTTACAGTGAAGATGTGCCAGTGCGGATAGTTGCTATTCGGAGTACTTACAATATCACCACTGTGGACAATATTACCACTTGCTGATTGCACCACTATTGTCACCCCGGTTACATAGTGTATACCGTTGAGACTAGCCACTACCCACCCAGGGCCCGTACCGGGAGTAATTACCGGAACAAATGTACTAACGTTAACCTTATTAGCACTACTACCACTTTCCGTACTATTATTATTCTCGCTATTAGAACCTGCTTCCACATCACCACCGGTCATATTTTCCCACATATTCCACAATCGATCCACATTACTCACACTGTTGTATGGGTTGGTTTTATTGAGCTCAACTTGTCTTAAAATGGGGTCTTCCTCTTCCTCAATATGGTCGAAAAAGGACTCATCATTGGTCGACGCAGTCGTAGAAGCGTAAATATCAGACAGCCAGCCCAGCGGCAATCTATGCGATGCAGCTACCGCCGTAGGGTTTGCGTATGTACTATTACCATCAGTTGCATTTTCATTGGTTGCAGTATTGGATTCAATATCCGGTTCGGGAATGTCGGATCCATAATCATCGCCAAACAAACCCACTACGCCATAGAAATGCTCTGACACGGTACTCGTCACCTCTGCTACACTTTTATTTCCAGCATTTGCACCTATATTGACTACACTTTCACCAGCATTGCTTTCTGTTGAAGTGGTTCCTGTTGTGGTAGTGTTGTGGCTCTGCTTAGCATTGTTCTTATTCTTTAGCACTTCGAAATTCAGCGTTTTCTTGGAGTTGACACCCCAAAAGTCAAATTCTTTGCTAACTTTTGGCTTTGGCTTGAGTGGTCGGGCTTTGCGACCACCTGTGGTAGTAGAAATAGCGTTATTATTGGCAGTTGCGGTGAATGATGATGCTTTTTGCGAGGCTTTCACTTTGGTGGCACTGACAGGAGCATCTTCAGTGTGACTCACGTGTTTGGTTACTTTCTTTTCCAACGATTCACGTGTATACGTGTCTTCAATAATACTCGGCTCGTCGGCATGAATGTAGTTGTCATTTGCATTGTGATTGCGTATTTGTGAGGACAATTTGGTTGACTTTTTGGGTGTTTTTTCGTCCATGGTTTCCCACGCAAAACTGTCTTCCAGTGGCTGTGATTCAGTAATTTCATCATCTTGGTCGACTTCGGCTGAGTTCTCTAGATCAAAAGATTGGTCTGCTGGGTCGAACTGGAGGTGCTTAGTGGTGGTGGATGGTGCTGAGAGGGTATCGCGGTAGATGCTGCTGGGGCGAGCAGGACTGGAAACATCACTTTGTTTGTCCGTCGCATTTGCAGATATAACTTTCCGGGCACTAAAACTGGGAGATGGCAACTCATCGTCGTAAGAATGATGCACTACTTCGGGAACTAAGTCTTCCTCGAATGCGCGATCGTGGTGCACCACCTCTTCATTGTTTTCATCCTCATACTCAAGTTCGTCAACAGCTTGCTCTTCCTCCAGTTCTTCTTGATCTTCTTCATGGAAGCTGGTATGGGCGTCAAAATCACTCTGCCGCGAGCTATTTGTCGCCTAATGCCAGCGTAAGCAATACCTTCGA
>LNAP01006332.1_pt1 | contig 10243 bp, 7 predicted proteins | sample 602601 | NCBI WGS metagenome assembly LNAP01 (sample SAMN02440304, study PRJNA202911) | soil metagenome | biome: Subtropical and temperate rainforests or woodlands; isolation source: soil samples (1 kg each in a 20% v/v slurry with milli Q water) were... ...
TCTGCTCATCTTTCTGCTCCTGATCACGGGCTCTATCCTCGCCCAACGGAGCAGCTCATCCACTTTGCGGCGTGTTCAGAATTCCGGAACCGGCTCTCAACGCGACTAGACCGGGCAGCCGCCCCGGCGTTCAGGACTTGATCGCACCGCTCCACCACAGCATGATTTCCCCGCGCAAGAGCATTGCTTCGGAGGTTTTGCACCTCCGTCTTCGTCAAGCCATTGATGCGTTCAGTGGGCCAGCTGTCGACTTGGTTGGACAAGATGTTTTCTGTTTGTAGGTTACGAGTGGAGAACGCCATTTCCATTCGCGTAGCAGCGGCTGTGCCGGCGTGCCAACCCAGGAGCGTATCGTCTTTGAAGCATCCGTGAAGCCGTCGTCGACAATCAACATTCATCCAACTTTCTGGGGAGCGCTGGGCGTGTCAATGAAGGGAGGTCGGTAGCTCTTGGCAAACCTTTGGGATCGCCGTCGCGACGAAAAGCTGCGTTGCGCGCCCTCCGAGCTAGTGTTTGAGTTCTTCCGACGCTACCTGACAAACGCCCAAGCAGACTAGCCGGCGGAGCGGGCAAGGGTGCTTCAACCGGAACAACTTCACGGATCCATCCCGAATTGACTCTCGGACTTGGAGTTAGCTTGCGACCGCCTCCAGACTGAGCGCATGCGTGACTCTCCCCTGGTCGTCTGCCTCGACAACAATGACTATTCAGTGCTGTCGGATTCAAGCAGAGCATCTCCTGAGCTAGACGCCATCCGATATCAGTTGCTCAGTTTCGCGGAGTCCGGCTCCGTTGTTTATGCGTTCGCTGGCACCCATCTAATGGAGATGGCCCCGTTGCAGCCAGCTTACGCCGAGGCTGCCGCGGCGCGGGCCGACGTGTTGGTGCAGCTTTGTGGGGCGAACGCGCTGGTCTCGTTCGATCAGATCTTGCAACTCGAGGTCGCTCGAGCGGCAGGACTTGATGTTCCCCCGACGACCGTCCTGAGCTCCGATGCATCATGGTTTCCGAAGTTTGACGAGTCGCTGCTGCCAACTTTCCCGGACCCATACCACACGGACGCTGTGAAAGAGGCAATCCGAGCGCAGGGTCGCACACGGTCGGAGCGGCGAAAAATGGAGCGGAAGGTGTTGAGGAACGGCCAGCCCAATGCTCATTTCAAACAGTTCCACGCCAGCCGTGCAGCCAACTTCGACGTCTCGGAAACACTGCGCAGCTATCCGATGCGGCCAGAAGATGCCGTGGTTCTTACGCGCTACGTATTTGGAAAGGCATCCCGCGAAGAAGCGGAAGCTGCATTCTTGAGCACGCTACGCGATCCGAGGTGGATGATGCGTTGGTTTTCGGAGCACTACGACATACTAAATCCGGTCAGTCAATGGATCCGCGGTCCTTCGGAAAAGTACATTGCTGGTTTGCAGAAGGCGATCACAGGACTTCAAGAGATTCGGCGCATCGAAGAAGCGACAGGTGAAAAAATGCGAATCGATTTGCTGACAGGGTCTGGGTGGAAAGCTGCACAGCACGAACTTCTCCTGAAACTCGCCAACGGCGTTCTCGCTAGTTCGCATCCGACTGTGCCGGTACTCAAGGACGTAGAAGCTGTCTTCGCTCATTGCCCAGGTCTTTGTACGGTGGTGAACTCCACTTACGCGGCAGCATGGAACTCCCTCACGGCCCAGCCGCGAACCCCCAAGGCCAGCGACTTTGCAGATGCGCTCCATGCGTTCTACGCTCCGTATGTGTCGATATTTCGCGCTGACAGCTATATGGCCCCACATATCGCAAAGCACGTCAAACAGTACGGCACGCGTGTCGTATCGAAGCTGCGAGACTTACCCCGCGAGATAGACGCAGCGATGGCCGACCTGACCCCATCTAACCTCTAGGCGGCGATCGGCTCGGAACAGCTCGCCGAGTTCGCGAGTTCCCTGCAGTCCTTGGCCCCGTGGCACCGACCTGTTGCTTTTGAAAGTGCTTGCGAGGGTATTTGTACCATTCGATCGCGATCCGATGTCATCGAGAATCGAGCGCCTGGGAAAGCGCTCACCACATCGCCTCGCGGTTCCTAGGGCATCGAGGCCAGAACGTCGCAACCCGCGGGGCTTCGTCAGCACGAGGCCATGCTCCTTGGCCCATACTCCAAAAATCGTGACGATGTCGATGGTGGTATGGATCGACTTGACTTTAAGCCGGCGCCAAGCTGGCGCCGCAATCTATGTCCGAGAACATCAAGAAGAACGCCATCCCCGCGGCTGGTTACGTTTACCAGACCCGCCAGGGTCTGCTCATATTGTGCGAGTGGCTCGACGCGCCGAGCCGCTACGGGCGAGTGAAATTCGAGTGCGACGACGAGGCCGATGCACCCAAAGGCCTAGACGACATCGTCGTCGAACGCAGCGACAACTTGGTTGATCTCCAGCAGGTGAAGTTCACGCCGGATCCCGACGCTCACTTACTCTGCTGGGAATGGCTGCTCGAGAAGGCCGGCAAGACAGCCAGGTCGCGGTCGATGCTGCGCAAGTGGTTTGACGCTTTCAAAAAGGTCGACGCGGCTCGCATCGGCGAGATTTCCCTTGTCACCAATCGCCGGCCAGATTCCGATATTGAGGCCTGCCTGGAAGAAGGGAAAATCTCGTTCGCCAAGGTAGCCTCCGGCTGGCGAGAGAAGGTCATCGCTGACCTCGGCTCCGTGGAGGCTTGCGACCAATTCTTCGGCCTGCTCAACATCCGCCACAGTGACAAGGGCTACGAGCGGTTAGAGCACGAGATAGATGCTCGCCTTCGTGCGCACGGTACGGCCGAGGGCATCGCTCTTTTGAAGAACGTGGCCTTGAACTGGGCGACGCAGACGAATCTCCCCGCCCCGGACGGTTGGATTACGTTGGGGGCAGTTCGCACGATCCTGCAAGCCAAGCCGCCGACGCCGCTGCTGGAGGACTTCGACGTCCCCGCTGGGTATGAGGTCCCCGACGCTACGTTTCACGCGGAATTTCTTAAGGACGCCATCGCCTCTACGGGCAAGCCGCTTGTGCTCAAGGGGCCGCCTGGCCGTGGCAAGAGCACTTACCTGAGCGCGCTGCGCGAGCAATTGGCAGAGCGCGACATCCCCACCGTCCGCCACCACTACTTCCTGTCCACTACTGAGCGCGGTCGCGATCGCATCCACAGCCATGTCGTCGAGCAATCCATCCAGACGCAGATCAGGGATCTCCACCCCGATGTTCCAAACGTGGGGGGCGGACTGCGTGCCTTGCTGGAAGCAGGTGCCACCTACTACAAGGAACGCGGCAAGCCTTTTGTTCTCATCCTCGACGGGCTTGACCACGTGTGGCGCGTCAACGCAGGGGACAAGCGCCCGCTGGACGACTTGTTCTCCCAGGTCCTCCCCTGCCCAGAAAATCTTGTGCTGCTGGTGGGTACCCAGCCCGTAGACGACTCCCAGTTGCCCAATGACTTGCTTGTAGCTGCCCCGAAAGGTCAGTGGCGCGAGTTGCCGGCCATGTCTGAGGACGCCGTCCTCGGCTATCTGCGTAAGGCGATCCATCAGGGGCGGCTTTTGACCAACGGCGCACACTCGGCCGCTGGTGTGGACGAAGAGGTGCAACGTGCAGCCGCAAGGCTCCGCGCCCGGACCAATGGCCATCCTCTCCACGTCATCTACGCGACCGCCGAACTCGAGCATGGAGAGCATGTTCTCTCCGAGTGGAACGTCGAGAAACTCAGGGGCGACCTCACCGCGGACGCGAAGACCTACTACGGGTCACTGTGGGTCACGCTGCCCCCAAGCCTGAAGGACGCGCTGCACTTGGTGTGCGCGTTTCCTTTCTTCTGGCCCAGTTTCGCCTTTGGCCAAATTGCAGAAGCGGCCAAAAATGCATTGCCCGAGATCCAGAAGGTTCAGCACTTGCTTCATTCGTCTGCGGCTGGCCTCAAGGTCTTCCACGAAAGTCTCGCGGCGTACGTGCGCGCGACAGACGATCACCAGGAACGCATTGAGCACCTGACGCCAGAAGTCGCCAAATGGCTGGAGACTCTGGCGCCGACCGCGCTGCGCGTGAACTGGCTCTGGACAGTTCAGGCGAGGCTGGGCGCGCCGCAGAACCTCATTTCGGGTCTGACTCGCGACTGGATCATGCAGCGTCTTGAGGAAGGGTACCCGGAATCGCTCTTCGAAACCCTCCTCACGGAAGCCCTCGCGGCAGCGCTGGACAACGGCGCATTCGCCGACGCCTACCGTCTGGCGCATCTTGGGTCGCGGATGGTTGGTGGCAGCCAATTCCAGATGGAAGACGACGACATGGCCAGGCTCGTAGCGTTCACGCTGACACTGGCTGTGGATGAGGGCGTCGTGACGGAGGCGATCGCTTCGCGACACGAGACTGACATTTTGAAGGTCGCCGCCTTGGGGCTCGCCCTGAATGCCCGCGGCAACAGGGTTGAGGCCCAGATGTGCGGCGACGAGGCCTTTCGAAGGTACCAAGGCCAGAGCAGGTTCTCTAGGGGGTATGGCGGCACGGGCGGTTTCAAGTTCCTGGCTACCGCATTCGCTCAGTTGGGTGTCTTCGCCGAGACTGCTGACGAACTCGCCCAATCGGTTGCCCGCAACTCTCCGGCGGCGTGGATGCATCGCGTCCAGATGCTCGTCAACGAGGGCAATCTCGACGACCTAATGGTGGTTGCAGCATCGCTGCCCGACGGCAAACGAAAGAACGCAATCAGCAATGCGTGCATCCGCGCGGCCGCGACGGCAAATGTCAGCATCGCCGCTCGTCCGGATTTCGGCTCGTTGGCCCGGACGCCTTTTGTCGCTGCGGTCGAGGCGGCACACACTCGTGTGTCCAAGCAGTTGGCAGGTGAGATCCAGGTCGATTGGCTCAAGGGGGACTACTACCAGCGCAAGGAAGACTTGGCAGCACTCATGCACCAATGGTTCTTCAGAGCCGTGCACCTGGCGCTATCCATGGCCGCCGAGGGCAAGACCGACTTCGATTTCCCCAAAGCCCCCATCTACAAGGACAGGGAGAACATCACCACTTTCCTCGACGCCTTGTCTGGCATCGCCGCCCAAGTTGCCCATCACTGGTGGCGCGGAGAGTTCGTGGACTTCCATGAACTTTATGAGTTGCTTGCACCCGTTCCGACCGTCCGGTTCCGGGAGAGCTATGACTGGACGTCTTCTTCCGAAGACTTCCGTGGCGGCCTGCATCGCATTGCGTGTGACATTCGCCTGGGCAGTATTTTGCTGGACAACTTCCAAGACGTCTCACTGCCGGCTGAAACAATGGCAGAGGCCGTCAAGTACACCTGGTTCGACGGCGCTCTGTTTCGGGAACGATATGCGGCCGGCTCCTTGACGCCACTGACCAGGAGCGCAGCAGAAGCTTTCATCCACACCCAGCGGGAGCGCCTTGATGCCGACGTTAGGCACGAGACCAGCGTTCACCTGCAGACGCCACTGCAGCTGTGCGCGATCGCCCTTGCCCACGAATTGAAACCGGCAGCACGCGAACTATGCAGGCAGACCTGGGAGCTCACAACCGGCTACTCGCACCGCAAAGACCCAACGCTCGGGAACACCGTTCAGGCCATCAGCTATCTGGTAGAGGCCGCGCCTGATGATGCACGCCGCCTGCTTGTTCGAATCGCACCGCAGATCCACCGCGTCCTCGACTACACCGATGGCAAGGGCACACGGTATGTCCTATCCGAGGCTGACGAACTACTGGCCAAGCTGCACCCTCCCGCGTTGGTCGTCAAATACGCAGAACATACCGATGCCGGCGAATGGTCGGCAGCGGAAGACAGCCTGCAGGCCTATGTGGCTCAAGGCGTGAGCGATGGCTGGCCGCTCGACGCCCTGATGCGGACGGGCATGCAAGCAGAGACCCGTGATGCGCTGGTTCGCCTCGCCAAAGATGGGAACGAGAGCGCCGTCGAGACGCTACAAGCGCTAGACGGCCACAACGGTTGGGAGATTGGACTGCTCCGGAAGGAGTCGCGCGAGCAGAGCAGCACCGAAGGCAAGCCGTACGCGGGCGACGTAAAGACGTTCGAGCCCGAGCAACTGCAGGCGTTGCTGGACGACCTGTCAGAAAGCTATGGTGAGCGCGATCAGCGGCTTCGCGAGTGGTACCAACACTGGGACGACGCTGGCCACGGCAAGCGTCTTCTGGATAAGCTGGACGGGCTGCTGCTGTCAGAGGCAGGGCGACAGCGGGACGTCTTGGTCTTGTCTGACCTAGCGTTCGAGACCCGCCGCAGGCTCAGCGGGCCGAAGGCTGCCTGGAGCTATCTTGTCAATGCCCAGATCTTTAGAGGCGGCTGGATCGGAAACTTCGCCGAAAGTCAGGTAAAGACGCGCACCAGACTCGAGCTCGTGGTGAAACACTACGCCGGCCGCTGCGATGAATTCGTGACCGCAACGGCCTACGGCATGTTTGGCGAGCCGCCTAAGCGCATCGCGCCTGCGGAGCTGATGGTGTACTTCTACGCGCAGCAAGGACGCATTCCCGAAGCCGTCAAGTTCGCTGAAGCCATGGTCGATTGCGTCATCGAGGACACGCGCACCTTGCCGCTTGCGCCGCCTAGATGGGCGGCCGAAGCGGCGACTCCCTTCATGCCGGCCGCGTGATGGACGATCTCCCGATTCTCATCGCGCGTTTTGGTTGGCCCATCAACTCGGCTCGTTGGTGGACCATGCAGGAACTCGCGGCTCGCCTGGGCGATCCGTCCAAGAAGCAGTCCACTGAGGCCGCCCTGCTCGAACTGCTGCGCTCTCGCAGACTGGAAGCGGAGGTCGTCGAGACGTTGTGCGTCTTTTGGATGGCCGCGAAAGGGTACGGCTACACGCCCGTCGCGGAGTTGGCCGGAAGCGTTCCGAAGCCGTCTTTGCTCGCAGACCTGTTCCAGGGCGACCTCGGCCTGAACGTGACGCAAACGGACGCTGGCCTCACGGTGGCGCCCGAAGACTTCGAGATTCCGAGCGACTTCGAAGGCGTGCAGGGCATCGACCTGCCTCGAATTTTCAGGACGACCCTGAGCGGCCTCGAGAAGCAAACTCGGCTGCCCTTCCTGCGTCAGATGGCCTATGAGTGGACGCAAAACCGAGCCAGCTATCCAGAGGCCCCCTACCAAGGAGACCTTTGGCACTTCACGCGACCGCTCGGTGACGGCTTCAGAGGCCAGACTTCGGCTCGGTCTGCACTGAGGTCGATCTCCGCCTACTTGCGCACGCTTGCGGTTGCAGAGAAGTTCTGGCACATGCCGTCTGCGGTGGCGTATTTGGAGGCGCTCCTCGCCCTGCCAATCCACCCATCGTTGGCATTCCTGAGGCCTCGGCGCCCGGATTGGTTTCCGGACAGCGCGGGCTTCGAAGGTGATGCTGTGGCGATCGAGGCTTCAATTCAAGCCCTGATTGCTCGCGCCAAGGCTGCCCATCCCGATAGCGAGCTTCTCGCCTTCAGCTCACCCGTCACGATGTCGACAGAGCGCTGCGTTGAAGTGACGCTGGTTCGTTGGTCGCAAGCCCCAGGTGCGCAGATCAGCGACAGTGCGCTCGCGAACTGCTTGCGCGACTTCTGGATTGACAAGTGGTCGATGGACAGCGGAACTCACGACTCGCTTAGCACGACTACAGTTCTGAAGCCCTTGGCACTCGAAGAGCTGATAGACGACAAGACCAACGCGTGGCCGCTAGCTGCGCCGCTCGACCTCGATCGGATGGGCTACCTTCAACTCGACTTGTACCCCTCGCGAATCTATCTTCCGACGTTGCCAGGCATCGACACGGTCAACCTTGAAGCCTGCGGCGGCGGACTCAATGTCAAAGTCCACGATCAGGTGATCGCTGAGTTCTCCTACTGGAACGCAGGCTGGGGGCCGGCTCGCTTCGCAACACTGGGTGGCAACTGCGGCACAGCGCTTGTATCGCGTGCTGCCGTGTCCAACGACAACCGGAGTTTCTACCTCTGGAAGGTGCGAACACTAGAACGAACGAGCACCTTCGACCGCTTCAGCGAGACCGTGGTCACGGGGACATTCAGGTGTTAACCGGTCAAGAACAGTACACCTTCTAACGACGTTCACCGATAACTGATTCAAAGCGCCACTTGCGGCCGTGCGCAGAGCTAGTAAGTCGACCTACCAGGACTTCGACCGCAACCCGGCGCGAAGCGGTCCTGAGGTCTGAGGATTTCGAATGACTGCAACCAGTCTGAAGGCGACGTCCGTAATGCAGCCCTCTTGGCATCGACCTACTCCGCCTCAAGAGCATGTCGCAGTGATCATTGCAGCACTTACGGGTGCCTGTCCTTTCCGGCAGTCGCGGCAAGGCAACGCAGAAAATCAAGAGGTCGCTTATCGGATCAGTGCGCGCTGGACTTCGCGCCAGTCACGAATTTTTGAGCCACTTGAAAGGCGGGGTGCCGGCTGGCGATGGTCGCAAGCAGCCCAGCCACTTCGTCCTTGAGCCCTGCAATCTTCTGCTGGTTGACCTCCTTCTTCTCGATGCGCTGCGTGATGACCTTGTGCGGGCTGAAGCAGGGCACTCCCCTAAGGAAGAGTTGGTACTGATAGCCAATTTCCGAGATGCGGTCATCGATGATCCACCCATCGTCGCCGGTCGTGGACTCGTATGGAAAACTCACGATCGACAGCTCGGTGCGAGCCTCCTCCAGTGCCTTGACGTGAGCGGCCTCCAGTAACTGCAACTCGGCAGCGTGGGAGCGACGCTGTTCGTCGTTGTTCGCAGCGTGCCCTTCCCGCAGCACTTGGAGTGCGCGCCCGTGCTGCGCCTTCGCCTCCCGGATTTCTTCAGCACCTACGGCTGCCGTCTGACGAAGCCGCGCGAGCTCAGCTTCTCTTATCACTGATGTCTTTCGGAAAGAGCTCCTTTGGCTCAACAAACCAATCATCAACGGCAGCGCCGCAACTATTGCGCCGATGAGCAACGAATCGAGGTGAACATAGCTGTCCAGCATGGAAATCTTTCTAATCATCAGACGTAGAAGGTGGCGAATGCCCATCCCACTAGCAACAGGAGCGAGCAGATGAATAGCGCCACCGCACCGTTCGGTCGGAACACCGACAACTGACTAAGCACCACCGTGGCCACGTTCTTCTTCGACTGGTTCAGGCCTCTCCAATTTTGGAGCGTTTTGAGGCCGGAGAACATTGTCGTGCCCGCCGCAGCCGATAGCAGCAGGACACGGAACGCCGCGAAGATGTCGAGCTCGCCGAGCGAGATCTTCTTGTAGACAATACCGATTGCGGCCATCAGCAGTGCCGTGGCAACCGAGATCGCAAGGTTGGCATAGAGCGTTTTTCGACTCTTGATTGCCGCGTTCTCGAATTCGATTCTTAGATGCGCAACGCGCTCGGTGATAAAGGATGTAGCCTCTGCGCGCGCTATGCGCATCCGATCATCAATGGTGTCAGCCAATGTTTTCGCTGCATAGTCGACCAGCCCGCGCAGGTCTTCCGTGGTCACCGAGCGGTGTGCGTGGATCTCGTTGGAGAGTTGGGAAATGCTTTCCTTTACCTCTTGGCCGGCCTTGTCCACGACCTCGTTGAGTTGACCGCCCGCCTGATTGATCGCGCCTTCAATCATCGGGGTGAGGCTCTCAGCGATCAATTTCTTGGCCGAAGCCTCTACCTGTGAGAGTTCACTCGACCAATCTGTCTTAATCAGTGCCATGGCTGTCTATAGATTCACGGAGTCTTCGCAAGGCGCGTGGCTTGCATCGAGAGATGCTTGGCGGTGCGCACGGGCATCTCCCCGTCTGTTTGTTGAATGTCTCAAACTGTAACGCAAATAGCTTCAGCGCCGGTGATAAGTGGCTGGCGGAGACGTTCCGTCTTGAGGACCCACGACGTGTTGCCACTGGACTGGCCTCTACAGTGGCTCGCCAAGAGGCGCTGCAAGCTCTCGGTTACGGGCGGGCAGCTGTTTCAAAGAACCTCTTCGGGCCCGCGCCGTTTAAGTGCACTGGTGCATCGGATGCCGCCGTCTCACTACCAATCGGCAATCACCTTAGCACTAGCCGTTTGGCGTTGATCAATTGGAATTTGAAAGTAGCTAGTCATCAGCGCGCATAAAAGTTAGATGCGGGTGACTGCGTGGCCATCACACTACCACGATGGGATAGCTGCATTTCTATCAGAGCTGGTCCCGGTTGTTTGAACACGCCGGAGCCCGAGATAAGTGGATGGGCTGCGGTGTAAGAGTCTTACTCGGGCCCCT
>LNAP01006334.1_pt1 | contig 10240 bp, 6 predicted proteins | sample 602601 | NCBI WGS metagenome assembly LNAP01 (sample SAMN02440304, study PRJNA202911) | soil metagenome | biome: Subtropical and temperate rainforests or woodlands; isolation source: soil samples (1 kg each in a 20% v/v slurry with milli Q water) were... ...
CTTCTTGTTTGGGGCAATAGCTCTCGCGCTGCGCCAACTGGCCGAACTCGCAATCGTTTTGTTCGGCGCAATCCTTTTGGCGATAGGCTTGCGGGCCGCAACCCGCCTTGTGGCAAGGACGACGAAGCTCGCCGATGCGTTTGGCTTGATCATCGTGGTGCTGCTCGCTCTCGTGGTGTTCAGCGCCGCCTTTTGGTTTTTCGGATCCACTATCGACAGTCAGATCGACGAACTAACCAAGCAGGTCCCACAGGGATTGCAGCTGTTTTTTGATCGGGTCCAGTCCCATCCTTATACGCGTTTTGCGCTGGAACAGGCGCGCGGTCTCAACGTCGTGGGAGCAACCGGTTGGGTCGCTACGACTCTTGCGAACTTTGCTCGCACCCTGGTGCAAGGTCTTGGATATGCCGTCGTGAGTCTCATTGTTGCCATCTATCTTGCCGCCCAACCGCAGCAGTATCGCAAGCTTGTCTTGCGGCTGATTCCGTTGGGATATGTATCCAGGGCAGAAAAGCTGTTCGATAAGACCGGCGACGTCCTCCGACGTTGGCTCATCGGTCAGCTTGTGGTTATGGCGGTCATCGGGACACTCTCCGGAATAGGCCTTTGGGCACTCGGCATAGATGCGCCATTCGCGCTTGGGCTCGTTGGGGGCCTGCTCTGCTTCATCCCCTATGTCGGAGCAGTCATCGCCGCCGTACCTGCGACGCTCGTTGCTTTGACGCAGGGTCCAGGTTACGCCCTTGCGGTTATTCTCATGTATATTGGCGTGCATTTCGTGGAAGGGAATTTCATTACGCCGATGGTACAGGCGGAGGCGACGCAACTTCCTCCCGTTCTCTCCCTTCTTTCAATTATAGCCTTTGGAATCCTACTCGGGCCGTCTTCTGTGCTTGTTGCCGCACCACTGACGCTGTTCCTTATGGTCGCCGTTGAAGTCCTTTATGTCGAGCCGAGGTTTGGCCGGATCGATGCTCCACCCGGCGCAGCCTCCGGCGAGGTTAGGGAAGACCTGAAAAAGAGCGTTGAATGAACAGGCTTGCCGAGGCGGACGCGATTGCCGTTCCCACTATCCGGGGTCTTTCGGCGGATGAAGCCGCGGTGCGTCTGCGGCACGAAGGTCCGAACGAGCTGCCACAAGAGCAAAGCCGTGGCCTATCGCGCATCCTCTTTGATACCGTGCGTGAGCCGATGCTTCAGCTTCTCCTCGTGGCAGGTGTTATCTATCTCTTTCTGGGCGATCTGGCCGAAGCCTTGATCCTGCTTGCCTTCGCCATCCTCAATGTTGCACTCGTCGTCGTTCAGGAAAGCCGGACGGAAAAGGCGCTCGCTGCTTTGCGAGACCTGTCAAGCCCCCGCGCGCTCGTGGTGAGGGACGGCAAACGGCAAAGCATCGATGTCCGCGCGCTCGTCAGTGACGACGTCATTGTGATATCGGAAGGGGATCGTGTGCCGGCCGACGGCGCGCTCGCGGAAGCTGTCAATCTGGAAGTCGACGAATCTCTTCTAACCGGAGAGTCCGTTCCAGTCCGAAAGACGACAGGTCAAGTCACGAGCGACGAGGCTCGGCCAGGCGGAGACGAAAGCCCGAACATCTGGTCGGGGACCTTGGTCGTCCGCGGCACGGGCATCGCACGCGTCACCGCGACTGGCCCGCGCACAGAGATAGGCCGCATCGGCAAATCTCTTGGCATGCTCGAAAGTGCGACGACACCGCTTCACGTGCAGATGCAGCGGCTCGTCCGAATTTTCGCCGCGGCTGGGATCGGCGCTTCGATTCTGCTTGCGCTTGTCTACGGCTGGCTTCACGGCCAGTGGATCAAGGCGATCCTCGCCGGGATCACTCTTGCGATGGCGACGCTGCCAGAAGAATTTCCGCTCGTTTTGACCATTTTTCTGATTATGGGCGCCTGGCGTATCGCCAAAAGCAATGTGTTGGCGCGGCGCTCGGCCGCCGTCGAAGCGCTCGGGGCGGCGACAGTTCTGTGTACCGATAAGACCGGCACATTGACCCAAAATCGCATGAGCGTCGCGAAGCTGGTGCGCGACGGCGAGCAATTTGCGATTTCAGATGCATCAGTCAGCGCTCTTCCCGAGCGTTTCCATCGGCTCGTCGAATTTGCCATTCTGGCCAGTCGTCCAGATCCATTCGACCCTATGGAAAAGGCCTTTCATGATCTCGGGCAACGCTATCTCGCGCGCACTGAACACTTACATGCAGACTGGGTTCTCGCGCGTGAATATGCCCTTTCACCCGATCTTCTCGCCATGTCCCAGGTTTGGAAGGCGAGGACTGGAGAAGGCTACATCATAGCCGCCAAAGGTGCGGCGGAGGCGGTAGCCGACCTCTGCCACCTCGATGGCGGCCGGCTCGCGGAGATCCGGCGCGACACCACGGCTTTGGCGGCCGAAGGCCTGCGCGTGCTGGCGGTTGCCGAAGCCTCGTTCCCTAATTCAACTTGGCCGGAGGGCCAACATGATTTCGATTTCATCCTCCTGGGGCTGCTGGGTCTTGCCGATCCACTGCGGCCGGGCGTGCCCGAAGCGGTGAAAGCCTGCAGCGCCGCGGGCATCAAGGTCGCGATGATCACCGGAGACCATCCGGCCACCGCGCGTGCGATTGCGGATCAGGCCGGCATTGAGACGGCCGATGTCATGACCGGGCAGCGTTTGGCCGAGTTGGACGATGCCAACCTGCGGAACTGCTTGGATCATACGTCAGTTTTCGCTCGCATCATGCCCGAGCAAAAACTTCGCCTGGTCCAAGCCTTTGTCGCCAAGGGCGACGTCGTCGTGATGACCGGCGACGGGGTCAATGATGCGCCATCGTTGAAGGCAGCCCATATCGGAGTCGCAATGGGAGAGCGAGGGACCGATGTTGCGCGCGAAGCGGCCTCCCTGGTGCTCCTGGACGATGACTTCACGAGCCTGGTTAAGGCCATCCGTCTGGGACGTCGCATCGACGACAATCTACGGAAGGCGTTCGGCTATATCCTTGCCGTTCATGTCCCGATCGCCGGCATGTCGCTCCTGCCGGTGCTTTTCGGCTGGCCGCTCCTCTTGGGCCCGATCCACGTCGTATTTCTCGAACTGATCATCGACCCGGTTTCCTCGATCGTCTTCGAAGCGGAGCCCGAAGAAGAAGGAGTGATGGCGCGTCCACCGAGGGATCCTCAAGCACCCCTGTTTGACCGCTATCTGGTCATGCGGGGCCTGATTCAAGGCACCGTTGTTCTTGCTGCGGCGCTCGCCGTGTTCGTGATCGGAATCCACGATGTTCATGGTGAACAGGTCGCGCGCGCTATGGCTTTCGTCACCCTGGTGCTCGGAAATCTTGGGCTTGTCATGACGAACCGCTCGAGCCGCACCGGTATCGTGCGTAAACTGCTTCGGCCAAATTCGGCGCTTACCCTGGTCGTTGTAGTGACCCTGGTGGCGCTTGGTCTGGCCTTGGCCGTGCCGAGATTGCATGACTTGTTTCAATTCGCACCGCTCAGCCCCGTACATCTGGTGGAGGCTGTTGGGGCAGCCTTAGCGAGCGTGGTCATAAATGAACTTTTCAACGCAGGCATACGCTGGATCCAAAGGCCTGGCAGCCGATGATCCAGAGGCGGCTACAGATGTTTCATCAACGCATCGCTGATCAGGATGAGGAATATTGGCGATGGAGCCGGTTGGATCTGCAGGAGTCTCGACGCACAGGCGAGACGGGGAAATCGCCCCGGAATGAATATCCACTGAACCAAGTGGAGCCCGCTGTCATGATCTCCGCTTCTCCGCCTGCAGTTTTTTAGCCGTCAGGTATCCTTCCCGCTTGTGCCTATCGATCGTCTGGATGGAGAAATCATGCTCCGTTACTGGCGGTTCGGCCCAGCGCCAGACAAAATGACAAGAACCCTTGTCCGAGGAATTGGACATTATTGCTGAAGGAAGGGGAAGTCATGACCGCATTGGGAGCAGAGACGCGAAGCCGTTATTTCTCATCATTACCGAACGACTGATGCAACGAGGCGAGCGTTTGGGCGGCTTGTTGCACCCCAGAGGTCTCGGGTGCCGTGCCGAGGACGCTCATCATGGTTACGAAATCGTCGTCCTGGCCGCTCGCAACGGAGGCCAGAATGTCGCGTACGTCGCAACTCTCTCCGGCGGGCGCAGACGGCGCCGCGCCGAGCGATAGCGATTTGCGCCCCGGCTTCGGAGCGGCCGGTCGTGGAATCAGCGTCAAAGGCGCATCTTGCGGCAGAGCTGGCGCGGCCGACTTGACCAGCTCGGCCTTCTTCCTGCCCGATCGCCGCTGCGCTTGCTTTTGCACTGGCGGAGCTTTCGGGGTGGAGACGGTGCCCGCATGCTCAACCGCTTCCTTCGGCGAATCAGGCGCCGGATTGATGGCGCCACCCAGCGCCTCATCTTGCCACGCATGTAACGTCGGCAGAACGGGCGGCGTGTCTTTCGCTCGTTGATAATACGACCGGTACGGCTTATCAAGATAGTGCCGAATCTTCGTGAGTTCGAATGACCGTGAGTTCTTCACCATCAGGATCGACAGCCGCGCCGACATCTCACGGAGTTCGAGCGCGCTGCGCAGCGGCCGCGGCGTATAATGCGGCGCCCAGACGCGAGGTGCAAAAATCCCCTGCCCCGGCCGCTGGATTGGCGTCTTGTAAATCTGTGTCGTCTCTCCGAGCATCTCCGAGACGAACTCGGACGTCTCGAGATCGTTGATCTGGATGAATAGTTTGATCTGCGAACCGGAAACCGTCGTGATGCGCGTGTTCTTGCCATAGAGTTCATCAAGCTGTGCGATATCCTGCATGACGATGGCCATACGGAAGCCGTAGCCAGCGCTGATCGTGATCTTCGAGATCAGCGAGTCCATCCGGCCGACGTGATAGAATTCGTCGAGCATCAGCAGAACCTGATGCGGCTCGTCCGCGCCCGGAATCTTCACCATCATGAGGTCATGAATCTGCTGAAACAGAATGCGGATCAGCGGCCGAAAAATCGACAACTCCGCGATGGTACAACCGATGAAGATCGTCATCGGCCGCCGGCGTAGCTCGCGGATGTCGAAGTCAGACGTCTCCGTTGCTGCGGAGATCAGCCCGTTATTCCAGAGCGACATCGCCATGTTGACGTTGAAGACGGCGCTGTTCCGCGTCTCCGGTTCCAAGGCGATATACTGGTTGAAGCTGTCGACGACCCAGGTCGGCAGATGCTGCCGCTCGGTCTTCACGATCGCGCGCAGGACCGAAGAGATATCCTTGCCCGTCGTGGTCATTCGCGCAACCGTGCGCATATGCTGCGCTCCGGCGATCAACGGCGACGACAACACATAGCCGATCAAAGCCGACAGCAGGAGACGGCCGGCGCCTGCCCAGGTGTCGTCGGCCTTTTCGGGGATGACAAATGAGGCGACCACCAGGCAGTCGGTCGCCATGCGCTCGTCGCGACGCACGAAGTCGAGTGGATTGTAGCGATGCGTATCATTGGAGCCCGGTGAGAACATGAAGACCTTATTGCCCATCGCTGCGCGATGATTGGCCAATGCGTCGAAGTTCTCGCGCTTGGGGTCGAAGAAGACCGCCGAACCTTGCCAGAGATAGCCGTTCGGGAGCACAAAGCCGGTGCCCTTCCCCGAGCGTGATGGACCGACGACCAGGATATGTGCGGGTTCGTCCGAGCGAATTGTCGCCCCGCCGAGCGTTCCGAGCACGATACCCCGTTTGGGTGTGAGGCCTTGTTTGGCGGCCTCGATCAGCGTGCCGAAGCGGGCGGCCCCGTAGGGCATTTGCCGGCGATTGATAAAGGCGAAGAGCAGTCCGCCGAGCCCTAACGCGCCGACGGCGCCCGCGGCATAGCTAGCGCGAATGAGCGCCTCGACTCTCGTCGGCGCGAAGATCACGCGGTCATAGAAATGACGCCAGGCGACGAGGAAAAAGCCGGCCGAGCGGTCGGCGTTCTGCGTGCGGAAAAGAACCCAGCGGCTCGCGCCTTCGCTGGGAAAACGTGTTGGCGCCCAGCGGAGCGCCACGACGACTTCGTAGGCCATGCTCCATAACAGCCAGAAGGCGAGGAGAAGAAGGACCGCGATGCCGATCCTATAGGCGACGACGCGCGCCATGGCGGCCTTTCCCCCCTCGCCGTTCCTGACGCCATTCTTCGACGCGGGAAAAATAGACGGCCGAGGTGCCGCGCCAACCGCCGACTTTGGTCTGCTGGACCACGATGGGCAGCACCGATTTGATGTACCCGACGATTTCGTCGCGCCGCAGCCCGAGACCTGCTTGCATCACCATAAGCGCGAGCTGCTCGAACGCCCCCGCCGGGCTGTCGGCATGCACGGTGGTGATGCTGCCCGGATGGCCCGTGTTGATCGCGCGCAAGAACGAATAAGCCTCGGCGCCGCGAATTTCGCCGAGAAAGATGCGGTCCGGTCGCAAACGCATCGAGGCTTGCAGGAGCGTTTCAACGGTGACGCGGGCCTCCCCTTGATCGCCCTTGGAGGCGACAAGCGGCAGGTAGTTCTTCTGGATCGGATTGACCTCCCGCGTGTCCTCGATGGTGATGATGCGCTCGTCGACCGGTACTTCCTTGAGGATCGCGTTCAGAAATGTCGTCTTCCCCGAGCTCGTTCCGCCCGACAGCAGGATCGAATAGCGTTTGACGACGGCAAGCCGGATGAACTCCTCGATGCAGCCGGCGTCGAGATGCTCGCACAGCCGTCGGTCGGTTTCCGACAGCGATCCTTCGCTGGCTGTCGTCACCTTGTCGAACGATCCGAGCTTGCGATAGTCGTTGAGCCGCATCTCCTTGATGACCTGCTTGCGGATCGCGAAGGCGCCTCCCGCCGGCGTCGCCGGTGGCATCACACCCTGAAACCGCTCCCCTGTCGGCAGCGCGGCCGAGAGCAACGGATGCTCCTCATTGACGCTCTGGCCGGAATGACCGGCGACGCGTTCGGCAAGATGACGGATCGCGTGCTCGGTGAGACTTGGCACCTCATGTCGCTCCATTGCCGACTGGCCGAAGCGTTCGATCCAGACTTCGCCCGGGCCATTGGCGCAGATCTCGACGACCTGGTCGTCATCGAGCCAACGGCGGATCGGATCGAGTGCGCGGTCAATGAAGACCGTCAGACTTCGTGCCAGCGCGTTCACGCTTCAGCTCCCTCAAGGCTTCCTTGACCGGGTCCGGATAGAGCGCGGAGAAGTCGAGGTCGCGCCGCACGAAGACGATGATCCGTGTGCCCTGGTCGAGATAGATCGTTGGCGGAATGTTGATCGAGTTGCGCAGCGCTTCCTGGGCGATGTTGGTGAGCGTCTGCGACACGTTCTGCGCCGCGATCTCGCGAGCCTGCAGGCTCAGTTGGTTCTGATTTACGCCCGTCTGCGTCTGCGTCACGGCGCCCGTGACGGGATCTGTCGTGGTGATGATCGTGCCGTTGCCGGTAGTGTTGTTGGTATTCTGGCCGTAGGCGCTGAGGAATTGCGCGGCGCCGCCCACGACGGACAGCATGATCGCGGAGCCGAACCGCTCCAGATAATGATTGTCGACGAAGCCGGCATTGCCGGCCCGACCGAGATCATCCGTTCCGTTCGAGCCGAGCTGAACGGAGACGCCGTCCGATCGCAGCATGCGCGTCCACACGACGAAGACGCGGGTCTGCCCTTGGGCAATTCCCGATTTGTATTCGCCGACAAGCCGGCTTCCGGCCGGGATCAGCACCCGGCGCCCGTCGAACGACCAGACATTCTCGCTCACGACCGCCCGCACCATGCCTGGCAGATCGCTTTGGACGGCCGTCTCAAGCACGCCGCGAATCATCGTGCCCTGGGCCACCAGCGCGTCGATGCGGTTGTTCTTGCTGGCGCGTGAGACCTCTACGCCGGCGGACGAAACCGACGCCAAAAAACGACGATTGGGGTCGTCCTCCGGAGCTGTGGCGGCCTTGGCTCCATCGTCCGGGTTTGCGGCATTCGTTGCCGCCGATGCGTTGTCGGCGATTACCTGGGGCGCGCGCAGGCGCTCCCATTTCCGCCGCTCTTCCTCCTGGCGCTGGCGTTCGAGCTCGGCGAGACGGCGCGCCTCATCGTCATTCGGCGGTGCACCAGCCAGCGGCGGCTCGGGCGGCGGCGGCGCTGGCAGCGCCAAGGGCGGGGCTACCGGAGGAGGTGGCGGTGCCTGTTCGAGCGGCGCCTGCGGAATGACGATCGTGCCCTGGTTGGTCTGAGGGCGCGGCGCGGACAGCGATGGCGCCGGAAACTGCGTGGTGGTGAATTCCTCTTTATCCGGTGTCGTCAGCGTGGGCGTACGCCGCACCACCGACCCGTAGATCATCCAGGCGGCCACCAGGAGAGCACCGATCGGCACCCCGAATTTCAAAAAACTGCCAAGCGCGGTGCGCCCGCGCGCAACGGACGTCGCGGCCGCCGCCTCGAGTTCGAATGAGCGATAGTCGTCAGGCGTGGGCATTGCGCGTCAACCTCCCGAAGCCGTGGCCGGTCCCACACGCTGCGGCGCATAGGGATCGAGGCCGTTCGGCTCATGCACGTTGGTCAGACGCCGGTTGAATATGCAGGTCGACTCCTGGCCGTTGCGCAGCGTCCACTGCGGCGATACCTTGTCGACGATGACGTAAGGCCCCTCGGTCCGGAAATTGACGAGGCTTTCGTTGCGCTCGGCGTCGACGATATAGATCGCCGGCGTCTCGCCCTCGAAGCGGAACCAAGTCTTGGTCCCGTCATCGAACACCGCGACCGGCTTGTTGGCTGACGAGCCCTTGTAGCCATAGTCGCTGTTGGCGTTGGCGATATTCAGATCCCTGAGGTTCGGATTGGCGGCGCGCTCTTTGGCTTCGGCGAGAAGCTTGGCGCTCGCTTCATCATCCGGAAATCGGAACCGCACCGCGTAGATCTGTCCACCGGGCGGCCGCGTGTTCGACCGCAGCAGGAACGAATAGATGCGCTTGTCGGTGACGACGTTGAGGTTCGATATCGCGTTCTTGTCGACCGGCTTCACGAAGATGATGTCGCCTTTGCGGTTGGGTTCGACCTTCCAGGCAATCGAGTCGCCGAGCGCCAGCGTTTCGATTTTCTCGTCCGGCTGCAGCTCGATCATCGTCGAGGTGCCGTAGCTGGCGTCGATCGCGGTGACATTGTCCTTGTTGTAGATGACGTCGCGCACCCGCGAGTCGACGCGGCCCGGCCGTGGCAGCGCCTCCGCGAAGGCGGAGCTCGCCGAGACGCACAGAATGAGACTCAAGACGACGCAACGCTTGATCATTGCTGCGCACCCACCGTTCCTGGCGAAGGCGCTGTCTCCTGGTCGCGACGATATTCGAGGACCTGGAAGCCGAGCGGATTGTCGAATCGCCATTCATTGCGCATCGGCGCGGTCGTATAGCGAAAGCGCACCAGCGAGACCCAGTTGCGGGTGATGATGTTGGTCGACGACTTCTCCTCGGTAGAGAAGCGAGCTAACGCGGTGCGGTTATTCGGAAACGTGACCGACTTGATGGTGACGGCGACGACGGTATTGGAGCCGTAGACTTTCACGGGATTGACGGGATTGGCCGGGGAATAGATTTCCGTAAGTTCGCGCGCCGCGTCCCCTGTCGCGAGCAGCTGCGCCAGGTCGAAATTGTCCTTCAGCGCCTTCGGATCATAGGTCTCCCGCGCCTTGATGTAGCGCACCACATTGAATGTCGTGACCGCCTCGTCCTGGGTCAGCGGACCCTCGGCCATCGGCCGCTTCACCTCGACGAAGCCTGTGGTCTTGTCGACCACCACCATGTAAGGCTCATAGGTCTTGAGCGGGACCAGCAAAGCCAGGGTGCCGAGCGCGCCAACGGCCACGATCGTCATCACCGCGGCGACGATCCAGGCGAGTGCGCGCGAGTTGCGGTTGCGGCGTGCGATATCCCGCTCCCACGTCGCGCCATCCGTGTAATAGCGCGGATCAACCTGTACAGGCTCCGGGGCAGTGATCTCTGTCATGGCCGGCCTCCGCCACTCGACGCCGGCGGGACGCCGGCATTGCGGAGCTGATCAGCCAGGCGGCGGAATTCCGCGGATTGTGCCCAAGAGCCGGCGCGGAGACCAACACGCGCCCGTTGGCGCGAGGCCAGTTCCTCACGCCGCGACATCAATGCCGTCTGGGATATTAATTCCGATGCGGGTGTACTCAAGCTCATCTTACACGCGTTGAGCGCGACAGACGTCGTTTGGCTTCCTCGGTCGAT